>Ga0265327_10000028_pt1 | contig 361066 bp, 327 predicted proteins | sample 41621metaG_FD_202089 | JGI IMG/M metagenome (GOLD analysis project Ga0265327, IMG submission 202089) | Rhizosphere microbial communities from Carex aquatilis grown in University of Washington, Seatle, WA, United States - 4-16-21 metaG | ecosystem: Host-associated > Plants > Roots >...
CAGCGGCATGTCAAGAACTCGATCACGACGCTGCGCCATCGCCTGGGTCACAGGCTGATAGCCCAGCTCGGGCAATGCCCTTGCTGCGGCAGGGTGGGCGAAAGACTTCGCTTGTGACACAGTAAGATTAGGGAGGGCCTGCAAAACCCCCGTGGGTCGCGGCGGGTCTTAGAAGGATGCCAGGCAAGGCGCAAACCGCCGGCCGGACTCATGTCCGGTCAAGGTTTGTAACGCCGACCAGCGCCCGCAAAGACCCGCCCCGAAGGGTTTGCGAGATAAGGGGCCTGCTCGGGTGTTGCGGGGCAGGGGTGTCGGGCAGCGAGCCCGCCCCCAACCCCGCGCCTACGATCAGGCCCCTTCTCTCACAAACGCGACCAACGGGGGTTTTGCATGCCCTCCCTAAGGTATAAGAGCAGTTGCCCAAGGCACGCCTGTGCATAGCATGGGCGAACAACACAGATGGAGACAAGCATGCCCGAATCTCTTCCCGGTACTCAGGCTCGCGAGCCCGGCATGCAGGCGCTGGACGCTGCGGCTGCCGCAGCCCTGGCCGGCGCGCAAAGCCTGGCAGTCCTGACCCTGGACGTCGACCATTTCAAGGCCTATCAAGACAGCGCAGGGGCGGATGCAAGTTCTGCTGTGCTGCGGCAATTGGCCGCTCTGCTGAAGGCCGCGCTGCCGCCGGCCACGCCGCTGGTTCACCTGGGCGGCGACGAGTTCTTTGCCGTGCTGCCGGGCGCCGACATCGTGGCTGCGCAAGCGCAAGGCGAAAGCCTTCGCGAGGCCGTGGCTGCGGGTCTGTCAGGCGTGGCCTCGCAGCCGCCGCTGACCATCACGCTCGGCGTGGCCGCCAACCCGGCCGACCACAACTGGAACGCACGCGCCCTGCTCTCGCTGGCCGATGCGCGCATGACCTTCGCCAAGAAGCGGCTCACGCCGCATCACAACCTGTGCTGGGCGGGCACGCTGCCATCCGACTGGTACACGCGCCTCGATATCGACCCGCAGCGCTGGCCGAGCTTGTAGGCCTCTCGCCCGCGGGTACGCGGTCGGTCCCCCGAGGGGACGCCGATTCTTACCGGCTGGGGCCAGCAAGAACATCGGCTGCGGGCATTTGCTTGGGGCGGCCCGGCGCGCGGCCCTATTGCAATACCGTCATCGCGTCACGAACACGACCGCCGCGCGCGGCGGTACGCTGAACAATCCCGTTAGCGCGTCGAAGTGCGCCGCCCTGGCGCGCTTGTCCGCTGCGTCCTTGGCTGCCAGCACCGGGTGCAGCTTGTAGGGCTGACCCTTCTCTGACGGCGCCAGCAGATACTGCGTCGCCCCACCCGTATTGATCAGGTAGACCATGCGGCTGAAATTGGCACCGGCCAGGTCGCGGCCATCGATCACGGCGGCCAGCACCAGCGGGTTCTGATGCGGGCCGGTGTTGATGAAGTGCAGGCGCTTCTCGATCTCCGCCGCATTGGGCAGGTGCAGGAGCGCGGTGCTGGCACGGATCTTCAGCAGATCGCGGAAGGCCGCGGCCGTCCACGCAATCTCGGTCGCGCCGGGCTTGATGCCGGCATCCGCCAGCAAGGGCTGCAGCAGTGGCCAATCGGCGCCGTTGTCGCCCTTGGGCGGCAGGCCCGCGCCAAAGCCGTTGTCCTGCTCGCTCCAGTCCAGGCGGTTGAACCAGTCGCCAGAGTCGTAGCTGTTGCGGTCCAGCGACTTGGAGCGCAGCAGGTCGATGCCCGCGTGAAAGTAGGCCACACCCTGGCTGAAGGCCGTCAGCGCTGCGCCGAGGATCTGCACGCGGGCGCGGTCCTCGCGTGTGGTCGCCTTGGGCAGGCGCATCACGTTGATGTCGAAGAGCGTCTGGTTGTCGTGGTTCTCCACGTAGTTGACGACCTCGCCCGGCTCGCTGACATAGCCAGCAGGCTGATTGCCATAAGGCACTTGCGACGCCGGCACCGTCTTGCCCTGCGCGGTCTCCAGCGTGAAGCTGCGCAGCGAACCGGCCAGGCCCACGCGCAGCATGTCGGCTGCGGCCATCAACCGGGCCGGTTCGTCCATGCCGTTCAACCAACCTTTGTTGCGAACCAGCGCCGCACCGCTGTCGCCCGCGCTGCCACCGCGCGCGGCATCACGCCCGCGGTCGCTGAAGGTGCCGATGCCGCTACCACCCAAAGAAAGCTGCGAGGCCTGCACGAAGCGCGCGCCATCGGCGATCTCGCCGAAGTTCCAGCCCTCGCCGATCAGGTTGACGTGGCCGCCGCGGGCCTGGTCCACAGCCGCTTGCAGCGCCTCCATGGCCGCGCGCGGCTGATGCGCCATCAGGTCGAAGCGCAATGAATCGATACCGAAATCACGCACCCAGCGAACCGCCGTGTCGATCATCAGCTTGGCCATCATGGCGTGCTCGGAGGCGGTGTTGTCGCAGCAGGTCGAGCGCTCCACTTGTCCCTGAGCATTCAGGCGCTGGTAGTAGCCGGGCACGATGCGGTCCAGCACCGACTTGGGCGACTGGCCGGCGCCGGAGCTGTGGTTGTAGACCACGTCCATGCCCACGCGCAGGCCGGCGGCATTGAGCGCCTGGACCATGCGGCGAAACTCGACGATGCGCGTGGCGCCATCGTTGGCATCGCTGGCGTAGCTGCCTTCAGGCGCGCCGTAATGCCAGGGGTCGTAGCCCCAGTTGAAGCAGTCCTCCGATGCAAGGGCCATGGCGGCGGCCTGCTGATCAGGGCTGTCGGGCGCGGCCTTGGGGATGACCGGCGTCTTGCAGCCCACCTCGGGTACCGTGGCGAAGTCGAACACCGGCAGGAGATGCACGTCGCTCACACCCGCTTGCGCCAAGGCCTTCAGATGCTTCATGCCGTTGGAGCCGTCGTCGGTGAAAGCCAAATACTTGCCGCGGTGCGCGGGCGGCACCGTGTCGTCGTTGGCCGAGAAGTCGCGCACATGCAGTTCGTAGATGACCAGATCCGTCTGCGCGCGCGGCGCGGGCCGGGCGCTGCCCCAGCCTGGCGGCTTGAGCTTCGCGTCATTCAGATCGCCGGCCCAACTGCGCTGCGAATCGGCATTGAGGCTGACCGAATAGGGGTCGGTGACGAGATTGCGCACCAGGCCCACGCCGGGCACGAAGACATCGACGAGATAGCGGTAGTAGCTGCCGTCCAGACTTGCCGTTAGCGCTTTGCGCCAGACGCCGCTGCCGGGCGCTTGCTGCATCGCGTCCAGCGCACGAGCCGGCTCCTTGGCGCCGGCGTAGCGGCACACGCTCACCTGCTGCGCGGTCGGCGCCCAGACGGCAAAACCCTTCTCCGTGGCACCGAGTTCTGCCGCCTGATCTGCCCCATACCAATCGTCCAGCGCGCCGGGCGCTTGCAGGTACGTCGATGCGACCAGTCGGCCCTGTGCGTCTTCGGCCACCAGGACGAGCTGTCCCTTGAGCAGCGTTGGCAGGCGCGACACCTCGCCCGCCGCAACTTGCAATCGCACGCCCGCGGCCACGAACTTGAAGCGCTCGGCGACGTCTGCCGACAGGCCTGCGCTGGCCTGCAGACCCACGCGCGCATCGGCGCCACCCACGGCCTGCCCAGGCTTCAGGACGAGGCCCCCGCTAACAGCGTGATACAGCGCATAGCGCTCGCCCGTGGCACCGCCCGGCCATTGCAGATGGGCGCGATCCAGCCAGTAGGCCGCGGCCGTGGCTGCAGTGCCATCGGCCACCAGCGTCCGCATCAGCGGGCCATCGCAATCGGCCTGGCTTGCGGGCGCGGCCTGGGCGCTCAGCGGCAGCAGCGCGGCCAGCAGCCAGAGCGCAAATCGAGTCAAGGGCATGCAAGTCTCCAAATTTCTTCGAGTAGCAAAACTACATTTCCAAGCTTTGCCTGATTCATTTTCACAGCAAACAACCTTATGCTCAGCAAAATCTCGGAAGAAGGATGAAGTAATTTGGCTACATCAACAAGAGCACTGGCCCTGACGACGGCGGCCGCGCTGGCCGCCTGCGGCGGGGGTGGCGGCAGCGCAAGCAGCGCGCCGCCTCCGGTCGTCATCACGCCCACGCCCTTGCCCGATGTGGACGTGAGCGCCGTGGCCGCGGCCGACCCCGGCAGCACCTTGCCCGCCAACTGGAAGCAAGGCGCCTTCATGGAGATCTTCGTCCGCAGCTACCAAGACAGCAATGGCAATGGCAGCGGCGACATCCCCGGCCTGATCAGCCGCCTCGACTACCTCAAGGATCTCGGCATCACCGGCATCTGGCTGATGCCCATCACGCAGAGCCAGGACGGCGACCATGGCTATGCAGTCAGCGACTACCGCAACGTGCAGAGCGACTACGGCACGCTGGCTGACTTTGACGAACTGCTGCGCCAAGCCCACGCCCACGGCATCGGCGTGATCATCGACTACGTGATGAACCACAGCGCGGCACAGAACCCGCTCTTCATCAACTCGACGGCCGCCAGCGCCAACCCCTATCGCAACTGGTACGTCTGGCAGGCCACGGCGCCCACGGGTTGGAGCATCTTCGGCGGCAACCCCTGGCGCTCGGTCGCCACCGGCTTCTACTACGCGCCCTTCGACATCAGCATGCCGGACTGGAACCTCTTCAACGCTGACGTCGTGGCCTACCACCAGAACAATCTGCGCTTCTGGCTCAACCGCGGCGTGGATGGCTTCCGCTTCGACGCCGTAGGCAATCTGTTCGAGAACGGCCCGACCGCCTGGCTCGACCAGCCGCAGAACTACACGCTGATGCACAACATGCAGGCCCTGCTTGCCGGCTACAGCAATCGCTACATGGTTTGCGAGGCGCCTGACGATCCGCAAGGCTTTGGTGCCGGCACGGCCTGCGGCGCGGCGTTTGCGTTTGACCTCAAGGACAAGATCCTCAGCGCCGCACGCGGCGACGCGACCTCCGTTCAGCAAGTGGCCGACTACTACAAGACAGCGCCCCCGGGCATGGCCGCTTTTCTCTCCAACCACGACAGCTTTGCCGGCACGCGCGTGTGGACGCAGCTGAACGGCAACGTCGCGCAGTACAAGCTCGCAGCCGCCACCTATCTGCTGCTGCCCGGCGTGCCCTTCGTGCTGTATGGCGAGGAAGTGGGCATGGCCGCCGGCAACAGCGCGAACGTGGACGTGGCCATCCGCGCGCCGATGAGCTGGGCCGCCAACACCGGCAACGCCGGCTTCACCTCCGGCACGCCCTACCGCGGCCTATCCGCCAACGTGGCGACGCAAAACGCCACGGCGGCCGCAGCCGATCCCGAATCGCTGCTCAATTTCTACAGGGCCTTGCTGCAATTGCGCAAGAGCATGCCGGCGCTTTCGCAAGGCGACTACAGCCAGGTCGTCGTCAGCGGCCAACTGCTGCAGTTCCGCCGCAGCTACGCCGGAACGACGGCCTTGGCGGTGATCAACTACGCCAACAGCGCTGCGGCCGCCACGCTGAACCTCGGCGTCAGCCATGGCGTGCATCCGCTCTACCCGAGCGGCGGCACCGATGCCACAGCGGACAGCAGCGGCCAACTCAGTCTCAACATCCCCGCGCAAACCGTGCGCGTCTTCCAGATCACGCCATGATGCTTCGCTCCTTCGCGCTCTCCGCGCTCATTGCCACCCTGCCCGCCCAGGCCGCGCCCGACCTCGCGCCGGTACCCGCTCGCCCCTCGCCCAGCAGCCTCAAGCCCGGCTGGGAGCATGGCGCCTTCATGGAAATCTTCGTGCGCGGCTACCAGGACAGCAATGGCGACGGCATCGGCGACCTGCGCGGGCTCACGCGCAGGCTCGACTACCTGAAGGAGCTCGGCATCAAGGGCATCTGGCTGATGCCCATCACCGCCAGCAGCGACCACGACCATGGCTATGCCACCACCGATTACCGCAGCATCGAGCGCGACTACGGTTCGCTCGAAGACTTCGACGCGCTGATCAAGGCCGCCCACGCGCGCGGCATCGGCGTCATCATCGACTACGTGCTCAACCATGCCTCGCTGCAATCGCCCCTGTTCCAGGACCCGGCGCATCGCGACTGGTTCGTCTGGCAGGAGCAAATGCCCATGGGCTGGGAGGTGCTCGACCACAACCCCTGGACCGCCACGCCCAGCGGCAGCTACTACGGCACCTTCGGCGGTCACATGCCCGACTTCAACTTGCGCAACCCGGCCGCGCTTGAATATCACTTTTCGAGCCTGCGCTTCTGGCTCAACCGCGGGCTCGACGGCTTCCGGCTCGACGCCGTGCCGCACCTGATCGAGAACGACAAGGAGCACTGGAACGATCAGCCCGAGAGCCGCGCGCTCACGCATGACGTGCAGATGCTGATCAAGTCCTACCCGCAGCGCCATGTGGTCTGCGAGGCCACGGCCAACCCCGCTGCCTACGCGACGCCCGAGGTCTGCGGCAGCGCCTTCGGCTTCGGCTTCCAGGAGGCCGCGATCAACGCCGCGAAAACCGGGAAGGGCCAGGCCGAAGCCGTGCAGAAGCTGGCGGCCTACTTCACGCAGGCGCCGCTGAGCATGGCCACCATGCTTTCCAACCACGACATCTTTGCCGGCCACCGCGTGTGGGACCAACTGCAAGGCGACGAGGCCCGCTACAAGCTCGCCGCGGCCAGCTACTTGCTGATGCCGGGCACGCCCTTCATCTACTACGGCGAGGAGATCGGCATGGCCGGGCTGGAAGGCTTGCCCGGCGACCAGCCGATCCGCGCGCCGATGAGCTGGGATGCCGACGGACAGGGCTTCAGCAAGAGCCACCCGCCCTACCGCGCCTTCTCGCCCAATGGCGCCACGCACAACCCCGATGTCGAGCGCAAGAATCCGGATTCGCTGCTCAACTTCTACAAGGCAATGCTCGGCTTGCGCAACAGCCGCGCCTCGATTGCCGAAGGCAGCTACGAATCGCCCAGGGCCGATGGGCTGGTGCTGAGTTTCCAGCGGCGCCTGGGCAAGGAGCTGAGCATGGTGGTGATCAACTACGGAGAAAGCGACGCCGACGTGGCTGGCCTGCCCACCGGCGCGAAGCTGCTCTACCCGTCGAAGGCCGAGCCGGGGCATTTGCCGCCGCATTCAGTGCAGGTGCTTGCCGCTGATGGAGCCTCCCAATGAAGCGCTGCCTCGCCGCCCTCCTCTTCTGTGCCCTCAACGCTCAAGCCGCGGTCGATCATGTCGAGCCCCCGAGCTGGTGGATCGGCATGCACCAGCCGCGCGTGGAGCTGATGCTGCACGGCAGCGGCCTCGCGCGCCTGCAAGCCCGCGTGGACGCGCCCGGCGTGCGCGTGGCGGCCATCATCCCCGGCAGCGCCAACTACCTGTTCGTGGACCTGGACATCGGCGCTGAAGCCAAGCCCGGCACGATCACGCTGGAGTTGTTTGATGCAACCGGCGTGCGCGAACGTATCGCCTATTCGCTGGCCGCGCGCGCACCCCGCTCGGCGGAGCGACGCGGATTTGACAGCCGCGACGCCATCTACCTCGTCGTGCCCGACCGCTTTGCCAATGGCGACCCAAGCAACGACACGCTCCCCAATATGGGAGATGCCGCCAGGCGCAGCAACCCAAGCGGGCGCCACGGCGGCGACCTGGCCGGCGTAACGCAACATCTCGACTACATCGCCAGCCTCGGCTTCACCCAGGTCTGGCCCACGCCGCTGATGGAGAACCGCCAGCCCGAGTACTCGTACCACGGCTACTCCATCACCGACCTTTACCGCATCGACCCACGCTTCGGCAGCAATGAGCAGTACCGCGCCTTCGTGGCCGCGGCCAGCCAGCGAGGCCTCGGCGTGATCCAGGACATCGTGCCCAACCATATCGGCTCCGGCCATTGGTGGATGAAGGACCTGCCCGAGCCCGACTGGATCAACCAGTCCAAGAGCTATACCGAGACCAACCACCGCCACACCGCGCAGACCGACCCCTATGCCGCGCCCAGCGACCTGCAGCGCCTGACCGACGGCTGGTTCGTGGCCACCATGCCTGACCTCAACGGCCGCAACCCACGCCTGGCCACCTACCTGGCGCAGAACGCCGTCTGGTGGATCGAGTACGCCGGCCTCAGCGGCCTACGCGTGGACACCTATCCCTATTCGGACAAGAGCTTCCTCGCCCAATGGTCGGCCGCCATCATGAGCGAGTACCCGAACTTCTCCATGGTCGGCGAGGAGATGAGCGATTCGCCCCTGCAGGTCTCGTACTGGCTGCGCGGCGCACACAACGGCGACGGCTATGCGTCAAGCATGCCTTCGATGATGGACTTCCCGCTTTTCGGTGCGCTGCGCCAGGCCCTCGTCGAACCCGAAGGCCAGGGCTTCGGCCTCGGCTGGGGGCGCCTGAACGAAGCGCTGGCCCAAGACCGGCTCTACCCCGATCCCGCACGCGTGGTGCTGTTCGACGGCAACCACGACACCAACCGCATCTACTCGGCCTTCCACGAAGACGCCGCACTCGTTCGCATGGCCCTCGTCTACGTGGCCACCACCTTGCGCACGCCGCAGCTGATGTACGGCAGCGAGATCCTGATGAAAAGCCCCGTCCAGCGCGACGACGGCGCCGTGCGCGGCGACATGCCCGGCGGCTGGGCCGGCGACAAGATCAACGCCTTCACCGGCCAGGGCCTGAGCCCGGACCAGGCGGCCATGCAGGACTTCGTGCGCCGCCTCTTCAGCTGGCGCAAGACCGCCCGCGTCGTGCACGAGGGCAAGCTCATGCAATACAACCCCGAGGGCGGCGTCTATGTCTACTTCCGCTACCTGGCCACGGGTGAGAAGCTGATGGTAGCGATGAACAAGAACACCAGCCCCGCGACGCTGGATGCCAGGCGCTTCAAGGAGATGCTGGATTCCCGGAGTGTCGGCGTCGATGTGCTGGACGGCTCGCAGCATGAACTCGGCGACAAGCTCCTGGTGCCGGCACGCGGCGTGCGGGTGTTGCAAGTGACCGAGCATTGAGACGGCTTGCGCCTTGGCCGACCGCGCGCAGCGGCGGCGCGGCTGCCTTGAGAAATTTCAAGTCGCGTCCAGACTCGTGGGGCACCATGCCTGAATGACATCCTCCCCCGCGTCTTTTGAGCTTCTCACGCATGAGATTTCCGGTCAGCTCGCTGTCCTCTACGGTGACCAGCCCGCGCTGAAGAATGGGTTCAACGAACTTGCCAAAGCAAGCATGGCAACCGGCGCGCTTTCCGAAAAGACCAAGGAGCTGATCGCGCTGGCGCTCGGCGTGGCGGCCCGTTGCGACGGCTGCCTCGGCTTTCATGCCAAGGCGCTGGCCCGATTGGGGGCGAGCAAGGCCGAAGTGGAGGAAGCGCTGGCCGTCGCCGTCCACATGGGCGGCGGACCCTCGCTGATGTACAGCGCCAATGCCATGCGGGCATTCGCGGAATTCTCGAATGCAACGGAATCAATCGCATGAAGGCAGATATGGCAACAAGACACGCGGTGCTCTGGGTCGATCACCACAAGGCAAGCCTGCACCCCACTGGCGTGCAATCGGCGCCGGCCAGGCGCCTGAAGGCTCATGCGCACCCGACCGCCCAGCACGGCTCCGAGGTCAGGTCCGAACATGAGTTCTTTGCCGAGGTGTGCGAGGCGCTCGAGGCTGTCGAGACCGTGCTCGTGACCGGGTCGAAAACGGCGCTGGCGGATTTCAGGCACTACGTTGAGAAGCACCGTGCACAGACGGGCCATCGCATTGCCAGCTACCAGACCGTCGATCACCCGACCGACCATCAACTCGTGGCCCTGGGCCGCAGTTTCTTCGATCGCCAGTGAAGGACGGCCGCCTGTGTCGCGACCCTGAATGCTTCACCCTACCCCGGGGACTTCAAACTGCCGGGGCTGAGCGCGTGTCACGGCGCCGCTGCGCTGGCGCCTTCGCTCACTCGACGGTCATTTCGTCCACGACGAGGCTCACGCCAGGAACCGACCAGGCGGCGCCCTGCGCTGCGTCGCGCTCGTGCCAGGAACGCACCTTGCCGCGCAGCGTGACCACGCCGCCATCGATGTCGGGAGCCCAGTCGAGCTCCGCAAGGGTGTCTGCCCGCAGCTTTGAATCAGATTTCATGAGGGTCCTTTGCTCAGGCATTTCAGACGATTCGGCGCAGGCCCTGCCCGGGCGGAGTCCGCGCTTCGCATTGCAGTCCTGCAGACAAATCTAGGCGCCGCCTTGGCTGACGACGTGAGAAAGCGCAAGCGCGAGCCCCGTCGCCGCCATACCCTTCAAGGACCCATTCCAAATCGAGCAAGCGATGACCATGCGCGGGATCTTTCTGACATTGCTGCTGCTCGCTGCGAGCAGCCTCCCGGGCTGCGGCTACAACAGGCTGCAGGGCACCGACGAGCAGGTGACTGCAGCCTGGTCGGAGGTGCTGAACCAGTACCAGCGCCGAGCCGATCTCGTGCCCAATCTGGTCAACGCGGTCAAGGGTGCGGACGACTTCGAGCAGTCCACGCTCGTTGCAGTCGTGAACGCACGTGCGAACGCCACCGGCATCAATGCAACGCCCGCACTGATCAATGATCCGCAGGCCTTCGCCGCCTTCGAGGCCGCGCAGGGGCAGCTGAGCACAGCGCTGTCACGCCTGATGGTGGTCGTCGAGGGGTATCCGGAGCTGAAGGCGAACGCTAACTTCCTGCATCTTCAGGCGCAGCTGGAAGGCATCGAGAACCGCATTGCCATGGCGCGCCAACGCTACATCCAGGCCGTCGAACAATACAACGTGCTGGTGCGCTCCTTCCCGAGCAACCTCACCGCCAAGGCATTCGGCCTGCGGGCCAAGGCGAACTTCAGCGTGGCCGAAGAAAGAAGATTGGCGACGCCGCCCGTAACCGACCTGCGCGTCACATTGCCGGCGCGCGCAGCGGTTTCAACATGAAGCCAATCTCGGTCCGCTTCTTGCGGATTGCATTGGGCATGGCGCTCGCGTTGCTCGCCAACCTGGGCGTCGCGCAGCCCACGCCAGTCGCGGCGCCGCTTGCCGTGCCGCCCATGCGGGCCCTGGTGACGGACCTAACCGGAACGCTGAGCGCCGAGCAACAGGCCACCCTCGAGACCCGCCTGCAGCAGTTCAGCGACCGCAAGGGTTCGCAGATTGCCGTGCTCATGGTGCCGACGACCGGCGCCGAACCGATCGAGGTCTACGGGTTGCGCGTGGTCGAGCAGTGGAAGGTGGGCCGCAAGAAGGCCGACGATGGCGCGCTGCTGCTCGTGGCCAAGGACGACCATGGCGTGCGGATCGAGGTGGGCTACGGCCTGGAGGGCGTGCTGCCCGACGCCATCGCCCACCGCATCATCAGCGAAACCATGGCGCCGCGCTTTAGGGATGGCGACTACTTCGGCGGGCTCGACGCGGGCACGGCGCAGATCTTGCGGCTGGTCGAGGGCGAAGCCCTGCCTCCAGCCGCCTCGTCCGAGCCGGAAGGCCCGGATTGGGGGCGGCTGCTGCCGACCTTCGTGATCGGCGCGCTGGCGCTGGGTGGCGTCCTGAGGTCGCTGCTGGGCCGCTTGCGAGGCGCCGCGCTGGCCGCCGTCCTTGCCGGCGCGCTGGCCTGGTTTCTATCCAGCGTGCTGGCCGTCGCGCTGATGGGCGCTCTGCTTGCCTTCGCCGTCACGCTGCTGGGCAACGGGCTCGGCGGCGTTCTCTTCGGGCTCGGCGGCGGACGAAGCAGCGGCGGATTCGGTGGCGGCGGTGGTGGCGGCGGCGGTGGCTTCGGCGGCGGCGGCGCTTCCGGGAAGTGGTAGCCACAGCCGGCGTTCGAGCCGCTGGCTTCGCTGACGCGCTGTTGCCAGCTCAGCCGGCGTGCGAATGCCCCTGCTCGCGCCGCTCGAATCTTGCCTGGCAGGCCACGCAGCGTTCCGCGTCCGGCAGGGCGAGCAGTCGCACCAACGGGATCGGCTCCTCGCAATCGAGGCAGTCGCCATAGACGCCGACATCCAGCCGCCGGAGGGCATCCTCGCAGCGGCGCAACTCCTCACGCTCGATCCGCTCGCTCTGCGCGTCGAGCTGCTCGCGCCCGAGATGGTCCGCTTCGTCCTTGCGGTCAGACACCTCGCTGTTCGTCGCGTGCTCGGCCATGGCTTCGTCAGCCTTCAGCTTCAAGGCGTGCAGCTCGGTGTTCAGCTCGTGGATGCGGTAGTTCAGCAAATTGCGCAGTGTCGTCAGGTGCTCTTGTGTCTCGATGTTCATGGCCGCTCCGTTCGCAGGTTGGCACCGTGCAGGAAGTCTGCGCTGGCGCTTGCCTGAAGCATCGATCGAGCCCGGCACACTCGCTTGATGGAACTCAAGTTTGCGGACTCCTCATGGTCCTGCCGGCTTGCCTTCAAGGGGCGGATGGACGGGAGCCAGCCCTTGTGCGCCGTACCGGTTGCGCGGGTTCCACAGCATCCAGCCATCGGAGTCCTCAGTCTCGGCGCCGCCGATCTGCGCGCGGATCTCGGGCGCAGCGAAATTGCGATGATCAAAGGCGTAGTCACGGAAGGCCTGCAGCCAGGGGCGCCAGCGCACGCCCGGCAGGCCGGTGCGCTGCCGGGCGCGCTGCAGTGTGCGGCGCACGATCTCGAAAGGTGCGGCCATCGGGTCTCGATAGCCAGGGATTCCGAAGGCGAAGCCCGAGGGGTAGAGCATGAGGCAAAGGTAGTCCACGCGCCCGGCAAGCGCGTCCAGCTGCTGGCCGATCTGCGTGTCGCCGCTGTTCCAGGCCACATAACCAAAGATGTCGGCGGAGATGAAGATGTTGTAGCGCTGCAAGCGACGCCGCGCGGAAGCCAGGAATTCATCGATGGCCGCGACGCGGTGCTCCTCGGTGTTGGCTTCGCTGAAGGCCAGGCCGCGGGCATCGGGAAAGCGCAGGTAGTCGAACTGCACCTCGTCAAAGCCGAGCGCCGCCGCCTCCTCGGCCAGCGCGAGACTGTGGCCCCATGCCTCGTGGCAGAAGGGGTCGATCCAGGCCTGCCCTTCACGGTCTCTCCACAGGCCCCCGCGCGCATCGTGCACGGCCCATGCCGGATGCACGGAGGCCAGCGGGTCGTCCTTAAAGACCACGATGCGTGCGATCAGATAGACGCCTCGCCCGCGGAGCGCCTTCAGCAGGGCGGGCATGTCGCCGACCGTGAGCAGGTCCTGCTTCTGGCCGGCCGCGGCCACGGCCGCGCTTCGGTACGGCACCAGCCCGCGATCCCCCTTGACGTCGATGACCAGGGCGTTCAACTCGGTTTCATCGATCAGCTTCAGGGCGTCGCCGCGCAGCTCCGCGTTGCCGATTCCGTAGGCCGAGAGATACAGCGCCTTCGGCCGCAGCGGCGTGAGCTCGATGACCAGGCTCGTGCTGTCGTGCGCGGGCAGTTCGCGGCGCCGGTAGCCGAGCGCGCGGGCCGAGACGGAAGCCCCGGCGGCGATGCTGAAATGGCCGGCCTCATCCGCATATTGCTGAGCCTCGCCCGAGACCACCACCGCCCACGCGATGGGCCGGCCGCTGATGCTGTCCCGTACGAGGCCTTCAATGGCCTGCGCATTGCCCGCCATCGCGAGCCAGGCCAACGCGGCGCAGGCCTTGCGCGCCCACTTCATCGCGCGGCCTGGCAGCGGATTCAAAAAGCGGGCGCTCAGCCAGGCGCGCGTACCGGCAGCGCCGGCACCGGACGGCCCGAGACACCTTCCTGCGCCTGGGTGGATGTGGCGCTGGCGTCGACAGCGGCAAGAATGCGTGGGTACATGTCGAGGCTCCAGCGGGCTTGCGTTGATGCCTCGTGACTCTAAGGTTCCCTCCGCGCGTCGGCTTGCGGTTTTTCAAAAGCAGGCCATCGCCTCAAGACGGCGTACACCGAGGCGATGGCAGGTCCGCTCAGGCGATGGACTCGGCAACGGCCGTCCCGCTGCGCGCCCACACACGGCGGGTGATCAGCTGTAGCAAGATCGCCAGCAGGCCGTTCGCCAGCAAGGCGCCGCGCACGCCCAGCCATGCGACCGAAGCGCCGGTGATCAGGCTGCCCATCGCGAGGCCGCCTCGCATGGCCAGCATGTACAGGCTGATGCTGCGTCCGCGCGTATGAGCCGGCGCAGCGGTCTGCAGGAATGCGTTCGCCGAGACATTTCCCGCGGTCATGGCCATGCCGCCCAGGACAAACAGAGGCGGCAGGGCCCAGGCCCAGGGATTGATCGCGCAAGCCACCACGACGATGGCGAAGGCAAGCGCGGACGTGGACGCCAGCGGCCGACGGTCACGCAGCGGATCGACGGCCAGCAGACCCGCCGCCGCCATGAAGCCGCCGACACCAAACGCTCCCATCGTGATGCTGAAATGCCCGACGTTTCCAGCGAACACCTGGGCCACCAGCACCGGACAGAAGGTGATCAGCGGCGTGCACAGCAGGCTCGTCACCAGGACGGTGAGCAAGGCGCCGCGCAGCACGGCATCGCCGCCAATCAGCCGGATCGACTTGAGCAATGGCACGCGCGCCTCGGCATCGGACGCGTGGTCAGGCCCACGCGGCAGAATCCAGAGCGCAACCAGGATGAATGGAATGTAGGAGGCCGCGCTCACGGTGAACGCGCCGATCGCGCCGACGCTGGCCATCAGGATGCCGGCCACCGCGGGGCCCAGGACACGGGACAGATTGAACTGGCTCGCGTTGAGGCTGAGCCCGGTCGCGAGCTGGTCGCGCTCGACGATCATCGACACGATGGTCTGGAAAGACGGCATCGACAGTGCGTCGGTGATGCCGACAATCAGCGAGAGGCCGATGACCATCCACGGCCGGATGGAACCGCTCATCAGCAGCGCGACGATCAGCACCGGGCAGGCCATCTGGATCGACTGGAAAATGGCGATCACGGACCGCCGGTCCGACTGGTCAGCCAGCCAGCCGCCCACGACGGTCAGCAGCAGCGCCGGCGCGCCCAGCGCAAACGAGTCAAGACCCAGCAGAAACGAGGAAGCGCCAAGGCTCAGCATCAGCCAGGGCTGCGCAACCTGCTGGGCCCAGGTGCCGATGTTGGCCAGCAGGCTCGCGAACCAGAAGGTGCCGAAGCGCCGCGTCGTCAGCAGCGCGAGGGAATCGCGCAGGGTGTCTTCGACGGCAGGCCTGTGCATGTGCGATCCCGTGGTTCCAGGGTGGCGATGCCGGCCTCGCGGGCGGCGTAGGGCTTTCAGGCGCAGTTCAACACGGCAGCGCCGGTGAAGCGGCCAGCCCGCAAATCGTCCAGCGCCCGGTTGGCCTGCGCCAGAGGATAGTGCACGGTACTGACCTGCAACTTCAGGCGGCCCGCAACGCGCAGGAAATCCACCCCGTCGGCCCGGGTCAGGTTGGCCACCGAGACGACGCGCCGCTCGCCCCACAAGAGCTCGTAGGCAAAGCTGGGAATGTCGCTCATGTGAATGCCGGCGCAGACGACGGTTCCGCCCGGCCGCACGGCCTTCAACGCAATGGGCACCAGTTCACCGACAGGTGCAAACAGCAGCGCGGCATCCAGCGCCTCGGGCGGCGCCTCGTTCGAGCCGCCGGTCCAGCAGGCGCCGACCTTGTGGGCCAGGGCCTGCGCGGCTTCATCGCCCGGCCGCGTGAACGCAAAGATCTCGCGACGCTGATGCACGGCCACCTGCGTGATCAGATGCGCAGCGGCACCGAAGCCGTAGATGCCGATCCTGCGGGCTCGCGGACCTGCCATCACATAGGCCCGCCAGCCGATCAGGCCCGCACACAGCAGCGGCGCGGCGCTCTGGTCATCGTAGCCTTCGGGCAGGGCAAAGACGTAGCGAGTGTCCGCCACGGCATATTGCGCGAAACCGCCTTCGAGCTGCCAGCCCGTGAACTTCGCATCGGGGCAGAGGTTCTCCTGGCCGCGGCTGCAGGCCGGGCATTTGCCGCAGGCCCAGCCCAGCCAGGGCACGCCGACGCGATCGCCGGGTTTGAATCCGCTGACGCCCGGCCCCAGCGCGCTCACCGTGCCCACGATTTCATGGCCCGGTACGAGGCCATGGCCCGGCCAGGCGAGCTCGCCGTCAACCACGTGCAGATCCGTCCGGCACACGCCGCAGCAGCTCACGCGGATCCGTACCTGGCCCGGCCCAGGCCTGGGCAGGCCATCACGCCAGACCTGCTGCAGAGGTCGTCCGGCCTCCTCCTGCCGCATCTGCAGCCAGCGCTCGCCGACAGGCGTGTCCTCATCGACCGCGCCCCGCGCAAGCGAGTCAGAGGGCACGGACATCACGCAGCTGCGAACGCAACTCTGCGAGTTCTCCGCCGATGGAAACCCGAGTTTCTTGATGCATGCCCGTATTCCTGTTCGAGGTGTTGTGCGGGTCAGTGTGATTTGCTCGTTATGTCCGCGCTTGCGAATCCGCAAGCTTCGGGCCAAGGCCGCAACTACGCTCATTCCCAACGGCGACGCCACGTCCTCAAACGCCACGAGACGCAGCGGTACGCAGGAACTCTTTCATTCACTACCACAGCAGGAAACAAAGATGAGCAAGACCCCGTCAATCCGCACACCGTTGGCTCTGGCGCTGGCCGGCTGCCTCATGGCCCCCTTGCTTGCGCAGGCTCAGGAAGGACCCTGGATGTTCCGCCTGCGGGCCGTGCACCTTGACAGCGCGAACAAGGACTCGACCGGCCTGGACCTCTCGATCAACAACAAGACCCTTCCAGACTTCGACATCTCCTACTTCTTCAGCCCGAACTTCGCCAGCGAACTCGTGCTGACCTATCCGCAGAGGCAGACCATCCGCTCCAGCGGCGCCGACATCGGCACGCTGAAGCACTTGCCGCCGACGCTGACGGTCCAGTACCACTTCACCGAGTTCGGCGCCTTCAAACCGTATCTGGGTGCGGGCCTGAACTACACGCGCTTCTCCAACGTGAGCTTCACGCCATCGGTCCAGGCTGCCCTGCAACCCTCGCTGCAGAAGAACAGCTTCGGGCTTGCCCTGCAGGCCGGCGTTGACTACAGGATCGACAAGAACGTCTACCTGAACATGGACATCAAGAAGCTGCAGATCGCGACGGACGTCAGCTCGGCCGGCAGCAAGGTCGGCACCTTCAAGGTTGACCCGTGGCTGGCCGGCGTCGGCGTCGGCTGGCGCTTCTGACCACGTCCATAAAAGGGCCGCCGCTCGCACGGCCGCGACAAAGGTTTGCCATGAACACCCTGACCAAACTCGCGCTCGGCCTCATGGGCCAAGTCAAGCCCCTGCCACCCGTGGCGGAGCCGCGTAAAGCGCTGGTGCTGCCGCCCCCCTCGCTCAGCGGCGGGATGCCGCTGATTTCGGCGCTGGCCAACCGGCAGTCGCGGCGCGACTTCGCACCCGATCCGCTGCCACAGCAGACCTTATCAGACCTGCTCTGGGCCGCGGCCGGCATCAACCGGCACGATGTCGGCGGACGCACCGTACCCAGCGCAATGAACGCGCAGGAGGTGCAGCTCTACGTTGCCTTGCCGGACGGCCTTTTCCTCTACGACCCGGCGCGGCACGAGCTGAGCTTGCGGGTGGCGAGCGACGTGCGGCGGGTCACCGGCAAGCAGGACTTCGTGGACACCGCGCCGCTGGACCTGGTCTTCGTGGCCCATCACGCGCGGATGACGCTGGTGCCGGTTGCGCAGCGCGAAACATTTGCCTTCACCAGCGCCGGCGCGATGGCGCAAAACGTCTACCTCTACTGTGCATCTGCGGGCCTAGCCACCGTCATCCGCGCCTGGTTTGACCGCGACGCCCTGTCGCGGGCCATGGGCTTGCAGGCGGATCAGCAGTTGCTGCTGTCGCAGACGGTCGGAGCCATGCCGACCTGAGTGGGACGCTTGCCCTGCGCCCTGTCCATCACATGCGTGAACGTGCCCACCCAGATTTCACTCTCGTGGGCCTTCAGATACGCCAGCAACTGCCGGTGCGCCTCGGCCGTCACTTCAAGATAGTCACCGCCCACGCCGTGGAAGCCGATCACGGCCACGCCGCCGCGCTTTCGCACGCTCTCCACATAGGCAATCATCTTGTCGCCGCTGTCGCCGACGCCGAAGAAGTGGCTGGGCACATTGAAGGGATCGATGGCCTGGGCCGGCGTGGCCGGCTCACTCGCTGCGCGCACGTAACGCGTCAGCCCGGCGGTGCGCAGCGCCGGCAGGTAGTCCTGTCCGCCCGCCAGGGTCTGGCCGCAAGGCGTGGCGTAGGGGTGGTCGCTACGGCCGTCCATGGCTTGCAGCATGTTGTTCATGGTCTGGATCTCGGTCAGCTGCACGGGCACGCTGGAGTTCTCGCTCATGTACTGCGGCGGCATCTCGAACAGCGCTTTCGGGCAGGCATGGGTGACGCTGTGGTTGCCCAGCTCGAAGCCCTTGGCGGCCACAGCCTGCCAGCGCGCGAGATTGCCCTTGATCTCACGGCCGATCAAGAAGAAGGTGCCCTTGAAGCCGACCGCTTCGAGTTGCGGGATGGCGATGTCCAGCTGCGAAGGCAGCGCGTCATCGTAGGTCAGCGCGATGGCGGCCTTCTGACCGCCGGGCCAGGGGCCGCTCTGCGCCCAGGCAGAAGTGGCCAGACTCATTGCGATGGCCAAGACGGCCTTGCCCCTCCATTTGCGCATGTCGATTCCTCATCATCCAGGGTGATGCGCCCCTGATCCTGCCGAGCGCGGTAGACAAATCGTAGCCACTTCGCAGCTGCTGTTCGCGGATACTTCCTAACTTCACTTTTCATCTGACCCGCCCCATGCTCTACCGTCCTCTCGGCCGCACCGGCTGGAACATCTCCGCAATCAGCTTCGGCGCCTGGGCCATCGGCGGCACCTGGGGCGATACGGATGACAACGCTGCCATGGCGGCGCTGCACCGCGCGCTGGACCGCGGCGTGAACTTCTTCGACACCGCCGACGTCTACGGCGACGGCCACAGCGAGAAGCTCCTCGCGCGCCTGCGTCGCGAGCGCCCGGCCGACGCCTTCTACGTGGCCACCAAAGCGGGCCGGCGCCTGAATCCGCATGTGGCCGAGGGCTACCGCGATCTGCGGCCCTTCATCGAGCGCAGCCTGCAGAACCTGGAGGTCGAGGCGCTCGACCTGCTGCAGCTGCACTGCCCGCCGACGGCCGTCTACACGATGCCCGAGGTCTTTGCGGCGCTCGACGACCTGGTGCGCGAAGGCAAGCTGCGTCACTACGGCGTCAGCGTGGAGCGCATCGACGAGGCCATGGCGGCGCTGAAACATCCGAACGTCCAGTCGGTGCAGATCATCTACAACCTGTTCCGCCAGCGCCCGGCCGAGGTCTTCCTGCCCGCGGCGCAGGCCGCGCAGGTCGGCGTGCTGGCGCGGCTGCCGCTGTCCAGCGGCATGCTCAGCGGCAAGTTCACGCGCAGCAGCCAGTTCGGCGCCGACGACCACCGCGCCTTCAACCGCCAGGGCGAGGCCTTCGACAAGGGCGAGACCTTCTCGGGCGTGGACTTCGAGCAAGGCCTGGCCGCGGTGGAGGAGCTGCGCGCCCTGCTGCCGCCAGGCGTGAGCCTGGCCAGGCTGGCCTTGCGCTGGATCCTGATGAACGAAGCGGTGAGCTGCGCCATCCCCGGCGGCCGCACACCCGCGCAGGTGGACGAGAACGTCAGCGCGGCGGATCTGGCGGCCCTGCCCGCGCCCTTGATGCAGGCTCTGGCAGAGGTCTACCAGCGCCGCATCGCGCCGCAGGTCCACGGTCTGTGGTGATGCCGTAGACAGGCCTTGCGCGGCTGATCGCTCAGGGCACCAAGGCCAGGAACAGAAAGGCCGCGAAGATGACCAGGTGCACGGCGCCCTGCATCGCATGCGTGCGGCCTGAAGCCAGCGTCAGCGCGGAGACGAGAAAGGTCAGCAGCAGTAGCACCAGCTCCTTGGCTTCGGCGCCGAGCAGCAAGGGCAGGTCGAGCACGAGCGCGGCAACGGCCACCGCGGGGATCGTCAGGCCGATGCTCGCTAGCGCCGATCCGTAGGCCAGGTTCAGGCTGGTCTGCAAGCGGTTGGCGCGCGCCGCGCGCACGGCGGCCACGGTCTCCGGCAGCAGGACGAGCATGGCGATCACGATGCCGAGAACGGCGGGCGGCGCACCGGCCGCGGCCAGCATCGACTCGATGCGCGGAGAGAGCACCTTGGCCAGGCCGACAACCGACACCAGCGCGACCAGCAGTAGCGCGCCGCTGGCCCAGGCCTGGCCGTTGCTGGGCGGCGCGGCATGGGCATCGTCGTGGCCGGCGTCGCTCGCCTGGGGCAAGAAGTAGTCGCGGTGGCGCACCGTCTGCACGAAGATGAAGAGCAGCCACAAGAGCAAGGACATGGCGGCCGCGAAGCTCAGCTGCGAGGGCGAATAGCTGGCCCCTTGCGTGCTGGTGGTGAAACGCGGCAGCACGAGCGTCAGGCTGCTCATGGCCATCAGCGTGGCCAGGCTGGTGCTGGCGCCCTCGATGCGGAACACCTGCTCCTTGTGCCGCATGCCGCCCACCACCAGGCACAGGCCGACGACGCCGTTGCAGATGATCATCAGCGTCGAAAAAATCGTGTCGCGTGTCAGCGTGGCCTTGTCGGCGCCCCCGGCCAGCATCATCGACAGGATCAGGGCCACCTCGATCACCGTGACGGCCAGCGCCAGGACCAGGGTGCCATAGGGCTCGCCCATACGATGGGCCAGCAGCTCGGCGTGGTGCACGGCGGCTAGCACGGCCGCGATCAAGGCGGCCGCGCACAGCACGGTCAGCCCCAGGCTCGAAGGCAGCAGGAGGGCGGCACCCAGCAGCGCTGCGGCACCGATCGGAGAGACAAGCGACAGGCGATTCATGCAAACGATTATGGGGCGGCGCAGCGGCTGCGGCCGCCAGCGCTCAGGCCTGTGCCATGCGCAAGCGCCGGGCTGCATCCTCGGCCCGGGCATCGTCGATCTCGCGCAGCACGCCGGCCAGGTCGACGGCATCGGCCTTGTGCTCGAACAGGCCGGTCAGCGGTGTCTCGGGGTGCAGGGCGCCGCGCTGGTAGAGGGCCCAGATCTCGGGGCCGAAATCGGTCTTCAGCAGCTCCGGCGCAAAGCGGCCGAAGAAGTCGCGCAGATTGGCCACGTCGCGCAGCAGCATGCGCTGCGCGTGGTTGTTGCCGGCCGCGTCCACCGCTTGCGGCAGGTCGATGATGACCGGCCCGTCCGCGCCCAGCAGGATGTTGAACTCGGACAGGTCGCCATGCACGACGCCGGCCGTGGCCAGCATGCGCACGACCTCGGTGACCAGGGTGGCGTGGTGGGCGCGCGCATCCTCGGCCGAGAACAGCACGTCGTTGAGCCGCGGCGCGGCGTCGCCGTGCTCGTCGCAGACCAGCTCCATCAGCAGCACGCCCTCGAAGAAGTTGTAGGGCTTGGGCACGCGCACGCCGGCATGGGCCAGGCGATACAGCGCATCGACCTCCGCGCTCTGCCACGCCGCCTCCTGCGACTCGCGCCCGAACTTCGTGCCCTTGGCCATCGCGCGGGCCTGGCGGCTGTTCTTGACACGCCGGTTCTCGGTGTAGTCCACGGCCTGGCGGAAGCTGCGGTTCGTCGCCTCCTTGTAGACCTTGGCACAGCGCGTCTCGCCGCCGCTGCGCACCACGAAGACCTGCGCCTCCTTGCCGCTCATCAGCTGGCGCTGGACGCTGTCGATCAAGCCTTCGTCGATCAGGACCTGCAGGCGCTTGGGTGATTTCATGCCCCATTGTCTCCTGCGGGAGCGCCGCCTCAATCGCCGCGCACCACGCCCTCGCGCCGCGGATCGGCCGCGCCGAACCAGCCGCTCTTCGTCCGCTCGATGGCCTGGATGCCGCTGGGCAGCTCCACTTCCACCACGCGGTGCCCCAGGTCCTGCAAGCCCTGGATCACGGCCGGCGTGAAGCCGCCCTCCTCCAGCAGTGTCGGCCCGTTGATGCTGCCGAAGTTGGGCAGGTCCACGGCGCGCTGCGCGTCCATGCCCCAGGCCAGCGTGCCGATCAGGGTCTTGGCGACGAAGTGGATGATGATCTGGCCGCCCGGCGCGCCGAGGCTCATCAGCAGCTGGCCGCTCCTGGCGTCGAAGACGAGCGTCGGGCTCATGCTGGAGCGCGGGCGCTTGCCGGGCTCCAGACGGTTGGCAATCGAGGTGCCATCCGGCGCCGTGGGCGCCATCGAAAAATCGGTCAGCTGGTTGTTGAGCAGGAAGCCGCCGGCCAGGCCCGTGCCGCCGTCGCTCATGATGCGCGAGCCGAAGCCAGACTCCACGCTGGTCGTCATCGCCACCGCGTGGCCTTGCGTGTCGATGATGCTGATGTGGCTGGTACCGTATTCGGCCTGTGCGGGCTGAGGCGCATAGGCCACGCGTGTGGCGCCGGGCCTGCCGGGCGAGGCGGATTGCATGCTGCGCTCGCCGATCAGGGCGGCGCGAGACTGGAGATAGTCGTCATCGAGCAGGCTGGCCCAGTTGCCGGCCGGCGCAGGCACGAAGGCGGGGTCGGCAATGTAGAGCGCGCGGTCGGCAAAGGCCAAGCGCGAGGCCTCGGTGTAGCGGTGCAGGAAGGCCAGTTCCGGCTTGCCGCTGGCCGGCGGTGTGAGCGCGCCCGGCGCGTCGTCAAGCATCTTCAGGATCTGCAGGATGGTCAGTTGGCCCGACGAAGGCGGCGGCATGCCGCAGATGCGATAACGCCGCCATTCAGCGCAAAGCGGATCGCGCTTGAGGGCGGTATAGCTGGCCAGGTCGGCCTCGTTCAAGGTGCCGGGCCGCACATTGCCGCGCACGCGGCGGGCCATGTCCTGCGCGATGGGGCCTTTGTAGAAAGCCTCGGCGCCCTGCCCCGCGATGCGCTTGAGCACGGCGGCCAGCGCCGGGTTCCTGAGCATATGGCCGACCGGCCAGGGCTTGCCTTGCGCATCGAAGAAATAGGCCCGCGCCTGCGCGTCGTTCTGCAAGGCGTGCTCATCGCTGAGCAAGGTGTAGAGCCGCGGGCTGATGGCGAAGCCGCGCTCGGCCAGCCGGATGGCCGGCTCGAACAGCTGGGCCCAGGGCAGCTTGCCCTGCTCGTGATGCGCCTCGGCCAGCATGGCCAGCACGCCGGGCGTGCCGACCGAGAGCCCCCCGACGATGGCCTGCCCCACCGTCATGGGCTTGCCGTCGGGCCAGAGGAACTGCGTGGGCTTCGATGCCGCCGGCGCGGTCTCGCGGCCGTCCCAGGCCTCGGTCTTGACGCCGTCGAAGGTCAGCATGAAGGCACCGCCGCCGAGGCCGCTGGACTGCGGCTCCACCAGATTCAGCACCATCTGAACGGCAATCGCGGCGTCCACCGCCGAGCCGCCGGCCTTGAGGATCTTGTAGCCCGCGTCGGCGGCCAGCGGATTGGCTGCGGCAACGGCGTCGTGCCGGGTCGCCCAGCCTGGCTTGGCCTGGCGGCTGGAAGCGATCTCGGGCTGGGTCAGCACGGTTTGGCCGTTAGCCGAGCCCCAAAACAACAGGGCCACGAAGCAGGAGCTTGCCAATCTGTGCATTTTTTCTTCCGACTGCTGTTCGTGAAAACAATACTTGAAGTCTATGGCTTTTGATCGTCCTCCCATTTTGAGGCCAGCGCCGTAATGCACGTGAGAGTTCGCTAACCGACGTGCCTCCGACGCGGCAAAGACCGCGCGAGCAGTACCTCAGGGTGGTCGTGGTTGTGCAGTGGCTCCCCGTCATCCGCGGACGCCTGGCTGAGTTGGCATTGCGCCGGCTGCAGGGTGGGCGCGCGTCGCTTGCGTCAGTGCCGGTGTCATCGGCGAAACACGTCCCCGCGTGCAGTGGGTCGAACGTGCGCCCTGGGAAGACCCGGTGGCCGGCATGAGCAGCCTCCGTCTGCATCATGAGTTAGAGCATTGCCGCTTCGTCTGCGTGCTGGAGCCCGGCCGCTACGACCTGCTGCGCCTCGATGCCCCCGAGCTGCCGCACGAGGATTGGCGCGATGCCACGTGCTGGCTGCTGGCCGACCGCGTGGACTACGCGGTGGAAGACGCCGCGCTCGACGTGCTGGCCGTGCCCGGCGACGACTCGCCACGCCACCCGCCCGCGCTGCTGGCCGCGAGCGCGCCGCGCGAGAACGTGCAGCAGCGTGGCGCGAAGCAACTTCTCAGGCGCGACGCTGGGTCGACCACCCTTGGCGTCGGCTTCGTACATCGCCGACAACAGCATGCCCATCTTCGCCGGCACCTCATTGGCCATCACCCAGATCGAGCGCAGCGGATGTTCGGCAGGAACGAAGTCCTCCAGCTTGCGCATCGTGAACAGGGTTTCGGTGAAGGTGTCGACGCCGCGCATGGGTCTCTGTGAAATCGGATCGGCAAATTATCGAGCTTGCCGACTGCACGCACATCGGGCCGCGAAGGTATTTCAGCAGCCTGTTAGGGCCAGGAAGCCGGGTGGCTGCCCGGCGGCATCGAAGGCCGCGGCCAGGCGGCCGGCGTGCGCGACAACTGCGCGGCATGGCGCAGCGCACCCAGTTCGCCGAAGCCGGAGGCCGAGGTCTCGACGTAGGGGGCCACATCCGGCCGTGCCATGGACAAGCCACCCTCGACGCGGCCGAGGCTGCGCAGCCATTGGCCCGTCTGCGCCAGCGAGACCTGCACATGCCAGCTGCCGCCCTCCTGCTGCTGGCGCCACAGGGCTGCGGCGGCGCCGAAGGCCATCAGGTAGCCGGTGGCCTCGTCGAGGATCTGCATGGGCAGCGGCCGGGGCTTGCCGTCGCCGGCTGCAAGGCCTTCCGCATGGTTGAAACCCATGGCGGTCTGCACCAACGAATCGAAGCCGCGCCGCGAGGCCCAGGGCCCTTGCGTGCCGTAGGCGGTGAGCGAGACGCACACGATGCCGGGCCGCTTCCGCGCCAGTTCTTCGGGCCCGAAGCCCAGCGCAGAGATGCCGCCAGGCCGGTAACCCTGCACGAACACATGGGCCTCGGCCGCGAGCCGATCCATCGCAACCCGGCCCCCCTCGCTGCGCAGGTCCACATGCGTGGAGAGCTTGCCGCGGCTGGTGTCGGCAATCGCTTCGATATTGGGCAGGTGCGGCGAGTTGACCAGCATCACCTCGGCGCCATAGGCCGCCAGCGCCCGCCCGCCCACCGGGCCGGCGAGGATGCGCGTGAGGTCGAGCACGCGCAGGCCTGTCAGCGGGCGCTGATCTTCAGCCAGCGGCGGCAGCGCGAGCGGCTTCGCATCGCCGATGCGCTCGATCGTGAACAGCGGCTGAGCAGCCAGCGCCTGGCCTTGCGGCGTGGCGTCCCATTCGTCGAAGCGGCGCAGCGCGGTGGCGACCAGCTTCTGCGCGGCGGCGGCCTCCTCGAAATCGCGGGCGCGCCAGCCTCGCATCGCGGCCTCGGCATCGGCACGCGTGGCCGCGGCGGGATCGAGCTTCAGCAGCCGCAGCGCACCTTCGCGGTGGTGGGCGAAATTCGCATGCACGCGCACATAACCGTCTGCGCAAGCGTACAAGCCCGAGAACTTGTCCCACAGATCGAGCACCCGGCCATCGAGGCTGAACCAGCCCGTGCAATCGAGCGCTGCATGCAGCATGTCCACGCCGACCGATTGCCTTGGCGTGCCGCGCAGATGGCCCAGCTCGCAGGCTGCCAGCGCAGCAGCCGCGATGCTGTTCTGCGCCGCCACGCCGACGGCGAAGGACGAAGGCAGCACCGGATCGGCACCGGTGAGCTGCGCGAAGGCCAGGGCCTCGGCGGGCAGGCCCGCCTGCCGCCATACATCGCCAAGGACGGCACCGAGGATCGCGTTCACGGCCTCAGTCGATCAAGGGCACGCCCGTCCTGCCCTGCACGAACTCGCGCGTCACGCCTTCAGCCAGTTCCACCAGCTTGAGGCCAGCGGGCGTCACGTCCATCACGGCCAGGTCGGTGATGATGCGGTTGACCACGCCCACGCCGGTCAGCGGCAGCGTGCATTGCGGAATGATCTTGAGGTCTTCCGTGCCATCCTTCTTGCGCGCCACATGCTCCATCAGCACGATCACGCGCGGCACGCCGGCCACCAGGTCCATGGCGCCGCCCATGCCCTTGACCATCTTGCCGGGGATCATCCAATTGGCCAGGTCGCCACGGCCAGAGACCTGCATGGCACCGAGGATCGAAAGATTGATCTTGCCGCCGCGGATCATGGCGAAGCTGTCGTGGCTGCCGAAGATGCTGGAGCCGGGAATCGTGGTCACGGTCTGCTTGCCGGCGTTGATGAGATCGGCGTCCACCTCGTCTTCCGTCGGGAAGGGGCCGATGCCCAGCATGCCGTTCTCGCTCTGCAGCCAGACTTCCTTGTCGGAAGGCACATGGTTGGCGACGAGCGTGGGGATGCCGATGCCGAGGTTGACGTAGAAGCCGTCTTCGAGTTCCTGCGCCGCGCGGGCCGCCATTTGGTCTTGGGTCCAGGCCATGATCAGGCTCCCTTCTTTTCGGTGATGGTTCGCTTTTCAATCCGTTTTTCAGGATTGGCGTTCAGCACGATGCGGTGCACGTAGATGCCGGGCAGGTGGACAGAATCAGGATCGAGCTCGCCGGTCTCGACGATCTTCTCCACCTCGACGATGGTGATCTTGCCGGCCATCGCGCAGGCCGGGTTGAAGTTGCGCGCGGTGCGGCGGAACACGAGGTTGCCGGACCGGTCGGCAATGTGCGCCTTGACCAGGGCCACGTCGGGCTTGAGCGAACGCTCCATCACATAGTTGTGGCCGTCGAACTCGCGGATCTCCTTGCCCTCGGCCACCAGCGTGCCCACGCCGGTGCGGGTGAAGAAGGCCGGGATGCCGGCGCCGCCGGCGCGCAGCTTCTCGGCCAGCGTGCCTTGCGGGGTGAACTCCAGCTCCAGCTCGCCGGCCAGGTACTGGCGCTCGAACTCCTTGTTCTCGCCCACGTAGCTGGAGATCATCTTCTTGATCTGCCGCGTCTCCAGCAGCTTGCCGAGGCCGAAGCCATCGACGCCCGCGTTGTTGGAGATCGCCGTGAGGTTCTTGGCGCCGCTGTCGCGCAGCGCGTCGATCAGGGCCTCGGGAATGCCGCAGAGGCCGAAACCGCCGACGGCCAGAAGCTGCCCGTCCGCCACCACGCCCTTGAGCGCTTCGGCGGCGCTGGGGAAAACCTTGTTCATCGTTGTCTCCGTACGGATCGCAAAACGCGTAGCCTACTACCTATGCCGATACGTAGTCGATTACGTGAAATTGCTTAAGCCCCATCGTCAGCATGCCTCTTAACTACAGAAACGCCTTCGAAATGGCCCCCATCGGCCTAGTGCTTTCCGCCCAGCGCCTGATCAAGGATTGCAACCGCCGCGTGCTGGAGCTGTTCGGCGCGGAGCGCGAGCAGCTGATCGGCCAGAGCTTCGAAGTGCTCTACCCCAGCCCGGCCGAGTTCGAGCGCACCGGCGCGCGCATCGTCGCCAGCCTGGACCGGCGTGGCTTCTACGCCGATGACCGCGTGATGAAACGCCTGGGCAGCGGCGAGCTGTTCTGGTGCCACGTCTCGGGCCGCGCGCTGGATGCCCAGGACCCGCATGCCGAGGGCATCTGGAGCTTCGAGGACCTTTCGCATCAGCGGCGCATCAAGGTCGAGCTGACCGGCCGGGAACGCGAAATTGCGGCCCTGCTGATCGAAGGCCTGACGAGCAAGATGATCGGCAAGCAGCTGGTGATCAGCCCGCGCACGGTGGACGTGTACCGGGCGCGACTGATGAAGAAATACGCGGCCGCAAGCACGACAGAGCTTGTGAACAAGTTGCTGAGAGCCTGAGCCGCTGCGCGCGGCGTTACAAAATGCCTGCACGGCCCGCCTGCGCCGGCGCCACAATCAAGCCTTGACCGATAGCGAACGAGGTGTGCCATGAGCATCACGCCCGTCGGTGCCACCGACGCAGTCAGCCCGAGCGCCAGCGCCACTGCAACGAATGGCAGCAGCAGTAGCAGCAGCGATCCCGTCACCCGCAGCGCCAGCACAGCCTACGCGAGCACGGCCGCCAGCCTGTCTGAAGATGCCGGCGTGATCGCCACGCTGAGCGGCGCGGTACCGCTCACCACCGGCAACTCGGCGGTCGATCTCTACAACAGCGTGGCGAACGCCTCGCAGCCGGCCAGCACGGCCTCGACGGGCTCCCCGTCGGCCAGTACCGGCAGCAGCAGCAGCAGCACTGACGTCGCAGCGGCCGTCCAATCGGCCTTGAGCGCGCTGTCCCTCGCCAACTCGCCCAGTTCAAGCTCCACCAGCGTGAACGCGGCCTACAACGTCGGCCAGGAATGGTCGTCCGTCGTCAGCGGCAATCCGAACCTGTCTTCGCAAGCCGTGCAGGCGAGCCAGGATCAGGCGCTGGTCAATACGCTGGCTTGAGCACCCACAGCCTCGAAAAGCTCGCCACCGCCGCCAGGCCCGCAGACACCGCGCCCAGCGCCAGGGCCAGCATCGGGCCATGCAGGCCCGACAGATGGAAGCACAGCGCTACCAGCGCCGCACCGCTGGCCTGGCCGAGCAGGCGCGACACGCCAATGACGCCGCTGGCACCACCGCTACGCTCCGGCGGCGCGCTCGACATCAGCGCCTTCAGGTTGGGCGCCTGGAACATGCCGAAGCCGGCGCCACAGATCGCCATGCGGATGACCAGGTTGGCCACCGAGGGATCGGCCGGCAGCAGCGCGAGCGAGGCCATGCCCACGCTCAGCAGGGCCAGGCCGACGCCGCCCAGCAGGCCGGGGGGATAGTGGTCCGAGAGCCGCCCCGCGATCGGCGCCGCCGCGGCCACGACGACCGGCCAGGCCGTCATCAGAAAGCCGGTCTGCACCGGGTCGCGATGCAGCACCTGCTCGAAGTAGAACGGCAGCGAGACAAAGGCCAGGCCCTGCGTGGCGAAGGAGCAGACCGAGGTGAGCGCCGACAGCGCGAACATCGGCCGGCGCAGCAGGTCGACCGGCAGCATCGGTGCCGGATGGCCCTTCTGCCGGACCAGCAGCACGGCACCGGCGACCAGGGTCACCGCCGCCGAAGGCAGGATCTGCGACCAGGGAGCCAGCTGCGCCAGCGAGCTGAGCGTGAAGATCAACGAGGCGAAGCTGAGCGAGGTCAGCGCAGCCGTCAGCAGATCGAAGCCATGAGGCCGCGGCTGGCTGCGTGGCACGGCGGGCCAGCCGAAGGCCATCGCCAGCAGGCCCAGCGGCACATTGATGCCGAACAGCCAGGGCCAGCTCGCCACCGACAGCACGAGCGAGGCCACTGTGGGCCCGACCGCGAAGGAGATCCCGACGATCAGCGCATTCATGCCAACGCCACGGCCCAGCCGCTCGGGCGGGTAGATCAGCCGGATCAGCGCGATGTTCACGCTCATCATCGCGCCCGCACCGATGCCTTGCAGCACGCGCGCCGCGGCCAGCAGCGGCACCGTGCCCACGAATGTGCAGATCAGGGACGCGACCGTGAACAGGGCGATGCCGCCGAGGAAGACACGCCGCGGCCCGAGCACGTCACCCAGCGCCGCGAACGGCAGCATGGTGGCGACGACCGCGAGCTGGTAGGCGTTGATGACCCAGATCGCTGCGGCGGCGGGCGACTGCAGATCACCGGCGATGGTGGGCAGCGCGGTGTTAGCGATGGCGGTGTCGAGCGTCGCCAAGGTGACGCCCATGAGCACGGCCACGAGTGCGCCTCGCTGCTGGCTGCTCAGGCCCTGGTGCGCTTGTTGTACTGCTGCTTCAATCGACATCCGCCGCCATCCCGTCCTGCATTGCGGACGGCATCATGCCGCAAGACGGGCGTTCTCATGCGCCGCGCGAAAACGACCTTCCGTCGCACTCGGCCTTAACTGACCTAGCGCAGACTCGCGTAATCGCCATCCATGGCAACGCTGAGCGGCCGCCACTCGGCCAGCTCGGCCTGCATGTCGTTCAGCTTGCTCTTGATCGATTCAAACGCGACGCTCCCGGCCACGAAGCGCCGGGGCGGCTCCGGCTCGCGCGCCAGGCGCACCATCGCCAGTGCAAGCTTGACCGGATCGCCCGGCTGCTGCCCGTCGCGCTGCTTGAAGGACGAGTGGTAGGCCGAACGGCTCATGTCGTAATCGGCCACGGCATGGGCGGCGAAGCGGATCGAATCGTTGCTGAGGAAATCCGTGCGGAACGGCCCCGGCTCCACGATCACGACCTGGATATTGAAGGGCGCCACCTCCTGCGCCAGCGACTCCGAAAACCCCTCGAGCGCGAACTTGCTGGCGCAGTAGAGCGAGCCGAAGGCCACGCCGCGCACGCCGGCCAGGGAGGAGATGTTGAAGATCCGCCCCTGGCGCGCCGCCCGCATCAGCGGTAGCACCACCCGCGTGACGTTGAACACGCCGAACAGATTGGTGCCGAACTGGCTTTGCACGTCCTGCACCGAGGTCTCCTCGAACAGGCCCAGGTGCCCGTAGCCGGCGTTGTTGACCAGCACGTCGATCTTGCCGAAACGAGCCGCGGCGGCATCGACGGCGGCTTGGGCCTGCTTCTCGTTGTTGACGTCCAGCTCCACGGCCAGCAGCTGATCGCTGTCCGGCCCGAGCGCGTCGCTGACCGCCGCCTTGTTGCGGCCCGCGGCAACGACGCGGTCGCCCGCCTGCATCGCCGCCCTGACAATATCGGCCCCGAGCCCGCGGCCCGCGCCTGTGATGAACCATGTCTTTTGCATGACGCTCTCCTTCCGATTGGATAGGACGCATTGGAGTGCCTTTGGCGCATCGAGCGATAGCCAAATGCTGCCGGGCTCTTGCACGATCCTGCCAAGCTGGGCCGATTTGTGCGGCCGGCTCTTGCGTGTGCTGAAGGCGGACGTTAGGGTGACGACATGGATGCATTGCTGGAACTCCGCCAACTGATCGCCCGCCACGCCGGGACCATGCCGATGGACGCGCATCTGCGCGCCGTCTCCTCTGCCCGCCCCACGGAAATGGCCCACCACGTGGTCGAGCCGACCCTGGCCATCGTGGCCCAGGGCGGCAAGCGCTCGATGCTGGGCGACCAGGTGTTCGAGTACAGCGCCGGGCAGTTCCTGATCGTCACGGTCGACCTGCCCATCGCGGGCTGCATCTGCACGGCCAGCGCCGAAGTGCCCTATCTGGGCGCCGCGCTCACGCTCAAGCCCGCCACCATCGCCACCCTGCTGCTGGAGATGAGCGCGATGGAGCAGCCTGCCATCGAGCCGGCCGGCTACGGCGTCAGCACCGCGCCGCGCGAGCTGCTCGAATGCATGGTGCGCATGCTGCGACTGCTGGACCGCCCGCGCGATGCCGCCGTGCTCTGGCCCATGCTGGAGCGCGAGACGCTGTGGTGGCTGCTCAACGGCGAGCAAGGCGCGATGGTGCGACAGATTGGCCTGGCCGACAGCCGGCTCTCGCAGATCAGCCGTGCGATCCGCTGGATCCGCGCCCACCATGCGCAAGCCTTCCGCATCGAGGACCTGGCCGAGATGGCGGCGATGAGCTCGTCCTCCTTCCATCGGCATTTCCGCGCGGTCACCACCATGAGCCCGCTGCAGTACCAGAAGCTGATCCGGCTGCAGGAGGCTCGCGCGCGCCTGCTGGCGGAATCGGAGGACGTGGCGGCCGTGGGCTTCAGCGTGGGCTACGAGAGCCCTTCGCAGTTCAGCCGCGAGTACAGCCGGCTCTTCGGAGCGCCGCCGGGTCGCGATGTGGCACGGCTCAGGACGGTGGCGATGCCGGACCCGAGCCTGGCTTAGGAATGCTTTTTGCATGTTGACCGATGAACTCGGCCATGCAGGAGCATTCCCATGTTGGACTCGACAGGCACGCGCTTCTCCCACACCAAGCCCGCCGACACCGAATGGCGCAGCGACGGCTTGCGGGACTTCTTTCTCTACAAGGACCTCGGCATCGCCGAAGCCACGCACGGCAAGGTGATCGCGCACCTTGTGAAGGCGAACATGGCACCGGAGAAGGGCACGGGCTGGCACCGACATGAGGCGGACTTCCAGATCGTCATCATGACCAAGGGCTGGGCCAAGTTCATGTACGAGGACCAGGTGACCCTCGTGGAAGCCGGCGATTGCGTGCACCAGCGCCCGGGCATCGTGCACTACCTGTTCGACTACTCGCCGGACATGGAGTACCTGGAGATCGTCTCGCCGGCAGACTTCAAGTCCATCGACATGCCGGCGCCTTGTGACGTGCCCTCGCCCACGCCCTGGAAGTAAGGCGTTAGACGACGTTAATAAGGCCTGCCGGGAACGCGCGCCTCGCATGGGGATGGAATGCAAGGCGCAAACCACAGCCATAGCTTGGGCTATGGCGAGGATTTGCAACGCTGCGGGCCGCCCCAGGCGACGATACTCGGCCCGGTGAGGGCTTGTTAGGCTTTGCCTTAGAAGTCCATGTCGAGCTGCTCGATCTCGTCGGGCTCCAGCTTCGCTGCGGCGATCCATTCCTGCATCTCGGGCATCGCCATGATGGTCTGGCAGTAGAGGATGTAGGGCTTGGTGAGCTTGACGTCGTAGGTGAGAAAGCGCGTCACCACCGGCGCAAACATCGCGTCGGCCATGCTGCGCTTGGCCCCGAAAAGATAAGGCCCGCCATATGTGGCGAGGCATTCGGTCCAGATCTCGACGATGCGGTTGATGTCGGGTTGCGCGCCGGCCCAGATCTTGTGGCCGGGCAGGCGGGCCTTGAGGTTCATGGGCAGGGACGAGCGCAGGTTGGCAAAGCCCGAGTTCATCTCCCCGCAGACCGAGCGGCAATGCGCGCGTGCCAGGCGATCCTTGGGCAGGAGGCCGGCGGCGGGTTTGAGCTCGTCCAAGTAGGTGCCGATGGCAAAGGTGTTCCAGACCTTGGCGCCCTCGTGCGTCAGGCAGGGCACGCGGATGCTGGGCGCCAGCAGAAGCAGCTCCTGCCGGGCGTCGGCATCATCCGGGGAGACCATCAGCTCGCGGAACTCCAGCCCCGCAAAGCGCGCCAGCAGCCAGCCGCGCAGCGACCAGGACGAGTAGTTCTTACTGCTCAGCGTCAGCGTCGTCGTGATCGCAGGCTTGGCCGCCGCCTTTCTTTTCACAACAGCCTTGGCGACAGTCTTTTTCTTGGCGGGCGTGGCGACGGGCATGCGGGCGTCCTCGGGAGTTGCTGAGCCCTGCACGCAAAGCCTGTGCCATGCATGTTGGCTCGGTCCTTGCGTGCCCAAGGCCAAGGAGCTCCACCATGCCCATGTACCAGGCCTACCAGACCCACAGCGATCTGATGTGGCCGCTGCGCACGCTGACCCGGTTGACCCTGCCTCTGCTGCAGGAACCGGCCTTGGCCGACTGGCCTAGCGCGAGGCAGGCGGTCGCCGCCTACAAGGTGATGGACCTGGCGCGGGTCACGCATGTGCGGCCGGCCTGGCGGATCGACAGGATCGAGGCCCACGGCGAGACTTTCGCTGTCCGCGAAGAAGCCGTGCTGACCACGCCCTTCGCCACCCTGCTCCGCTTCGTCAAGCAAGCTGCGCCGGTCCAGCCCAAGGTGCTGGTCGTCGCGCCCATGTCCGGCCATTTCGCCACCCTGCTGCGCGACACCGTGCGCACGCTGCTGCAGGACCATGACGTTTACGTGACCGACTGGCACAACGTGCGCGATGTGCCGCTTTCCGCCGGCCGCTTCGGCCTCGACGAGTACACCGAGCACATCATCGACTTCCTCACCCGCATGGGCCCGGGCAGCAATGTCGTCGCCGTCTGCCAGCCCTGCGTGGCCGCGTTGGCAGCTGTCGCGCTGATGTCAGAAGACCAGCATCCCGCCACGCCCGCCAGCCTCACGCTGATGGCGGGCCCCATCGACTGCCGCATCAGCCCCACGGCGGTGAACCAGCTCGCGATGAGCAAGTCCATCGCCTGGTTCGAGAAGAACCTGATCGCCACAGTCCCCTGGCAGCACCGCGGCGGCGGCCGGCGCGTCTACCCCGGCTTTGTGCAGCTCTCGGCCTTCATGAGCATGAACAAGGAGCGCCACAGCAATGCCTTCAAGGCCTACTACCAGCACCTCGTGGCGGACGAGTTCGACCAGGCCGAGGTGACGCGCACCTTCTATGAGGAATACATGGCCGTGGCCGACCTCTCGGCCGACTTCTACCTGGAGACCGTGCGCCTGGTGTTCCAGGAATTCGCGCTGCCCCGTGGCGAGCTGATGTTCAAGGGCCGGCGCGTTGATCCGGGCGCCATCCGCCGCACGGCTTTGCTCACCATCGAGGGCGAGCGCGACGACATCTGCGCCGTCGGCCAGACCCTCGCCGCCCAGGATCTGGCCGTCAATCTGCGGCCCTACATGCGCACGCACTACGTGCAGCCCAACGTCGGCCACTACGGCGTGTTCAGCGGCAAGCGCTGGCAGAAGCAGATCTATCCGCTGGTGAGGGATGTGATCCAGGTGTCGCGCTGACCGCGCGCCTTGAAATGCCGGACCCGCCTGCGGTAGGCTGCTTCAGTCGAACGTCAGGCTCATGTGAGCATCCGCCGCGCACTTCCCAGCGAAAGCAAAACACTCTCCGAGCTTGCCGCCGCCAAGGCGGTCTGGGGCCATTCCGCTGCACAGTTTGCTCTGTGGGCCAGCGACCTTTACATCTCGCCCGAGTCGATTGATGGAGAACCGACCTTTGTCGCGGAACAAGAAGACGGCCACATCGCAGGGGTCGTGCAGCTGTGCACGCAGGATCGCTGGGCCATTGAACATCTCTGGGTTCATCCGTCGGCCATGCGCCGCGGCGTCGGTGCCGAGCTGGTGCGGCATGCGCTCAGCTACGCGCGAGAGCGCGGCCAGCATGAGCTGGAAGTCGACTCAGACCCGCAGGCCGAACGCTTCTACCTGCGCTTGGGTGCTCGCAGGGTGGGTGAAGTCGCCGCTCCTGTCGAAGAGGAACCGGGCCGGGTGCGCCCACAGCTGGTGCTGAGCACAGCGCATTCGGCCTGACCTGCCACTTCAGTGGCTCGCGACGCTCACTGCCGCGCGCCCTCCATCTCGTGCCCGCCCTGCTTGAGCACCGCCGCATTGACCTTGCCGTTCGCATCGCGCTTGAACTCGACCACCGCGCCGACGAGCTGAATCTCGATGCGGTCCGGCCCCGTCATCTCGGCGCCGATGGCGGGCTGGCCGGTGGCCTGCACCTTCAGCGCACCGCGCTCCTCGAAGACGCGCAGATGGAACTGGGGCCGCAGCGCGTAGTCGCCGAACAGATCGTTCCAGCGCGGATCGGCCTGCGCGGGCTTGTCGTCCGACAACTGCTGGCGCGTCAAGACCATCACGCCACCGCCCTGACGCCAGAGCGCGGTATCGACCTTGCTGTTGGCCAGGCGCGGCGTCAGCAAGGCGTCGAAGTTGGCCGGATAGAAGTCGCCGGCACTGTCGTACTTCAACTCGAAGGCGGATTGCCCATCGGCTTGCGCCATCAATGTCTTGCCATCAGCCCAGATGCGCACGTGCAGTGCGCCGAGCAGATAGTCGCCCGACATGGCGGCGAGCAGGACCGCGTCAGGCGCGGCGGCAAGCCGTGGCTTCAGGGACGGCGCTCCCACGCCCAGCAAGGCATTGCCCACATTGCCCAGGCCGCCCAGATCGGTGAGCGAGGTGTCGGCCAGGATCACCACCGCGCGTTTGGCATCGGGCTCCAAGGCGACCAAGGAAGAGAAGCCGCCCGTGCCGCCCTCGTGCGCCACGATGCCGCGCTCGCCCACATTGAACAGCATCCAGTTCATGCCGGTGTTCTCGACCAGCGGCTGCTGGGTCAGGCGCAGGTCGGCCTGCAAGCCGGGCGGCACGCCCTTCTCCAATCCCAGCTCGGCCTGCGCATAGCGGACCATGTCTACGAGGCTCGCGCGCACCATGCCCACGCCCGCCAGATTGCCGGCCGCATGCCAGGCCGGGGTGACCACGCCCGTGGGCAGGTGGCCCTGTGCAGCCAGCGCGGCGGCGCGCGGCTTGTTGATGTAGGCGCTGCGCATCTGCAGCGGCTCGAACAGCTGCGTGACCAGCGCCTGCTCGTAGTCGCCGCCCATGGCATGCGCCACGGCCATGGACATCACCATCATCGCGAAGTTGGAGTATTCGAACTGGCTGCCGATGGGCCGCGTCAGCTCCACCTTGCCCAGGGCGGCGAGCAGCGTGGCCTCGTCGAGAGATGCATACGGATCAGCTGGGTTCCTGGGCGCGAAGCCGGGCGGCAGCCCGGGCAGGCCGGAGCGGTGCGTGAGCACGTCACGTACAAGGATCTGGCGCTCGCCCTGGCGCGGAACCACCGTGCCCGGTGGCAGATGCCGGGCCAGCGGATCGTCGAGCGACCACGTGCCTTGGCGGATCAGTTCGGCCACCAGCGCGGCCGTCATCGTCTTGGTGACGGAGCCGATCTCGAACAGGCTGTCGTAGCCCGGCCCGCCGTCCTCGCGTGTCTGCGCGCAAGCGCGGGCGCGTGTGACGCCGCCGGCCTCGATGACGGCAGCCACGACGCAGGCGCCGGTGCGGTCACCCTTGAAGCGAGCCTCCAAGCTGGCTTGCAGCTCCGGCGCGCTAACGGCGAAAACCGACGGTGCCAGCAGCGCGCAGGTCAGCAGCATCGGCCATTGCATGCGGGTTCGAATGTTCATCCTGTCGTCTCCTGTTTGATGTCGATGCATTCAGCTGAAGAACTGGCTCGGCGTCAGCCCGAACTGTCGCTTGAACATGGTGGCAAATGCGCTCGGGCTTTCATACCCCAAGGAGAGCGCGATATCGAGCACCTTCTCGCCGCCGGCCAGCAGTTCCAGCGCGCGCAGCAGGCGCGCCTGCTGCCTCCACTGGCCGAAGGTCATGCCGGTCTGGCTGGCGAAGAGGCGCTGGATGGTCTTCACGTCCACGTCCAATGTGCGCGCCCAGTCGGCCAGGGTTGACGCATCGTCGAGATGCTTCTGCAGATGCTCGCAGATGCGTCGCAGGCGCGCGTCAGTGGGGATGGGCAGGTGCAGGGGTAGCACGGGCAGCGTGCGCAGCTCGTCGAGCAGGAGGCGCATCAGGCGGCCATCGCGCGAGTTGGCGGCATAGGGTTGCGGCACCTCGGCGGCGGCCTGGATCAACTCCCGCAGCAGCGGCGAAACGGCCACCGCGCAGGAAGCCGTGGGCAAGTGCGGCGCGGCCTCGGGCCGCACGTAGATGCTGCACATCTGCACGGGGCCTATGCAGCGGATGGCATGGTTCATGCCGGCCGGCATCCAGATGCCGCGCGTGGACGGCACGACCCACTGGCCTTCCTCCGCGCGCACCACCATCACGCCGCTCACGGCATGCACCAACTGGTGCTTGGCGTGGGCGTGGGCGGCGACGTTCCAACCCGCGGGGTAGTCGGTGGCGCGGCAGCTGACGGGCGCCGGCTCGGCATCGACTTCGGCCAGAACTTGCGGCAGGGGCTTGACGGTATGGCGGCTCAGTGATGTCCCTTTTGAAAAGGTTGGATACCAAATGGCGCGAGACAGGCAATCATCGCATTTCTAGAATCGCTGCTCGTTTTCCCTGAATTCGCCTGAAGGATTGCTTCCCGATGTCCGCCACCGCCGCCAGCCTTGCCGCATCAACGTCTGCGCAAAAAAAACCCAGCACCGCCTACCGCATCCTGGGCTTCATCAGCAGCGCCCACTTCATCAACGACATGATGCAGTCGCTGATCCTGGCGATGTACCCCATCCTCAAGGGCGAGTTCAGCTTGAGCTTCAGCCAGATCGGCCTGATCACGCTGACCTACCAGATCACCGCCTCGATCCTGCAGCCCGTGGTGGGCTTCGTCACCGACAAGCATCCGCAGCGCTATGCCCTGCCCATGGGCATGAGCTCCACCTTCATCGGCCTGCTGGTGCTGGCCTTTGCGCCGAATTTCGGCTGCGTGCTGCTGGCAGCGGCGCTGGTGGGCATCGGCTCGGCTGTCTTCCACCCCGAGTCTTCGCGCATCGCACGCTTGGCCTCGGGCGGCCAGCATGGCCTGGCGCAGTCGGTGTTCCAGGTGGGCGGCAACACGGGCACGGCGCTCGGCCCCTTGCTCGCTGCCGCCATCGTCGTGCCCTACGGGCAGCGTAGCGTGGCCTGGTTCTGCCTGGCCGCGCTCGCGGGCATCGCGCTGCTGAGCCAGGTGAGCAAGTGGTACGCCACGCACCACCTCGCGCCAGGCGCCAAGAAGCGCGTGGCAGCGGCTGCGCCCTACCCGCGCAAGACCGTGATCGCTGCTGTCTCGGTGCTGCTCCTGCTGATCTTCTCCAAGTATTTCTACATGGCCGGCATCAGCAGCTTCTACACCTTCTACCTGATGCAGAAGTTCGGCCTCACGGTGCAGAGTGCGCAGGTGCATCTGTTCATCTTCCTACTCGCCTCGGCCACCGGCACGGTGCTGGGCGGGCCGATAGGCGACCGCATCGGCCGCAAGCCGGTGATCTGGGTTTCCATCCTCGGCGTGGCGCCCTTCGCGCTGCTGCTGCCCCATGCCGACCTGTTCTGGACCACGGTGCTGACCGTGCTGATCGGCCTGATCCTGTCCTCGGCCTTCTCGGCCATCCTGGTCTACGCGCAGGAACTGATCCCCGGCAAGGTGGGCATGGTCTCGGGCCTGTTCTTCGGCTTCGCCTTCGGCATGGGCGGCCTGGGCGCGGCGCTGCTGGGCATCTGGGCCGACCATACGAGCATCGACTTCGTGTACCGCGCGATTGCCTACCTGCCGCTGCTGGGGATGGTGGCGGCGTTCCTGCCGGGGAAGAAGAAGGCCGGCTAGACCTTGCGCCAGACACTCGCCAGCCAGGGCTGCTGCTCGATGGGCAGCCCGGCCGGACGGTAGTAGTGCTCCAGTTCCTCGAAGCCAGCGGCCATCATGTAGCCCTGCCATGAAGGCAGGTCGTGATAGACGCCGTAGCGATCGCCTTTCCATCCCTCCTGGCCCTGGCCATGCGGGTTGGAGCTGAACAGCACGCCGCGCGGTTTGAGCGTCAGGTGAAGCTCGCCCAGCACGCGTGCCAGCTCCGCGCTGGGAACGTGGAACAGCACGGCATTGGCATACACGCCGTCGAAGCGTTCGGCGGGCAGATCCAGGGCCAGCAGGTTCTGCTCCCAGACCTCGCAGCCGCTGTGCGCGCGGGCCATCTCCACGAAGCGCGAGGCGCCTTCGAGGCCGATGGCCAGGTGGCCCAGGTCCGTGAAGGTCTTGAGGTCGCGACCCGGGCCGCAGCCGAGGTCCAGGATCGTCTGCGGCGGGCTGCCTTCCAGATGACGCAGCAGCGCCGCGATGTTCTGGCTGACGTCGTGATCGCGCGTGCCTTCCCAGAAGCTCTCGGCGCGCTGGTTGTAGTGCGCCAGCGTGCCGGCGCTGATCGGATCAGGCGTCACGACGCCTTCAGCCCGGCAGATGCAGGAGCTCGAAAGGCCCGCGCCCACTGGCCGCGGCGATCAGGCCCAGCACGCGCGCGGGCTCGGCGCCCAACATGTCATCGGTGAATCGCCAGGCCCAGTTGCCGCCGAGCACGCCCGGCACGTTCATGCGCGCGCTGCCTGGCAAGCCCAGCACATCCTGCAGCGGATAGACCGCCATATTGGCCACCGAGTTGGCGCAGGCGCGGATCATGGCCCAGTGCACATCGTGCTCGCCGCACGCCATATAGCTGCCCGCGAAGGAACGCTCGCGCGGCGAGGCGGCCTGCCACCAGCCGAGCACGGTGTCGTTGTCGTGCGTGCCGGTGTAGGCCACCGATTCGCGCGTCCACATATGCGGCAGGAACTCGTGGTCGCCCTCCCCGCCGAAGCCGAACTGCAGGATCTTCATGCCGGGGAAGCCGAGCGAGTCGCGCAGCTCGATCACGTCCTCGGTGATGAAGCCTAGGTCTTCGGCAATGATGGGCAGCTCGCCAAGCGCGGCCTTGATCGCATCGAACAGCGGCTTGCCCGGGCCCTTGAGCCACTGCCCCACGCGCGCATCCATGCGCTCGCCGGGGATCTCGTAATAGCCGGCAAAGCCGCGGAAGTGGTCGATGCGGAAGCAGTCGGCCTGGGCCAGAGCGCGCTTCACGCGGGCCGTCCACCAGGCGTAGTTCTCGGCCGCCATGCGGTCCCACAGATAGAGTGGATTGCCCCAGCGCTGGCCGTCCACCGCCATCGCGTCGGGCGGGCAGCCGGCCACCGTGCGGGTGTTGAAGTGCGCGTCAAGGTCGTAGAGATCGGGGCGCGACCAGCAGTCGGCGCTGTCATGCGCGACGAAGATCGGCAGGTCGCCCATCAGGCGCACGCCCTTGGCATTGGCGTAGGCCTTGAGCGCGCCGCACTGCACGTCGAACTGCCATTGCACGAACTTCCAGAACGTCACCTCGCCGGCGTGCTCCTTGCGCGCGGCGGCCAGTGCAGCCGCTTCGCGCTTGGCCAGGCCAGCGGGCCACAACCACCAGGGCTGGCCGTTCAGCGGCGAGCGGATCGCCATGAAGAGCGCGTAGTCGTCGAGCCAGCTGGCTTCGAGCTCGCACCAGTCGGCAAAGGCCTTGCGGTCGGCCACGCTGGCGCCGGCCTCGAAGCCCTTGGCCGCACGGCGCAACTGCGCTTCGCGCCAGGGCAGCACGGTGCCGTAGTCCACCTTGCGGGGATCGAAGGCCGGCACGTTGTCGAGCTTCAGCCAGCCCTTGTGCACCATCGGCTCGAAGGCCACCAGCCACTGGTTGCCGGCAAAGGCCGAGACGCCCTGGTAAGGGCTGTCACCCGGGCCGATCGGCGTGACGGGCAGCAACTGCCACAGCGTCTGGCCGGCGCTGGCCAGCCAATCGACGAAGCGATAGGCGCCAGGGCCGAAATCGCCCGCACCATGCGGGCCGGGCAGCGAGGTGATGTGCGCGAGCACACCGGAGCAGCGTTGGGTCAGGTCCATGTTGAACTTTCTATCAGGCGTGACGAAGGACCAGCAGCGAACGCGCCGGCACTTGCAGGGAGTTTGAAAGCGGCGCCGGCACCAGCTGTCCGCTGCTGTCGATCACCAGATGCCAGGGGCCTTGCGGCAGCGCGAAGGCACGCTCGCAGGGCTCGGGATTGAAGACCAGCATCAGCCGAGGCCAGGGCGCGCCGGCCTGGCGCAGTTGCGCGCTGAAGGCGAGGCTGCCGTGGGCATGCCAGTCGGCCGGCTCCATCGCGTGGCCTTGCGGGTTGAACCAGGCCATCGAGGCGTCGAGCCCGCCCGGCGAATACCAGCGCGTTAGGCGCAGCAGTGGCTCCTGCCGGCGCAGCGTCAGCAGCTCGCGCACGAGGTTGAGCGTGCCGGCATCGGCCTGCGCCCAGCCGAGCCAGGTGGTCGGGTTGTCCTGGCAGTAGGCGTTGTTGTTGCCCTGCTGGCTGTTGGCGATCTCGTCGCCCGCGCAGAGCATGGGCGTGCCTTGCGCGAGCAGCAGGCAGGCCAGCATGGCGTGGCGAGTGCGGCGGCGCGCATCGAGGATGTGCGCATCCTGCGTCGGCCCCTCTGCGCCGAAGTTGCAGGAGAGTTCGCCATCGCGGCCGTCGCGGTTGTTCTCGCCGTTGGCCTGGTTGTGCTTGTGCTCGTAGGCCACCACATCAGCCAGCACCCAGCCGTCGTGCACCGAGACGAAATTGATGGACGCATCAGGCCCGCGCTGCGCGTGGCGGAACACATCGCTGCTGGCCGTGAAGCGCCGCGCCAGCTCGCCGCGGCTCACGCCCTTGTCGAGCCAGTAGCCGCGCACGGCATCGCGGAACTTGTCGTTCCACTCCATGAAGCGGCCGGGGAAGCGGCCGAGCTGGTAGCCGTCGTAGGCGGCGTCCCAGGGCTCGGCGATCAGGTGCACGCTGTTCAGGATCGGGTCCTGGCGCATGGCCGTGAAGAAGGCGGCGTTCGGGTCGAAGCCCTGGTTGGTGCGGCCCAGCACGGGCGCGAGATCGAAGCGGAAGCCATCGACGCCCATCTCGGACACCCAGTAGCGCAGCGAGTCCAGCACGAACTGCGTGACGCGCGGATGGGCGCAGTGCAAGGTGTTGCCGCAGCCGGTGAGGTTCTCGTTGCGCGAACGGTCATCGGCCTGCAGACGGTACCAGGCGGCGTTGTCGAGGCCGCGCCACGAGAGCGTCGGGCCGAACTCGTTGCCTTCCGGCGTGTGGTTGTAGACCACGTCCAGCACCACTTCCAGCCCGGCCGCGTGGAGTGCGCGCACCATGGCGCGGAACTCTTCCGTCACGGCCGTCGGGTCGTCGCGGTTCTCTGCACGCGCCAGGCGCGGATCGGGGCAGAAGAAGCCCAGCGTGTTGTAGCCCCAGTAGTTGGGCAGGTGCTTGTCGGCCAGGTGCGGCTCGCCGATGGCGTATTGCACCGGCAGCAGCGAAAGCGTGGTCACGCCCAGGCTCTTGAAATGCTCGATGGCCGCGGGATGCGCCAGGCCCGCGTAGGTGCCACGCAGCTCGGGCGGAATGCCCGGGTGCTGCATGGAGAAGCCCTTGACGTGAACTTCGTAGAGCACGAGGTCGGAAGACTTCACCCGCGGCGAGTTCGTGCGCGGGGAATCGGCCAAGGGCGGGCTGACGCGCGCCTTCAGCGCATAGACGCCATTGTCACGCCTGTCGAATGAGCGCGGCCCGTCCGGATGGCCCAGCTCGTAACCGTGGTGCTCGGCCTGCCAGCCGAAGTGACCGACGATCTCACGCGCGTTCGGGTCCAGCAGCAGCTTGTTGGGGTTGAAGCGATGGCCTTGCTCCGGCGCGTAAGGCCCGTGCGCGCGCAGGCCGTAGACCAGGCCTGGGCCGACGCGCGGCAGAAAGCCGTGGAAGACGCCGTCGCGCGGGCCGTGCAGCGCGTAGCGCGTGATCTCGCGCTGGCCTGCTGAATCAAAAATGCAGAGTTCGATCTTCTCGGCATGCTCGGAGAAGACGGCGAAGTTCACGCCCCCGTCGCGGGCTTGCGAGCCCAGCGGTTCGTGGCGTCCTTCGTTCAGGAGTTCAGGAAGATGCATGCAGGAAGAGCGTTGCCAACGGCGGCAGAGTCAGCGTGAGTTGTCCGTTATCACTTTCAAGCAGCCGGTCCAGGTTGCCGAGATTGCTGCCGCCGTAATGCGATGAATCGGTGTTGAGGGTCTCGCGCCAGGCTGCAAAGCCCGCCGGAGCCGGAATCCGGTAGCCCTCGCGCGGCACCGGCGTGAAGTTGCAGACCACGATGATGGCATTGCCGGCCTCGTCGCGCCGCGCCCAAGCGAGCACGGAGTGGTCGGCATCGTTCTGCACCAGCCACTCGAAGCCCTCGGCCATGCAGTCCAGCCGGTGCAGCGCCTGCTCGCGGCGGTAGAGCGCGTTGAGGTCGCGGATCAGGTTCTGCAGACCGCGGTGGCGCTCGTCATCGAGCAGCCCCCAGGGCAGCTCCTCGGCAAAGCGCCAGTCGCCGCGCTGGCCGAACTCCTGGCCCATGAAGAGCAGCTTCTTGCCCGGGTGGCCCCACATGAAGCCGTAGTAGGCGCGCAGGTTGGCGAACTTCTGCCAGTCGTCGCCTGGCATCTTGTCGAGCATCGAGCCTTTGCCGTGCACGACCTCGTCGTGCGAGATCGGCAGCACAAAGTTCTCGCTGAAGGCGTAGACCAGGCCGAAGGTCAGCTTGTCGTGGTGCCAGCGGCGGTGGATGGGGTCTTCGTGGATGTAGCGCAGCGTGTCGTTCATCCAGCCCATGTTCCACTTGTAGTGGAAGCCCAGGCCGCCCGCATAGGTCGGCGCGGAGACGCCGGGAAAGCTCGTGCTCTCCTCGGCCACTGTGATCGCACCGGGCACCTCGGTGCCGATGCGTTCGTTCACCTGCTTGAACAGGCTGACGGCTTCGAGGTTCTCACGCCCGCCGTGTGCGTTGGGCACCCACTCGCCCGCGTTGCGCGAGTAGTCGCGATAGAGCATGGAGGCCACAGCGTCCACGCGCAGGCCGTCCACGCCGAATTGCTCGACCCAGTAGAGCGCGCTGCCGGCCAGGAACTGCCGCACCTCGTAGCGGCCGAAGTTGTAGATCAGCGTGTTCCAGTCGCGATGGAAACCTTCGCGCGGGTCAGCGTATTCATACAGGTGCGTGCCGTCGAATTGCGCGAGGCCAGGGGTATCAACCGGGAAATGCGCGGGCACCCAGTCCAGCAGCAGGCCGATGCCGGCGGCGTGGCAGGCTACGGCGAAGCGGGCAAAGCCTTCAGGCGGGCCGAAGCGGGCGCTCGGCGCGTAGAGACCGAGCGTTTGATAGCCCCAGCTGCCGTCGAAGGGATGCTCGCTGATGGGCATCAGCTGCAGATGGGTGAAGCCGAGGCCGCCAACATAACTGGGCAGTTCGGCGGCAAGTTCGTCCCAGGTCGCAAAGCGGCCGTCCGGCTTCTTCCACGAGGCCGCGTGCACTTCGTAGATGGTGATCGGGGCGTGGCGTTCGTTGGCTTCCGCACGACCCGCAGGCAGCGCGCGAGGCTTCATCGGCGCGGCCACGATGCTTGCCGTCTCCGGCCGAAGCTCGGCCGCTCGCGCATACGGGTCGGCCTTCAGCGGCAGCAGATGGCCGCCCTCGTCTTCCAGCTCGAACTTGTAGAGATCGCCGCGCGCAGCCTCGGGCACGAAGACCTGCCAAATGCCTGAGCCCCAGTCCTTGTCCATCGGGTGCTTGCGGCCGTCCCAGCTGTTGAAGCTGCCGACCACGCTGCAGCGCCGCGCATTGGGCGCCCACACGGCGAAGCGAACGCCGCCGCGCGGCTGCGTGTGCGCGCCCAGCACCGTCCAGGGTCGCGGATGCTGGCCTTGCGCGAGCAGGGCCAGTTCAGCGTCCTTGATGCGCTGGGCCATGTTTCAAAAACTACGCGAGGCTCTTCACCGACCAGACGCGCTCGACGTACTCGGCAATCGTGCGGTCCGACGAGAACCAGCCCATGCCGGCGATGTTGAGCAAGGCCTGGCGCGACCAGGCTTCGGGCTGCTTGAACAGCGCGTCCACGCGCTCCTGCGCTTGCACGTAGGCGGCGAAATCGGCCATCAGCAGGTAGACGTCGCTGCCAAGCAGCTTGTCCGTCAGGCCGCGGTAGCGCGAGGCGTCGCCGCTGGAGAAGGCGCCGCCGGCAATCGCGTCGATCACGCGTTTGAGCTGCGCGTTTTCTTCATAGTGCAGGCGCGGGTCGTAGCCGAGCTCCTTGATCCGCGCGACCTGCTCGGTCTTGAGGCCGAACACGAACATGTTCTCCTCGCCCATGTTCTGGGCCATCTCGATGTTGGCGCCATCCCAGGTGCCGATGGTCAGCGCGCCGTTGAGGGCGAACTTCATGTTGCCGGTGCCCGAGGCCTCGGTGCCTGCCGTCGATATCTGCTCCGACAGATCGGCAGCCGGGATGATCAGCTCGGCCAGCGAGACGCTGTAATTAGGCATGAAGACGAGCTTCAATTTGTCGCCCACGCGCGGGTCGCTGTTGACGACCCGGGCGATGTCATGCGCGAGCTGGATGATGCTCTTGGCCGCCACATAGGCCGAAGCGGCCTTGCCCGCGATGATGACGGTGCGCGGCGTCCAGTCCTTGCCCGGCTGCTCGACAATGGCCTGGTAGCGTGCCACCACGTGCAGCAGGTTCAGCAGCTGGCGCTTGTACTCATGGATGCGCTTGATCTGCACGTCGAAGAGGCTGTCTACATGGACGGCAATGCCCAGTTCGCTGCGGATGTGGTCGGCCAGGCGCTGCTTGTTGGCGCGCTTCACCGCGCTCAGGTCGCGGCGCACTTGCGCGTCATCGGCAAAGGCGCTGAGCTTCTTGAGCTCGGCCAGGTCCTGGCGCCAGCCGCTGCCGATGCGCGCATCGAGCAAGGCCGAGAGCCCGGGGTTGGCTTGCTGCAGCCAGCGGCGCGGCGTCACGCCGTTGGTGACGTTGTGAAAACGCTCGGGGAAAATGCGCGCGTAGTCGGCGAAGATGGTCTGCACCATCAGTTCCGAATGCAGCGCCGCCACGCCATTGACGCGGTGCGAAGCCACGATGCTGAGTGCGGCCATGCGAACACGGCGCTCGCCGCCATAGCCGCCGTAGCCATGGCCTTCGTCGATCAGCGAGACGCGCTGGACCAGCTCCTTCTCGCCGGGGAAGCGCTTGGCCACATCGCTGAGGAAGCGGTGGTTGATCTCGTAGATGATTTCCAGATGGCGCGGCAGCAGGGCCTCGAACATGCGCACCGGCCAGGTCTCCAGCGCCTCGGGCATCAGCGTGTGGTTGGTGTAGCTGACGGCCTGGCGGGTGATGGCCCACGCGGCGTCCCAGCTCAGGCCATGCTCGTCCAGCAGCAGGCGCATCAGCTCGGCCGGTGCGAGTGCCGGATGGGTGTCATTCAGGTGGATGGCGTTGGCGCGGCCCAGTTCGCTCAAGGGGCGGCCCTCAGCCAGATGGCGCGCGATCAGATCCTGCACCGAGGCGCTGACGAGGAAGGCCTCCTGGCGCAGGCGCAGCTCGCGGCCGGCGTCGGTGCTGTCGTCGGGATAAAGCACCCAGTTGAGGCTATCGGCCGCCACCTGCGCACGCGCGGCGCCGGCGTAGTCGCCGTGGCAGAAGGCGTTGAAGTCGATGGTCGATGCCGCCACCGCATTCCACTGGCGCAGCGTGGCCACGCGGCGGCTGTGGTGGGCGGGCACGATGAAGTCGAAGGCCTCGGCCTCGACCACCTCGGCCGGATGCCAGCGGGCCTGACCGCCTTCCATCTGCACGCGGCCACCAAAACCCACGCGGTAGCGCAGCTGCGGGCGCGGCACTTCCCAGGGCGCGCCCAGGCGCAGCCAATCGTCGGGCACCTCGACCTGCCGGCCTTGCTGGATGCCTTGGGCGAACATGCCGTAGCGGTAGCGCAGGCCATAGCCGAAGGACGGCAAGCCCAGCTCGGCAAAGGAGTCGAGGAAGCAGGCGGCCAGGCGGCCGAGGCCGCCGTTGCCGAGTGCCGCGTCAGGCTCCACTTCGAGCACGTCGGACAGCGGCTTGTCGCCGAGTGCCTGCTGCAGCGGCTCATTCATGCCCAGCGCGGCCAGCGCGTTGGACAGGGCGCGGCCCATCAGGAATTCCATCGAGAGGTAGTGCACACGGCGCACCGGTGCATCGCCCGGGCGGGCCGCGTCGGCGGCTTGCGTCTCCGCCCAGCGCTCGGCCAGCAGGCTGCGGCAGGCCACGGCTGCGGCGCGCAAGGCGGCGGGTGCGGTGGCGCCCACGCCGGACTGGGCCAGTTCGGCCGCGAAGGCGCTCTGGAATGCGAGCTGGGGTTCGGCGAAAGAAGCCATGGAACTGCCTTTCTGGCTGGCGCCCCCGAGGCTGGAGGCGAGGCGAGAGAGTGTGCGTATGCTCATGCGTAGAGGCGGGGCGTTGGGCCCGGCTGGGAATGCCGCGATGCGGCGCTGTCCAAAGTATCTCCGGGCCTGAATGAAATTTGTAGTTTGACTACATCAGGACTTTCCGCATTTGAACACAAGTCATTGATTTGACTGATTTCAATCGGGTTACGAACTGGAAATACCTGTTGTTCAACGGCCTTTGGCTCTGTATATTGTCTACAAATTCGGCGCTGCGGATCGTTTGACGGCGCTTTCAAGCCAAGTGACTTCGTCACTTGGCTTGAGCCCCTAAGGGGCCAACAAAGATGAAAAAGACTGGAGACAAGAAGTGGCCGACGTCCAACTAAGCAATGTAGCCAAGGCCTATGGCGAGGTGCGCATCCTCCATGGCATCAACTTGGAGATTCGCGACGGCGAGTTCATGGTCTTCGTCGGTCCCTCGGGCTGCGGCAAGTCCACCCTACTCCGCACCATCGCCGGCCTGGAAGAGATCACCGGCGGCGAGTTGCGCATCGGCGGCCGTCTTGTGAATGAAGTGCCGCCGGCCGAGCGCGGCATCGCCATGGTGTTCCAGAGTTATGCGCTCTACCCGCACATGAATCTGTTCGACAACATGGCCTTCGGCCTCAAGCTGGCCAAGGTGCCCAAGGACGAGATCGAGACCGCCGTGCGCAACGCAGCACGCATCCTGCACATCGAGCATCTGCTGGAGCGCAAGCCCAAGGACCTCAGCGGCGGCCAGCGCCAGCGCGTGGCCATCGGCCGCGCCATCGTGCGCAAGCCCGAGGTCTTCCTGTTCGACGAGCCGCTCTCCAACCTCGATGCCGCCCTGCGCGTACGCATGCGCTACGAGTTCGCCAAGCTGCACGAGGATCTCAAGACCACCATGGTCTACGTGACGCACGACCAGGTGGAGGCCATGACACTGGCCGACCGGATCGTCGTGCTCTCCGCCGGCAAGATCGAGCAGGTGGGCACGCCGCTGGAGCTGTACGAGCAGCCTGACAACCTCTTCGTTGCCGGCTTCATCGGCAGCCCGAAGATGAACTTCATCGAGGCCGAGGTGGTGGATGCCTCCGCCGGCCATGCCCATGTGCGCCTCTCGGACGGCGCTCAAATCCGCGCCCTGGTGGACGCTTCGCGTGCACACAAGGGCGACAAGGTCATGCTGGGCATCCGGCCCGAACATCTGGCCATCGGCGCGGCCGAGAACTTGATCCAGACCACGGTCACCTTCGTGGAGTCGCTGGGCGGCACCACCCACGCGTACTGCGCCTACCCTGGCGTGGAGGACGCCCTGACCTGCGAGTTCGACGGACGCACCCGCGTCAAGTCGGGCGACCCACTGGCCCTGGGCCTGCCGGCCGAGTTCTGCTACCTCTTCGATGCCCAGGGCTTGGCCTTTAAGCGCCTGCCGGTCGAGGCGGTAGCGGCATGAAGCAGAGAAGGCTCGTTTGCGCGCTGCTTGCGCTGGCCACCGCTTCCGCAAGTGCCGCCCCGCCCCACAAGCTGCTCATCTGGATCAACAGCGACAAGGCCTACACCGGCTTGCAAAAAGTTGGCGACGAGTTTGAAAAGGCCAGCGGCGTCAAAGTCGTGGTCGAGCACCCGGTCGATGCGCCGGACAAGTTCCAGCAGGCCGCCGGTGCCGGCAAGGGTCCGGACATCTTCTGCTGGCCGCACGACCGCGTGGGCGAATGGGTCAAGGCCGGTCTGCTGACGCCACTGAACCCGGGACGCAAGTTGCTGGACAGCGTAGAGCCGCAGGCGTGGAAGGCCTTCACCTACCGCGGTCGCATCTGGGGCTATCCGATCGCCATCGAGACCACCGGCCTCATCTACAACAAGGCCCTGGTGCCGACGCCGCCCGCCACCTGGGATGAAGTGCTCGCGCTGGACAAGAAGCTTCAAGCCGAATCAGGCGGACGCAAGCACGCCGTCCTTTGGGACTACAACAAGAGCTTCTTCTCCTGGCCGCTGCTGGCCGGCGCGGGCGGCTTCATCTACAGCCGCGATACGCAGGGCGACTTTGACCCGAGCCACATCGGCGTCAACAACGCCGGCGCACTCCAGGGCGCGCAGATGCTGCAGCGGCTCATCAACGAAGGCCACCTGCCCCGCGGTGCGCGCTACGCCGAGATGGAAGCCGGCTTCGCCCGCGGCGACGTGGCCATGATGATCTCCGGCCCCTGGGCCTGGGACAACGCCAAGAAGGCACACATCGACTTCGGCGTGGCCGCCCTTCCCGCCGTGGTGCCGGGCAAGCCGAGCAAACCCTTCGTCGGCGTGCTGGGCTGCCTGATCGCCGCGCCCAGCCAGCAGAAGGACCTGGCCCGCGAGTTCATCGAGAACCACCTGATGCTGCCCGCCTCGCTCAAGGTGCTCGATGCCGACGTGCCCCTGGGCGTGCCGGCCAACAAGGCCTATTACGCCGAGCTCTCGGTCAACCCGCTGATCGCGGCCAGCATGGCCAATGCACGCGCGGGCGAGCCGATCCCCAACATCCCCGAGGTGGGTCGCTTCTGGACCGCCATGGACGCCGCGCTCGAAGCCATCACCAACGGACTGCAATCGCCCAAGGACGCGCTCGATGGTGCAGCCGGTCGCATGCTGCTGAAGAAATGAACGCTGCCGCCTCTTCCACCCCTTCTGCCGCCGGCTTCGCCAAGAGCTACTCCACGCTGCCGCCCTCGCCGCTGGAGCGCGCGACCCGCATGCTGCGCTGGCCGATCACGGCAGTCGCCGCGCTGGCCGCGCTCTACACCGTCTTCATGATCTACAGCGCCGGACAGACCGCCTGGGCCGCCGGTGTGCTGCTGCTCTTTGCCAGCGCCTTCTATGTGTATGTGGTGAACAAGCAGTTCGCCTACCGCTACCTCTATCCGGGCGTGGCGGGCATGCTGGTGTTCATCGCCTTCCCGCTCGTCTTCACGGCGCAGATCGGCTTCACCAACTACAGCAGCGAGCATCTGCTGGGCGAGCAGCGCGTGCGCGAGTACCTGCTGGACCAGGCCGACCCGATCCCCGACCAGTTGCAGCGTTTCACCCTGCACGCCGATGGCGCCGAGTTCCGCCTCGTGCTGCGTGGCGTGGATGCCGAAGACGGTGCGGCGGCTCAATGGATCTCGCCGCCGCTGGCCTTGCGCGACAAGCCGCAGACCGTGGAGATGATCAAGGCCGCTGACGTGCCGCTTCCGCTGGCCGCGCCGCTGCAGACCGCCCTGCCCCTAAACAAGCTGATCGAGCATCGCGAAGCGCTGATGAAACTGCAGCTCAAGCTGCCGGGCCAGGAGCAGGTGCTGCAGTACGTGGGCGTGCATGAATTCGGCCCGGTCAAGCGCCTGTGGGAGGCCAAGGCCGACGGCAGCGTAACGCGCAATCTCGACGGCATGACGTTCACGCCCGACCGCAAGCTGGGCTACTTCGTCGGCACCGATGGCGAGCACATGCTGCCGGGCTTCAAGGTCTTCGTCGGCGCGCGCAACTACGCGCGCATGATCTTCGACGCCGAGTTCCGCGCGCCCTTCCTGTCGATCTTCGTGTGGACCGTCGTGTTCGCCGCGCTGACGGTCGTCTTCTCCACCATCCTGGGCATGCTGCTGGCCGTGCTGCTGAACTGGGAAGACCTCAAGGGCCGCACGCTCTACCGCACACTCGTGTTCCTGCCTTATGCGGTGCCGGGCTTCATCTCCATCCTGGTGTTCAAGGGCCTGTTCAACCAGAACTTCGGCGAGATCAACGCCATCCTGAACGCCGTCTTCGGCGTGCGCCCGGCCTGGTTTGCCGACCCGCTGCTGGCCAAGGCGATGCTGGTGATCGTCAACGTCTGGCTGGGCTACCCGTACATCATGATCCTGTGCTCGGGCCTGCTAAAGGCGATCCCGTCGGACCTGTACGAAGCCTCGGCCCTGGCCGGCGCGGGCCCGCTGACCAACTTCTTCAAGATCACCGCGCCGCTGATCATCAAGCCGCTGGCGCCGCTGCTGGTGAGCGCCTTCGCCTTCAACTTCAACAACTTCGTGCTGATCTCGCTGCTGACCGATGGCCGGCCCGACTTCCTCTCCACCAAGATCCCGGCGGGGCAGACCGACATCCTCGTGAGCTACACCTACCGCATCGCCTTCCGCGATTCGGGCACCGACTTCGGCCTCGCCGCGGCGATCTCCACATTGATTTTCTTGCTCGTGGCTGCGATGTCGCTCGTCAATCTGCGGCTGATGAGAAAGGCACAGGCATAACACCATGGCCATCGTCCGAGGCAAACAAGCCCGCTGGCGCGTCATCGGCGCCCACACGCTGCTGATCGTGTTCCTCATCATCACGCTGTTCCCGCTCGCCGCCGTGGTCTCGATCTCGCTGCGGCCCGGTAACTTCGCCACCGGCAGCCTGATCCCCGAGCACATCAGCTTCGAGCACTGGCGCCTGGCGCTGGGGCTGCCGTATCAAGCGGCCGACGGCTCGCTGGTGCAGCCACCCTTCCCCGTGCTGACCTGGCTCTGGAACTCAATCAAGGTGGCAAGTATCTCGGCCTTCCTGATCGTGGCCAGTTCCACCACCGCGGCCTACGCGTTTGCGCGGCTCAAGTTCCCCTTCCACAAGAGCATCCTCAACAGCATGTTGCTGCTGCAGATGTTCCCGGCGGTGCTGGCGCTGGTGGCCATCTACGCCATCTTCGAGACCATCGGGAGCTACGTACCCGCCATCGGCATCGAGACGCATGCGGGCCTGATCCTCGCCTACCTCGGCGGCGTGGCCACGCACATCTGGACCATCAAGGGCTACTTCGAAACCATCCCGGTGGAGATCGAGGAGAACGCCAAGGTGGACGGCGCCACACACTGGCAGGCCTTCTCGCGAGTGCTGCTGCCCATGGCCGTGCCCATCTTGATGGTGGTCTTCGTGCTGGCGTTCATCGGCGCCATCATCGAGTACCCGGTCGCCTCCATCCTGCTGCGCGAAGAGGGCAATCTCACGCTCGCTGTAGGCGCCAAGTACTACCTCAATGACCAGCGCTTCCTGTGGGGCGACTTCGCCGCCGCGGCCGTGCTCTCGGGCCTGCCGATCACGCTGGTCTTTTTGCTCGCACAGCGCTGGATCGTCTCGGGCCTCACCGCTGGCGGGGTGAAGGGATGATGAGCCTGCTCGCATCGCTGCTACTGGCCTCGGCAACGTCAACGGGCGCCTGCCACCCAGCCCCCATCGCAGACCGCCCGCTCTACCTGCGCGGCACCATGAACCAATGGCAGGCCGAAGATGCGCAACGCCTGCGCTGGGCCTGCGATCATTACGAACTCGTCACCCGGCTTGAAGGCGATCTGCAGTACAAGATCGCCGACGAAGACTGGTCCGACGATGCCAACCTCGGCGGCACGGCGAGCAAGCTCGTGCCAAAGGGCGATGGCATCCGCCAGCACTTTGCCGCCGGCACCTACCGACTCCAACTTCACATGACATCTCCTGTCCACCTTAGCATCGAGGCCTGCCCCAAGCCCGCGCAATTCGGCGACACCGTGCTCTACCTGCGCGGCCCCATGAGCGCCTGGGGCACGATGGAGCAGTACGCCTTCCAGTACTCCTGCGATGCCTACTACCTGAATGTCGACCTGCAAGGCGAGCAGCATTTCCGTATCGCCGATGCCGCGGGCGTCGTGCCCGCCGGGTTGCCTGCCGATCTGCACCGCAGCTTCACGGGCAGGCACACGGTGCGCCTGTCCTTCGATGCGGCTGGCCAGCCGGTGCTCGACATCGGCCCGCAGTCCTTTGCCGACCCGCGCACGCTGCCGGTCGATGACCCGGTCGCGCTGAGCCTCGCCTTCGACTCGCGCAACACGGCCGACAAGTCACCCTGGGGTGCAGTCACCGCCGACACGGCGCTGAAGTTTGAAGTCAGCGCCGCGGCCGGCGTGGACGCCATGGACTTCGTCGTTGAGCAGCGCTCGCTCACCGGCAATCAGGAGCACCTGCACTACCAGACCCTGGCCCGCCTGCCCATGCAGAAGACCGCGCGCGGCTGGGCCGTGCAATGGAGCGCCAAGGCGCCCGGCATCTACGGCTACTACTTCGTCGCCAGGATTAAAGGCAAGGATTACGTCTACGGCAACAACAAGGACGCCGTCTACTGGACGCGCGAGAAAGGCACGATGGGCCTGGGCCTTGTCGAGGCCATGCCCGAAGCAGCCAGCAGCATCCGCCGCTTCCGCCAGACCGTCTACGCCCGTGACTTCCACGTGCCCGACTGGGCGCGCGACACCGTCTACTACTACATCTTCCCCGAGCGCTACCGCAACGGCAACAAGGCTAACGACCCCAAGCCGGGCGTCGATCGCTATCACGACAAGACCGTCGAGTTCCACAAGAACTGGAACGACAAGCCCTATAAGCCCGGCACGGGCGACGGCTCCGACGACATCTACAACAACGACTTCTTCGGCGGCGACCTGGCCGGCATCATCGAGAAGCTCGACGACATCCGCGACCTCGGCGCCAACGCCATCTACATGACGCCTATCTTCCAGGCGGCCAGCAACCACAAGTACGACACGGCCGACTACAAGAAGATCGACGCGCATTTCGGCAGCAACGAGGACTTCGCGCGCTTGTGCGCCGAGGCCGCCAAGCGCGGCATCCGCGTGATCCCCGACGCCTCGCTCAATCACGTCGGCTCGGACTCCGTCTATTTCGACCGTTATGGCAACTTCGAGAGCCACGGTGCCTTCGAAGGCGGCAAGCCCAATCCGAAGTCGCCCTGGGCGGACTGGTTCACGTTCGACGCCAGCCAGACCGAGCCCGACAAGCAGTACAAGGGTTGGGTCGGCGTGCCCGACCTGCCGGAGATCAACAAGGCTTCCAAGTCCTTCCGCGCCTTTGCCTACGGCGACGACGACTCGGTGATGAAGCATTGGCTCGACCTCGGCGCCGCCGGCTGGCGCATGGACGTGGCGCCCTGGGTGCCGGACGACTTCTGGCGCGAATGGCGCGCCGCGATCCGAGCGCACCGGCCCGAGGCGCTAACGATTGCGGAGACCTGGTGGGACTCCAGCAAGTTCCTGCTCGGCGACATGTTCGACTCCACTATGAACTACATCTTCCGCAGCGCCGTGCTCGACTATGCGGGCGGCGGTGATGCGAAGAAAGCGGCCACGCAGCTGGAGTTCCTGCGCGAGGCCTATCCGCCGCAGGCCTTTTATGCGCTGATGAACCTGCTCTCCACGCACGACGCCGCGCGGTCCCTGCATGTCTTCGGCTATCACGACGATGGCGATGCGGCCAAGCTGGCCCTGGCCAAGAAGCGCCTGCTGCTGGCGGTGCTCTTCCAGATGAGCTACCCCGGCTCGCCGGCCATCTTCTACGGCGACGAAGTGGGCGTGAGCGGCGGCGACGATCCGATGAACCGCGCCACCTATCCCTGGCCCGACGAAGGCGGCAAGCCCGATATGGCCTTGCGCGATCAATTCAAGCGCATCGTGCAGCTGCGCCAGCAGCTGGCCGTGCTGCGCCACGGCTCCATGCAGGGGCCCCTGTTCGCCGATGAGCATGTGCTGGCCCTCTTGCGCCGCGACGGCAAGAGCACGGCCATCACGCTGACCAACAACGCCGAGACCGAGCGCACGGTGGGCCTGCAAATGCCCGCCGACCTGGCCGGCACGCTGTGCACGGACGCGCTCGACGGCTCGCACTTCAAGCCTGGCGCCGATGGCCGCCTGAACGTCGCCGTGCCCGCCTTGTTCGGACGCATCCTGCTATGCAAATGAGAACTTTCGGCCGCAGCGGCCTCACCGTGTCCGCGCTGGGTTTCGGCGCCATGCACATCAACGACGAGCGCACGAGCGAAGACGAAGCCGGCGCTCTGCTCAACCTCGTGCTCGATCTCGGCATCACGCTGATCGACACGGCGCGCAGCTACGGTTTGTCGGAAGAACGCATCGGCCGACACCTTGCGCACCGACGGCAGGACTTCGTGCTCTCCACTAAGCTCGGCTACGGCGTCGAGGGTGTGCCGGACTGGACCTACGACTGCATCGTCGGTGGCGTCGAGCGCGCGCTGCGCACCATGCGCTGCGACTGGATCGACATCGCCCATCTGCACTCCTGCCCGCTTGAAACCCTGCAGCGTGGCGAAGTAATCCGCGCGCTGGAAGACTGCAAGGCCGCGGGCAAGCTGCGCGCCGTCGCCTACTCGGGCGACAACGCCGAGCTGTCCTTCGCGATTGATTGCCAGCGCTTCGACAGCGTGCAGACGTCCATCTCGGTCTGCGATCAGGTCAACCTGGCTGAACGCCTGCCCAAGGCGGCGGCACTGGGACTCGGCGTGATCGCCAAGCGTCCGATCGCGGGCGCGGTGTGGCGCCGCCCCGCGCGGCCGAACGATCACGCGGAAGGCGCTTACTGGGACCGCTGGCAGGCCATGGGCCTCGGTGGTTCAGACGACTGGACGGCCTTGGCCCTGCGTTTCGCGGCCCATGCGCCAGGGGTATCGAGCGCCATCATCGGCACGGGCAAGCCCGAGCATCTGCGGGCCAATCTGACGGGGGTGGAGCAAGGGCCTCTGCCGGCCGAGGTGTCTGAGCGCATACGCGGCGCCTTCCTCGCTCAAGACTCGGGCTGGAGTGGGTTGATCTGAGCCGCGACGGTGCAGTGTTTCAACCGACACCGTTGACAAACATGTCGATCACTGACTTCGACTTCGGGTCGAAGACAATGCTCCAGTAGTCGGAGCCGCCGTCCGCCGTGATCCAGCAGCCTCCCGGCTTGGAGAACGGGCGTTCAGTCGCCGCCGGATAATAGCTTCCGTAGATGAGCTTCTTCCCACCTCGAACAATCCCTGTGTACTGGCGCCCGTACACCTTGCCCGCGGTTGGATGGTCGCGCTTTGAGCTGTCCAGAGATGAAAAATAGGCCGGCAATGCGCGCTCAAGCGCCGTGATATCGGCCGGCGTAGGCAGCCATTCGGAAGCTGGCTTTGTCACGCGGCAGATTGTCGGTTTGATTCTGCTGAGCTCAGGCGTCTGAGCTGTTGCGATATCGACTGCGCAGAGCGCGAGGGAGAGAAAAAGCATGCGCAGCATGTGAGGCCAGACAAAATCCAAACGGCATCATGCTAGACGGCCGCCATTGATCCGGTCAATTCATCCTGTTCGCGCTGTTCACCGTTGTCACTCCTCGCCGCCGGCCACTGTAGTTTCCGTCGGCCGCGTGGGCATAACGTCTCTTCGCAGCCCCGCAGCCATCACCGCGCAACTCAGCAGCACGACCAGAATCAGCGCCCCGCGCGGAAACTCCGCCGGCACTAATCCTTCCGGCAAGCTGTAGAACAGCAACACCGTGATCAAGCCGCGCGGTGAAGCCCAGAGCAGCGGCCGCGTCTGCGCGACGCCAGACAATCGCAGCACCGGCCAGCGCAGGCCGAAGATCAGCAGCACGACCGTGACGGCGGCGGCCCAGGTCTGCCAGTTGGCAAAGGTGGCCAGGTCCGTGTTGTAGCCGAGCATGAAGAAAAAGAAGGTGCGCACGAGGAAGGTGGCCTCGGCAGTGAGGTGCTTGAGCTTGTCGAGTTCGGCGTCGTAGTGCGCGCTGTAGAAGCGCTGCAGGCGCGGAAACCGGCGCAGCAGGACCTGCGGGTTGTTGAGCATCAGGCCCAGAATCAGCACGATCAGCAGCGGCGAAAGATGCAGGGCCTTGGCACCACCATAGACCATCAGCAACGCGAAGATCAGCGGCAGGAACTTGACGTGGCCTTCGAGATGGCTCACCAGCCAGATCATGACCAGGCCGATGACGCTGCCCAACACCAGCACGGTGAGCCCGCCGCCGATGAAGTTGCTCACGGCGCCGCCGTTCTCCACTGCGGCCACGACCAGGGCATTGAACAGCATCACGCCGAGGATGTCAGACCAGGAGCTCTCGTAGACCACGAACTCACGCACTTCGCCCTGCAGCACTTCGGCGCTCGGGATGGCCACGGCGCTACTGATCACGCCGAACGGCGTGGCCAGCAGCATGGCGGGCAGCCAGGCCAGGCCGAAGACGGCGTGCACAGCCGCGCCGATCACGGCCGTGCACAGGGCCACGCCCAAGGCTGCGGAGCCGAAAGTGCGCAGCAGGAAGCTGCGGCGGCCGGGATGCAGGTCCAGATCCAGCGCGCCTTCGAGCACGATCATGATTAGGCCGATGGTGCCCAGCAGGGGCAGCAGCCCGGGTGGCAGCGGCGCTTCAATGCCCTGGCGGTGCAGCACTTCGCGCAGCACGATGCCGGTGACGAGCAGGAAGATCACCGCCGGCAGCTTGAGGATGCGCGCCAGGTGCGAGTACCAATAGGACAGCAGGACGGCGGCGCTGATGCCGATCAGGGCATATTCTGTAGACATCGAGGATGGGCCCGGTGGAGAAATCGGCACCCATCCTAAGGCCTCGTCACGACTCGCTGATCTTCCATTGCCAGGGGCCGAGCGCGCCTTGTTTGCTGCCACTCAAGTTGACCGTTACGTCGACGGCGTTGCCACCGAGCTTGCGGCGGAAGGCGAAGAGCTTGTCGTTGCCCGCGTCCAGCACTTCGACGCTGCCGCCATAAGGGCCATTCGCCAGCGCCGGATTGCGTTTCTTCAGCGCAATCAGATCGCGATACATCGGCTCGCGCGGCAGTTGGCGCCAGTCGATGGGATCTTTCTCGAAGAACTCCAGCTTGCGGGCCAGCCCGGCTTCCTCACCGCTGTAAATCAGTGGCATGCCGGGCAAGGTGAAGCTGAGCATGGCCATAGCCGGATAGGCCTCGCCATAGAGCTCGGGGTCGCTGCCCTGCCAGGAGTTGAAGTCGTGGTTGGTGGTGAAGCGCATGCGGTAGGCGCCGGCGGGGAAGCCATGCGGCAAGTTCCTGACCCACTGCCGCAATGCTTCGGGCGCGGCCTTGCCCAGCGCGATGTTCTTCATGATCTCGGCCGTGTCCCAGCCGTAGCTCATGTCGAAGGCCGGATGCAGGGCCGGCACTTCGGCCTCCGCCAGCATGAAGACGGGCTTGATGGCTTCGAGCCTGGCGCGCGCCTCGACCCAGAAGTCAACCGGCACGAGAAAAGCCACGTCGCAGCGGAAGCCGTCGATGTCGGCCTCGCGCAGCCAGTAGCTCATCGCGTCGATCATCGCGGCACGCAGGGCGGGCTTGGCATAGTTGAGCGCGGTCACGTCGCTCCACTGTTCCTCATGCGCCGTGCCCGCTTGGAAGGTCACCGGATAGGGCTCGCCATGGGTGTCGAGCTGGTACCAGTCCTTGTGCTCCCACAGCCAGGGATGATCGCGCGAGGTGTGATTGGGCACCCAGTCGATGATCACCTTCATGCCCAGCGCGTGGGCTTGCTTGACCAGCGCACGCAGGTCTTCGAGCGTGCCGAACTCCGGGTTGACGGCCTTGTAGTCGGCCACCGAGTAGTAGCTGCCGAGCGTGCCCTTGCGGTGCAGCTTGCCGATGGGATGGATGGGCATCAGCCAGAGGATGCCCACGCCCATCCCGGCCAGCCGCGGCAGATGCGCAGCAACGGCCTTGATGCTGCCTTCCGGCGTGTACTGGCGGATGTTGACCTCGTAGATCACGGCCTGGCGGCTCCAGGCGACATGCGCCGCAGGATCGCTCGCAGCCTCGGCTGACACGCCGCTCAGCATCAAGCCCCCTGCCCCGATCTGCTGCAGGCAGCGGCGCCGGCCGGCGTCAGTTGCAGACATTCGCCGCAACCGTCGTGTTGCCCTTGGCCATGGCGTCCTGGCAGGCGGCCGAATTGCGCCGCTGGTCGCGCAGGAGCTGGTCCTTGACGCGATCCGCGTCGGCCTGGATGGTCTTCTCGGCAGCCAGGTCGGCCTCCAGATTCGGCGCCTTGGCCGGCCGCTCCAGCGTGGTCTCCTGGTCGTCACCGGGCTTGAGCACGGTCCAGAAGGTCGTCTTGGCGCCGCTGGCCCACACGGCAGTCACCTCGGGCGTGTTGATGCTGGGCTTGCCGGCCGTCGGGTAGGTCTGCGTCACCGGCACCGTGCCCAGCAGGGTCTGGCCCTGGTAAATCTTGGCGCCATCGGGCTTGCTGCGGTAGGTCAGCAGGGCACGATCCGGCGGGGTAGCCGGCGGCGCCGCGCAGGCGCTCAGCAAAACACAGCAAATCAGGGAAGCCACATTCAAACGCATCTCAGTCTCCTCAAACGGATTTCTTCACATCATCATCTTGATGGGGTCGGCCTTGCAGTTCTGGGCAATGAAGTCAGCATGCTTGGGCATGTAGTCCACGCAGGTGCTGATCACGCCTTCCACTTCCTCCAGGTATTTCTGGATCTCTTCTTCGGGCAGCAAGTCCGTCAGCGGATGGTAGGACCTAGCGTGCACGCGCTGGCCGTGCAGGACCTGCAGCCAGCTGAGCTTGGTGAACAGCTCATTGCCTTCGCGGTAGACGCGGCCGTGCGAGCGGAACAGCTCCATGCGCTCGGCCAGGCTCGCGGGGATCTCCATCGTGCGGCAGTAGTTCCAGAACGGCGTGTCCATGCGCTCGGTGGCCTTGTAGTGCAGGACGATGAAGTCGCGCACCCATTCAAACTCCTGCTGCATCACGCGGTTGTACTCGCGCGTGTCCACTTCACTGAAGGCGGCCCCGGGGAAGAAGGTCAGCAGATGCGCGATGCCCATCTGCACGAGGTGGATGGAGGTCGATTCGAGCGGCTCGACAAAACCGCTGGCCAGGCCGATGGACACGACGTTCTTGTTCCAGGCCTGCTTGCGCCGCCCGGTGGTGAAGCGGATCGGCCGCGGCTCGGCCAGGGGCTGGCCGTCAAGGTTGGCCAGCAGCGTGGCCACCGCCTCGTCGTCGCTCAGGTACTTACTGCAATAGACATGGCCATTGCCGATGCGGTGCTGCAGCGGAATGCGCCATTGCCAGCCCGCCGTGCGGGCGATGGCGCGGGTGTAGGGCAAGAGCTCGGGCGCGCTCGTGCAGGGCACGGCCGCCGCGCGGTCGCAGGGCAGCCAGTGCGACCAGTCTTCATAGCCCGTCTTGAGCGCGCCCTCGATCAGCAGCGCGCGGAAGCCCGAGCAGTCGATGAAGAGCTCGCCCTCCACCTTCTGGCCATTCTGCAGATGTACGGCCACCACATGGCCGTCGTCCTCGCGGGTCTGCACCTCGTTGATGCGGCCTTCGATGCGCTGCACGCCGCGTTCCTCCGCATAGCCGCGCAGGAACTTGGCGTAGAGATGCGCGTCGAAATGGTAGGCATGCGCGATCTGCGAGAGCGGCGAGTTCGGCAGGTCGGGCCGCGCCCTCATGAACTTGTTCTGCGCGCAGGCCGCCGTGTTGATCGAATAGGCCGCCAGCTCCTTGGCCTTGCCGGCCAGATGCTGCTTGAGCCAGTACTGGTGAAAGTCCACCGTCCAGTTGTCCTGGCCGATCACGCCGAAGCCGTGGATGTATCGGTCGCCCAGGCGCCCCCAGTTGACGAACTCGATGCCGAGCTTGAAGGTGGCCTGGGTCTTCTTGACGAAGTCGTTCTCGTCCAGATCGAGCATGCGGTTGAACAGGCTGATCATCGGGATCGTGGCCTCGCCCACGCCGATGGTGCCGATCTCGTCGGACTCCACCAGCTTGATCGCGTACTTGCCACGTAGCACCTTGGTCAGGGCTGCGGCCGTCATCCAGCCGGAGGTACCGCCGCCGACGATGACGATGGTCTTGAGTGTTGTTGCTTCCATGAGCCTTACCTAGAAAACGCGCTCCAACGCAGAGGAGCCCCCGCGCCGACCAAGTCGGCCCGGGGGCTCCTCATTTTTACGCCATCAGGCCGATGTGCTTACTGATACTTGTAGCTCAGCATCAGGATGTACTGGTGGCCCGTCTTGGTCTGCGAGTTCACCGAGCCGTCCTGGTTCAGCTGGGTGTAGGTCGGATCGTTCAGGTTGTTGCCCTCGAAGCGGATCGCCAGACCCTTGGCATAGCCAGACTGGATCTCGTAGCCGACCTGGGCAGACACCCAGCTCGAGCCCTTGATCGTCGTCAGCGTCGGATAGCCGCCGATCGCGCTGTTGGCCACGCTGCCCACATAAGTCGAGCGGTAGTTCTCAGCTGCGAAAGCGCTGAAGCCCCACTTTTCGAAATACAGAATGGCCTTGGCATTGCGCTTGGAGAGGCCCGGCATCGACATGTTGCCGGTCGCCGGCACGGTCTGAGTCGGGCTCAGCCCCAGCAGGTTCGGCAACTGCACCGAGCTGCTCGTCACCGAGTAGCTGGCCGAGGCGCCAAAGCCGCTCAGATACCGGGTCAGCATGTCGAACGGCATGGAACCCGCCAGTTCGATGCCCTTGATGTTGCCGCCCGAGCCGTTGACGGTCTGCGTGATGAAGCCGTTGTAGGTCGAACCCGCCGGCAAGGTCGTGATGCCGACCGACTTGGCCAACGCCGTCAGATCCTCAAACGTCGTCTGCGGCACGATGTAGCTGTCCAGCTTCTTGAAGAAGCCCGCCACACTCAAGTAAGCCTTGTTGTTGAAGTACTTCTCGAAGGACAGGTCCAGCGCCGTGGCCTTGAAGGGCTTGAGGTACGGGTTGCCGGCAGAGCCCTGCACCACGGCAGGCAAGGGGTTGCCATTCGCGTCTTTCAGGGTCGTATTGAGCGACAGCGCCAGCGAGTTGCGCATATCGGTCATGTTGTTGCGTGCGATCTGCTTTGACAGGCCGAAACGCAGCAGCTTGCCCGAACCGAAGTCGCCGGTCAGGTTCAGAGACGGCAGGACATCCGTGTAGCTCGTGCCGGTGGTCACCGGCGTGGGCGCCGGATTGACCAGCGTGACACTGCTGCCGACATTGGCCTGGTAGCCGCTCGTCGATTGGAAGGTGTTCACCAGTTGCAGGCCAAGATTGCCGCGTACGGGAATGCCGCCGAGTTCCGTGTCGATATTGCCCTTGATGTAGCCGGTGATCACCTCTTCCTTGACGCCCCAGGTCTTGGACAGGATGTCGTCGTTGTACTTGGATTGCAGGGTGGCGCCGGGCCATAGTTCCGCAGAGGGAACGAAGCTCAGCACATCCAGACCGGTGCCGCCGACGTTGGAGGTGACGGTCGCGCCGGCCGGATAGGGAATGGTGTAGAAGGTGCCCGCCGGATAGGGCGTGGTGTAGGCCGGATTCGGGCCGGATGGCACGATCAGGCCTTCAACGCCCGTACGGTCCTTGGTGCGCTTGGTGTAGTTGCCGCCAAACTGAACGCTGTTGAAGATCCCGCCTTCGGGCAGGTCGTGCGTGATGTCCAGGCGCAAGGCCGACACCCTATCGACGATGGTCGGGCCTTTGTCGTAGCCAGCCTGAGGCGCGTTGGCGCCACTCCATCCCTGCTGATCGCGAATCACGATGGTGCTGGGGTTGGTGTAGGCCGCGGCATTGCCGAACGAGAGCTTCGGAATGTCGCCCTGCGTCGTGTCGAAGGTCAGCGTATCGGCGCCGAGAATGCCGCCGTAGGCCTCGATGTCGCGCTCGACGCGACGGGCCGAGTTGCTGCTGACGTCGGTCGTGATCTTCCAGCCCGGCGCGGCCTGGTAGTTGCTGCGCCAGCCGAAGGACTCGATCACGTCGTTGTCGAAGATCGGTTCGCTGCGCACGATCACGCCATGCGGGCCGTTTGCGTCCTCAGCCGGCAGCACGAAGGTGCCCTTGGTGATGATGCCGCCCGACTCCGTGGCATTGATGACCTGCACGCCGCCCGTGCCCAGCTGAATCTGGGTCTTCGCGTCCGTGCTGTTAATCTTGGCGCGGTAGTAGTCGAACTCGGTGTTGAAGTTGGCGTTGGGCTTGAAGCTCAGGATCGTGGCCAGGCCGTCGCGCTTGTCGGTGTTCTTGTCGGTCTTGTAGCCGAAACCGCCGCCAATGCTCGCGGCCAGGGGAACGTTGGTGAAAGTCCCGCCGCCGGCCAGCGTGCCGCTGGCGTTGCCGCCGCCCCAGCCGTCATTGCCGATCGAGCCCGAGGTGCCGTCCACGCGCACATAGCCCACGGCCAGACCGATCTTGCGGTCCATGAACTGATCGATGTAGGTGATGCTCTTGCGATGGCCTTCGCCCGGCACTGGCGTGCTGATGCTGTTGCGCACTTTCTGGTAGGTGGCGGCCAGCGTGCGCTTGCTGAAAGCCAGCGGATCGATCAGGCGGGTGTCCAGCGTGCCGGCCAGGCCGGCGGTGGGCAGCGTCGCATCCGAGGTCTTGTAGACCGTCGCGCTGCCGATCAGCTCGGCCGGGTAGACCGACAGGTCCACCGCGCGGCTGTCGCCCGTGCTGGACTGCTCACGGCCGTTCAGCAAATAGGCGTTGAAGTCAGGGCCCAGGCCGCGGATCGAGATGGTCGAAGCCTCGCCCTTGCTGGTGCGCTGCGTGGTCACGCCAGGCAGGCGGGCCAGCGAATCAGCGATGGTGGTGTCGGGCAGCTTGCCGATGTCTTCGGCCGAGATGGCCTCCGAGACGCCGTCGTTGTTGCGCTTGACCGAGATCGCGTCCTCGATGCCCTTGCGGATGCCGGTCACGACGACCGTATCCAGCTGGTTGGGCGGCGGGGGCGCATCCTGCGCCTGCGCGGCAGCGGCCAGCATCAGCACGGCGCAGCCCATGGCTACGGGCTTGACGCCCGCGATTTCACGCGGAAGGCCCGTCTGGACCTTGCGCTTCTTGATAGAAGTCGTCATTGATTTGTCTCCTCAGCTCGATGAACGAATTGCCCCCGAAGCGTTCTTCTCGCCACCTTCGAGGCATGCAGAAACGCCAGGATGTGATCCGAGTGCGTTTGTACCAAAACTAGATATTCGACATGCAAACGTAAACCCTAGACGTTGCAAATTCACGACCTCAAGACCTTGAAATTGCCAGATTACGGTCAATTTCATAGGGTTTACACCGGCAAATCACTGGCTTGCGCTTGGGTTTCTCAAAAATTCTGTAGTCGAACTACAGCCTTTGGAAGTCGTTTTCGGCACCAAGATGAGGCGCCGGAATGCGGCTTGAAAGCCTCAGCTCAGGCGCGCCACTGCTCGATGGCCTGCGCGGCGCCGGCCAGGGCAACAAGGGTGTCGGTGATCAGGGCCGTGGGGATGGCCTGGAGATAGGGGCGGAAGCGCCCCTTGGCCTCGAAACGGGCACGGAACTCCGACGCGAAAAAGCGCTCGCCCAGGCGCGGCACGATGCCGCCGCCCACGAAGACACCACCCCGCGCCCCCAGGGTCAGCGCGACATTGCCGGCAAAGCTGCCCAGCAGCGCGCAAAAGGCGTCAATGGTTCGCTCGCAGACCGGGTCCAGCCCGGCAACGGCCCGCTCGACGATGGTCTCGGTCGCCAGCGACTGCACCACGGCACTGCCCAGCACCTGCGCAACGGCGCCATGCAAGACTGGCAGGCCAATGCCCGAGAGCAGGCGCTCGGCCGAGACATGTTCGAAGTCGCGCCGAACATGGGCCAGCAGGGCCGATTCAAAATCATCCGCCGCAGCCAGCGTGGCGTGACCACCCTCGCCCGGCAGCGCCAGCCATCCGCCCGCAACGGGCGCCACACCCGCCACGCCGAGGCCCGTGCCAGGACCGATCACCGCCAGCGCATGGATGGGCGGCTGCGCCACAAGAGGCGCCGGCTGCCATTGGCGCAATTGCTGCGCGGTGAGACGCGGCAGCGACAGGGCCAGCGCCTCGAAGTCATTGAGCATCAGCAGTAGATCCAAGCCCAGCGCCGCCTGCGTCTGCGCACGCGAGAAGCTCCAATGCGCATTGGTCAGCTCGATCCGGTCACCGTCGATGGCCGTGGCCACGGCGAAGGCCGCGCTGCGAGGTGCCGCAGTTGCAGGCTCGACCTCGGACAGCAGGAGCAGATAGGCCCGCGCCGCCTCGGCCGGGCTGGCATGCGCCGTGACCGGCAGCACGCGCACATGCTCGACAGGTCGACCCGGGCCGGCGACCCAGCCGAAACGCGCATTGGTGCCGCCGATATCGGCCACCAGCCAGGGATAAGCGCCGCTCATGGGCGGCCTCCGCGCCGCAGCGGCGTGAGCAAATGATGGGGCAGCAAAATGACAGGCCTTCTGTTCTTGTCTTGGGGTGGCGCGCAAGCGCTTGGCCTGCGATGATGGACGCAAGGTAGCAAAACTACAGCCTTCATTCAAGAGTCACTACCCTAGTAACTCTGGCGTACCTCACGACACCATTGAGACATGACTGCTGGCGACGGATCAAAATTGTAGTGATGCTACAAATCATCTCTCGACAGACTGGCGGCGCGAGCCATGATCGGCGGCCGTCACCCCCTGCCCCATAATCCAGCGCACCAGCAACCCGCTTTGCGCAGGCAAAAACGACCCCATGCCAGCTCTTTTCGACAGCCCCCGCCTGATCGGCGATATCGGCCGCACCTTTGCGCGTTTCGCGCTCGAGATCGGGCCGGGGCAGTTCAGCCACATCGCCTCGCTGCGCTGCGCGGAGCACGCGGACTTCCATGCCGCGGTAACGAGCTACCTGAGCTCCATCCAGGATCTGCCCGGCGGCGTGCAGCAGATCGCGCACATGGCCATCGCCATTGCCAACCCGGTCGAAGGCGACCAGGTGCGCATGACCAACTACCACTGGGAGTTCTCAATCGAGGAGATGCGCGCCCGGCTCGGCCTGGACACGCTGGTGGTGGTCAACGACTTCACGGCCCTGGCCATGGTGCTGCCGCGCCTGGGCAAGGGCGACGCGCGCCAGATCGGCGGCGGCGCGCCGCGCATGCCCAGCGTGGTGGCGGTGCTGGGCGCGGGTTCGGGCCTGGGGGTCTCGGGCCTGATCCCCGCAGGTGACGGCTGGGTGGCCCTGGGTACCGAAGGCGGCCACACCAGCTTTGCGCCGCGCGACGCGCGCGAGATCGCCATCCTCAAGCATGGCCTCAAGCAGTTCGACCATGTGTCCTTCGAGCGCATTCTCTCGGGCCCGGGTATCGAGCTGATCCATGCAGCCCTGGCTGAGCACCTGGGCGTCAAGGCCGAGCCCTTGGGCGCCACCGAGATCTCGCGCCGTGCCCTGGCCGGCCAGGACAAGCTGTGCGTGGAGACCATGGAGGTCTTCTGCAGCGTGCTGGGCACGGCCGCGGCCAATCTGGCGGTGACGCTGGGCGCCTTCGGCGGCGTCTACATCGGTGGCCGCATCGCGCCCACACTGGGGGAGTTCCTCGACCGCAGCCCTTTTCGCGCGCGCTTCGAGGATCGAGGCCGCTTCCACAACTACGTGGCCTCCATCCCCACCTACGTGATCACCAACGAGCACGCCACCTTCATGGGCGTGTCAACCATTCTCGAATCGCAGCTGCGCACCCTGCAGCCCGACCCGGGCGCCTCCATCCTCGGCCAGATCCGCCGCGCGCGCGAGCAACTCTCGCCCGCCGAGTTGCGCGTGGCCGAGCATGTGCTGGCGCGCCCGCGCGATGTGCTCAACGAACCGATTGCCGAGATCGCCAAGGCCGCGCAGGTCAGCCAGCCGACCGTCATCCGCTTCTGCCGATCGCTGGGCTGCGAAGGCCTGTCGGACTTCAAGCTGCGCCTGGCCTCGGGACTCACGGGCACGGTACCGGTCACGCACACGCAGGTCAAGTTCGACGACTCGACCATCGAGCTCAGCGCCAAGGTGCTGGGCAACACCGCCTCGGCCATCCTCGACCTGCGTGGCGCCCTGAACCGCGAGATGACCGAGCGCGCCATCGACCTGCTGCTCAAGGCCGGCCGCATCGAGTTCTTCGCCCTGGGCCACTACAGCGTGGTGGCCAACGACGCGCAATACAAGTTCCTGCGCTTCGGCGTGGCCTGCGGCGCGCAGACCGACCCGCGCCTGCAACTGCTGGCCGCCAAGGTCATGCGGCCCGGCGACGTGGCCGTGCTGATCAGCTCCAGCGGCCGCCTGCCCGAACTGCTGGAGGTGGCCGAAGCGGCGCGCGCGCGCGGCGCCAGCGTGGTGGCCATCACCGCCAGCCAGAGCCCACTGGCCCGCAAGGCCGATGCCGCGCTGATCGTCGATCACGTGGAAGACGTCAGCACCCATCTGCCGATGATCAGCCGCATTCTGCATCTGCTCGTCATCGACATCCTCGCCGTGGGCGTAGCGATGCGCGGGCAGGCGGTCGAGGTCGCTCCGCTGGCCGAGCCCGAACTGCGGCAGACTGACGAGAGCGAGGAAGGCGCCGCGCAGCGCCGCGGAGCTGCGCGCGCTGCGCCGGGGGTGAGCATGGCCACGCCGCTGGCGCGGCTCACCTCACATTCGCGTTAGTCAGAACGCTGCAATCCCCGTCATCGCGCGGCCCAGGATCAGCGCGTGCACATCATGCGTGCCCTCGTAGGTGTTGACCACCTCCAGGTTGACCAGATGGCGCGCGATGCCGAACTCGTCCGAGATGCCGTTGCCGCCCAGCATGTCGCGCGCCACGCGGGCGATGTCGAGTGACTTGCCGCAGCTGTTGCGCTTCATGATCGAGGTGATCTCGACCGCGGCCGTGCCCTCGTCCTTCATGCGGCCCAGGCGCAGGCAGCCTTGCAGGCCCAGCGTGATCTCGGTCTGCATATCGGCCAACTTCTTTTGCACCAGCTGGTTGGCCGCCAGGGGCTTGCCGAACTGCTTGCGGTCCAGCGTGTACTGGCGGGCCTTGTGCCAGCAGTCTTCAGCCGCACCCAGGGCGCCCCAGGCGATACCGTAGCGCGCGCTGTTGAGGCAGGTGAAGGGGCCCTTCAAGCCGCGCACATCGGGGAATGCGTTCTCCTCGGGGCAGAAGACTTCGTCCATCACGATCTCGCCGGTGATGGAGGCGCGCAGGCCCACCTTGCCGTGGATGGCGGGCGCGCTGAGGCCCTTCCAGCCCTTCTCCAGCACGAAGCCGCGGATCTGGCCACCGTCGTCCTTGGCCCAGACCACGAACACGTCGGCGATGGGGCTGTTGGTGATCCACATCTTGGCGCCGCTGAGGGAGTAGCCGCCATCGACCTTGCGGGCCCGCGTGATCATCGAGCCCGGGTCGGAGCCGTGGTTGGGCTCGGTCAGGCCGAAGCAGCCGATCCACTCGCCCGAGGCCAGCTTGGGCAGGTACCTGCGCTTGGTTTGCTCGTTAGCAAATTCGTTGATCGGCACCATCACCAGCGAGCTCTGCACGCTCATCATCGAGCGGTAGCCCGAATCCACACGCTCCACCTCGCGGGCGATCAGGCCGTAGCAGACGTAGTTGAGGCCCGCGCCGCCATATTCCTCGGGAATGGTGGCGCCCAGGAGGCCCAGCTCGCCCATCTCGCGGAAGATTGCCGGGTCGGTCTTCTCGTGGCGGAAGGCCTCCAGCACGCGGGGGGCGAGCTTGTCCTGGCAGTAGGCCGCGGCGGCATCGCGCACGGCGCGCTCGTCGTCGCTCAGTTGCTGGTCCAACAGCAGCGGGTCGTCCCAATGAAAATTTGTTTTAGCGTTTCCCAACTCAGTCTCCTTCTTCAATCTTCTACAACGGCCGTGACTTCGATCTCGACCTTGGCACGATCTTCCACCAGGCCCGCCACCTGCACGGCCGACATGGCAATGCCGAATTCTCGGCCCAGCACCTCACGGTAGGCCATTCCGATTTCGCGGCCCCGCATCACGTACTCGCGCCTGTCCAGCAGGTACCAGGTCATGCGCACGATGTGGCGCGGCTCGGCGCCGGCCTCAGCCAGCACGACGCGCACGTTGAGCAGGGCCTGGCGGACCTGGTCCACGAGGTCGTCGCTCTCGAACTGGCTTTGCGCGTTCCAGCCGATCTGGCCGGCGATAAAGATTTGTGTGCCGCGGGCAGCCACGCCGTTGGCGTAGCCCTTGGGCGCTGCCCAGCCCGGCGGTTGCAGCAATGTTTTGCTCATGACAGGAACTTCTCCAATGCAGCTCGCAGATCGTCCGGAAAAGGCTGCGGCTTGTGGGTGTTGAGATCGGTGCAGACGAGCACTTGTTCGAATGACACGCGTTCACCATCTTCGCCGCTGAAGCTGACGGCAATTGTGAGCGACGTGCGCCCGATCTTTTTCACGGCCAGCTCTTGCGTGAGCTGCTCGCCCATGCGGCTGATGCGCTTGAAATCGCTGTGCAGAGAGACCGTCGGCACGCCCACGCGGCGCGGGCCCAGCAGCTCTGCGTAGTTGACGCCCAGGCCGAGCGTGAACCAGTCCTCGATCAGCGCATTGAGCATCTCGAAATAGCGCGGATAGAAAACGATGCCGGCCGGGTCGCAATGGCCGAAGCGGACCGACTCGTGACGGATGTACTTCATGTTCGCAATCTGAAGCGTTGCAGCTTACCCGTCTCGGTGCGCGGCAGGCTGTCCCGGAACTCGATAGCGCGCGGGTATTTGTAGGGAGCCACCGTGGCCTTGACGAAGTCCTGCAGCGTCTTGACCAGGGCTGCATCACCCTCGTGCCCGGCGCGCAGCACGACAAAGGCCTTGACGATCTGGCCACGCTCTTCGTCCGCCACGCCGATCACTGCACATTCGGCCACGGCCGGATGCGCCAGCAGCGCGGCTTCGACCTCGGGGCCGGCGATGTTGTAGCCGCCCGAGATGATCATGTCGTCCGTGCGGGCCTGGTAGACGAAATAACCGTCTGCATCGACGCAATAGGCGTCGCCCGTCAGGTTCCAGCCCTCGAACACATAGTCGCGCTGGCGCTCGTCGGCCAGATAGCGGCAGCCGGTCGGGCCTTTGACGGCCAGGCGGCCAACCTGCCCTGGCGGCAAGGGCCTGCCTTCGTCGTCGATCACGCATGCGCGGTAGCCCGGCACCGGCTTGCCCGTGGCACCGTGCCGCGCGCCGGCCTCGTCGTGCGAGATGAAGATGTGCAGCATCTCGGTGGCGCCGATGCCGTCGATCAGCTCGACGCCTGTGGCCTCCTTCCACAACTGGCGCGTGGCAGCGGGCAAGGCCTCACCGGCACTCACGCATTTGCGCAAGGACGAAATATCGTGAGACTTGGCTTGCGCTGCCATCGCCCGATACGAGGTCGGTGCGGTGAAGCAGACCGTAGCGCGGTACTCGGCAATTGCCGGCAGCAGCAGTTCGGGCGCGGCCTTGTCCAACAGCACCGTGGATGCGCCCACGCTCATCGGGAACAGCAGCAGCCCGCCGAGGCCGAAGGTGAAGGCCAGCGGCGGCGAGCCGATGAAGACATCGTCGGGCGCCGGGCGCAACACATGCGGCGGCCAGCAGCGGCAGATGGCCATCACGTCGCCGTGGTGGTGCATGGTGCCCTTGGGCTGGCCGGTGGTGCCGGACGTGAAGGCGATGATGCAGATGTCCTCGGCCGCGGTGTCCACGTTGGCGAACTGCGCGCTCCTGGCCGCGGCCAGGGCTTCGATGCCGTCCGGCGCATCGCTGAAGAAGTGCGCCACGCGACGCAGCGTCGGGCACTGGGTCTGCGCCAGTGCCAGCTCTTCGGCCAGCCGTGCATCGCACAGCGCGTGGCTGACCTCGGCCTTGGTGATCACCTGGGCCAGTTCCTTGGCGCGCAGCAGCGGCATGGTGGCCACGGCGATGGCGCCGACCTTCATCACGGCAAACCAGCTGGCCGCCAGCATCGGCGTGTTGGCGCCACGCAGCAGCACGCGATTGCCGGGCAGCACGCCCATGTCCTGCACCAGCACGTGGGCGATGCGGTTGGCCTCGGCCTGCAGCTCGGCATAGCTCCAGCGCAGGCCATGGGCGCGGATGCACAGGCGATCGCCCTGCCCCGTCTCCACCCAACGATCCAGCAGCTCATGGGCGCAATTCATGCGGTCCGGGAACTTCAGCTCGGGCAGCTCGAAGATCAGCTCTGGCCATTGCTCCCTGGGCGGCAAGTGGTCGTGCGCGAAGGTATCGACATGGGCGCTGCGGCTCATTTGAGAAGATCCCTTCCGATGATCAGTTGCTGCACCTCGCTCGCGCCTTCGTAGATGCGCAGCGCACGGATTTCGCGGTAGAGCGACTCGACGATCTCGCCGCTGCGCACGCCGCGGCCACCATGCAATTGCACGGCCGCGTCGATCACGCGCTGCGCGCCCTCGGTTGCCATCAGCTTGGCCATGGCGGCTTCGCGGGTGATGGTCTTGCCCTGGTCGCGCAGCCACGCCGCGCGGTAGACCAGCAGCGTGCTGGAATCGACCTCGCAGGCCATGTCGGCCAGCTTGGCCTGCGTCAGCGGCAGATCGGCCAGACGGGCGCCGAACATGGCGCGCGACTTGGCGTGCGCCAAGCCTTCCTGCAAGGCCCGGCGCGCAAAGCCAAGGGCCGCCGCGGCCACCGAGGTGCGGAACACGTCGAGCGTGCGCATCGCCACCTTGAAGCCCTCGCCCGGCGCGCCGATCATCTGGCTGCGCGGCACGCGGCAATTGCTGAAGCGCAGTCGGGCCAATGGATGCGGCGCGATGACTTCGATGCGCTCGGCGATCTCCAGCCCCGGGTTGCCGGCCTCCACGATGAAGGCGCTGATCCCGCGCGAACCGGGCGCCTCGCCCGTGCGTGCGAACACGACGTAGAAATCCGCGATGCCGCCGTTGGAGATCCAGGTCTTCTCGCCGTTCAGCACACAACTGTCACCCTCGACGGTGGCACTGCACTGCATGGCCGCCACGTCGGAGCCGGCCTGCGGCTCGGACAGCGCAAACGCCGCCAGCAGCTCGCCACGCGCCACAGGCGGCAGGTAGCGCCCGCGCTGCTCGGCCGTTCCGGCCAGCGAGATCGCGCCCGAGCCCAGGCCCTGCATGGCAAAGGCGAAATCGGCCAGGCCATCGTGCCGGGCCAGGGTCTCTCGCAGCAGACAGATGGCGCGGGTATCGATCTTGTCGCCTACCGCGTGGTGCAGCCAGCCCGCCCGGCCCAGCGCGCGCACGAGGGCGCGGCAGCTCTTGTCCACGTCGCGGTGATCGACGTGCTGAAGATGCTCAGTGCACCAAGGTTCGAGCCGCGAAGCCAGCTCGCGGTGCTTATCGTCGAAAAAGGGCCAGCTCAGGTGTTCCATCTTCAATTGCCCTCGAAGCTCGGCCGCTGCTTGGCCACGAAGGCGTGATACGCCCGGTGGAAGTCCTGCGTCATCATGCAGATGGCCTGGGCCTGGGCTTCGGACTCGATGGCCTCGTCCACGCCCATAGCCCATTCCTGGTGCAGCATCTTCTTGGTCATCGCATGGCCGAAGCCGGGGCCTGCTGCGATCTCGGTGGCCATGTCGAGGCTGGCTTGCAGGAGCGCCTCGGGCTCCAGCAGGCGGTTGAGGAAGCCCCATCTCTCGGCCTCTTCGCCGCCCAGGCTGCGCCCGGTGTAGAGCAGCTCCGACGCCCTGCCCTGGCCGACGATGCGCGGCAGGATGGCGCAGGCGCCCATGTCGCAACCGGCCAGGCCCACTCGCGTGAACAGGAAGGCCGTCTTGCTGCGCGCAGTGCCCAGGCGCAAGTCAGACGCCATGGCCATGATGGCGCCAGCTCCAGCACAGACGCCATCGATGCTGGCGACGATGGGTTGCGGGCAGGCGCGCATGGCTTTCACCAGGTCGCCCGTCATGCGCGTGAAGGCGAGCAGGTCCGGCATGCTCATCTTCGTCAGCGGGCCGATGATCTCGTGCACGTCGCCGCCCGAGCAGAAGTTGCCGCCCGCGCCCTGGATGACGACGGCTCCCACCTCGTTCACATAAGCCAGCTTGCGGAACAGGTCGCGCAGCTCTGCGTATGACTCAAAGGTCAGGGGGTTCTTGCGCTCGGGCCGGTTCAGCGTGATCAGGCCCACCGCGCCGCGCTGTTCCCAGCTGAAATGCTGCGGCTGGTAGCCGGCCAAGGATTGGGCGTTGCCGCCCGCCAGGTGTTGGTCCATCAGATCGTCCCCAGATGTTGTTTGAGCCCGGCCAGCAAGCCGTAGACCTGCGCCTTCTCGTCCGCGCTCCAGCCTTCCAGCAGCTCGATCACCCATTGCTCATGCGTGGCCGCCATCTTGCGGAAGAGCTTGCGCCCGGCCGGCGTGAGCTTGACGGTGTAGGAACGCCGGTCACTCGGGTGCGCCTCGCGCAGCACCAGGCCTTCCGCTTCGAGCTGGTCGGTGATGCCGGTCACGTTGCCGCCGGTCACCATCAGGCGCTGCGACAGCTCGCGCATGGCGAGCCCCTCGGGGTTGCGCTCCAGCTGCGCCAGCAGGTCAAAGCGCGGCAGCGTGGTGCCGAACTCGGTGCGCAGGCGGTTGCGGATCTGGCCTTCGACCTTGGTCGTGCAGGCCAGCATGCGTAGCCAGAGCTTCAGGGCCTGATGGTCAGTATCAACGACCCGCGATTCCAGGTCTTGGTTCATGCTGTCTCCCCTCCACAAATCGGGATCGCCTGCCCCGTGATGCTGTTGCTCTCGCGCCGCGCCAGCCACAGCACGGTGGTGGCCACTTCCTGCGGCTGGATCAGGCGGCGCTGCGGGTTGCTGGCGGCCAGCAGCTTGCGCGCCTGCTCGGGCGAGCGGCCGGTCTTGATGACGATATTGCTGACGGCTTTTTCAACAATCTCGGTCTCGGTATAGCCGGGGCAGACGGCGTTGACGGTCACGCCCTTGTTGGCCAGCTCCAGCGCCATCGCGCGCGTCAGGCCCAGCACGCCGTGCTTGGCCGCGCAGTAGGCCGCCACATAGGCATAACCCTTGATTCCAGCGGTGCTGGCCACGTTGATGATGCGGCCGAAACCGCGCTCGCTCATGCCTTCAAGCACGGCGCGGCTGCACAGGAAGGTGCCGGTCAGGTTGACCTGCAGCATGCGGTTCCAGGCCTCCAGCGTGGTCGTCTTGAGCGGCGAGGTTTCGACCTGGCCGGCGTTGTTGACGAGGATGTCCACCGGACCGATGGCGGCGAAGGCCGCACTCACGCTGGCCTCGTCGCCCACGTCCAGGCGTTGCACCTCGCCGCCGATGCGCACGGCGGTTTCGCGCAGCCGGCTCGCGTTGCGGCCCATCAGCACCACGCTGGCGCCATCGCGCGCCAGCGCCTCGGCAATCGCAGCGCCGATGCCGCTGCCCCCGCCCGTGACTACTGCCCGGAGCCCTCTCATGCGCCCACCTCCCGTTCAAGGTTTTCTTGCATGCGCCGCCGCTCGAACTCGCGCTCCAGCTGCTGCTTGCCCGACAAGTATTGCCTGGGCCATTCGACCCCGGCAAAGCCGATGCGCGCGGCCTCGGTCAATGTCCACGCGGGGTTGGCCAGATGCGGCCGCGCGACGGCGCACAGGTCGGCGCGGCCGGCCGCGATGATGCTGTTGCAATGGTCGGCCTCGCTGATCGCACCCACCGCCATGGCGGCGATGCCCACCTCGTTGCGCACGCGCTCGGCAAACGGCGTCTGCCACATGCGGCCGTAGGTCGGACGCTCGGCCTTGCTGACCTGGCCCGAGGACACGTCGATCAGGTCCGCGCCCGCAGCCTTGAAGGCGGCGGCGATCTGCACGGCGTCTTCCACCGTGGTGCCGCCCTCCACCCAGTCATGCGCCGAGATGCGCACCGACATGGGCAGGGCTTGCGGCCACACCTCCCGCAGCGCGCGGAAGATTTCGAGCGGGTAGCGCAGGCGGTTTTCGAGGCTGCCACCATACTCGTCCTGGCGCTGGTTGGTGAGCGGCGAGATGAAGCTGGAGAGCAGGTAGCCATGGGCGCAGTGCAGTTCCAGCCAGTCGAAGCCAGCCGCGGCGGCGCGCTGGGCGGCGGCGATGAAATCGAGCTTCACGCTGTCCATATCGGCGCACGTCATCGCGCGGCTCCTGTCGCTCACACCGGGCACGTACTGCTGTTCGGAGGCCGAGATCAGCTGCCAGTTGCCCTCGCTCAGCGGCTGGTCGATGCCCTCCCAGCCCAGGCGCGTCGAGCCCTTGGCGCCGGCATGGCCGAGCTGCATGGCAATCTTGGCCGTGCTGTGGGCGTGGACGAAATCGACGATGCGCTTCCAGGCCGCGCCCTGCGCCTCGTTCCACAGGCCCGGGCAGCCGGGCGTGATGCGCGCGTCGGCGCTCACGCAGGTCATCTCCGCGAACACCAGGCCGGCGCCGCCCGCAGCGCGCGCGCCCAGATGCATGAGATGCCAGTCGGCCGGCACGCCGTCTTCGCAGGAATACTGGGCCATCGGCGAGACCACCACGCGGTTCTTGAGCAGCACACTGCGCAGGCGAAATGGCGTGAACATCGGCGGCACGGGCTTGTCCTCACCGCTGCTCACTGCCAGCCATTGCTCGAAGCCGCGCACATAGGCCGCATCGCGCAGGCGCAGGTTCTCGTGCGAGATGCGCTGTGATCGGGTCAGCAGCGAATAGGCGAACTGTTGCGGCTCCAACTGCGCGTGGCGGGCCACGTTCTCGAACCATTCGGTCGAGTTGCGCGCGGCGTTCTGGATGCGTAGCACGTCGATGGAACGCACCGCCACATAACGTTCAAGCGCAACTGACAGGTCGCCCTGGCTCTCACCGATGTCCTGCGCGAGAGCGATCGCGTCCTCCAGCGCCAGCTTGGTACCCGAGCCGATCGAGAAATGCGCCGTGTGCGCCGCATCGCCCATCAGGACCACAGGCGTGCCGTCGGCGCGGCGGTGCACCCATTGCTTGCACACCACGCGCGGGAAGCGGATCCACTGCGCCGAGCCGCGCAGGTGCGAGGCGTTGGAAACCAGCTTGTGGCCGTCCAGCACTTTCGCAAACAGCTGCTCGCAAAAGGCGATGCCCTCCTCCTTGCTCATGTCCGCCAGACCGGCCGCCTGCCAGACGGCCTCGGGTGCCTCGACGATGAAGGTCGAAGTCGTGTCGTCAAAACGGTAGGCATGCGCCTGGAACCAGCCCCATTCGGTCTGCTGGAAGTCGAACGTAAAAGCCTCGAACAGCTTGCTCGTTCCCAGCCAGACGAAGCGGCAGTTCTTCAGGTCCACGTCGGGCTGGTAGCTGTCCGCGTACTTGGCGCGCACGCGGCTGTTAAGGCCATCGGCCGCAATGATGAGATCGGCTTGAAGCGCTTCGTCGTCGGGCACCTCGGCGTTGAACTGCAGCTTCACGCCCAGTTCGCGGCAGCGGTCCTGCAGGATGGTCAGGAGCTTCATGCGGCCGATGCCGCAAAAGCCGTGGCCGCCCGAGCGCACGCGCTGGCCGCGGAAATGGACGTCGATATCGTCCCAATGGTTGAAGGCATCGAGGATGGCCTCCGCTGTCGGCGCATCGGCCGCACGCAAGGCCGCCAGGGTCTGGTCGCTGAAGACCACGCCCCAGCCGAAGGTGCTGCCCTCGGCATTGCGCTCCAGCACCGTCACCTCATGGGCCGGGTCCTGCTTTTTCATCAGCAACGCGAAATAAAGGCCCGCCGGCCCGCCACCGATGCAGGTGATGCGCATGGATCGTCTCCTTGGATGCGGAAACTTTACGGTGAGATATTTTAGATGTCAATCATTTGGCGAGAAGCAAAAGAATAGGGCGCCGCCCCTTGCCAGGAACGGCGCCCCTTGGAGGCGCGAATCAGTCTGAATCAAACGATCGCGCGTTCGCGTGCGGTCACGGCGTAGTGGTCAAACACCATCGAGTACTGCGCCCGCCCCGAGGACAAGGCACGCAGCGAGCCGATGTAGCCAAACATCTGGGCCAGAGGCACCTCGGCCCTCAGCACCACAGCCAGCCCGCGCTGCTCCTGCGAATGCACCTGGCCGCGTCGGCGCAGCAGGTCGCCGATGACGTCGCCTAGGTAGTCGGCCGGCGTGATCACTTCCACCGCCATCACCGGCTCCAGCAGCTGCGTGCCGACCTGGGCCGTCGCTTCGCCAAACGCGTGCGCCGCGGCCAGCTCGAAAGCCAGCGTCGAGGAATCGCGCTCATGGAAGGACCCATCGAGCAGCAACACCTCGAAGTCCACAACCGGCCAGCCTTCCGCACCGCCCGATTGCGCAGCGCGGCGCACGCCCTGCTCCACCGCGGGAATGAACTCGCGCGGAATCGCGCCGCCGGTGATCCGGCTCTCAAACCTCACGCCCTCGCCGCGCGGCAGCGGCGTGAAGCGCAGCAGCACATCAGCAAATTGGCCGGGGCCGCCGCTCTGCTTCTTGTGCACATAACGCAGCTCCACCTCGCGAGCCAAAGTGGCGCGATAGGCAACCTGCGGCCGGCCGGCGTGCAGCGTGATGCCCGTGCGCTGGCGCAGGCGCTCCAGGCTGACTTCCAGCTGCAGCTCGCCCATGCCCGAGAGAATCATCTGGCCGCTGTCGGCGTCTTGCGCCAGCCGCAGGCTGGGGTCCTCGCGCAGCAGGGTCTGCAAGGCCTTGCTCAGATGAGGCAGATCGGCCTGCTTCTCAGCTTCGATGGCGAGATGGATCACCGGCTCGGGCGTGACGATGCTTTCCAGCGTCAGCGGCGCAGAAGGATCGCTCAGCGTCTGGCCGGTCAGCACGTCCTTGAGGCCGACGAAGGCAGCGATATCACCCGCTTCCACGGACTCGCGCTCCACGCGCCGGTCGGCATGCATCTCGTACAGGCGCGAGACGCGCTCGGTCTTGCCCGTGGCCGTGTTCAGCACCACATCGCCGCGGTTCAGGCGGCCACGATAGACGCGCACGAAGGCCAAGGCCCCGTGGTCATCGGCCACAAGCTTGAAGGCCAGGCCGGCGAACTTGCCTTCGCCGCGCAGACCGTCCTCGTCCTGCACTTCGTGCGGAGCGGGCAGATAGTCCACCACGGCGTCGAGCAGGGGCTCAACGCCACGGTTGCGATAGGCCGATCCAGCCAGCGCAGGCACCAGGGCGCCTGCGATGGTGGCGCGGCGAAGCGCGGCGCGCAGCAACGCCTCGCCGGGCGTGATGCCGTCGAGATAGGCCGTCAGCACGGCTTCGTCGTGGTCGGCCAGGGCCTCGATCAGCTTGGCGCGCCAAAGCGCAGCCTGGACCTGCATGTCTTCGGGAACAAGGCCGATTTCAGGCGGCAGGCGCGCGTCATCACGCGGCCACAGCAGCGAACGCTGGCCGATCAGATCCACCACGCCGCGAAAGTCGCCTTCCGCGCCAATGGGCAGCTGGATGGGCACGACCTCGGCACCCAGGCGCTCCTCCATCATCGCCACCACGCGCAGGAACTCCGCGCCCACGCGGTCGAGCTTGTTGATGAAGGCAATGCGCGGTACGCGGTATTCGTCGGCCAGGCGCCAGTTGGTCTCGCTCTGTGGTTCCACGCCGGCCACGCCGTCGAAGACGACGACGGCGCCGTCGAGCACGCGCAGGCTGCGCCGCACCTCGATGTTGAAATCGATGTGTCCGGGCGTGTCGATCAGGTTGATCTGCGTGCCGTGCCAGTGCACGGTCGTGGCCGCACTGTTGATGGTGATGCCGCGAGCCCGCTCTTGCGGGTCGAAGTCCATCTGCGTCGTGCCTTCATGCACTTCGCCCATGCGATGACTCTCACCGCTGTAGAACAGGATGCGTTCGGTGGTCGTGGTCTTGCCAGCGTCCACGTGAGCGATGACGCCGATGTTGCGCAGATTGCGCGAGGAGAGTTTGCTGTTCGAGTTCATGGTGAATCCTTGTCTGGCCACGCCAGGCGGGGATTCGCCTGGCGCTAAAGATGGCCGGAGCGCGGGGCACCACTCAAAACGTCTGGGCGCACGCATGCATCGCTCCGGCGGTCCGGAATCGTGGCGATGAGCTTGTCAAAGGTGCGCATGGGGGCAATGATCCTCGGGTCCCTATTTGAGGACAACCGTGCTTTTCACAAGAGTGCATTGCCAAGTTGGAAATAACCGACACCACGACCCGATCAGCGCTGCTAAGGTGCGCGCCGATTCAAGAAGGCAAGAAGGACTGACCATGAAAAGGCTTTGGGACATCTCGCCCCTGGTGAGCCCCGACGCACCGATCTTCCCCGGCGACGAGCCCTACGCCCTGCGCTGGACGGCCCGGCTCACGCCCGATTGCCCGGTGAACCTGAGCGCCATCACGATGTCGCCCCATGTGGGTGCGCATGCCGATGCACCGCTGCACTACGGCAACGAGCAGCCCGCCATCGATGCCGTTGACCTGCACCGTTACCTGGGCGCATGCCGGGTGATCCACGCCATCGGCTGCGGGCCGCTGATCCGTGTTTCCGACCTGGAGCATGCCGCCAAGGATCTGCCGCCGCGCGTGCTGGTGCGCTGCTGCGAGCGGGCCGACACCACCTGGAACCCCGATTTCACCGCCTACGCACCCGAAACCGTCGAATGGCTGGCAGCGCAAGGCGTCCAGCTAATCGGCCTGGACACACCCTCGGTCGATCCCGCCAGCAGCAAGAGCCTCGACAGCCATCAGCAACTGCTGCGCCTGCAATTGCGCGTGCTGGAGAACTTGGTGCTCGACGACGTTCCCGAGGGCGATTACGAGCTGATCGCCCTGCCCCTGAAACTCGCCGGCGCCTGCGCTTCGCCGGTTCGCGCTGTTTTGAGAGAGCTGTAAATGAAGGCAAGACATGATTTCGAAGCCCTGGACGCAACTGACCCGCTGCGGCAGTTGAAGAAGCAGTTCGTGCTGCCTCCGGCCACGATCTACCTGGACGGCAACTCGCTGGGCGCGATGCCTTTCGATGCCGTCGAGAGAACGCGTCAGGTGGTGGAGGATGAATGGGGCGTGGGCCTGATCAAGAGCTGGAACGATGCTGGTTGGATCACGCTGTCCAGCCGCATCGGCGACAAGATCGCCCGCCTGGTCGGCGCCGGCAAGGGCGAGGTGGTGGTGGCGGATTCGACCTCGCTCAATCTCTACAAGGTGCTGTCGGCGGCGCTGAACCTGGCCTCCGGCTCGCGCCGCGTGATCGTCTCCGAGCGCGAGAACTTTCCCACTGATCTCTACATCGCCGAAAGCCTGGCGCGCCAGCATGGCTTAACGCTCAAGCTGATCGACAGCCCGGACGAGTTGCCCGCGGTGCTGAACGACGAGTTGGCGGTGCTGATGCTGACCCAGGTGAACTACCGCACCGGCCGCATCCACGACATGCAGGCCATCACCGCTCAGGCCCACGCGGCTGGCGCGCTGACGGTGTGGGACCTCTGCCATTCGGCCGGCGCCATCCCGGTGGAACTGCACGCGGCCAATGCCGATTTCGCCATCGGCTGCGGCTACAAATACCTCAACGGCGGCCCCGGTGCGCCGGCCTTCGTGTGGGTCAACCCGCGCCATGCCGACAAGTTCTGGCAGCCACTGTCGGGCTGGCTGGGCCACGACGCACCCTTTGCCTTCCAGCACAACTACCAGCCGGCGCCGGGCATCAAGCGCTACATCTGCGGCACGCCGGCCGTCATCTCGATGGCGGCGCTGGAATGCGGCGTGGACACCCTGCTGGCCGCAGAGAAGCTCGGCGGCATGGAGGCCTTGCGCCGCAAGTCGCTGGCACTGACGGAATCCTTCATCGCCCTGGTGGACGAGCGCCTGGCCGAGTTCGGCATCAACATCGAGTCGCCGCGCGATGCAGCCCTGCGCGGCAGCCAGGTCTCGCTGAGCCTGATCGGCGAGATGGACGCAGCTAGCTACGCCGTCGTGCAGGCCCTGATTGCCCGCGGCGTGATCGGCGACTTCCGCGCCGGTTCGCCCAACATCCTGCGCTTTGGTTTCACGCCGCTGTACCTGGGCTTTGCCGAGGTCTGGGACGCCGTCGAACATCTGCGTCAGGTGCTCGTCGGCAAGGAGTGGGAGCACGCGCGCTTCCAGCAGAAAGGGGCCGTGACATGAGCGGCGGCGAAAAGATCGTCAGGCAGGAAGGTGCGCAGCTCGACTTCTCCAAGGACATGAGCTACGGCGACTACCTGCATCTGGACGAGATCCTCAGCGCTCAGCATCCGCTCTCGCCCGAGCACAACGAGATGCTCTTCATCGTCCAGCACCAGACCTCGGAGCTGTGGATGAAGCTGATGCTGCACGAGCTGCAGGCCGCCATCGCCAACGTCGCGGCGGACAAACTGCCCGAGGCCTTCAAGATGCTGGCCCGCGTCTCGCGCATCATGGAACAGCTGGTCCATGCCTGGGACGTGCTGGCCACCATGACGCCACCCGAGTACACGGCCATCCGCCCGTACCTCGCCAACAGCAGCGGCTTCCAGAGCGCGCAGTACCGGCGCATCGAATTCCTGCTCGGCAACAAGAATGCAGCCATGCTCAAGCCCCATGCGCACCGGCCTGATCTGCTGGCGCAGGTGGAAGAGGCCTATCGCGCGCCGAGCCTGTATGACGAAGCGATCAAGCTGATGGCACGCCGCGGCGTCAGCGTGCCGGCATCAGCACTTGAGCGCGACTGGACCCTGCCCTACACCGCTGATGAAGGCGTCAAGGCCGCCTGGCTGCAGGTCTACCGCGAGCCCAGCGCGCATTGGGACCTGTATCAGATGGCCGAGGAACTGGTCGATCTGGAAGACGCCTTCCGCCTCTGGCGCTTCCGCCACGTCACCACGGTCGAGCGCGTCATCGGCTTCAAGCGCGGCACCGGCGGCACGGGCGGCGTGAGCTATCTGCGCAAGATGCTGGACGTGGTGCTGTTCCCGGAGCTGTGGACGCTGAGGACGGAGCTTTAGCAAGAAATACTCTTCCGGCTGATGTCGAAATCTCCGCCACCAGAACGTCATTGCGCCGATGCGGCAAGCCGCCGCATCGCACAAGGAGAAGACGATGAAGTACATGTTGGCGATCTACAGCAGCGAGCGCGAAGAAGATGCCCTGCCGCCCGCGGAGATAGGCCGCATCTTGGAGGCCTATGGCGCCTACACCGAGGCGTTGATCAAGGCGGGCGCCCTGGTCGGCGGCGAGCGGCTGCGGCCCACGAGTGACGCCACCTCGGTGCGCGTGCGCGGCGGCAAGACCGAAGTGCTCAACGGCCCCTATGCCGAAACGCGCGAACAGCTCGGCGGCTACTACGTGATCGAGGCGCCGAATCTCGATGCCGCGCTGGCCTGGGCGGCCCGCTGTCCCAGCTCCAGCATGGGCACGATCGAAGTGCGGCCGATCTGGGCGATGTGAGTACCATGCCTGACGAGCCCGTCGGGCATGCCGCCGTGGTGGCCGCGGCGCGCTCCAGCTACGGCAAGCTCATCGCCTTTCTCGCGGTACGCACCCGCGATGTGGCGGCGGCCGAGGACGCGCTCTCGGCCGCATTTGAAGCGGCGCTGCGCGACTGGCCCGTTCGGGGCGTGCCATGCAACCCCGAAGGCTGGCTGTTGACGACGACCCGGCGCAGGCTCATCGACACTGCGCGCCGGCGCCGCACGCAGGACAAGGCCGTGCCGGAACTGCTCCTGCTGACCGACAGTTCGACCGACGACCAGGCGCCTCGCGCCGTTCCCGACGACCGCCTGCTGCTGCTCTTCGCCTGCGCCCATCCCGCCATCGAGCGCAGCGTGCACGCCCCGCTGATGCTGCAAACCGTGCTGGGCTTTGATGCAGCCAGCATCGCCTCGGCCTTTCTTGTCGCACCCCGCGCGATGAGCCAGCGTCTGGTGCGCGCCAAGGCCAAGAGCAAGCAGGCCGGCATTCCGTTTCGACTGCCCGAGCCCGAGGACCTGGGCGAGCGCCTGGGCAGCGTGCTCGAAGCCATCTATGCCACCTTCAGCGAAGGCTGGGTCGACCCGGCGGACACAGAGGCCCGCCGCGGCGGCCTGGCCAAGCAAGGCATCTGGCTCGGCCGCCTCGTCGCCACCCTGATGCCCGACGCCGCCGAGGCGCTCGGCCTGCTGGCGCTGATGCTGCACACGCAAGCCCGTGCCGGCGCGCGCAGGGATGCGGCCGGCGCCTACGTGCCGCTGGCCGAGCAGGACCCGGCGCAGTGGGACGCCGCCCTGATCGACGGGGCCGAATCGCTGCTGCTGCGCGCCAGCCGCATTGGCAACATGGGCCGCTACCGCTCGAAGCGGCGATCCAATCGGCGCATGCCATCCGCCGCTGCGCCGGCCTGGCCGACTGGCCGGCGATCGCCCGGCTCTACGACGGCTTGCTGGCACTGACCGGCTCGCCGGTGGTGGCGATCAACCGCAGCGTCGCCATCGCTGAAACACAGGGACCGGCCGCGGGGCTGGCAGCACTGGACGAGTTGGCCGCAGATGCGCGGCTGGCGGACTATCAGCCCTACTGGGTGGCACGTGCCGGACTGCTGGCTCGCGGCGGCCGTCAGCCGGAGGCCGATGCAGCCTACGTTCGCGCCGTCGGACTGGAGTCTGACCCCGCAGTACGGCGCTTTCTGCAGCAACGCAGGGAATCCGCTGCACGTTAAAGTTACGGCCTCGATTCCCCGAAAGACGCCGTATGGACACCCGCACCTCCACCACCCGCCTGCGCATCGAGCGCGTTCGTGACGCGTTGCGCGCCGCCGGAGCGCATGCCGCGCTGGTGCCGTCTGCCGACCCGCATCTGTCTGAATACCTGCCCGAGCGCTGGCAGGGCCGGCAATGGGCCTCGGGCTTCACGGGCTCGATGGGCACCCTGGTGGTGACGCTGGACCGCGCCGCCATCTTTGCCGATAGTCGCTACTGGTCGCAGGCCGAGCGCGAGCTGGCGGGCAGCGGCGTGGAGCTGGTCAAGATCCAGTCGGCAGTGCAGCCGGCGCATCTGGACTGGATTGCCGAACAGCTCGCGCCGGGCCAGATCCTTGCCGTCGATGGGCAGGTCCTGGGCCTGGCCTCAGCCGGCATGCTGCGCGCCGCGATGCAGCACGTCGGCATCGAGCTGCGCACCGACATCGACGTGGTGCAGTCGGCCTGGGACGGCCGGCCGGGCCTGCCCGAGGGCAGGATCTACGAGCACCTGCCGCCGCAGGCCGTGGTGTCACGCGCCGAGAAGCTGGCCCTGGTGCGCGCGGCCATGGCCCGCGTGGGCGCCAGCCACCACTTCGTCTCCACCGTGGACGACGTGGCCTGGCTGCTGAACCTGCGCGGCGCGGACGTGGACTACAACCCCGTCTTCCTGGCCCATGTGCTGCTGGACGGGCAGAAGGTCCAACTCTTCGTCAACGAGGGAAAGATCAGCGCCGAGCTGCAGGCACGCCTGGCGCTTGATGGCGTGCAGCTAGGCCGTTATGCCGACGCACCCGCCGCGCTGGCAGCCCTGCCCGCCGACGCCGTGCTGCTGCTGGACCCGCGCCGCGTGACGCTGGGCCTGCGCGAGGCCGTGCCGGAAGGTGTGCGCGTGGTCGAGCAGATCAACCCCAGCACCCTGGCCAAGAGCCGCAAGACCATGGCCGAGGCCGAGTTCGTGCGCCAGGCCATGGCCGAGGATGGCGCGGCCATGTGCGAGTTCTACGCCCGCTTCGAGGCGGCGCTGGCGCGCGGCGAGAAGCTTTCGGAGCTGACCGTGGACGAGTGGCTCAGCGCCGAGCGCGCCAAGCGGCCGGGCTTTGTCGGCCTGAGCTTCCCGGTCATTGCCGGCTACAACGCCAACGGCGCCATGCCGCATTACCGCGCCACGCCCGAGTCCTATGCCTGGATCGAGGGCGACGGCCTGCTGCTGATCGACTCGGGCGGCCAATACCTGGGCGGCACGACCGACATCACGCGCGTCTGGCCCATCGGCAAGATCACGGCAGCGCACAAGCGCGATTACACGCTGGTACTCAAGGGCATGATCGGCCTCTCGGAGGCGGTGTTCCCGCGCGGCACGCTGAGCCCCATGCTCGACGCCCTGGCGCGCCTGCCGCTGTGGCAGGCCGGCCTGGACTACGGCCATGGCACGGGCCACGGCGTGGGCTACTTCATGAACGTGCATGAAGGCCCGCAGAGCATCTCCAAGGCGGTGCCGGATGCGCACATGGCCATGGAGCCCGGCATGATCACCTCGAACGAGCCCGGCCTCTACCGCGCCGGCCAGTGGGGCGTGCGGATCGAGAACCTGGTGCTGAACAAGCCTTTCAACACAGCCGAGGGCAATCAGTTCGGCGAGATGCTGGCCTTCGAGACGCTGACGCTGTGCCCCATCGACACGCGCTGCATCGACATCAGCCTGATGCGCGTCGATGAAATCGACTGGCTCAACAGCTACCACTCGGTGGTACGCGAGCGCCTGTCGCCGCTGCTTTCGGGCGCCGCCCTGGCCTGGCTCAACGAGCGGACCGAAGCGATCTGAGCGATCAGGCCGCGAGCCTGCCAGCGCGGCACATCACCACGTCGCGGCCTGCGTTGATCGCAAAACGCAAGGCCTCGTTGGGCGTGGGCCAGACGAAACCACCGGCCAGGCTTTCGTCTCTGAAGGCTTCCTCCCGGAAGCCCCCGTTGCCGGGCTCCCGCATCACGACCACGGCAGCCACGTAGCCGCATCGCCTGTGTTTCTCGATCGCACCGGCGTAGATACGGAAGTCACCGGCGTCCACTTCTTCGAAATGCATCTTCGGCCCCTGTGTCTGATGGACTGAGGCCGACTGTCCACCGATTCAGCCGTTAGGTATATCCACCTGACGAGTGCCCCCATTCGGGGGGATCCGAGGGCTTGATCAGGAGGCCCGCTTCGCCTCCGGCAGCTCGATCTTCACCTCCAGCACGTCCAGGTCGCCCTGGCGCTCGGTGGTGACGACGATGTCTTCCGGGTTGATCGACACGTACTTCGAGATCACCGCCACAAGCTCGCGCTGCAGCTGCGGCAGGTAGTCGGGGCTGCTGGTGCGGCCGTTGCGCTCGTGCGCGAGGATCAGCTGCAGCCGCTCCTTGGCGACGCTGGCCGAGCTCTTTTTCTCGCCGAGAAAGAAGTTGAGGAATCCCATCGCGCGCTCCTCACTTGCCGCCGAACAGGCGCTTGAAGAGGCTGGGCTTGACGGCCTCGATGAAACGCATCGGCCGCTCCTCGCCGAGGAAGCGGCGCACCACGTCCTTGTAGGCCTCGCTCACGTCCGTGCCCTGCATGGAGATGGCCGGCGTGCCCTGGTTGGAGGCCTGAAGCACGATCTCGCTCTCGGGGATCACGCCGATCAGCGGGGTGCGCAGGATCTCGTGGATGTCCTCCAGGGAGAGCATCTGGCCGCCTTCCACCCGGTTGGGGTTGTAGCGGGTGATCAGCAGGTGTTCCTTGATCGGCTCGCCGCCGTCGATGGCGCGCTTGGTCTTGCTGTTGAGCATGCCCAGGATGCGGTCCGAGTCGCGCACCGAGGAGACCTCGGGGTTGGTCACGATCAGCGCCTCGTCGGCGAAGTGCATGGCCATCAGCGCGCCGGTCTCGATGCCCGCGGGCGAGTCGCAGACGATGAACTCGAAGTCCAGGGCCTTGAGCTCTTCGAGCACGCGCTCCACGCCCTCCTGCGTCAGCGCGTCCTTGTCGCGGGTCTGCGAGGCTGCCAGGATGTAGAGGTTCTCCACCTGCTTGTCCTTGATCAGCGCCTGCGAGAGCTTGATCTCCTGGTTGATCACGTTGATCAGGTCATAGACCACGCGACGCTCCACGCCCATGATCAGGTCCAGGTTGCGCAGGCCGACGTCGAAGTCGATCACGCAGGTCTTGTGCCCGCGCAGGGCCAGGCCGGTGGCAAAGCTGGCGCTGGTCGTGGTCTTACCCACGCCGCCCTTGCCGGAAGTCACCACGACGATCTTGGTCATGCAATCAGTCCCTTTTTCTAGAAATCAAAACTTCAGGGCTTCCATGACGAGCTTGTCGCCATCGAGCCGGATTTGTGCGGGCTTGCCCAGCACGTTGGCGGGCAAGGGGTTTTCGGTCGTGCGGTAGGTGCCGGCGATGGAGATCAGCTCGGCCTCCATGCTGGCCGCGAAGATGCGCGCGGCCGTGTCGCCCTTGGCGCCTGCGATAGCCTTGCCACGCAGCGGCGCGTAGACGTGGATGCTGCCGTCGGCAATCACCTCGGCGCCGGGATTCACCAGCGCCAGCACCACCAGATCACAGCCCTTGGCGTAGACTTGCTGGCCCGAGCGCAGGGGTTTGTCGATGATCAGCGTGCGGGATTCACCAGGCACCGGCACCTCCACGGGCACCTCCACCACGACCTCGCGGATCACTTCCTTCACGACCTCCTGCACCGCGGCTTCCTTGCGCGACTTGCGCTGCGGCGCCATCGCGTCGGCAGGCGCTTCGGCCAGGCCCAGCACGCGAGCCTGCGCCTGCTCGGCGCCGTTCGGGCTCAGCACCGCCACGGGCTGCATGCGATGTTGCCGAAGCACGGCGACCACGGCGGCCAGATCAATGGCCGCGACGCTGTCTTCATCGAGTCCCAGGGGCGCCTGCTCGCCTTCAGCGACGGCAGGCGAGCGCGGCAGCTGCGAAAGGTCAATCAACAGCGGCTCGTACGCGAACAGATCAGGCGAATCGCCCAGGCGCTGGGCCAGCTCGGCCTCGATCTCGGCCAGCTCGGCAGACTTGAGCACCAGGGCCAACAGGCTCAGGGAGACGCTCTTCAAGTCGAATATCTCGGCTGAACGCGCCGCCTTAGGTCCAAAAGCCATTGCTCGATTCGTGCTCTGCGTGTCAAAGCGCGGATTCTAACGAGCGCCGATGACCTGGCCCGGCGCATCATCGCCCATGTTTACCCGGCTCCAACAACTGCAAGACGGCAGGGGAACGCAAGCCGGACTCGCGCGGCGCGAAGCCCTAGGCATCAGTACCGTTTCGCGGCGACGCGTTGAGCCGTCCGCGCGGGCCGCCGCAAAGTGGCCTGCATCGCCGGAACCCCGATGCCATCGGCTCAAAACCCGATTCAGGGCATCGGATGAAAGCGCATGCAAGGCCGTGAATTCCTTTGCGAATCACGGCATGGAGCTTGACTTATCCCCAAAACTGACGGTCGTCAAGTGGGGGATGCAAGAGCCCGCCCTGCGGCGCCATGCGGCCCTGGGACACTTCCTTAAGTTATTGATTCATATAGGCAGCTCCGCGTTGCCTAGAAATGAGGCAGCTTAAGGCCTGAGTCCATCAGACAAGGGTTTAGCGCGTTCCACGCGCTGCTATCCACAAAGTTATCCACAAGTTCGGTGGACAGCCTTCGCGGTCCTTTGAAATCATGGACTTACAAAAGTGCGCTCAAGCGAAACAGAGCTTTCGGCGCTAACTGGGACTGGATTCGCGCCGGCCCCACAGCCCTCTGGCGGGCCAGCGGTTACAGTGGGCCTTCCACCGATATCGCAGGAGACCCGCACTTGGCCACACCGAACTACTCCTACGAAAAGCGCCAGCGCGAGCTGGCCAAGAAGCGCAAGAACGAAGAGAAGCGCCAGCGCAAGCTCAACAAGGACGGCACCGAAGCCGCACCCGATCAGGCCACCGATGCCGAACCGGGCAGCAACGAGCAACCCGCGCCGCCCCCGACCGAGTGATGTTGCGGCTCCTGAAGAAGGAGTGGTTCCTCCTCGCACTGTTCTCGATGATCCTGCTCGCCAGCCTGTGGCCGGCATTGGGTCGAACCCACGGCCTTCTGCACCTCGACGCGCTCAGCGACGGCGGCGTGGCCCTGATTTTCTTTCTCACGGGCCTGGGCCTGTCGCTCAAGGAACTCGGCGGCGGACTGCTGCGATGGCGCGTGCACCTGTTGGTGCAGCTCTCCACCTTCCTGATATTCCCGCTGCTCGGCGTGACGCTGACGCTGGCCTTCTCGCGCTGGCTGCCGCCCGATCTGGCCCTGGGCTTTGCATACTTATGCGCGCTGCCCTCCACCATTTCATCGTCCATCGCGATGACTGCGATGGCGCGCGGCAACGTGCCTGCGGCCATCTTCAACGCCACCTTGTCGAGCCTGATCGGCATCGTGCTCACGCCGGCCATCCTCGTGTTCACGGCGCATGTCGGCGGGCATGGCGGGCTCTCGTTCGTGGACGCGGTGATCAAGCTCGGCCGCCTGGTCGCGCTGCCGCTGCTGATCGGCCAGCTGTCGCGGCCGCTGCTCGCGGCCTGGCTGCATCGCAACAAGCGCTACACGGTCTACATCGACCGCGTCGTCATCCTCCTGCTGGTGCTGGGCGCCTTCAGCGACTCGGTGGACGGTGGCCTGTGGCGCAACTATGGCGCAGAGCTGCTGGTCGAAGCCTTGATCGGCGCTGCGCTGCTGCTGGTCGTGGCGCTGGCGCTCACGCGCTGGATCGCACAGCGAATGCATCTGGTCATCGAGGACGAGATCACCGCGGTGTTCTGCGGCTCCAAGAAGACCCTGGCTTCGGGCATTCCGATGGCCAAGCTCATCTTCGGCACCTCGCCTGCGCTGGGGCTGATCGTCTTGCCGATCATGTTCTATCACCAGCTGCAGTTGATTGCGTGTTCCGTGTTGGCAGGACGTTATGCCAAGAGAGTCGCTTGAAGCGTTTTTCGCTTCAGAGAAGACTCATATCGCGAAGTGATGTGATGTCGGAACTAAAATCCTAGGTTCCCCCAAGGATTCCCGCCGCATGACCCGCAAGCTCTTCGTCACCACCGCCCTGCCCTATGCCAACGCCGGTTTCCATATCGGCCACATCATGGAGTACACCCAGGCCGACATCTGGGTTCGCTTCCATCGCATGCAGGGCAGCGAAGTGCACTTCGTCTGCGCGGACGACGCCCACGGCGCGCCGATCATGATCGCGGCCGAGAAGGCCGGCAAGACGCCGCAGAATTTCGTCGGCGACATCGCCGCCGGCCGCAAGGCCTATCTCGACGGCTTCCACATCGGCTTCGACAACTGGAGCAGCACCGACAGCGCCGAGAACCACGCGCTCTCGCAGGAGATCTACTGCGCGCTGCGCCACAACGAGCTCATCTCGGTCAAGACCATCGAGCAGTTCTTCGACCCCGAGAAGTCCATGTTCCTGCCCGACCGCTTCATCAAGGGCGAGTGCCCGAAGTGCGGCGCCAAGGACCAGTACGGCGACTCTTGCGAAGTCTGCGGCGCGGTCTACACGCCGACCGAGCTAAAGAACCCGTTCTCGGTGCTGACCGGCGCCACGCCGGTGATGAAGAGCTCAGAGCATTACTTCTTCAAGCTCAGCGACGAGCGCTGCGTGTCCTTCCTGCAGGACTGGACGCAAACGCCCGGCCGCCTGCAGAGCGAGGTACTCAACAAGATCAAGGAATGGTTCACCAAGGACGAGGAAGGCAATGGCGGCCTTGGCGACTGGGACATCAGCCGCGATGCGCCCTACTTCGGCATCGAGATCCCCGATGCGCCGGGCAAATACTTCTACGTCTGGCTTGATGCACCGATCGGCTATCTCGCCTCGCTGAAGAACTACTTCGGCAAGCTCGGTGCGGACTTTGACGCCTACATGGCCGACGAGAACGTGGAGCAGATCCATTTCATCGGAAAGGACATCACCTACTTCCACACGTTGTTCTGGCCGGCGATGCTGCATTTCTCGGGCCGCAAGACGCCGAACCACGTCTTCGTGCACGGCTTCCTGACGGTCCACGGCGGCGAGAAGATGAGCAAGAGCCGCGGCACCGGCCTCGATCCGCTCAAGTACCTGAAGCTCGGCATGAACGCCGAATGGCTGCGCTACTACCTGGCCGCCAAGCTGAACTCGCGCGTCGAGGACGTGGACTTCAATCCCGAGGACTTCGTCGCCCGCGTCAACAGCGACCTGGTCGGCAAGTACATCAACATCGCCTCGCGCGCGGCGGGCTTCCTGAGCAAGCGCTTTGAGGGCAGGCTCAGTGCCGAGGTCGGCGTCGAAGGCCACGAACTGCTCGATGCCCTGCAGGCCCAAGCCGGCGCGATTGCCGAGCTGTACGAGGAACGCGAGTTCGGCAAGGCGCTGCGCGAAATCATGCTGCTGGCCGACAAGGTCAACGAATACGTGGACCAGAACAAACCCTGGGAGCTGGCCAAGAAGGAAGGCGCCGACGCCGTTCTGCAGGACGTGTGCACGACCTGCATCGAGGCCTTCCGCCTGCTCACGATCTACCTGAAGCCGGTGCTGCCGGCGCTGGCGGCAAAGGTCGAGGCCTTCCTGAAGGTCGAGCCCTTGAAGTTCGTTGATGCACAAAGCCTGCTCGGCGCCCACGCCATCGGCGCCTACGAGCACCTGATGCAGCGCGTGGACATCAAGTTGCTGGAAGCGCTGTTCGAAGCACCCGCGCCCGAGAAGGTCGTGCCGGGCGGCGAAGACATCGCGCCCGAGATCAAGATCGACGATTTCACCAAGGTCGATCTGCGTATTGCGAAGATCGTCAAGGCCGAGCACGTGGAAGGCTCGGACAAGCTGCTGCGCCTCACACTCGACGCCGGCGAAGGCCGCCTGCGCAATGTGTTCAGCGGCATCAAGGCGGCCTACAAGCCCGAAGACCTCGAAGGCAAGCTGACCGTGCTCGTCGCCAATCTCGCGCCACGCAAGATGAAGTTCGGTGTCAGTGAAGGCATGGTGTTAGCGGCCAGCCACGGCGACGAAAAGGGCAACCCAGGCATCTTCGTGCTCGAACCTCACGCCGGCGCACAGCCCGGCATGCGGGTGCGTTGAGGTGAACCAGCCCCCACGCTCACGGCGTTCGCTGCCCCCCGAGGGGGCGCGTCAGCACCTTCGGGCGGCCGGGCGGTACTTACATGCTCCGCGTCGCCCGCATCACCCGCAAGCGACGCTTCATCGCCCTGCGCCACCACTGCGGGCCACCCGCGGCTCTCTTGTTCCTCAAGACCCCCTTGAACAGGAGAACCCATGCTTTCACTGCACCGCTTCCGGCCACGCCTGGCCGATGATCTGCGCGGCTACACGCGCCAACGCCTGCTGAAGGACCTGGCCGCCGGCCTCACCGTTGGCGTGGTCGCCTTGCCGCTGGCGCTGGCCTTCGGCATCGCCTCGGGCGTCACGCCCGAGCAGGGCCTGGTCACGGCCATCGTGGCGGGTCTGATGGTTTCGGCCTTCGGCGGCTCCAGCGTGCAGATCGGCGGGCCGGCCGGCGCCTTCATCGTCGTGGTCTACGGCATTGTGCAGCGCTTCGGCGTTGACGGCCTGCTCGTCGCCACCATGATGGCCGGCACCCTGCTGCTGGTGCTGGGCCTGCTGAAGCTGGGCGTGCTGGTGCGCTACATCCCGGTGGCCATCGTGATCGGCTTCACCAACGCGATCGCGGTGCTGATCGCGCTGTCGCAGCTGAAGGATCTGCTGGGCCTGTCCAAGCTGAGCCTGCCGGCCGGCTTCTTCGGTCAGTTGCAGGCCCTGGCCACCCACGCCGCGCAAGCCAATCCGGCCGCGCTGGCGGTGGGCCTGGGCACGGCCACCCTGGTGGCTCTGTGGCCGCGTCTGCCCAAGTCCCTGCAAGCGCTGCCAGGCAGCCTCGTGGCCTTGGTGCTGGCCGGCGCCGCTGCCCGCGTTCTGCACCTCGATGTGGAGACCATCGGCAGCCGCTTCGGCGGCATCCCGCAGCACCTGCCCGCGCTCGCCCTGCCCGCGCTCAGCTGGGTCGGCATGCAGCAACTGCTAATGCCGGCACTGACGATTGCCCTGCTGGGCGCCATCGAGTCGCTGCTGTGCGCCCGGGTTGCAGATCAGGCGGGCGAGGCCGCGCGCCACGACCCCAACCAGGAGCTGATGGCGCAGGGCCTGGCCAATTTGATAACGCCCATGTTCGGCGGCATGCCGGCCACCGGCACCATCGCCCGCACGCTGACCAATGTGCGCGCCGGCGCCACCAGCCCGGTGGCCGGCATCGTGCATGCGCTGACCCTGCTGCTGATCGTGCTGGTGGCTGCGCCGCTGGCCGCGATGATTCCGCTGGCGGCGCTGGCCGGCATCCTCTTGGTGGTGGCTGCGCACATGGGCGAGTGGCATGAATTTGCGCGCCTGCGCCGCTTCAGCCTGCAGTACCGCAGCATCCTGCTCGGCACTTTCGGGCTCACCGTGATGGTGGACCTGACGGTGGCCGTGGAGGTGGGCCTGGCGCTGGCTTGCGGTTTCTTCATCCACCGCATGAGCCAGCTCTTCAGCGTGAGCCCGTGGACAAGGACCGAGCTGCCGCCCGGCGTGGCCGCCTTCGAGCTCTACGGCGCGCTGTTCTTCGGCGCTGTCGGCAAGATTGAGGCCCTGCCGCAGCAACTGCCGGCCGGCACGCGCGCGGTGGTGCTGGAGATGCACCGACTGATCAATATGGACACCTCGGGCCTCGATGCCCTGCGCCAGCTCTTTCGAACGCTGGCGCGCCAGGACATCGCCCTGGTGCTGGCCAATGTCAACGAGCAGCCGCTGGGCCTCCTGCACCGCTCCGGCTTTGCCGATGAACTTGGCGAAGCGCAGATCTTGCCCAGCCTGGACGACGCGCTGAGCCGCTAGATCGGCAGCACCGGCAGGCCCAGCTTGCGGCAATGGCGCTCGTACTCCGAGCGCATCGAGGCCGCATCGGCCCGGCCGGTGACGACGCCGCCGGGGCCGAGGAACTCGACCGTGCCCATCACGATGACCATCGCCACCATGGTCGCGTCGCCGACGATCTCCCACCAGTCGGTGTTGCCCGGCGGCTCGTAGACATAGTCGCCGGGGCCGATGATCTCGCCCGTGCAAAGCCGCCGCGTGCCGCTCAAGTTGTAGGCATGCACGGCGCCGCTGTGGCGATGCAGGGGCATGACGACGCCGGGCGCCATGCGCAGCAGCTCGACGAAGCCGGCGTTGTCGGGCAGGAAGCGCAGCGGCTTGGCCCATTTGCCCGGCGTGGCCGCGGGAATCCATGGCAGCTCGCTGGCAGCCGTGAAGTCGGCGGGGATGAAGAAGTCAGTGGCGTGCATTGAGTGATTTCCTTGCTTTTTCCTCAGGCGCTGATGGCGCCGAGATAACGGTCAAACGAAGCGTCAACCGCGGCGCGCCCATCGCCCAGGATGTCGCGGCCCCAGGTGTAGCCATGCACGTCCTCGAAGTCGTAGCCGGCCAGGCGCTCACGCATGGCGCGCACCTCGGCCGCCTTCATCGGAATGTGGTTGGGATAGCTGACCATGAAGCTCACATGCCGGCGGTCCGCCACCACCTGCGGCGTGTCGCCCGAGAACAGGGCGCCGCCGGCGCGCGGGCCGGCGCGCCAGTGCAGCACGGTGCTGCCGCTGAAGTGCCCGCCGCTGCGGATCAGCGTGACGTCCTCGGACAGATGGAACACGTCGCCGTCCCAGTAGCGGATGCGCGAATCAGGCCGCAGCACCCACGCGCGGTCTGCGGCGTGCAGCAGGATGGGGATGTCGCCCAGCGCCTCACTCCAGTCCACCATGGCCGCATAGAAATGCGGATGCGAGATGGCGATCAGGTCCACGCCGCCGCGCTCGCGCAGGGCCGCCACGGCTTCGTCCGTGACCAGGCTCAGGCATTCCCAGAGGATGTTGCCGGCGTCGGTCCGCAAGTGCCAGGCGCGCTGGTTGATGGCAAAGGCCGGCGCCAGGCCCAGGGTCAGCGTGCCGTGCTGTTCTTCGACGCGCAGGCGGTGGTGCGTGGCCAGCGCCTCGCGCGTGGTCCAGCATTGGCCGTCGGGGCCGACGTATTGGCGCTCGTCGCTGCAGATGGCACAGGACATCGGCGGATGGGCGCTGGGCGTGTGCTGCGTGCCGCAGGTCTGGCAGATCCAGGCGTTCATGCTTGGGTTCCTTGGGTCATTCTTACGTTTCCGGTAAAACAAGAGGCAGTTGCCATGCGCTGAACTTTAGGGTTATGCTGGTCTTATGAATGAGCCAGTTTCTAGAGAATCAATAGAACCAGTTTTGCCCTTTGATCTGCAGCTGCCGGCCACGCGCGGTGGCCTGCGTCAGGCGCTGCACACGCAGTTGCGCACGGCCATCCTGGACGGACGGCTGGCTGCCGGCACGCCGCTTCCCGCCACGCGCACCCTGGCCGACGCCTACCGCATCGCGCGCACGACCGTGGTCGGCGCCTACGACCTGCTGATGGGCGAAGGCTATGTGCTGTCGCGGCCTGGCGCGCGCGCCGTGGTGGCGCCCGTGCAGGCGCGCCGCGCTTCGCCGCCCCGCCCTTCGCGGCACGCCGGCGACGAATGCCTCAATCCGATCTGGCGCGCGCCGTTTGCGCCTTTCACGCCGGGGCAGCTGCCGCAGCGCTGCTTCCGCCTGGGCATCCCCGAGCACCAGCATTTTCCGCACGACATCTGGCGGCGCCTGTGGGCCACCCAGCTGCGCGCCTGGTCGCGGCGCGGCAGCTTTTCCTATGCGCCGGGCGCCGGCATTGCCGCGCTGCGCGAGGCCATCGCCAGCCACGTCGCGTTTGCCCGCGCTGTGGCCTGCAAGCCCGACTCGATCATCGTCACCTCCGGCGCGCAGCAGGCCTTCGACCTGCTGGCCCGTGTGCTCGTCACGCCGGGCCAGACCCGCGTGGCGGTGGAAGAACCCGGCTACCCGCCGCTGCGCGCCACCTTTGCCGCGGCCGGTGCGCGCCTCGTCCATGTGCCGGTGGACGGCGAGGGCATGCGCGTGGACCGCCTGCCGGCCGACGTGCGCGTGATCGCGGTGACGCCCTCGCACCAGTCGCCGATGGGCTCGGTCCTCTCCATGCAGCGCCGCCTGGCCCTGCTGGAATTTGCGCGGCGCCACAACGCCGTCGTGATCGAGGACGACTACGACGGCGAATTCCGCTTCGGCGGCCGCCCCCTCGACGCGCTGCAGACGCTGGACCGCGACGACAGCGTGTTCTACATCGGCACCTTCTCCAAGAGCCTGTTCCCGGCGCTGCGCAAGGGCTTCATCGTCGCGCCGGCCTGGGCTCGCAACGCCCTGCTGGCCGTGAAGAGCTGTGCCGATGCCCACTCCGACGCCGTCGGCCAGGCCGTGCTGGCAGCCTTCATCCGCGAGGGCCACATGGCCCGCCACGTGCGCCATATGCGGCCGATCTACGCGCGCCGGCGCGAGGCCCTGCTGGCCGGCCTCGAAGGGCCGCTTTCGCCCTGGTTCGAGCCCCTGCCCTGCGAGGCTGGCCTGCATCTGGCCGCACGCATCCGGGACCCGGATGCGACCGACCGCGTCATCGCGGCCGTGCGCCAGCACACGCCCGGCGCGCAACCGGTGTCCGACTATGCCAACGACCCCCAGGCCTGCGTGGCCGCCGTGAGCTTCGGTTATGGTGTGATCGACGAGGAAGACATCAGCGTGGCCCTGCACAGCCTGGCGGACGCGCTGGCCCGATAGCCTAAAATCGGGTTTTCCTCTCCGCCACGCTGCCATGCCGCTCTTCTGGAAACCCTACAAGTCCGACGTCACCAACTTCATCGACGAGTTGAAGGCCAAGAAGCCGACGCTGGAAGCCGAGCAGCGCGCTGGCCGCGGCCTGCTGTGGGACAAGCCGCAAGACCGCAGCGCACAGGCTGACTTCAACGCCGCCCGCGTCGAGCAACAGCCTTACGTCTACCAGACCAAGTCCTGAGCCCGACTTGAGCCACGAGGTGCTCGCCGATGGCCCGGCCGCGGATGTGGTCGTGCCCGATGTCGTGGACGGCGTGGCCGTTGCGCGCCTGTATGGCGAGCCCCTGTTCCAGCTGCCGCTGGATCTCTACATCCCGCCGGACGCGCTGGAGGTCTTCCTCGAAGCCTTCCAGGGCCCGCTGGACCTGCTGCTCTATCTGATCCGCAAACAGAACTTCAACATCCTCGACATCCCGCTGGCCGATGTGACGCGCCAGTACCTGAGCTATGTCGAGCAGATCCGCAAGAGCAATCTGGAGCTGGCCAGCGAGTACCTCCTGATGGCTGCCATGCTCATCGAGATCAAGTCGCGCATGCTGCTGCCGCCCCGCAAGACCGAGGACGGCAAGGAAGCCGAGGACCCGCGCGCCGAGCTCGTGCGCCGGCTGCTGGAGTACGAACAGGTCAAGCTGGCCGCGGCCAAGCTCGATGCCATGCCCGTGCTGGGCCGCGATTTCCTGCGCGCGCAGATCCACATCGAGCAGTCGCTGACGCCACGCTTCCCGGATGTGGACACGAACGAGCTGCGCGAAGCCTGGCTCGACATCCTGCGCCGCGCCAAGCTCAACCAGCATCACAAGATCAGCCGCGAGGCGCTGTCGGTGCGCGAGCACATGAGCATCGTGCTGCGCCGCCTGCAAGGCCAGCGCTTCGTGGTGTTCGAAGACCTCTTCGACGTGAGCCGCGGCCCGCAGGTGCTGGTGGTGACCTTCATCGCCATGCTCGAACTCTCGCGCGAGCACCTGCTGGAGATCACGCAGGCCGAGGCCTTTGCGCCGATCTACGTGCGCCTGGCCTACACGCCGAGCTGAATTTTTCTTCAGGCCGCAGCCAGCGTGACGCGGTCGCGGCCACCTTGCTTGGCGGCGTACATCGCCCTGTCGGCGCGCTCCAGCCACTGGTCGATGGTTTCGGCAATGCGATAGCCGGCCACACCGATGGAGACCGTCACGGCACCAATCGACTTCTGGTCGACGCGGCGGATGGTGCCGCCGGCCACGGTCTTGCGGATGTCCTCGGCCAAGGCCACGGCGCGGTCCTGCGGCGTGTCGGGCAGCACCAGCGCAAACTCTTCGCCGCCCAGGCGCACGGCCATCTCCGCGCCCTTGATGAAGTTGCGCAGCACCTTGGCCACCGCCTGCAGCACCTTGTCGCCCAGCAGATGGCCATGGGTGTCGTTGACCTTCTTGAAGTGGTCGATGTCCACCATCAGCAGCGACCAGTTGGACAGGCCCTCCTTGCGCGCGGCCAGCGTCTCGTCGATGACCTTCTGGAATCCACGGCGGTTGGTCAGGCCCGTCAGCGGGTCTTGCAAGGCCTCGCTGCGGATGCTAGCGAGCTTGCCGGAGAGCTCGGCCATCTCGCTGCGCTTGCTCTCCAGCTCGGCCGTCAGGCGCGCGTTGGACTCCTGCATGCGGCGTGTTTCGGTGGCCAGTGCGGTCACGATCCGGCGCACCTCATCCACGCCTTGCGGCGCTTCCAGCTGCACGCCGCAGGCCTGCAGGGAATCACCGTAGCGCCGCGCTTCGCTGCCGGCGCTGCGGGCCATCTGCGTGAGGCTGTCCAGCGTGCCCTCCAACTGATGCTGCAGCTCGTCGGTAGCGATGATGTCGGGTTCGGCCACATGCTTGGCATAGAGCGCGTGCGTCTCGTCCAGGCTCAGTGGCTGGCCCAGCGCCATGCGCACGGCGAGCTCGTCGCACAGGGCCTTGTTCTGGCCCGTCACATACTCGTACCAGAGCGTGTAGCTCGGCGGCTGGCATCCTGAGCCGTGCTGCGAGAGCAGCGGCAGCGCCAGGCGCAGCAGTTCATTGCTTTCTAGCTTGGTCTGTGGATAGCGCATGGTGTTCTTCGTAGAGGCGCGCGGCACATCCAACAGATCGAGAGTCCCGCCGCGCTTGGGGACGCATTCTGTGCATGGCCTGCATGCTGCTCCACTGCTCGCACAAGCGCACGTTCCCGGCCCATCGCGGCCCGGCTTCGTGTGAACTTGTGCCTCGGCCGATGCGAAAAACTAACGCGGCTTCCAGACGGTGAAGCCGTTGCCGCCACGCCGCGAAAGCTCGCTGACGGCCAGCACGGCCTGCGTGCGCGTGCTCACGCCGAGCACCTTGAGCACGGCCGCCACATGGTCCTTGACGGTCTCCACCGACAAGTTCATCTCACGAGCGATCAGCTTGTTGGGCATGCCCTGCAGCAGCAGCGAAAGCACCTCGTGCTGGCGCGGCGTCAGCGTGATGCCGTCCAGCGCCGCGGCGCTGGGCACGGCAGGCACAGGCAGCGGCGCCACTTCGGCCGGGTACTCTTCGGTCGGCATCACGTTGTCGTCCAGGCCGAGCTTGAGCGGCGGCACGAAGATGCCACCCGCCAGCACCAGCTGCAGCGCCTGGCTCAGCATCTCGGTGCTGCTGCGCTTGGGCACATAGCCCATGGCGCCGAGGTCGATGGCGCGGATCACGTCGCTGGAGCGCTCCGAGCCCGAGATCATCACCACCGGCAGGGCCGGGTAGGCAGCGCGGATCTCGCTCAGCAGGTCCAGCCCGTTGGCATCGCCCAGGTGCAGATCCAGCAGCACGAGCTGGAATTCCGCCGCATGCTGAAGATGCTCGCGCGCCGCCGCGGCGCTGCCGGCACAGCAGACCTGCACGCCTTCGCGCAGGCTTTCCACCAGCACCTTCAGGCCGCTCAGGATCAGGGGATGGTCATCGACCAGCAAGATCTGCATCAGAAAGGGCCTCGTGTCATCGGTCCAGCCACGCGCACAGCGGCTGCCACTGCAGCAGATCGCGCTCGACGCGGCTGGGCGCCACGTCCCACAGGCTGGCGCCGCGTGCGGCCAGCTGCACATAGTTCTGGGTGTCGCGCAGCAGGGTCAGCACGGGCACGGAAAGCTCCTGAAGGAAGTGCTGCAGCTGCTCCACCGACAGCGTGCCTTCCTTGGCCCGCATGCCCACCACGCCGAGCTGCGGCGCGTGGCCGGTCTCCTTGCGCAGGTCCTGCAGCACCTGCACGAAGTCAAAGGTGGCCTGGATGTCGAACAGGCTCGGCTGCAGCGGGATCAGGATCTTGTCCGCCAGCCGGTAGACGGCTTCCAGCCGCTTGCCGTGCAGGCCGGCCGGCGTGTCCAGCACCACATGGCTGACACCCTTGGGCGGCTTGACGGTGTCCTTGCCCTCGATGTCCCAGCCTTCGATGAGTGGCAGCTGTACCGGGCGGATGTCGAGCCAGCGGCGTGCCGACTGCTGCCGGTCCACGTCGCCCAGCATCACCCGCACGCCGCGGCGCGCCAGGTAGCCAGCCGCGTTGCTGGCGACCGTGCTCTTGCCAACGCCACCCTTGGGGTTGGCAATCAGGATCACCGGCATGCGCGCCTCCGTGGTTGATAGGGTGCGGCGGATGTTAGCTGGGGCCGCAAGGCCCCGGCAATCGAGGCTTGACGCAAGGCCGCCCCGTTGTTGTTCGGTTACGCTCGGCGACCATGGCCGACATCCTGATTCTCGCCGCCCATCCCGACCTCGCCTTGTCGCGCGTCACGCACGCGATGCTGGCCGCTGCCAAGGCTGCGGCCTTACCGCAGGTGCAGGTGGTGGACCTCTACCGCCGCTACCCCGACTACGCCATCGACGTGCCCGCCGAGCAGCAGGCTCTGGCCGAGGCGCGCCTGGTGGTGCTGCTGCATCCCCTGCACTGGTACAGCATGCCGGGCCTGCAAAAGCTCTGGATCGACGAGGTGCTGCGTTTCGGCTGGGCCTATGGCCCCGGCGGCCGGGCGCTGGTCGGCAAGGACCTGTGGCTGGTGAGCTCCACCGGCGGCACGGCCGGTTCCTACAGCGACGGCGGCCACAACGCCCACCCGATCGACACTTATCTGCTGCCCTACACACAGACAGCGCGTTACTGCGGCATGCGCTTTCTGCCGCCGCTGATCCTGCATGCGGCCCATCAGGTCAGCGACCAGGATCTGGTGCGCCATGCGCGAGGCTTCGTCAGCCAACTGGCCAGCTACCCGCAATGGGCCGGGCCAGAGCCCGCGCCCGAGCCGCCCGAGGTGCCGCTGGATGAGCGTCCCGCGCTTTTCAGCACGTTGGCAGGAGGCGGCTGATGGAGCACGACAACCTGCTCTACCTGCCGCTCGTCTTCCTCGCCGCCGCGGTGGTGGCGGTGCCGCTGGCGCGCTGGCTGAAACTCGGCTCCATCCTCGGCTATCTGATGGCCGGCGTGCTGGTCGGGCCGCAGCTGCTGGGCCTGATCGACAGGCCCGAGACCATCCTGGAGCTGGCCGAGTTCGGCGTCGTGCTGATGCTATTCCTGGTCGGCCTGGAGCTGGAGCCGCGCCGCTTGTGGAGCCTGCGCCGGCCCATCTTCCTGTGGGGCTCGCTGCAGCTCTTCGGTTCGGCCGCGCTGCTGATGGGCCTGGCCGTGCTGCTGGGCTCGCCGTGGCGCATGGCCCTGGTGGCGGCGCTGGGCCTGGCCATGTCGTCCACCGCCGTGGCCCTGGCCGTGATGGCCGAGCGCAACCTGGCCCGCACGACGGCCGGCGCCAATGTGCTGAGCGTGTCGCTGCTGCAGGACATGGCTGCCATTCCCATCCTGGCCCTGGTGCCCATCATCGCCCTGGGCGAAGGCGCCGCCCATGCGCCCGTGGGCCTGGGCCACCAGCTGCTTGAGGCCGCCAAGGTGATCGCCGTGATGGCCAGCATCGTGCTCGGCGGCCGCCTGCTCCTGCGCCCCGCCCTGCGCTGGATTGCTGGCAGTAAGACGCCCGAGATCTTCACCGCTGCCTCGCTGCTGCTGGTGCTGGGCACGGCGGCGCTGATGCATGTGGTCGGCATGAGCCCGGCCCTGGGTGCCTTCCTGGCCGGCGTGCTGCTGGCCGAGAGCGAGTACCGGCGCGAGCTGGAGACCGACCTGGAACCCTTCAAGGGCCTCCTGATGGGCCTGTTCTTCATCGGCGTGGGTATGGGGCTGGACCTGACCGTGCTGCTGCGCGAGCCGCTGCTGGTGCTGGGCCTGCTGGCGGCGTTGCTGGTGGTGAAGACTGCCCTGCTGGTGGCGATGTCGCGCTGGATGAAGATCCCGGCGGTGGAGCGGCCGGTGTTCGTGATCCTGCTCGCCCAGGGCGGCGAGTTCGGCTTCGTGGTGTTCCAGCTCGCGGCCCAGGGCGGGCTGATCAGCGCCGGCCAGCAATCGGCCCTGGTGGTCGCGGTGGCCCTGTCCCTGGCCCTCACGCCGGCGCTGCTGCAGCTCAGCGACCGCTTTCTCGTGCCGCGCCTGGGCCGCCGCGCAATTCCGGCCGACGCCAAGCTGACCGAAACCCAGACCGCACCCATCATCATTGCCGGCTTCGGCCGCTACGGCCAGATCGTCGGCCGCCTGCTGTTCGCCAACGGCCTGCAGGCCACCGTGCTGGACCACGACGCCGAGATCATCGAATCGCTGCGCCCTTTGGGCTGGCGCGTCTTTTTCGGCGACGCCACGCGCCTGGATCTGTTGCGCAACGCCGGCGCGGCCACGGCCATGGTGATGGTGATCGCGGTGGACGATGTGGAGCAGAGCATCGAGATCGCGGAACTCGCCAAGGAGAATTTCCCGCAGCTGAAACTGGTGGCGCGGGCCCGCAACGTGACCCACCTCTACCGACTGCGCGAAGCCGGCGTGAAGCTGATCGAACGCGAGACCTTCGAGTCGGCCCTGCAAAGCGGGCGCAGCGTGCTGGAACTGATGGGCTGGGAGCCTCATGCGGCGCGCAAGCAGGCTTGGCGCTTCCGCCAGCACAACCTGGATCAGCTGGAGCAGTTGATCCCCCTGCGCGGCGACCGCACCGCCCTGCTGGCTGCCGCCAAGGCCGGCCGCCAGCAGTTCGAGGCGCTGATGGCCGAGGAAAAAGCGCAGCGCAAGGCCAGCAAGCCGCAAAGGCATGACTGGAGCCTGCCTGCGGAGGACGAAGAGCCGGGCGACAATTAGGACATGTTCGCCCCGTCCCAACTCGAAGTCCGCCGCTTCTTCTGCGCCACCTACCGTAAGTTGCAGGAGCGCATGCCGCTCTCGGCCATGGAGGCCATTGCGGCCGAGTGGATCGACCAGCACCCGGAATACCACGCCGACCTGGCCGATGAAGAGGCCGCGCTGGCGGCGGTCTACACGGTGGAGGAAGGCCGCACGAACCCCTTCCTGCACCTCTCCATGCACCTGACCATCGCCGAGCAGCGCGCCATCGACCAGCCGACCGGCATCCGTCAAGCCGTGGAGTTACTGGCCGCGCGCCGCAACTCGCTGCACGAGGCCCACCATGTGGCCATGGAAGCCCTGGGCGAGATGATCTGGGCCTCGCAGCGCAGCGGCCTGCCGCCCGATGGTCACGCCTATCTCGATGCCGTGCGCAGCGCCGCCACGCGCTGAGTCCTTCCTGCCATGTTCTGACAGGAGCGCTGCGAAAGAATGGCCCGGCCAAACCGGCCTGCCATGAAAGTCGCCCATGTGGACCCGTGAACACAGCATCGAAACCTCGGCCTCGGCCGAAGCCCTCTGGAAGCTCTTCTCCAACGTCGAAGGCTGGAAAGCCTGGAACGCCGGCATCGAGCGCATCACCATGAGCGCGCCCTTTGCCGAGGGCAGCGAATTCCTCATGCAGCCCCCCGGCCAGGACGCACTCACCAGCCGCCTGATCCTGGTCCGCGAGAACGAACGCTTCGACGACGAAACCGTTGTGGGCGACGTTCGGGTGATCGTGGCGCACCGGATTGAAAGCCTTGGCGCCACGCGCCGGCGCGTCACCTACGCCTGCACGGTCGAAGGGCCCGACGCGGCGGACATCGGCGCAGCCGTCACCGCCGATTTCCCCGAGGTGTTGGCCGCCCTGGTCCAACTCGCCGAGCGCTGAAGTGCGGCGCCGTGCCATGATTGCGCGCCTTCGCTGCCGCTGATCGAATACTCCTTGTCTGACTCCCGCTCCGCCCCCTTGCTGCGCCTGATGCCAGGCTTCTTCGTGCTGATCTGGAGCACGGGCTTCATCGTCGCGCGCCTGGGCATGCCGCATGCGCCGCCGATGAAGTTCCTGGCGATGCGCTACGCGCTCTCGGCGCTGTGTTTCGGCGCCTGGGTGCTGGCCGCCGGCGTTGCCTGGCCGCGCGGGCGCAGGCAATGGCTGCATCTGGCCGTCACCGGCGTGCTGATGCAAGCGATCTATCTGGGCGGCGTGTGGAGCGCCGTCAAGCTGGGCATGGGCGCCGGCCTGGTCGCGCTGCTGGTCAGCCTGCAGCCGATGCTCACCGCAGTCTGGCTCTCGGGCCGCGGCCAGCGCGTCACGGCGGCGCAATGGGCCGGCCTGGCGCTGGGCCTGGCGGGCCTCACGATGGTGGTGTGGCAAAAGCTCGGCCATGGCGAAGTCAACGGGCCCAATCTGGCCTGCGCCCTGTTTGCCCTAATGGGCATCACCGTCGGCACGCTGTACCAGAAGCGCTTTGTCCAACCCTGTGACGTGCGCAGCGCCAATCTCGTGCAGCTGCTGGCGGCGCTCGCCGTCACCGCGCCGCTGGCGCTGATGGAGAACGAGGGCATTCAGCTCACGGCCGAATTCAGCGGTGCCTTGATCTGGTCAGTCTTGGGTCTGACCCTGGGCGGCAGCTCGCTGCTCTACCTGCTGATCCAGCGCGGCGCAGCCACGCAGGTGACGAGCCTGTTCTACCTCGTGCCGCCGACAACGGCGTTGATGGCTTGGGGCCTGTTCGGGGAGACGATCACGCCCTTGACGGTGGCCGGCATCGCGCTGACGGCGATCGGGGTGTCCGTGGTGGTGCGGCGTTAGGTGATTGCGTTGGCCCCTGAGCCGGCTGCTGCCTTGCGCCATTGAAATCTCAGTTCGGCCATGAGCTGCCGGTCGGGGCCGTGCTTTCGGGTAGAGGGAACGGGATCGCTCACGCGGCAACGGCGACCTGATTCCGCCCAAGGCCCTTTGCCCGATAAAGCGCCGCATCGGCGGCCATGATGAGTCGCTCCGGGTGTGGTTCCGGCATGGCTGCAAGTTCGGCAACACCAATGCTGACACTCAACGCTGGGCCAGCATCGCTGCGGGCATGGGCGATGGCCAGCTTCGCCACCTTTGCCAGCGCCTCTTCGGCCAGCCGACGGGCTCCGGGCAAGTTGGTGTCGGGCAATATCAGTGCAAACTCCTCGCCGCCGTAACGCGCCGCCAGGTCGGCAGGTCGCTGGCAGCTGGCGCGCAGCGCAGCTGCGACACGCTTCAGACAATCATCCCCCGCATGGTGTCCATAGTGGTCGTTGTAGGCCTTGAAGTGGTCCACATCGACAAGCAGCAGCGCCAGTGGTCGCTGGTGGCGAGCAGCGACTGCCAGCTGCTCTGCGAGATAGTTGTCGAAACTCCGGCGGTTCGCCAGCCCGGTCAGGCCATCATGCAAGGAGAGTTGCATGAGCTTGTCGTTGGCAGCGCTCAGCTCGGCAGTCAGGTGCACGAGCCGGGCATAGTGGCCGGCGTTCTCGCTCAAGAGCAGCACGAGCAAAAAGCCCGCCGATATCAGGCCATAGACGCGGCCCGTGTACCAGCCAAGGTCGTAGCGCCCCGTGTTCAGCACCGCAGCCAGCGCCAGGTCGAACAACCAGACGCCCATCACCACCATCAGCCAGACGTCGAGAACGACATGCGGCTTGCTGCGCCACACAGTTAATAGCGCCGCCAGGCTCAACAACCAGATGAGCATCAGGACCGCATGGCCCAATTCGGTCGTGTGGTTGCCGTCCAGAAAGACTGGCAGCATGTCCTGGCCCGCAGTCGCGAACAGGGTCCAGGCTGCGACAAGCATCAGCACACCGATCACCATCCCAAGAATGGGCCGAAGTGCCGCGCCGTCCATCACCCAATTGCCGCGCTTCAACCGCGCATAAGCGATGACCGCAAGCGGAAACCCAGCGTGCCAGCCCATGAACATGGCCGACGAGGTCTGCGGCCCCGCTCCGAACAGCCCATGGGCGGTAAACAGCCCCGGGAAGATCAGCGCATACGCAGTCGTGATCGTCGCGGTAAAGAGGTAACCGCCGGCCAGTGCCAGGAGCGCCGGCGAACGCAAGGCGCTGAATTGCCCTAGCAACAGCACGGCCGTAACCAGATCGCAGATCACCAATGCGGTGACATAGATAGGCACGAAAGCAGGCGCCTGGAGCAGCGGCGTATTGGAAAACGGCAAGGCCAGTACGAAGACCAGCATGGAGACCCCCAGGATCCCCAAGGCGTAGCGCCACACACGGCGACCGGCCGGCACTGTCGACAAATGCCCCCTGGCATCGCCAAGCACGTCAGTCATTTTTGACATTGCGCCCGCATTCGGTAACGGCCAACCCCTGATTCTTGGTCTTTCTTGTTCGATTTGCAGTCTAAAGCGGCGCGTAGGAGGCGTACAGCGGTTTTGCGTGAGGCATGTGGCCCTTCCGGCGACCTCCGACGGTCGCGCAATGGGGCGGGCGCTTCCTGTCTCTGCCCTGCCGGAAGCAGGCACCGCCCTTGGCTCAGAACAGACGCACCAGAATGTCGGTTCCGGCCAGAAGCCGACGCTCACAAATGACCGCTTCGGGAACTCCTGTCGCGCGCAAGGACTCCGTCGAGCCGGATTTCAAAGTGGAGAATCAAGCGCATGAGCGACGCCCCATCAGATTTGCCGCCAGCGGTAAAGGACGAGAACAACGCGCATCCAATTGCCGGCTCGTGGCGACCGATGCTCCGCAACGTCGTCCGATGTTTCGCTGCCGGTGACTATGGGCTCGAAACGGGGGTCCTCGGCGTTGAGCCGGTCTCCATGAGGACTGCCGAACATATCCGCGACTCTGTCGTCGGCTACGGCGCAACTTTGGTCGCGTTGCCGGATGACAGCTGGCAGACGTCGGTTGCGCAGTGGTACGGGACGCATTGGGACATCTTGGTCGATCTCTGGACCGCGGAGGAAGGGCAGAGCGACCTGGTGCTTGCCGGCAAGGTCGTGGAATTGCACGATGGCCCTCAGTTCACCGTTCACATGGTCTACGTGCCGTAGCCGTGGCAGCTTGGTGCGATCAGTCTCTGTCGGCCACATGCGGCAGCGGCGGCGCTTGGAAGCCTAAGAACAAGGCGTCAATCCGTGAACGCCTCTAACGGCGTGTCCTATTGAACCGCGCTCAGCAGCACCCGATGTCGGCCAGCTCCGGTCGTTCAGCAACGGCGGCTTGCGGGTAGGCTAGAGGCACCCCAAAAATAGGTAGGCAATCCAGATGCTTGAACACTGCTGCAATGCGATGCAAGCTCAGACGGAGTTCATTTGTGCAGATCATGCCGAGCTGGACGATTGCCCTGATGCGCTGATCAGCTATTCGGAAAAGTTTCGAGAGTACGGTCTGCGGATACACGACGGTGGATCCAGCTCCGTGGCAATCGCCCACTGTCCATGGTGCGGCGCCAAGCTGCCGAGCTCACTACGCACTCGATGGTTTGAAGAGCTGGCAGCGCTCGGTTTCGACGACCCTACATCGCAGGAAATTCCGGACACCTTTCTTACTGACGCTTGGTATCGTGCCGGTGCATGAAGGCAGGAGTCGGCCATGACCGGTCGGTCACGAGAGGCTGCTTTCGAGTAGGCTAGCTTTCATGTCACGCTCGTCAAGAATCTTCGCTTCGCTAGTTGTCGCTTGGTCGGCAGCATCGCCAATGCTCTGGTGGCACACGATTTCGGATCGCTATGGCGTGCCGATTCCATGGGAGTTCATGGCGCAGCTTGCTGTTCTCGCAGCAATTGGGCTTTTGGCGCTGCCCGGTCTATGGCGAGGTGTGCGCTGGATCTCATGGGGTGTGATCGTTGCGGTGGCGGCAGTAGTGCTGTCACAGGCGGCGTTCCCGTCGGCGATGCCGGACGGGCTGCTCATGAACGGAGCACTCCTCTGCGTGGCTGCCGGTCTAACCCTGCGTTCCCGCGGACGGCTTCGCCGCCCGCTGAGCTAGCGCGGCGAACGGCCAGGAGCAGCCTGTTGCGGGTGACCGCTTGGGCGTGCGCTGACGGCGTACGATGTTCCTGGCGGACTTCCGGCGGCATGCCGAAGCTGCGCCGAATTGACTGGAGAGCCATAGATGATCGCCACGTTGGGAATCTTCCGGATGCAGCCCGGGCTGTACGAGTACCAAGTCGGGTGCAACGGACAAGAACTATTCTCTGACGCTGGGTTCAACTCCGTCGAGTCAGCGATCAGAGCCGCATCGGACGTCACCGGACCGATCACGGCAATGGAAGTAGCCTACAGCGGAATCGTCGGTGGCACCTTCCCATTGCATCGGCTTCGCACCGACGCGAACGCCGTCGCCGACCACCTTGTTGCGACGGTGGCGTCCGTTTTCGATTGACTTGGCACGGTCAACAGGCGGCCATAACCCGCCACTCATGAATGCCTGCTTACGGGCACCTCGGCTTTGCCGAATTACTTGGCTGGATGACCTATACACCGATGCCAGAATGAATTTCTGCGCCGTCATCACGATAAGAGCATGCGATTTATCAGGAGTCTCTTTGGTAAGCGAAGTACACCCACGGCGGAACCATCCGAGCTTGGCCACGCCAGGCCCGAGTTGACCCCCCAGGCTTGGCTGGTCGAACTGTTCAAACGCCACGGCTTGGAGTCGAACGTCCATGACGGCTGGGTGCTTCCCAATGCTGAACTGCCAGCCATCCGTGGCACCTGGCACCCTGGCGAGACACAGGGTCGACTCGACATGCAGGTCTTGGTGCGCGACGACGTTGTCATCGAGGAGTGCTTCGGCGGTATCGGTGCGGGCGACGTCGGGTTGTCAGATGGGCTCCAGAACTTCACGATCAACTCATTTCACGTACTTCAGTCGTCCCTCTGGTCTTGCCACGACCCCGAGCAGGTCGAGATCGAGGAGTGGACCGTCGCCGGCCAACGTTTCAGCGCATTCATCGGCAACATCGGTACCCGAAGTTCAAATGATGTCCGTCCGTCGATTCCGGCTAACTTCATGTCGCTGCTTGAAGCGGCGATCCGGAGCGAGCCCCTTGAGCAAGACCTGCACTGGCTCCGTGTTTATGTGGGGCAGGTGAACGGCGAATTCACGTTCGAGGCCCTGAAGGACAACGAGCCATGGCTAAACGGCGCGAACGCGTTGACGTCATGCGAATGGAAGCCCCGCGAAGGGTTCTACAGCGCCCGACTGTTCATCGTGCTTCGCCCGAATGGCAGCTAACTCTGGCCGGCCGCCCCGATGACTGCGAGCGTCAGCTTCTTGGCCCGGCCCTGGGCTCACAGTCCCGGCCAGAAGCGGTCCTCGGTGACGGCCACTAAACCCATCCTCAACGTGAGTCACATATGAGCTCAGCGTTCAAACTCGACGCGTATATCTGCTGGGGAACCGCTGGCAGCGTCGAAGATATCGGCGATGGTCGATGCGGCGACCGAGGCGAAATGGATCAAGCTGTTGCCGATTCTTAAGCGGGCTGCTGACGCGTCCCAGGGCGGAGAGGTGCAGTAACTTGAACGACTGTTCGACAGCCAGCGACCCCAAAGTCAGATTGGCCTTGTGGCTACAGCCGGCCACAACCCGCCGTTCGCGACCGGCGGCTATTCCGGCAGTGGCTCGCGGCGGCACCGTGTCGTGGGGCACTGGACGACAAAGCGGACCGTCAATCGGCTGAGCCGGAGCGACAAGTCGGCGCAGGGCCAACTACGAGTTGGGGAACTGTTCGACCATGAAATCCACGAAGCTGCGGAGCTTTGGGGACCGATAGCGGTCCGGCAGGAAGACCACGCTCATTTGCCGACTGGGGAGCTCATACGACGGGAAGAGCTGGACGAGCCGGCCCGCTCGGACATCGGATTCCAGTAATATCGCAGGCTGCAGAACGATGCCCATGCCATTCAACGCCGCGACGCGCAATGCCTGCCCGTGGTTGACCTTCAGCCGGCCGGAGACGGAAATGCGGGTGTCACCTTCATGATTCTGCAGGCGCCACTGTGCCGGCGCGGCGGGACTGAAAGACAGGCACTCGTGCTGAGCCAGGTCGCTCGGCGTGCTCGGCGTCCCGCGCCGCGCCAGGTACTCGGGCGAGGCACAGATCATCAATCGATACGGCGCCAGCGGTCTGGCAACCAAGGCTGAGTCCGGCAACTGCCCGATGCGGATGGCCGCTTCAAAGCCTTCCTCCATGAGATCCACCACCCGGTCGCACAGGGCCACGTCGACACTGACTTCAGGGTGGCGCTCCAGGTACACCGACAACGCCGGCATGAGCGCCTCGGTGCCGAACGACACCGGCGCCGTGATGCGCAGCGTCCCCGCCGGCGCCATCTGCAGGTTCTGCGCTTGGGCATCGGTTTCCGACACCAGCCGAAGAATCTCCTTGCAGCGGACGTAGTAGTCCTCGCCGAAGGCGGTGAGATGTTGTCTCCGAGTCGTCCGATTTAGCAACCGCGCACCAAGGCGCGTTTCCAACGCCCTCAGGTGGTTGCCTGCCATCGTCGACGAGATGCCGCAGGCCGCAGCAGCGGCACTCAAGCTCCCCTTATCCACCGCAACGACGTACACCCGCATACTCTCCAGCAGGTCCATTAGACACTCCTGATTTTAAATTAATCAATTCGTGGCGAGTTTATCTTTGAAAACTTCCTAATAACAATCTGAGTTGTTCGCAGACCAAGTCTGTCGCCTCTAGCGGCTCCACTGCGTCAGCCGAAACGTCATTGCCATAGGAGTTGTCTTGGACGTCGACACCGGTGCCGTGATTCCGGTGGATGGCGGCACGCTCTTCTTTGCGCCTTGAGCGTCCCCACTCGACACTTTTTTCATCTAAGCGAAAAGACCATGAAAGCCATCCAACTCACCGCTCCCGCTCTCACCGCGTTTCGCCAGACCGAGCTGCCCGACCCGAAGGCTGGCCGTGGCGAGGTACTGGTGCGCCTGCGCGCCGCCACACTGAACTTCGTGGACGTGGCCATCGCAACGGGAGATTTCCCTGGCGCGACCTTTCCGATGATTCCGGTCGCCGATGGCGCTGGCGAAGTGGCCGCACTGGGCGAGGGCGTCGGCGGCGTGTCCGTCGGCGACCGGGTGATCCCGCACTTCATGCCGAACTGGCAAAGCGGGGCAATCACGCCGTTCAAGGTCGCCCCGATGCGCGGTGTCACGCTGCCAGGTTCGCTGGCCGACTATGTGGTGGTTCCGGCCATCAGTCTCATTGCATTGCCGGCCCACTTGGATTTCGTCCAGGGTGCGTCGTTGCCCATCGCTGCGACCACGGCCTGGAACGCCGTCCGTTCGGCGCAGGTGCGACCCGGCTCGACCGTGTTGTTGCTGGGAACAGGCGGTGTCAGCATTTTTGCGCTGCAGTTCGCCAAGGCGTCCGGTGCCACGGTGATCCTCGCATCGTCGTCCGACGAAAAGCTGGAGCGTGCGCGCCAGATCGGCGCGGACCACCTGATCAACTACCGCGCCACGCCGGCGTGGGACGAAGAAGTGCTGAGACTCACCGAAGGGCGCGGCGCCGACCTGGTGGTGGAGACGGTTGGCGGGGCCACCATCGCGCGCTCGCTGAACGCGGCAGCTGTGGGCGGCACGGTGTTCACCGTCGGCTTTGTCGGCGGGACGGCCTCTTCGATCGACCTGCTGCCGATCATCGTCAAGGCCTTACGCATCGTAGGAAACAACACCGGCTCCGTGGCCGACCTGGCGGAGGCGGCCCGCGCCATTGCTGCCCACCGCATCGTGCCGGTCATCGACCGCGTTTTTGGCATCGACGACACCAGCGCGGCATATGCCGAACTCAGTGCCGGCGGGCGGCACTTCGGCAAGCTCGCCATCGCGCATTGAGCCTCGGCAGACAGCCCGAATCCTGATCGTTCAGCAACGGGTGGCATGCCCACCCATTACTCAGCTTGCCCGGCATGCAGGGTTGGAGAACTTGGAAATGACCACAAACATATCCCAAACAAAACGCTTTGCCGGACGAACGGTTCTCATCACCGGAGGCGGCACGGGCATGGGCAAAGCGGCGGCGCTGCGTTTCGGGCGCGAGGGGGCCAACGTCGTCGTGGCCGGCCGCCGTCGCAACGAACTGGACCAGGTGGTTGAGGCGATCGCCGCCGATGGCGGCACGGCCTTGGCCGTACCGACGGATGTGGCCGACGCCGGACAGGTTAAGGCCTTGGTGGACGGGACGATCGCCATCTTCGGTGCGCTAGACATGGCCTGGAACAACGCCGGAATACTCGGCGCCTTCCAGCCCATTCAGCACATGACTCTTGACGATTTCGACACCGTGATGGCGACCAACTCGCGCGGCGTGTTCGCCTGCCTGAAGTACGAGATCGCCGCCATGCGGAGCAAGGGCACGCCGGGCGCCATCGTCAACACATCGTCGTGGACGGCACATGGAACGATGCCCGGCCTCGCCGCCTATGCAGCCAGCAAGGCGGGGCTCGACGCCATGGTACGAACCGTCGCGCTGGAAGTCGGCCCCGAACAGATACGCGTCAACAACGTCAGCCCCGGCATCATCGCGACGCCGATGGCCAGCGGCGTGCTGGCAAGCGAGAAACTCGCAAAGCCGTTCATTCAGCAAACCCCTTTGCAGCGCATCGGTCAATCCGAAGAAGTTGCCGACGCGGTTGTCTGGCTGCTTTCCGACGAAGCCAGGTTCGTGACCGGGCAGAGCCTGCTGGTCGACGGTGGGTTCACATTGGGCGGATTGCGGCCTTGGTTCAACCAGTTCGTCGTCGAGCACAGTTGAACCATGAGCTATTGGGGGCGACCTACGGGATCGCATCAACGCGCTCCGCTGCGTGTGGCTCATCGGGGCGGTCCCGCTTGAGGAAGGGCTCATTCGAGTCCGCGGCCACGGACTACGGCTTTGCGGCCGCGAGTTCGATCACTCGGCTGTCGGCTGTGGGTCGATAGCACGCGCTCGCACCCATCGCGCGAAAGACAAGACGAGCAGAAGCTCAGGCCTGGATGGAGCCGCGCAAGCGGCCGCGGCGCTCGGACTTGCCGCTGGCGCCGTACACATCGCCCGCATCTGCCGGCATCAGCACATCGATGGCGCGGTCCAGCGCCACGCTGGCGCGCGAGAGTGTTTCGCGCTGGGCGGCCATGCGGCCACCGGCGAGCACGAGGCGGTTGCGCAGATGGGACGGCAAGGCGCCCAGGCGGGCTGCGGCGCGGAAGGCCTCGACGGCCTCGGCCAGGGCGCTGTGCAGGTCGGCCGCGTGCTGTTCGACAGCGGCCAGATCGCGGTGCAGCAGCGCTTCGCCCAATTGGTTCAGATGGCCCTCCACCTCCAGCAGCGGCAGCTCCAGATCGGGTCTGATGGGGGCGGCGGAGGCGGACATGGTGGCGGGTGAACTTGAGGTTAGGGGCGCCGCATCAATGCGACGAGCTGCGATCACCCAGCACGTCGCGCGCGTTGGACAGCAGCTTGTCGGCCACTGCGTCGGCGTTGACGCTGAACTTGCCGTCGGCAATTGCCTGGGTAATGCGCTGGACCTTCTCGGCGTCGAAAGACTCCGAGGTGGCGCCGCCCGCACCCTGCAGCAGCTGGGTGGCGGTGCTGGACAGTTCCAGCTGGGTGCTGGCTTCCGGGGCGCTGCTGCTCTTGCTGCTCTCCGCCTGCGGCTTGACCGCATGACTCTTGGCCTTGTGCGTGGCCGAACCCGTCTTCTCGATGGCGGCCGAGGCGGCAGCGACTTCCGAGCTGTTGCCGATTTTCATGATGCTCTCCTGAAGAAGGGCTGGCGCCCCTCCTCGCAGTTTGGACAAACCTTTTCAGGTCTGTCGGTTCTATCGACGCATCGCAGCCGAACTTGAGGGCCCGGCATGAAAATAATTGGCAAATCACCCGTTCTCAGGGGGAGGAGACTGTTCACAACAACACCTCCACCCGCCGCTCGCCCACCGGACGCCCGATCACGGTGCGGCCGTTTTCCAGGCGGATCCTGACCTCCTGGCCCTCGATCCCGGGGGAAAGGGCCTGCCCTTCGGAGGCAATCGAGAAGCCCTGGCCGCTGGCCGCGACCGTCACATTGGCACCCGCGGCAAACCATTGGCGCTTTTGCAGCATGCCGCCGCGCAGGGCCTCGCCGGCCGCCAGCGGCCGCGCCAGGATGCGGCCGATCGGCGGATCGGCCTCGACGAACACGGCGCCGCCATCGGCCGCCAAGTCAATTTCGGCCGTTGTCAGCATTTTTTCAGTCAGGACTGCGCCGGCCGGCAGGGCCTCGGCGGCAACCAGGGCCTTGGCATAGACCTTGACCGTCAGCGGCAGGCTCACATTCCAGCGCACCGGGCCGTCCGTGCATTTGAGGCCGACGCGGGTATGGCCCCACATGGGCAGGCCGGCCGGCAGGTAGGGTTCGATCTTGTTGCAGGGAGCCAGGCGCAGGCGCGGATTGAGCTGGCCCACCTCGACCTCGATGCGCGCCACGCGGCCGGGCTCGCTGGACTTGGCCGCCGCGGCGCCGGTGGCCAGCTGGCGCACCTGTTCCTGCAGCAGGGCTTCCACGCCGCTCTGCCCCTGGGCCTGGGCATGCACAGGCGCCGCCCAGCCGAGCAAGGCAGACAGCAGGAGCACAGGCAGCGTACGCATGCCGCGATTGTTCGCCGGGTGGGCGGCCCCACAGGGCGGGAAATGCCAGGACTTCGCCCTGCTTTTCTCGCTAAAGCTTTGCCACCCCGCGGAAAACAATCGTCCAAAGACCCATTTTGGGTGGACATCATGCTGAACCGACTGACCGACTCGCTGAACTTCCAGGCCCAGGCTTTGTCCCTGCGCTCGGAGCGCCAGCGCCTGCTCGCCAGCAATATCGCCAACGCCGACACGCCCAACTACCAGGCCCGTGACATCGACTTTGCCCGCGCCCTGAGCGCCGCCACCTCGGGCCAGGCGCAGGCCGGTTCGCTGGCCACCACGCAAGCCGGGCACATGGCTTCGCCGGCGCCGGGCACGGCCGAGGCGCAGTTGCTGTATGCGCAGCCGGCACAAACCAATCTGGACAGCAACACCGTGGACATGGACCGCGAGCGCGCCAATTTCACCGACAACACGGTCAAGTACGAGGCGACGCTGCGCTTCATCAGCGGAGCGGTCAAGACGACCATGGACGCGATGAAGCCATACAACGCCGCCTGAACAAGAAGTTAGGAGTTCCCCATGTCCATGCTTCAGATCTTCAACATCTCCGGCAGCGCGGTCAGCGCGCAGGCCCAGCGGCTCAATGTCGTGGCCTCCAACCTGGCCAACGTGGACACGGTGGCGGGCCCCGACGGCCAGCCCTACAAGGCGCGCCAGGTCACCTTCCAGACGGCCCTGGTGGGCGCCAGCGAGGATGCGACCTCGGCCGGCGTGCGCGTCTCGCAGGTCAGCGAAAACCAGACCCCCGGCCGCCGCGTGCTCGACCCCAAGAACCCGCAGGCCGATGCCGATGGCTACGTCACCTACAGCAACGTGAGCGCCGTGGAGGAGATGGTCAACATGATCTCGGCCTCGCGCTCCTACCAGAACAACATCGAAGTCATGAACACCGCGAAGACGCTGTTGCTCAAGACCCTGCAACTGGGCCAATAGTCCCGATGCGCCCCACGCACTGAAAGACCGCCATGTCCACGTCCTTTGACTACACCACGCTCAACCCGACCACGACCACGGTCACCAGCACGGGCAGCACCTCCGCGGCCAGCGGCGCCCAGCAGACCCAGGACACCTTCCTGAAGATGCTAGTGGCGCAGATGCAGAACCAGGACCCGCTCAACCCGATGGACAACTCGCAGGTGACGAGCCAGATGGCGCAGATCCAGACGGTCTCGGGCCTGTCCACGCTCAACGACAGCATGACGGGCCTGTCGAGCCAGTTCACGCAGATGCAGGCGCTGCAAAGCGTGAACCTGGTGGGCCACGACGTGCTGGTGCCGGGCAACCGCGTGAGCACCAGCGACACCGGCGGCACCGGCACCTATGACCTCGCCTCGGCGGCCGGCAACGTCAAGCTCGAAATCATGACCTCGGCCGGCACCGTCATCGACACCCAGCAGCTGGGCGCGCAAAGCGCCGGCCGCAACACCTTCAACTGGGCCAACACCAGCTATGGCGCCGACGCCAACCTCACCTACCGCATCACCGCCACCCAGGGCGCAGCGTCAGTGAAGGCCACCACCTACTCGCAGGACAAGGTCGAAGCCATCAACACCAGCGGCACCACCTTGCAGCTGCAGCTCGCCAATCTCGGCATGGTCGACTACAGCACGGTCGTCGCGGCCGACTGATCACACTCCAAGAAGGGTCTACATCATGGGTTTTCAACAAGGCCTCTCCGGTCTGAACGGTTCCAGCCAGAGCCTGGACGTGATCGGCAACAACATTGCCAACGCCAGCACCTACGGCTTCAAGGCCTCGCGGGCTGAATTCGCGGACGTCTATGCAGGCGCGCTGAGCGGCGCCGGCACCAACCAGGTGGGCATCGGCACCACGGTGCAATCCGTCTCGCAGCAGTTCACGCAGGGCAACATCTCGACCACCGACAACCCGATGGATCTGGCCATCAACGGCGGCGGCTTCTTCCAGGTCAGCGACGGCAAGAGCCCCACTGAGTACACCCGCAACGGCCAGTTCAAGCTCGACCAGAACGGCTTCATCGTCAACAACGACGGCCTCAAGCTGCTGGGCTACCCGGCCAACGGCCAGGGCGTGATCCAGCCCGGCTCTGCGCAGGCCTTGCAGCTGCCCACCGCGGGCATCGCGCCAGCCACCACGACCTCGGTCAACATGGAGTTCAACCTCGACTCGCGCGTCAAGGCCACGGCCTCCGACACTGCGCCGGGCTCCATCAACCTGAACGACCCCACCACCTACAACAACGCCACCTCGATGACCGTCTATGACGCCAAGGGACAGGAGGTGGCCGTGACCCTGTACTTCCAGAAGAATGCCGACAACGACGACGGCTCCACCACCTGGAACGTGTTCGCCACCGCCAACGGCCAGCCCTTCCCCACCGACAGCAACGGCGACGACATCGCGCTGGACGACCAGGGCAACCCCACCTCACCCTACGCCACCATCACCTTCCCCGCAGAAGGCGGCGCGCCCATCGACCCGACCAGCGCGCTCAACATGGATGTGCCGGCCGGCACCAATTCGGTCGGCGCCAGTACCCTGCCGATCAACGGCATCCAGTTCGACATGACCAAGGCCACCGAGAACGGCTCCAGCTTCGGCGTGACCGACCTCAAGCAGGACGGCTACGCGCCGGGCCAGCTGACCAGCATCGCCATCGACGACACGGGCGTGATCGAGGCCAAGTATTCCAACGGCCAGTCCAAGCCCGCCGGCCAGGTGGAGCTGGCCAACTTCCGTAATGTGCAGGGCCTGCAGCCGCTGGGCGGCAACGTCTGGGCGCGCACCTCGGCCTCGGGCGATCCCATCGTGGGCGTAGCCGGCGACGGCAATCTCGGCCAGCTGCAGGCCGGCGCGCTGGAAGAAACCAATGTGGACCTGACCGGCGAACTGGTGAACATGGTCACCGCTCAGCGCATCTACCAGGCCAACTCGCAGACGATCAAGACGGAGGACCAGATCCTCCAAACCATCGTCAACCTGCGCTGATTCAAGAAGTTAGGGGCACACGATGGACCGCATGATCTACCTCTCCATGGCCGGCGCCAAGGCCGCAATGGAACGGCAGGACGTGCTCTCCAACAACCTGGCCAACGTCTCGACCAACGGCTTCCGCGCGGAGCTGCAGGCCTTTCGCGCCGTGCCCGTGCGCGGCGACGGAGCCAGCACCCGCGCCTATTCGCTCGAAACCTCGGTCGGCTACAACGACGCGCCCGGCGTGATGCAGGTGACCGAACGCAACCTCGACGTCAGCATGCTGGGCAACGCCTGGCTGGCCGTGCAGGGGCTGGACGGCACCGAGGCCTATACACGGGCCGGCGCGCTCGACCTGAACAGCGACGGCATCCTGGTCACGCGCACCGGCCTGCAGGTGCAGGGCGACGGCGGCCCCATCCAGTCGCCGCCCAATGCCGAGCTCAGCATCGGCAGCGACGGCACCGTCAGCGCCAAGACTGCCGACTCACCGCGTGCCATCCCCATCGGCAAGCTCAAGCTGGTGACGCCCGATGCGCCGCTGCAGCGCGGCGAGGACGGCCTGTTCCGCAGCAGCACCGGCGAGGACCTGCCGCTGGACCCGAATGCCAAGCTGCAGGACGGCTCGCTCGAAGGTTCCAACGTCAGCCCCGTTGAGACCATGGTCAGCATGATCTCCGCCGCCCGCCAGTTCGAGCAGCAGATGAAGCTGCTGCAGATTGCCCAGACGCAGGGCCAGGAATCGGCCAAGCTGCTGAGCGAGAACTAAGTTCAAAGAGGTACACAACATGATTCGCTCACTCTGGATCGCCAAGTCCGGCATGGAGGCCCAGCAGACCCAGCTGGACGCCATCTCGAACAACCTCGCGAACTCGTCCACCAACGGCTACAAGCAATCGCACGCCATCTTCGAGGATCTGATGTACCAGAACCTGCGGCAGAGCGGCGCCAACTCGACCGAGCAGACGCAGTTGCCCACCGGCCTGCAGATCGGCCTGGGCGTGCGCCCGGTGGCCACCTCGCGCATCTACAGCCAGGGCAGCCTGCAGCAGACTGGCAACAACCTGGACCTGGCCATCAAGGGCAACGGCTTCTTCCAGATCCAGCAGCCCGACGGCACGACGGCCTACACGCGCGACGGCAGCTTCCAGCTCGACGCCAACGGCCAGATCGTCACCAACACCGGCTATACCGTGGTGCCCGGCATCACCATCCCGGCCACGGCGCAGAGCATCACCATCGGCCAGGACGGCACCGTCAGCGTGACGCTGCCAGGCCAGGTCAACCCGCAGACGCTGGGCCAGATCCAGCTGGCCAACTTCATCAATCCGGCCGGCCTCGACCCCAAGGGCGGCAACCTCTTTGCCGAAACCGCCTCCTCGGGCACGCCGAACGTGGGCGCGCCCAACCTGAACGGCATGGGTTCGCTGCAGCAGGGTTATGTCGAAAGCTCCAACGTCAATGTGGTGACAGAGCTGGTGACCATGATCCAGACCCAGCGCGCCTACGAGCTCAACTCCAAGGCCGTGCAGACCTCCGACCAGATGCTCCAGAAGCTGGCGCAAATTTGATGACCCACCCCCGTAGCGCTTCGCGCTCCCCGTCAAGGGGGCGCACCCGATGGCCTGGCAAAGCCAGTTCCATGGCCGCCGCTTGGGAATACACGACTACCTCGCAAGGAGCATTGTCATGAAACGCGCTCTGGCCCTGCTCGTCGCCCTGCCCCTGGCCGCCTGCAGCACGCTCTACCCGACGCCGCAGGTCAAGCTCGAACACCTGCCCGTGGTCGATCTGCCGATGACGCCCGCTCAGCGGCCCACCGATGGCTCGATCTTCCAGGCCGCCAGCTACCGGCCGCTGTTCGAGGACAACCGGGCGCGGCTGGTGGGCGACACGCTGACCGTGCAGATCCAGGAGCAAATCAGCGCCACGCAGAACTCGACCAGCAGCATCGACAAGAAGAGCTCGCTCTCGGCCGGCATCAGCGCCATCCCCGGCCTGAACGCCGCCAAGGCCCTAGCCAACGCCTCCGCCACGGGCGCCGGCGAAATCAAGCACGATGGCCTGGGCAACAACACCAACACCAACACCTTCACCGGCTTCATCACCGCCGTGGTCACGGCCGTTCTGCCCAACGGGCATCTGATGATCACTGGCGAGAAGCAGATCGGCGTCAACCAGAACGTGGACGTGCTGCGCTTCTCCGGCCAGGTGGACCCGCGCGCCATCGGCCAGGGCAACACCGTCTCCTCCACGCTGATCGCCAACGTGCGGATCGAGCAGCGCGGCAAGGGCGCCTTCGCCGATGCCCAGGGAATAGGCTGGCTTTCGCGGTTCTTCTTGAACCTTTCGCCGACTTAAGAGTCCCCAGAATCGGTCGATAGAAGTCCCCCTCCATCGACCGATATGCAAGTCTCCCCCAAAGCCCTGCTGCACAGCCTGCGCGCCCTGCTCGTGCTGGCCCTGGTGTGCATAGCACTGGCCTTTTTCAGCACCAGCGCCCACGCCGTGCGCATCAAGGAAGTGGCCTCCGTGGCCGGCGTGCGCAGCAATGCGCTGACCGGCTACGGGCTGGTGGTGGGTCTCGACGGCACGGGCGACCAGACCACGCAGGCGCCTTTCACGCAGCAAAGCCTGACCGCCATGCTGCAGAGCTTCGGCGTCATCCTGCCGCCGGGCGTCACCATGCAACCGCGCAATATCGCCGCGGTGATGGTGACGGCCCAATTGCCTGCCTTTGCCCAGCCGGGCCAGCAGATCGACATCAATGTCTCCTCGATGGGCAATGCCAAGAGCCTGCGTGGCGGCACCCTGGTGGCCACGCCGCTCAAAGGTGCGGACGGGCAGATCTACGCGCTCGCACAAGGCAACGTAGTGATCGTCGGCGCCGGCGCTTCGGCCAACGGCTCCAAGGTGCAAGTCAACCAGCTGGCCTCGGGCCGCATCCCCAGTGGCGCACAGGTGGAGCGCAGCGTGCCCTCGGGCGTCAATGGCGGCGACACCATCCAGCTCGATCTCAACAGCGCCGACTTTGCCACCGCCCGCGCCGTGGCACAGGCCATCAACAAGGCCAAGGGTGCGGGCACGGCCCAGCCGCTGGACGGCCGCGTCATCCGCGTAAAAGCGCCCACCGCCAGCGAGGATCGCGTGGCCTTCCTGGCCGACCTGGAAAACCTGAACGTCGATCAGACCGCACCCGCCGCACGCGTGGTGCTGAACGCCCGCACCGGCTCCATCGTGATGAACCAGGCGGTCTCACTGCTGCCCTGCGCGGTGGCACATGGCAATCTCTCGGTCACCATCACCACCACACCGACGGTCAGCCAACCTAATGCGTTATCCAGTGGACAGACAGTCGTGACGCAGAAGTCGGACATCTCGATCAAGCAGGAACCCGGCCCCCTGATCCAGATGCCGGCCGGCGCCAACCTGGCCGACGTGGTCAAGGCCCTGAGCGCCCTGGGCGCCACGCCGCAGGACCTGCTGGGCATCCTGCAGGCCATGAAGTCCGCCGGAGCGCTGAATGCCGAGCTAGAGGTGATTTGATGATGCCCCCTCGCTCGCTTCGCTCACTCCCACCCAAGGAGGCGCAGGCCTCCCCAGAGGCGGCCCGTCGGGAGTCTTGAGATGTCCACCTTCAACCCCGCCAGCCTCACTGCAGGCCTCTCCACGGACGCGCATTCGCTCGACGCCTTGCGCTCCAGCGCGGTACGCGACCCCAAGGCGGCGATCAAGGAAACGGCCAAGCAGTTCGAATCGCTCTTCATGCAGGAAGTCATGAAGAGCATGCGCGCTTCCACGCTCAGCAGCGGCATGCTCGACAACTCGGCAACGCAAATGGGCACGGAGATGCTGGACACCCAGTTCGCCGGCAAGCTCTCCGGCCTGCCCGGCGGTCTTTCCGACGCCATCGCCAGGCAGATGCAGCGCCAGATGGGCGTCAGCAGCGACGCCAGCAAGCAGGCCGTGCAGCCGCTGCCGGCCTTGGCCAAGCGCGGCGTGCAGGCACATGTGCAGAGCTTCATCGAGAAACATCAGAGCGCGGCCAAGGCCGCCGAGGCTGCCACCGGCATCCCTTCGAGCTTCATGCTGGCCCAGGCCGCGCACGAGTCCGGCTGGGGCAAGCATGAGATCGCCAACAAGGACGGCACGCCTTCGTACAACGTCTTCGGCATCAAAGCCACGCCGGGCTGGACCGGCAAGACCACCGACGTGCAGACCACCGAATACGTGGACGGCAAGGCCCAGCGCGTGACCGCCAAGTTCCGTGCCTACGGCAGCTATGCCGAGGCTTACAAGGACTACGCCAATCTCATCAGCTCCAACGATCGCTACGCCTCGGTCGTCGCCCAGGCCCGCAAGGGCAATGCGACCAGCTTTGCACAAGGCCTGCAGAAGGCCGGCTATGCCACCGACCCCGAATACGCCAGCAAGCTGGCCAAGGTCATCGACACGACCGTCCGTGTCCAGCGGGCCCTTGCCTAAACGCGGAGATCCCAAATGAGCAGCAGCTTGCTTCAACTCGGCGTCAGCGGCATGTTCGCCAACCAGGCGGCCTTGCAGACCATCGGCCACAACATTGCCAACGCCAACACGCCCGGCTACTCGCGCCAGCAAGTGGTGCTGACCACGCCGCCGGGCCAGTTCACCGGCGCGGGCTTCTTCGGCAAGGGTGTCAGCATCGACACGGTGATGCGCGCCCACAATGACTTCCTGACCTCGCAAGCAGCCAGCACGCAGTCCACCTCGTCGATGGACCAGACGCACTCCGACTCGCTGAACCAGCTCCAGAAGGTCTTTCCCACGGGAGACGCCGGCATCGGCAGCGCGGCCGGCACCTTCTTCAGCAATCTCATCAACGTGGCCAACTCGCCGGCCGACCCTTCGGCGCGCCAGGTGGCACTGGGCGGCGCGAACGATCTGGCCAGCCGCTTCGCTTCGGCCGGCCAGCAACTGGCCGACCTGCAGTCGGGCGTGGTCAGCGACCTCAAGGCCGACGTCTCGCAGGTCAACCAGCTGTCCAAGCAGATTGCGCAGGCCAACGCGGCCATTGCCGCATCCGCCGGCACCGGCCAGGCGCCCAACGATCTGCTGGACCAGCGCGACCAGCTGATCTCCAAGCTCAGCGCCTTCGTACAGGTCAGCACCCTGCCGGCCAGCGATGGCACAGTGGGCGTGTTCATCGGCGGCGGCCAGCGTCTGGTGCTGGGCACGCAATCGCAGGACCTGACGGTCAGCTCCGATCCCTACGACCCGACCAAGGCCCAGGTCGCCATCCAGGAAACGAACGGCCCGCGCGCGCTGGACCCGAGCGTGCTGACGGGCGGCTCCATCACCGCGCGGCTGCTGTTCCAGAACGACGACCTGACGCACGCCAAGGCCCTGCTGGGCCAGATGGCCACAGCGATGAGCGCACGCGTGAACCAGCAGCAAGCCCTGGGGCTGGACCTTTCCAACCCGGCCGGCAGCGGCGCACCGATCTTCAGCGTCAACGATCCGCGCGCCCTGCCCGCCACGACCAACGCCCGCAACCCCGACGGCACCTACGCCACGTCCGTGGGCATCACCATCACCGACGCGACCCAGCTGCAGGCCACCGACTACAGCCTCGCTCCGGTCGATGACGGCACGCCCGGCCTGTACAAGCTGACGCGACTCTCCGATGGCCTGGTCCGCAACGTGAGTGATGGCGACACGGTGGACGGCTTTCGCATCAACGTCAACGGCGCCACCATGGCCCAGGGCGACTCCTTCCAGTTGCAGACCGTCAGCAACGCTGCGGGCAGCATGAAGGTGGTGCTGGACGACCCAAACGGCATCGCCGCCGCCGCGCCGCTCACGGCCTCCGTTGACGCCGCCAATACCGGCACGGCCAGCGTGGCCTCGCTGTACGCCGTCAACAGCAACGTCGATCCGACGCAGGCGCCGATGACCTTGAGCTTCACCGGCCCCAACGCCGACGACCCCACCAAGATGGACTACAACCTGAGCCTGGCCAACGGCACCGTGCTCACCGGGACCTGGACCTCGGGCCAGCCCATCGGCAACCAGCCGGGTGCCAACCCGGCCATCGACCTGGGCTTCGAGCTGCAGCTCAACGGCGTGCCGCGCACGGGCGACACGGTGGAGATCGACCCCACCCAGTTCACGGGCAACAACAACGGCAACGCCAAGGCCTTCCTGAACATGCAGACCGAGACCTTCGTCGGCCGCCAGGTCCTGGCCGACGGCACGGTGGCGCCCGGCTCCAACATCACCGATGCCTATGCCGCGGCCATGGGCGACATCGGCTCGCGCGTGCAGGGCGCCACCTACCTGTCCACCGTCTCGGCCAGCGTGGCACAGGACGCCGAGACCGCACGCTCCAACCAGGCCGGCGTCAACATCGACGAGGAAGCGGCGCGGCTGATGCAGTTCCAGCAGGGTTACCAGGCCTCGGCCCGGGTGCTGCAGACGGCGCAGACGCTCTTCAACCAACTGCTGCAAGTCGTCAGTTCCTGAGGATAGATCCCATGCGTCTCTCCACTGCCAATTACTTCGACACCTCGATCACCACGCTGCAGGCGCGCCAGCTGCAACTGCAGCAGTCGCAGATCCAGCTCAGCTCGGGCAAGCGCATCCAGCAGGCCAGCGACGACCCGACCGGCGCCGCCCAGGCCGAGCGCGCACGCGCCTCGATCAGCCGCATCGACGCCGACACGCGCGCCCAGCAGGCCAGCCAGAACAGCATGACTCTGGCCGAGTCGGCCCTGGGCGACGCCACCGACCTGCTTCAGCAGATCCGCGAAACCGTGGTGCAGGCCGGCGACGGCAGCTACACGGACGCCGAGCGCCAGGCCCTGGCCGCCAAGGTGCAGGACCTGCGCAACCAGCTCTTCACCGTGGCCAACCGCACCGATGGCGCCGGCAACTACCTGTTCTCGGGCCAGGGATCGGGCGGCCCGCCCTTCCTGGACCAGGCCGGCGGCGTGACCTATGCCGGCGTGGCCGGCGTCAACCAGACCGGCGTGCTGGGCAACTACCAACTCTCGGTCGATGGCCGCTCGGTCTTCGAGCGTGCGCTCAGCGGCAACGGCGGTTTCGTGACCGCGGCGGGCACCAACAGCAACAGCGGCGACGCGCCCACGGCCTGGGTGGACTCCGGCTCCGTCACCGACCCGCAGGCCCTGACCGGCCACAACTACCTCATCCAGATCAATGGCACGGCGCCCGACCAGAACTACGTGGTGACCGACAACGACAGCGGCGCCACGGTGGCCTCCGACAGCTTCACCCCCGGCCAGTCGATCGCCTTCGACGGCATGTCCATGGCCATCACAGGCACGCCCACCGATGGCGACCAGTTCACGGTGGCGCCGGCAACCAACAATCTGAAGGTTTTCGACGTGCTGGACCGCACCATCGCCGACCTCAAAGCGCCCCAGCGCACCGGCGCACAGATCTCCCAGGCTAACGCCGTGGATCTACGGGACCTGGATGCAGTGATGGGAAACATGCAAAATGTCCGCAGCCAGGTGGGCCAGACCATGAATAATCTGGACAACACCGCCACGCGGACAAGTTCACTGAAGCTGAACGCCCAGACCGAGCAGTCGAATGCAGAAGACCTGGACATGGTGTCGGGTATCTCTGAATTCCAGAATCAGCAGACGGGCTATCAGGCGGCTTTGCAGACTTACGCGATGGTGCAACGCATGTCGCTCTTGCAGTACATCACCAGCTAACTTCGGGACCGTCCGGCGGTGCCCGCCACAACAATGAATCACAACATTCTGGGCTCCGTCGCAATGGGTTACGCACCGCTGGTGGATGCGCAGCGCATGGTCAACGCCACGCGGCTGACCGTCGTGCCGCTGCGGCCCGACGCCGCCCTGGAGGGCAGCGATCTGCTGGCCGCCATGGCAGAGGTCTGGCCCGCGGGCGACGGCCAGGTCGTGCTGAGCATCCACAACGAAGCCCTGCTCAAGTCGGTGCTGGCGGCCAAGCCCAGTGCCAACGTCATGCTGGAGGTGCCGGCCTTCATGGCCGCGGACGATGGCTTGAACGAGCCGATCCAGGCTCTCAGGGCTGCGGGCAACAAGCTGCTGCTCAAGGGTCGCGCTTCGGCCAGTGTCTCGCTGGCCGTGCTGCCCTGCTTCAAGTACGCCCTGCTCGATCCGCAGGACGAAGCCCAGGGCGACGGCAGCCCCGGCCTGACCAAGCTGCTGACGGGCGTACGCGGCGCCGCCGACATCGACGCCGCCTTCAAGCGCGGCGCGCAAGGCGTGATCGGCTGGCCGATGGAGGGCGCCTACGAGCCGCCGCCCGGCGCACCCACGCGCAGCGACGTGCAGGCCGACTTGCAAGTCATCGTCGAGCTGATGTCGCGCGTGGACCAGGGCGAGGACATCGACCGGCTGGAGCAGACCCTCAAGCGCGACCCCAGCCTGGCCTTCAAGCTGCTGCGCTACATGAACTCGGCCGCCTTCGGCCTCTCGGTCGAGGTGTCTTCCTTCCGCCATGCCATCATGCTACTGGGCTACTCGCGGCTGAAGCGCTGGCTGGCCCTGCTGCTGACCACCGCCAGCAAGGACCACAGCATGCGCCCCATCATGTTCGGCGCCCTGCGCCGCGGCCTGATCATGGAGGAACTGGCCAAGAGCATGGACGACTCCGAGATGCGCGACGAGATGTTCGTCTGCGGCCTGTTCTCCCTGCTGGACCACATGCTCAAGCAGCCTTTCACGCGCCTGCTGCAATCGATCCCGGTGCCCGAGCGTGTGCGCCAGGCCCTGGTGGAAGGAACGGGCCCCTATCGCCCCTACCTCGACCTCGTGCAGGCGCTCGAAGCCGAGTCGATCTACGACTACCGCAGCGCCACCGAACAGCTCATGCTCGACGCCCAGGAGGTCAACGCCTGCCTGCTGCGCGCGCTGCAAAAAGCGTCCCATCTCGAATAAGACCTCGAGCGCTGGCGGCCGCCAGCTCCGGCATACACTCGCCGCATGACGGCCAGCATGCACTCGGTGCTCGAAGCGTTCGACGTGATGGATGCGCTCGCCGGCGAAGCCCTGCTGTGCTTCGCGCCCTCGGGCCAGGTGCTGCGGGCCAATCCGGCCTTTCGCAGACTCAGTGCCGTCGAGCACCTCGATCACGCCCCGGCCGCACTGCTGCATCTGCTCGGCTGGCCCACGGATGACGGAGCGACGCGCCAGTTCAGCGGCCCGCTGATCGACCTGGGAGGCCGCCCGCGGCAGCTCAGCAGCCGCGTGGTGCGCATCTCCAACGGCCATATCGCCCGCTTCAAGGACCGCAGCAGCAGCCACGCGCGGGATCTGACCCGCCAGGTGGAGTTGGACTCCGTGCTCGTCGGCATCGTCACCGTGGGGCCCGGCGGCATCGAGTGGATGAACCGCTCGGCGCGCCGCATGTTCGGCGCCTTGCTGGGCGACTGCGTGGGCCGCAGCATCGACATCGTCGCCACTCCCGACCCCGGCCACCCGCTGCGCCAGGCGCAACGCCTGCAGGCACTGCGCGAAGGCGAGAGCGAAAGCTTCGAGTGCCAGATCCACGCGCTCGACGGCCGCGAATTCTGGGTCGCCGGCAACGCCGTCATCACCGGTCAGGGCGAGGCCCGGCGCCTGACCTACGCCCTGCTCGACATCGACCGCCGCCGCGAGGCCGAGGCGCAGACCGAGGCCGCGCGCGCCTCGCTGGCCCGCATCATCGAGGCCGCGCCCCTGGCCATCAGCCTGCATGACGCGCGCACCCGCCGCATCGAACGCATCAACCAGGCCGCGGCAGACATCGCCGGCCGGGCCCCCGCAGCCCTGCTGGGAACGCGGCCCGACGCCTTGTTCGGCCCGGCCAACGGCGCGCGCATCGCGGCCGATATGGACCTGGCCATGCAGGCCGACGTCGGCGCCGTGATCGAGCGCGAATACCGCAGCGGCAGCGGTGCGGACGAGCGGGTCTGGGACCTGCGCCTCCTGCACCTGAGTGGCAGCACCCCGGCCGCCGAGACCGGCGACGCCGGGCAGGTGCTGCTGGTGGCCAGCGACGTGACGACGCAGCGCGTGGCCGAGGCCGAACGCTTGCGCGAGGCCATCGCGCAGCGCGAGCTGCTGGTGCGCGAGGTGCACCACCGCATCAAGAACAATCTGCAAGGCGTGGCCGGCCTGTTGCAGGGCATTGCCGCGCGGCGGCCCGAGGTAGCCGAGGTCATGCAGGACGCCGTGGGCCAGGTCAACGCGATTGCGCAGGTCTACGGCCTGCAGGTGGGCGACGACGGGCCGCTGTCCATGCGCCGCCTGATGGAAGCCATCGTCAGCTCGGTGCGCCGCATGTCCGGGCGCAGCATTGCCACCGGCCTGCACGGCGACCCGCACGACGCCGACCGCTGGCAGCTGCCCGAGGGCGACTCGATCCCCATCGCGCTGGCGCTCAACGAACTGCTGACCAACGCCATCAAGCATGGCCCGGGCAGCGAGGTGTCCTGCATCTTCGTGGCCCACGCCGACCGGGTGCAGCTCGAAATCCGCAACCCGGGCAGCCTGCCACCGCACTTCGATCCGGCCCGGCTGCCCGCCAGCGTCTCGGGGCTGAGCCTGGTGCGCGCCCTGCTGCCCCGGCGCGGCGCCCGGCTGTCCTTTGCGCAGCGTGAGGAACAAGGCCAGTCCCAGGTGCTTTGCACGCTGGAATTGCTGCCGCCCAGCATCGAACTGCGCTCGCGGCCGGGCCCCCGATCGGGTGACAGTGCAAGCGCGGCCAAGCCTGGACAATCAGCACCATGAACAGCGCGGCAAGCAAGGGCAAGATCCTCGTCGTCGATGACGACCGGCTGGTGCTGGCCACGCTCGGCTTCGGCCTGGCGCAGGCCGGCTTCGAGGTTATCGACGCCGACAACGGCGACGATGCCATCCTGCTGGCGCGCGAACACCGGCCGGGCCTGGCCCTGCTGGACATCCGCATGGAAGGCCGCTCCGGCTTCGACGTGGCCGCCTATCTGCGCGACCACCTCGGCATCCCCTTCGTCTTCCTCTCCGCCTTTGCCGATGACGAGACGGTGGCGCGCGTGCGCGAGCTCGGCGCGGCGGCCTACCTGGTCAAGCCGCTGGACATCCGCCAGATCGTGCCGACCGTGGAAGCTGCCTTCAACCAGCCCTCTGTCGAAAAGCTGCAGCAGCCGCCCGCCGCGCTGCGGCAGTTCGTGCCGCTGGCCATCGGCAGCCTGATGCAGCGCGAGCGCCTCGGCAGCGCGCAGGCCCTTGAAGTACTTCAGCGCGAGGCCGCAGACCAGGGCTGCTCACTGTTCGAGGCCGCGCAAGCCCTCGTCGAGGCGCTGGAAGCTCAGGCCAGGGTGAAGTAGAAGCGCGCGCCCTGCCCGATTGCGCCCTCGGCCCAGACCTCGCCGCCATGCCGGCGCACGATGCGCCGCACCGAGGCCAGGCCCATGCCGGTGCCCGGAAACTCTGCCGCACTGTGCAGGCGCTGGAAGGCGCCGAACAGGCGGTCGGCAAAGCGCATGTCAAAGCCAGCGCCCTGGTCGCTGACGACGAACACGCAGCGGCCGGGCTCCTGCCGCGCCTCGAAGCGGATCCGCGTGGTCTCGCAGCCGGCGCTGTATTTCCAGGCGTTGCCCAGCAGGTTCTCCAGCACCATGCGCAGCAAGAGCGGATCGCCCTCGGCCACCAGGCCCGGCTCGATATGCAAGGCCACGGCACGCGAGGGCTCGCCGCGGCTGAAGTCGTCAAGAATCGTGCGGGCCAGCTGAGACAGCTCGACCGGCTGGCGCGCCAGCGGCCGCATCGACAGCTGCGACAGCGACAGCAGCGCGTCGATCATCGCGTGCATGCGCTGGGCTGCGCCCGACACGCGGTCCAGATGGTCGTTGCCCACCCGGTCCAGTTGCAGGCCGTAGTCTTCCTTGAGAATCCTGGCGAAGCCCTCGACCACGCGCAGCGGCGCGCGCAGATCGTGCGAGATCGTGTAGGCGAAGGCGGCATGTTCGTCGGCCTCGCTGCGCGGCTCGGAGCGCAGCGGCTCCGCAGCGCCCTGGTAGCCGGCAAAGCGGCCCTGGCCATCGAAGCAGGCCACGCCGCGCAGCAGCCATTGCTGGCCAGCCTCGTCGCGCACCGGCAGGCCGTCGAAATTGCGCCGCGCACTGAGCGCGGAGCGCAGCTCGCTGTCGGCCGGCACCTGGAAGCGCTCGAACAGGGTCTGGGTGACGGCCGCGCCCACCCAGCTCGAAGCCACGGCGTCGCGCGGCGGCTGCCAGCGCACGAGGTGGTGGTCGCCATCGCTGGCCCAGTGCCAGTCGCGCTGCAGCTGGGCCAGCGCCTGCGCCTGCATGCGCGTCTCGCGCAACTGCTCGCCCAGATGCTGGCGTGTCAACCGCACGCCCAGATGCCAGCCTATGGCCGCCACGGCCAGCAGCAGCATGGCCATGCACAGCGTGGCGCCCACCATCAGGCCCACGCCCGAGCCCTCCTGCAGCACCAGGCTGGCCAGGCCCAGCATCATCAGCGTGATCACCAGGCCCAGCACCAGCGCCATGCCGCGGCGGGGCGGCGGGCTGCCGGCGTCTTCGACCTTGCTCAGGCTGTTCATGGCCGGCATTGTATGTAGGTGAATCTTGACGTTAGCCCAACACGAGCTGGACTTTCAGGCAAGCGCTGCGATGCTGAAATCCATCACGGTCTGTGGGTCAGAAGCCGCAGCGTCGGTTGTACATTCACAAGCTTGATCCGGTCAGACAACACCAACAGCCACGACCATGCCGTACGCCGACCCTTCCAACGACCCCCTGGACGCCGATGCGCTGGCGCGCCTGCGCGAACTTGACCCGGGCGATGCCAATGGTTTGTTGGATCGGGTGATCGCGGCCTATTTGAACTCACTCGACCGCCTGCTGCCCGAACTGAACGCTGCGCGCGGCCCCGGCGGCACGCTGGACACGGTCCGCCAGGTGGCCCACACCCTCAAGTCCTCTTCCGCCAGCCTGGGTGCCCTGAAGCTTTCTAGGCATTGCGCGGAGGTCGAAACGCTGGCACGTAACGGCCAAACAGAGCGCATCGAGGCCGAGATTGACGCTATGCTTGAAGAGCTTGGCCGGGCCCGTGTGGCGCTGTCGGCCCTTCGCAAAGTGCAGCCCTGAGCCGCGCCATGGTCATGAACATCCGCGACATGAACGCTGAAGCCCCGTCGCCTGCCGCCGATCAGGCGGAACTGCCCAGGGTGCTGCTGGTCGATGACGACGAGGTCACGCTGATGCTGACCGCGGTCGCGCTGCGCGAGCGCGGCTTCGAGATCACCGAGGCCAGGAGCGGCGCCGAAGCACTCAACAAGATCGCCGAGGGCGCGCCCGACATCATCGTGCTCGACGCCATGATGCCCGAGCTCGACGGCTTCGAGACCTGCACCCGCATGCGCGCCCTGCCCGGCTTCGAGTCCACGCCCGTGCTGATGCTGACCGGCCTGGACGACGACGCCTCCATCACCCGCGCGTATCAAGTCGGCGCCACCGACTTCTTCGTCAAGTCCTCGCAATGGAGCCTGCTCGCGGGCCGCCTTCAATACCTGCTGCGCAGCTCGCGCACTCGTATCGAGCTAGAGCGCAGCAAGGCCCGTCTCGCGCGCGCCCAGGATCTGGCCCGCATGGGCAGCTTCGAGTGGGACGTCCACGCCGGTTTCTCGCTGGCCGCCGAGGCGCTGCGCGTGTTCGGCCGCGGGCCCAGCGATCCGCTGGATTTCATCGGCGTGATGCGCATGGTGCCGCCCAGTGATCGCGCCCTCTTCCTGCGCCTGCTGCGCGACGTGCTCTCGCACAACTCGGTGCTGGTGACCGATCTTCCGGTCACGCTGCTTGATGGCCGCCAGCGCGTGGTCCACATCGAGGCCGAGCCCGAGTTCAACGAGTTCGGCAGCGCCTGCGGTTATTCCGGCGTACTGCAGGACGTGACCGACCGCCGCCAGGCGGAAGACCGCATCCGCCAGCTCGCGCATTTCGACTCATTGACCGGCCTGCCCAACCGCCGCCAGCTGATCTGGCGCGTCGAGCGCGCGATTGAGCAAGCCCGCCGCGGCGGCCATGAGGTCGGCCTGCTGCTGATCGACCTGGACCGCTTCAAGGTCATCAACGACACGCTCGGCCATGCGGCCGGCGACGAGCTGCTGATCGAAGTCGGCCGGCGCCTGCGCTCCTGCGTGCGCCACTCCGACCAGGTGATGGAAGGCATGCTCGACACCGTCGGCGGCCGTTCGCACCGTGCGCTGGAGGCCGTGGGCCGGCTGGGCGGTGATGAGTTCGTGGCCCTGCTGCCCGAGGTGGCGGACGAGCGCGATGCCGAGCGCGTGGCCCAGCGCGTGCTGGACGTGATGCGCGAGCCCATCTTCATCGCCGGCCAGGATTGCTTCGTCACCGCCAGCGTGGGCATCGCCATCTTCCCGCGCGACGGCCAGACCATGGCCGATCTGCTGCGCAACTCCGACGTGGCCATGTATGCGGTCAAGTCGCAGGGCCGCAATGCCGCGGCGCTCTACACGCCGCAGCTGGCCGGCCAGGGCCGCGAGAAGCTGGAGTTGGAGTCCGCCCTGCACAAGGCGCTGGAACGCAACGAGATCGTGCTGCACTACCAGCCCAAGATCGACGTGCGCGGCGCCCGCATGGTGGGCGCCGAGGCACTGATGCGCTGGAAGCGCGGCGGCCGCCTGGTGCCACCGGCCGAGTTCATCCCGCTGGCCGAGGAAACCGGCCTGATCGTGCCGCTGTCCGAATGGGCGCTGCGCGAGGCCGCACGCCAGGCCAAGGTCTGGCAGCTCAATTTCGGCTTCTCGGATTCGATTGCCGTCAACCTGCCGAGCCGCCTGTTCGAGCGCTCCGACCTGGTCGAGCACATCCACCAATGCGTGAGCGCCTATGGCGTGCCGCACCGCGCGATCCAGCTGGAGATCACCGAGAACAATCTGATGAAGGACCTGCAGAACGTCATCCCTGCGCTGCACCGCCTGAACGAGGTTGGCGTGGAGATTTCCATCGACGACTTCGGCACCGGTTATTCCTCGCTCGCCTACCTCACGACGCTGCCGATCTCCGAAGTCAAGATCGACCGCACCTTCGTGCGCGACCTCGGCATCACGCCGCAGAGCTCAGCCGTGGTCACCGCCATCATCGCCTTGGCGCGCGCGCTCGGTTTGCGCGTGATTGCCGAAGGCGTGGAGACACTGCGCCAGATGGAAGTGCTGCACCGCCTGGGCTGCAGCCAGATGCAAGGCTTCCTGTTCAGCAAGCCGCTGCCGCCCGACGAGCTGGAGCGCTGGCTCACGCAGACCGTGCTGCCACGCAAGGCGCCGTGGGTCATGCAGGCTGGCGCTGAAAACGCCGAGGGCGACATCGCACACTGATGACTCCCGCGCAGATTGCCAAGGCCGCGCTCCTGCGGCTGTCCAAGTCCCAGCAGGAGCCCACGCCGGAAAACTACGCTCGCGCCTACGCGCAAGAGGCTGGCACCGAGGCGCCTGCGTCGGCAGCAGCTGCGGCGGCCATGCCCGAGCGCGCGCTGGTGCTCGTCAACAAGCTGGTGAGCCTGGGCGTGGGCAGCGGCCAGGTGCGCCAGGACTTGAGCGCCCTGACCCGCGACGGCCGCTGGGAAGATGCGCTCAAGCTCGTTGAAAAACTGCTGCAGACCGACAGCCCGGCCGCCCAGGGCGATGCCTGGGCCCAGGCCATCGAACGCCTGACCCGCGGCCTGGAGCGCGGCGGCAAGAGCTGGACGCTGGCGCGCAAGAAGGACGGCTTGCTGCGCGTGCTGGAAGGCAACCGCAGCGACCCGCAGCGCCTGCTCGCCCGCCTGCGCCAGATGGTCAGCAGCTGGGACGGCGATGGCGCCAGCGCGGGCAATGTCGAAGAAGAGGCCGGCGGCACGCCCAGCCAATTCCTCTCGCCCGAGGAGGCGGACGCCAGCGTGCATGGCGCCCTGGACGGCGCTGCCGACGAAGCTGCGGGCGATGCGGGCGAATGGCCCGCCGTCGGCAGCACGCTGCACGGCACCGTTCGCCATGCGCTCAAACAATCTGAAGGCCAGGCCGAGGGCCTGCTGCGCGAGCTCGACGCGGCGCACGAAGGCCTGCAACGCGATGGCGCCACAACCGAACGCGCCGCGCAGATCGAAGCCCTGTGCGCCCGCGCCCGCCATCTGCTCGACCATCGCCAGCACCTGTTCGGCGAGCTGGGCCAGCTGTGCCGGGAACTCTCAAGCAGCCTGATCGACCTGGCCGAGGACGACTCCTGGGCACGCGGCCAGGCCGAGGCCATGAACGCCGCCATCGAGCAGGGCCTCGGCGGCCGCGGCGTGCGCTCGGTCAGCGAAATGCTGGCCGGCACGCGCGAACGCCAGGCCAGCCTGCGCCAGGAGCGCGGCCGAGCGCGCGATTCGCTCAAGAGCCTGATCCAGAAAATGCTCAGCGAGCTGGGCGAACTGGGCCAGCACACCGACCGCTTCCAGAACAACGTCGGCCGCTATGCCGATGCCATCGAGAAGGCCGACAGCCTCGAAAGCCTGGCCGGCACCGTGCGCGAGATGGTGGAAGAAAGCCGCAGCGTGCGCGACCTCGTGCAGCAGACGCAAAGCCGGCTCACGCTCGAACATGATCGCGCGGTCGAACTCTCGGCCAAGGTGCAGACCCTGGAAGACGAGCTGCGCAAGCTCTCCAACGAGGTGCAGACCGACCAGCTCACCCAGATCGCCAACCGCCGCGGCCTGATCAAGGCCTTCGAGCAGGAGCAGGCCAAGAGCGAGCGCGAGGAGAGCACCATCGCGCTAGCCTTGCTGGACATCGACAACTTCAAGAAGCTCAACGACTCACTCGGCCACGCGGCCGGTGACGAAGCCCTGAAAGCCCTGGCAACGCGCGTCTCGCAGCTGCTGCGCCCCGGCGACATGGTGGCCCGCTACGGCGGCGAGGAATTCGTGCTGCTGCTGCCGGCCACGCCGCTGGATGAAGCGCAAGCCGTGCTCGCACGCTTGCAGCGCTCGCTCTCGGCCAGCCTGTTCGTGCATGAAGGCAAGGACGTGTTCGTGACGTTCTCGGCTGGGGTCACGCTCTACCGCAAAGGCGAGACGCTGGAAGGCGCACTGGATCGGGCGGATGTGGCGCTGTATGAGGCGAAGCACACGGGGAAGAACAGGGCTTGTGTGGCGCCTTGATTGCCTGATGCGCCGAGATTGGCATGGGTGCAAGAGGCGGTGTTTTCAACACACCGCTCCTTGCTTTCCGCTGCAGCTTCAGTCAGATTTTTAGTAGGCTTTGGACTATTGATCGGCAGGAAGAAAGATTAGGCACCGGCATGCGTTTCGAGCCATTGCTATCGCCGCTGTCACGATAACTTTAGTGCTTCCCTTGACATGGGTGGCGGCCTGGGCCCTGTCGCTTTCCAAGGAATCCCATCTCGCTTACGCAGTAGCAGATACCTCCCAGAACAATCTGTTTGGCCGTGCAACCGCTGCCGTTTCCGTCTTGGTGGTCCGCGGTTGGGGCACCTGCCCTCGGCTGACTGGGCCAGAGACGCCCCCGGGCTTTGTCGTCAACGCTCACGACAGCGCTGCCGATGACGAACGGCTTGTTCCGTTGATCGAGGCTCTGATCGCGGCCGGGTGCAGTCCAAACGACTACTCCGCTCAAGGATTCGCTCCATTGATGAATGCCGCGATGGCCAAGAGCCCCGCGTTGGAAGCAAGATTGTTATCACTGGGTGCAAATCCGGAACTGTAGTCAAGGTCGGCAGGTCGCTTCAGCAGTCTCACCGCCTCTGACATTGCCAACTGGTTCCGCCAAAGGAGCCATCAAGAAGATGCGGCGGCCCAAGCTCGGATCAACAACGTTGGCCAGGGCTCAGAAATTAAACGCCAACCTCAACCCACCCCAATGCTTGCCATTGACGGTGATCGGCGCCGCCGCTTCCTTCAGCAGCACGAACCTCCCGCCGCCCATGTCGCGCCGATAGGTCTGCAACAAGAACGGCCGTGAGTTGCGCGCCGAGGCCAGGCCAGTGCGGTCGTTGAAGACGCGGCGGTAGCGGCTGTTCGCCGTGTTCCACACCAGGTCACCAGGCCGCTGCGGCTGGCAGTACTTCTTGTTGTGGGTGGAGACATAACCGTTTCGATCGACTGCAATGCAGAACACGACCTTGTCGCTTAAGGAGAGCATGCGCTCCTGCACGGCCGGGAAGAGCCGGTCGGCCAGGGCGTTGAAGGCGGTCTGGTGCTGCGCGGGCTGCGTGCCGGAGATGGGCTGGTAGCGTTCGTCGAAGAGCTGGGCCTGGCTGATGGCGCCGCTTTTCAACGCCTGTTCCAGCAGCGCGGAGATCTCGGCTGCGGCCTCCTGCGCGCCGCGGATGTAGAGCGAGTCCTCCACCTCCACGCCGCTTTCGGCAATCTGCTCGATCAGGTCTTCCGAGAGTTTCAGGAAGCGCTCGCTGCAGGCAAAGGCGGTGTCCAGCCCGCGCATGGCCTGCTGCACCTCGCCCGCCAGCTCGCCGGCACGATCCTTGAGCTGTTCCATGGTGCGCCCGCTCTGCTCGGCCGAGGCGGCAATCGCACGCACATCGGTCTCCACATCGCCAAAGGCCTCGTGCACAGCGCTCTTATGAGCCTTGCCGGCGGACTCGCTGCCGTCGCTGGCCAGTTCGCGGCTGAAGCGGTCCACCCGCTCGCCGAGTGTGGCAATCGCACCGATGATGGATTTGGACGAGCCTTCCACCTGCCCCGCCAGCGCCTTGACCGCATCGGCCACCACGCCGAAGCCGCGCCCGGCATCGCCGGCGCGCTTGGCTTCGACCGAAGCATTGAAGGCGACCAGCCGCGTCTGCAGGGCGATTTTGGTGATTTCGCCAGCGGCCTCGGAGACCTGCTTGAGCGTCTGCACGATGCCGCTCATCTCCTCGCCCGCACTTGAGAGTGCGCCGCGCGCACGCTGCACGGCCTCGGTGGTCTGGTGCGTGGCCTGGGCGATGGCTTCCTGCGCGCGTTGCACCTGCTGCAGCTGCTGGCCCAGGGCGCCCATGGCCTCGGCCTGCATGCGCACGATGGCCTGCGTGTCCTCGATGGCGCCGCGCACTTCGGCGGCATCCTTGCCCACGGAAGAGACCGAGCGCGAGAGGCGTTTGACCAAGGCCTGCGCCGCGCCCGCGTCGGAGGTGGGCTCGCTCAGGACGGGTGCTTGCCCTCGGCTGCGCTGGAACATGGACGGGTCTCCCTCGTGACGGTTTGGTGTTGTGCGGCGCGGGGCCGGAGTACCACGAGAGAAGAGGTTAGCCCAAGTAGACAAGCGCCTGCAAAACAAAGCGGCCGGGCATGGGGCCCGGCCGCGCAAAAAGGCAGGAAAAATCTGCCGAAGTTCAAGCGTTCTTGCGACGACGCCAGGCCAGCAGGCCCACGCCGCCGAGCGACATCAGCGCCAGACTGCTGGGCTCGGGCACCACGGAGATGGACATGTTGGAGTTGTCGGGTGCGAAATCCGAGATGGGTTGAACCAGGTTCGCGCCGAAATCGCGCGGCCAGAGGTTGCAGGTGTAGTCACCCGGCGTGAAGCCGTTGGTCCCCGCGGGCATGGCGCTCAAGGGCACGACCAGGGTGAGCGTGGCGCCCAACACCGTGGCCGTCCCGTTGGCGCCGGCCGCGATGTTGAAGGTCTCGTTGAACAGCACGCCGTCAGGCCGGAGCTCGCAAAGCTCGCCGTACCCGAGCCGGTGTTCACACCCCAGATGTAGTGGGCATTGGCCGAGGTGCCGATGGCGCCGTTCATCGTCGCGATGATGGTGAAGCTCTGCGTGCCGGTGTCATAGGTGCCGGACGCGCTGATGACGTCCATGTCGCCGCTCCTCTTGCCACCGTAGTTGTTCCACCAGTCGCCGGCCGGATCGGTGATCTGGGCCGATGCCAGCCCTGGCTGGGCCAGCACCATGACCGGCAATAATGAGGCAATCCATTTCATTGAGTACTCCTAGAGCTTGCACAGGTGCGCCGGCTTGACCGACACCCTTGTGTACTCAGCACAGCCTTGAGGGCTGCTCGACGCATGTAGCGCCTAGGAGCGTCTCGATATCCCTTGATTCACCATCGCGCCGCTCATCGCCTCGCTCGAAAAGTCGCGTATGCGCGTGCTCCAGCGAAGCCAAGCGGCGCTCAGCCGCCTGCAGCCGGCTCAGCCAATGCCTTGTTGAGATCGGCAGCAATGCTGTCGAGCTGCGACTCACCGTAGCCGACATACAGACGCACGATGCGCCCTTCGCGGTCGATGATGAGCATGTGCGGCAGGCCGCTCACGCCGTAGGCCTTCTGGCTGGCCTTGTCGGGGTCGTAGGTCAGGCGCAGGCCCAGGCCGGGTTCCTTTTCAAGCGCGCGGACCACGTTGCGGAACACCTGCCTGTCCTCGGTGTTGACCGCGACCACGGCCAATTTCTCGGAACCGGCGACACGCTGGATATTGGCCAGTATGGGCAGCTCCTTGAGGCAGTAGGGGCACCAGGTCGCCCAGAAGGACACGACCACGACCTTGCCCTTGAAGTCGCTCACGCGCACGGCGTCGCCACTGAGCACGCGGCCCAGGCCGTCTGGCGCCATATCGCCGCCCTCCGGGCGTTTGCTCTTGGCAGGCGCGTCGCCGGCAAAAGCCGGGGCAGCGCACAACAGGCTGAGGGAAAGAAGGGCTTGCAGCAGAGGTCTGGATTTCATCGGGCCATCATCGGCTACCGATGGGCGCAAAGGCAAGCCGAAGAATTACCAGTCGCGCAGCTTCACGCGCAGGCGCGCGATGGCCTGGCTGTGCAACTGGCAGACGCGCGATTCGGTCACCTTGAGCACGGCGGCAATCTCCTTGAGATTCATGTCGTGCTCGTAGTACATGCCCATGACGAATTGCTCGCGCTCGGGCAGGTTCTTGATGGCCAGCACCAGGGCCTCGCGCATGCGGCCGTCCTGCAGCTGGGCCATGGGGTTGTTGGCATGGTCCACCACGTGGCGGTCGAGGTAGTCCTCGTCGCCATCGTCGCCGGACATGTCCTCCAGATACACGAGCTGCGTGCCGCGCACCTTGCCCAGCAGTTCCTGGTATTCGGCCAGCTGCAGGCCCATGGCCTGGGCAATCTCGCTTTCCTTGGGCGCGCGGCCGAGCTGCTGCTCCAGCTTGTGCAGGGCCGTCTCGATCTCGCGCTGCTGGCGGCGCGTGCCGCGGCTCATCCAGTCGCCGCCGCGCAGCTCGTCGAGCATGGCGCCGCGGATGCGCTGGGTGGCGAAGGTCTCGAACTGCACGCCCTGCTCGGAGTCGAAGCGCGCGAGCGCGTCGGTCAGCCCAATCAGGCCCACCTGGATCAAGTCGTCAACTTCGACGTTGGCCGGCAGCTTGGCGATCATCTGGTGCGCAAGGCGGCGCACCAGCGGGCTGTACTGGCGGATCAGGTCGGAGTTGTCGAGTCGGCCTTTGGCGGTGTACATCTGGGTAACTCGTTATTCAAATGGCTGCAGCAAGGAAAGAGTAGCGCGGTGTGGGCAGCGGACGCAAGGGCGCCGCGTCTGCCGAAGCCTGCAGGGCCACGCCAGGCGCGGCCACTGCCAACAGTTCACGGCACAGGTGGCGCACTTCGTCCGGCAGCGGCGAGCTGGGCGGGTTCTTGGGATCGAAACAAGCCCAATCCCGCAGCACCGCCCCCAGGAAGCCGTCGCCACAGGAGCCGATTCTCTGCGCAATCTGCCCGGCTGCACGCAATTGGGGGTTAGCAGCCAGCAACAGGCTGTACACCATCAGCCCGGCGCGGCTGGAAAGCCACTTCATGCTGGCATAGGCGTGGGTGATGGAAGACGTCTCCAGATCGGCCAGCAGCACGGGCAGCACGTCGCGCGACGCCACCACGCGCGCCAGCTCGGCCGCGCCGGCGTGCAGCAGCACCACCTCGGCCTGCGGGGCTGCCTGGGTCAGCGCTTCCAGGAAACTGGCTGCCGAGCCCTTGGAATTGAGATGCCGCATCGGCAGGCCTCGGGCAGCCAGGTAGGAGACCTCGCGCGAGAGCTTCTCGATGCAGGAGGCCAGATCGACCGAGGCCAGCTCATCCGCCGGCGGCGAGGCCTCGCCCGCATCGACCACCAGGGTGTTCAGGCCCAGCTCGGCAAAGCCGCGGCACAGCGCTTCGAGCAAGGCGCTGGCGTGGGCCACATTCGGATTGCTGACCACCGGCACGAAGCGCACGCGCGAGCCGGTGAACAGGCGCCGCAGGCCGTCGGCCTGGTCTTGCGGCGGCTTGTTGTTGAGGGAACTTCTGGGCATGACTCCGACCTTCAGTGAATACCTTAATGGATGCTCAAGGCGGCTTCCTGCGCCGGCGTGCCGGCGAAGACCAGGTTCACATCGGCGCTGTCCATGCGCCAGGCGCCGCCGGTGTTGACCTTCATCGCGCGCTGCACCAGCGCCTGGCTGGAGAGGCGGTGCCAGTCCTCGGGCACGCGCTGGCCGTTGGCCACGCCCAGCACCTTGAGCTTGTGGCGGATCACCGTGTCCAGCGCCGGCGCGAGCTTGACGGCCTCGTCGATCTTGGAGAGCACCACGCCGTGGCAATCGGCGGCGCGCCAGGCCAGTATCACGTCCTCGATCGTCTCGCCCTGCTGCGCGGCGTTGACCACCAGCAGGCGGCGCACGCTGGGGTGCTTGAGCATGTCGAGCAGCTCGGCCGTGCGGTTGTCGCGCTGGGCCATGCCGGCCGTGTCGATCAGCACCATCTTCTTGGCCGAGAGCAGGTCCAGCAGATCTTCCAGCGAGGTGCGGTCATGCGCGGTGTGCACGGGCACGCCGAGGATGCGGCCATAGGCGCGCAGCTGCTCGTGGGCGCCGACGCGGTAGGCGTCCAGCGTGATCAGGCCCAACTGCGCGGCACCGTACTTGGTGGCGAAGGCGGCGGCCAGCTTTGCGGTCGTCGTGGTCTTGCCCACGCCGGTGGAGCCGATCAGGGCGAACACGCCGCCCTGCTCTTCCAGCGCGGGGCCGCTATCGTCCGACGTGAGGTTGCGGGTCAGCACATTGGCGGCCCAGGCCGATTCGTCGGCCACGCCCTTGCCGAATTCATTGGGGCAGGCCTCCACCAGCTTGCGCACCAGGGCGGGCGAGAAGCCGGTCTCCAGCAGCTTTTGCGTCAGGCGCGCCTGGATGGGCTGGCGCTGCAGTTTTTCCATGAAGGCCAGGGCGCCGAAGCGCTCCTCGATCATGCCTTTCATCTGGCGCAGCTCGTTGATCATGTCCTCCTGGTCCTTGCGGCCGCGGTGCGGCAGCTCGGCTGGATCGGGCAGGCGCGCGGCCTTGGGCGCTGCGGGCGCGTGCACGCCGCCGAGGTCGGGCGTGGGCAGCAGAGCCGGGATTTCATCGCGCAGCACGGGCGGCGCGCGGCGGGCCGGGGCGGCGGGCTGCACGGGCTGTTGCACCGCAGCCTGCACGGGCCGTTGCTGTTGTTGAGCTTCCGTCACGCGGCGCGGCTGCATGGCCTTGAGCGCGGCCTCGGCGCGCTGGCGGCGCGCTGCGGCCAGCGTGGACACGCCGATCGGGTCTTGCGCTGGCTCGGGCAGGTGCTGCTCCGCCGTCTTCTGCAGCTCGCCGGCCAGCTCGGCCTTGCGACGGCGCAGCACGCGCTCGCGCACATAGTCCTGGAAGGACAGCGTGCTCATGGCCAGGGTCTGCACGTCCTTTCCGATGTCCTGGCGCGAGCCGGTGCGCAGGTCGGCGCGGGCATCGACCATGGGATCGACCACGCCGAATCCGGGCTCGCGGCGCAGGCCCACGCGCTCGGCAAAGCTCTGCTTGTGTGGTGCCGCCGCGGCCGGCGCGCTGAACTGCGGCGCGGGCACGGCCGCCGGCACGGGCGCGCGCGGCGCACGGGCCGCAGCCTGTTCGATCTGGCTGAAGCCTTCGGGCGCCATGGCCAGCACCTCGACGCCGTTGCCGCTGCGCTTGTTGGAAAGCACGACGGCATCGTCACCAAAGGCCTGCTTGACCAGGTTGAGTGCCTCGCGGGAAGTGCGGGCCGTGAAGCGCTTGTAGTTCATGCTGTGCCTCCGATGATGGAGCCGATGCGGATGGTGTGGGTTTCAGGAATCTCGCTGTGGCCGAGCACCTTCAGGCGCGGCGCAGCCCTTCGGAGCAGCCGGGCCATGGGCGCGCGGATCAGGTCGGGCACCAGCAGGGCGGCGGGCACGCCACGTTCTTCCTGCTTCTGCGTGGTCTTGGCCGCGCTCTGCGTGAGGGTGTCGGCCACGCCGGGGTCCAGGGCCGCGCCGCCCGGCGCGTTGAGGGCCTGCGTGACCAGGCGCTCCAGCTCGGGCTCCATGGCGATCACGTCGAGCTCCTTCACGGGCCCATAGATCTGCTGGACGATGGCCGGCGCGATGGAAATGCGCACGCGCCGCGCCAGTTCCTGCGGGTCGCTGATGTTGGCGGCCGACGCTTCCGCCAGCGCTTCCACGATGGAGCGCATGTCGCGGATGTGCACGCCTTCTTCCAGCAGCAATTGCAGGACGCGTTGCAGGGTGCCGGTGGGGACCATTTTGGGGATCACATCTTCGATCAGTTTGGGCGCCAGCTTGCCCAGGTGGTCGACCAGGGCCTGCGTTTCCGTGCGGCCAAGCAGCTTGGCAGCATGGACATGCATCAAGTGTGAAAGGTGGGTGGCCACCACGGTCGAGCAATCAACCACCGTAAACCCGCTCATTTGCGCCATCTCGCGCTGGCGTTCCTCGATCCACACCGCGGGCAGGCCGAAGGCGGGGTCGGTGGTCTGCGTGCCGATCAGCTTCTGCGTGGCGTGGCCCGGGTTGATGGCCAGCCACATGCCGGGGAAGGCCTCGCCCTCGCCCACCACCGCGCCGCGCAGGCTCAAGCGGTACTGGCTGGGGCGCAGCTCCAGGTTGTCGCGGATGTGCACGGCGGGCGGCAGGAAGCCGACCTCCTGCGCGAACTTGCGGCGCACGCCCTTGATGCGCGAGAGCAGGTCGCCGCCGCGGTTCTTGTCCACCAGGGTGATCAGGCGGTAGCCGACTTCGAGGCCCAGCACGTCCACGGGCACGAGGTCGTCCCAGCTCGCCTCGGCATTGGCGTCCGACGCCGGCGTGGCCGGCAGCGCAGCCTTGCGTGCAGCCTCGGCGGCCTTCTTCTCGCGCTCGGTCTGCAGCCAGGCCAGATAGCCCAGGCCCACAGCGATCAGCAGGAAGACGAAGTGCGGCATGCCCGGGATCAGGCCCAGCGCGGCAATCACGCCGGCCGTGACGGCCATGGACTTGGCCGAGCCGAAGACCTGGCGGCCGATCTGGCTGCCGATGTCCTTGTCGTTGCCCACGCGCGAGACCACCATCGCCGCCGAGACCGAGATCAGCAGCGCCGGCACCTGGGCTACCAGCGCATCGCCCACGGCCAGCAGGATGTAGCTGTCGGCCGCTTGCGAGGCGCTCAGCCCGTGCTGGGCCACGCCGATGATCAGGCCGCCGATGATGTTGATCACCAGGATCAGCATGCCGGCCACGGCGTCGCCGCGCACGAACTTGCTGGCACCGTCCATGGAGCCGAAGAAGTCGGCCTCGTCGCCCAGCTCGGCGCGGCGGCGCTTGGCCTCGGCCTCGTTGATCAGGCCGGCGTTCAGGTCGGCGTCCACCGCCATCTGCTTGCCGGGCATGGCATCCAGGGTGAAGCGCGCGCCGACCTCGGCAATACGCTCCGCGCCCTTGGTCACCACGATGAAGTTGATGACCACCAGGATGGCGAACACGATCAAGCCGACCGCAAAATTGCCGCCGATCAGGAAGTGGCCGAAGGACTCGATCACATGCCCCGCCGCCGCCGTGCCCGTGTGGCCCTGCAGCAGCACCACGCGGGTGGAGGCCACGTTGAGCGAGAGCCGCATCAGGGTGGTCAGCAGCAGCACGGTCGGGAAGGCGGCGAAGTCCAGCGGGCGGACCATGTGCGCGGCCACCATCATCACCATCACCGCCATCGCGATGTTGAAGGTGAAGAGCAGGTCCAGCGCAAACGGCGGCAGCGGCAGCACCATCATGGCCAGCACCAGCAGCACGGCCATGGGCGCGCCCAGGGCGGCGATCACACCTGCGCGGGGGCCCAGCGTGGCTTGGAGTCGGGCGATAAAGGCGTTCATGCCTCGGCTTCCTCAAACAGATCGGCGTCTTCCACCACCGTCGGCTGGTTGTGCGGGTCCAGCTCGGGCGGCACATGCGGGTTGGGCGCCTCGGGCGCGCGGCCGCGGCCGGCCAGCGCGGCCTTGAGCTGGTAGACATAGGCCAGCACCTGCGCCACGGCAGTGAACAGGGCGGCGGGGATCTCGTGGTCGAGCCGGGCGTGGGCGTAGAGAGCGCGGGCCAGGGCGGGCTGTTGCAGCACCGGCACCTTCGACTCCTTGGCGAGGTCGCGGATCTTCAGCGCCAGCAGGTCGGCGCCCTTGGCCACGACCTTGGGCGCGGTCATCTTGCCCTCTTCATAACGCAATGCCACAGCGTAGTGGGTCGGGTTCATCACCACCAGATCGGCCTTGGGCACGGCGGCCAGCATGCGCTTCTTGGCCATCTCGCGCATCTTGGCGCGGATGCGCTGGCGCACCTCGGGCGACCCTTCGCTGTCCTTCATTTCCTGCTTGGCTTCCTCGCGCGTCATGCGCAGGCGGCGCAGATAGATCTGGCGCTGCAGCGGCAGGTCGATGCCGGCAAACACCGCCAGCGGCAAGCCCACCAGGGCCAGGCCGCCGATCAGTTGCTGGCCTGCGTAGGCCAGGGCCGAAGGCAGCGGCACGGACATGATGCCGACGTAGCCCGCGATGTGGTTCTTCAACACCAGCGCCGCCGTGATGCCCAGCACCAGGGCCAGCGCCACCGCCTTGAGCGCCTGGCCCAGGCCTGCACCGGTGAACAGGCGGCCCATGCCGGCAATCGGATTCATGTGGCCGAAATTGGGCGCCAGCGGCTTGAAGGTCCAGTTCCAACCGCCCGAGGCCAGGTTGGCGGCGATGGCAGCCAGCGCCAGGCCGCCACACAGCGGCAGCATGATCGTGAGGCTGTCCCAGGTCAGCATGCTCAGGCGGTCCACCATGCCACTGCTGCGGCCGAGCGTGGCGGCGTCAAACCGCAGGCCAGCGGTGAGCAGGTGCCGAAGCTTGTCCACGACCAGGCCGCCGCCGAAAGCCAGCATCGCGCCAGCCGTGATCAGCACGACGAAATGCGTGAGATCGCGCGAGCGCGGCAGTTGGCCCTCGGCCCGCGATCGTTTGATCTTCTTGGCCGAGGCCGGTAAGTTTCTGTCCTGTGCGTCTTGTTCGGCCATGGGGATCGGTAGGCGGAAGAGCCCGTCCGATCATTGTTGGCGGCTGGCCGGAAAACTTAAGGCGGATGAGAGGGGGAAAAGCCTCGGTACTCCGAGGCTTTCGCTAAAAGCCGGGGTTTTCCGCGGCTGCGGAAGCGGCTGCAGCTGCGGCTGCGGTAGCGGTAGCTGCCTGCAGCAGCGCCCGCAACTCGGCCAGATGCACAGGCCGCGCCATGCTTGGTGGGCGACCTGGCTCGTTCCACCGCACTTGGGTGCGGCCCAGCTCTAGCGTGCCCAGCACCCACTGGCCCCAGAGCAATTCCACCCGCAACTCGACCGCCTCGCTCATCTGAGCATCGCCCGCTTCCGGCTTCATTTCCGCCCCCACCCCGGAAAGCAGGACCGCCACCTCCGCAGGCAGTTGCTCGCGGGAGAGTCGAATCGCGCCTTGAGGCGTGCTCACCAGCAAGGCCGTCCACCCCTGCGCCGGACCGCGCGCTGCATCGCTGCGCTGCTCCTGCGCCGCCGCGCGTGCGGCAAGCTGGGGCGCGGGAGCCGCGGGAGCCGGACTTGCCAACGGCAGAGCAGCCGCAGGATGTGGGATCGTCGGTGCAAACGCTCGGTCTGCAGGCGCCGCCGGGGAAGGAGGCGAGGCCTGAGGCGGCACCGCCACAGCAGCGTCCTGCGTGGGCATCGCCAACTGGCCGGTAGCAACAGGCGGCTGCGGCTCAGCAACAGCTTGGGGCGCGCGTGCCTTGGGCAGTAGCGACGCAGGCTTGCGCTCTGGAGCGGCCCTCAGCGCTTCAAGGGGCGCTGAAGGCTGAGCCAGGACGGCCACCGAAGCAGGCGCCGCAGGCCGTGGAGCCGCGACGGTGGCGTACTCTTCAGGATGCTGCTCCAACAGCCCCTGGCTCCAGACCAGCACGCCCACAAAGGCGACCACGCCGAAGGTCGCCAGGGCCGAGTTCCAGGGCCGGCCGAAGGTGCCGCCCCAACGCGCGCGCCGTGGGGTCGCTGCTGCTGCCGCCGTCAGCCGCGCCTTGTGCAGGATCGCCTCACGCACTGCATCGGCCGGGCGCGCGTCTTCATCGGGCGCCTGGTCCAGCGCCTTCTTCAATCGGGCGTCGCGCAGATCACTCATGGATGGTTCGTCACCAGATAGTGCCGCATGCAGTGCCGCAGCTTCTTCAGCGCATAGCGCAAGCGGCTCTTGGCCGTCTCGAAAGCAAGGCCCAGGCGGCGGGCCAGACCTTCCACGCTGTCCTCGTCCTCATAGTGCAGCAAAAAGGCGGCGCGCTGCTCGTCGGGCAACTCGTCCAGGCAGTGCAGCATCTGCCGGCCGGCGGCGCGCCAGAAGGCCTCGTCCTCGGCGGCTGGGTGGGTCTGCTCGAGCCTGGCCTGCAGCCAATCCAGGGCATCGCCTTCTCCTGTTTCTTCGCTCATGGACTCCACGCTCACTTCACGGCCACTGACGCGCAGCCGGTCCATGGCCGCGTTGTGCGCGATGGTGAAGGCCCAGGTGCGCCAGCGCGCGCCCTCCCCGCCCCGGGCCACGAAGTTGTCGCGCGCAGCAATGATGCGCAGCCAGGTCTCCTGAAAAACCTCGTCCGCCTGCGCGGCCAGCTTGGCGCCCAGGAGCCGGCGCAGAAAGCGGGACAGCGCGCCCTCGTGCCGCGCGTAAAGGCGCTCGAAGGCACGCGCATCACCGCGCGCGAAGGCGAGCATCAGCTCATCGTCGGACATCTCTTCTTCGAGAAGCATGGGGACATTGTGATTGCACGCGCGAGGGCGCAAGGCGGGGTCAAAAAGTTTTTAACCCCGTTCGCTTGCGCCGGCCGTGTCAGCCATGTCCCTCACTCACTCTCTCTCAAACAGGAGATGCACATGGCCACCCTGCCCTTCATGAAACGCGCAATCGCAGCGCTCGTCTGCACCAACCTGGTCCTGCCCGTCCAGGCCGACCGGACGCCTCGCGTGATCTGGCCCGACCCGCAGCCGGCGGCGCCGACGACACCCAATTTCCACGCCCCCAGCGCCACCAGTTGCGACCGGCCAGTGGCGGCACGCATCATCCCGAACCAGCCCGCGCAGCAGGTGGGCGTGCTTGAAGCGAGGCCCATGCCGTACGCACCGCCGATGCCCGCCGTGGAAGCGCCCAGCGCGCGCGCCAAGCTGGCAGCAGCACCCGTTGCGCGCGATGAAGCCGTGGCCGGCTCGCGGGTCGCTCCGCCCGCTGTAGCCGTGGCGCCTGCGCACGGCTACGCGCCCCAGCCCGCCCCGCAGACGCAGACGCAGACGCAGACGCAGCCGCTGGCCGAAACCGTCACCGCCGGCGTCGTGGACGACAACGCCAATTTCGGCGAGTACCTCGCCTTCCGCGCCCGCACCCAGGTCGAGCACCGTGAGCGCGACGTGCGCGAGCGCTATCTGCTCGAAGTGAAGGACAGCAACGGCCACGGCGTGCCCGATGCCGAGGTGGCCGTGCGCTCGGCCGCAGGCGCCGCCATGTGGGCGCGCACCGATACCGCGGGCCATGCCTGGCTGCACCCCGATGCCTTCGACACCGCCCATGCCGGCAGCTACCAGGTGCTTGCGCGCAAGGCCGGGCAGCAGGGCATGGCCACGCTCAGCCGCGGCCAGAAGAGCGCCGTGGAACTGCGGCTCGACATGGCACCTGCGCCCGCGCAAGCCCGGCTCGACCTGGTCTTCATGGTCGATGCCACGGGCTCCATGGGCGACGAGATCGACAAGCTCAAGTCCAGCATGCAGGCCATCGTGCGCCAGATCAGCCAGTTGCCCAGCCACCCCGACCTCTGCCTGGGCCTGGTGGCCTACCGCGACCGCGTGGACGAGTTCCTGGTCAAGTCGCACGACCTCAGCAACGACCTGCCCGGCTTCCAGCGCGCGCTCAACGGCCTGGTGGCCGATGGCGGCGGCGACTATCCCGAGGACATGAACGCAGCCTTCAAGGAGACGGTGCAGAACATCAGCTGGCGCAACGAGGGCGCCACCCGCCTGGTGATCCTGGTGGCCGACGCGCCGCCGCACCTGGACTACGGTGGCACCCAGTACGACGAAAGCATGGTGGCCGCGCTGGGCAAGGGCATCAAGGTCTTCAGCGTCGGCGCCAGCGGGCTCGACAAGCAAGGCGAATACATCCAGCGCCAGATCGCGCAGTACACGGGCGGGCGCTTCGTCTTCCTGACCTACAAGGACGCCCGCAACCCCGGCAGCGGCCCGGGCCGCGAGACGGTGCACGATGTGCAGAACTATTCGGTGGAGACGCTGGACAAGCTGGTGGTGCGGCTGGTGTCGCAGGAACTGGCTGCGTTGAAGTAGGCCGTTAGTTAGTTAGTTTGACGACAGAATCCCGGCAGAACCATGAAAAAACCCGCCAATGGCGGGTTTTCCCTCTGCGTCAACGTAATTCGTTAGTTGAGCGGATCAGAAACCCAAGCTGGCCAGCAGGTCGTCCACCTCGCCCTGGTTGCTCACCACATCCGTGCGGCCCTCGGGATTGACCACGGGGCCTTGCAGCACGCTCGGGTCCACCTTTTCGCGCTGGTCTGGCGGCACCACCTGCACGAGCAGCTTGACGAGGCTATCTTCCAGATCGTTGGCCAGCTTCACGACCTTGGCAACCACCTGGCCGGTCAGGTCGTGGAAGTCCTGGGCCATCATGATGTCGGTCAGGTGCTGGTCGATCTTGGCGGTGGAGGTTTCCACGTCCTTGACGAAGTTGAACACCATACCCGTGGCCACGGCCTTGACCGGGTCGGCCATGATGGCCTTGGCCATCTCGTTGGTGGCGGCCGAGATGTGGGCATGCTCGGCCTTGGCCTGGTCGACCGAGTTGAGCACCTTGTTGGCGGCCTCGGCGGTCTTGTTGGCGATGTAGGTCAGGCGGCTGCGCGCATCGGGCAGGCCGTCGGTGGCGGTCTGCAGCTTGGGCATCACGCCGAGCTGCTGCATGGTGTCGTGCAAGACACGGGTGATGGTGCCCAGTTGCTGGAACACCTCGGGGGACACCATCAACGGATCGTTGGAGGTGGCCAGTTGGTTGAAGGCCTGTTCGGCTTGCATGGTGGCCCCTTATCAGGCCGCGGCCGCAAGCTTTTGCATGATCTTCTGGACTTTTTCTTCCAGGGTGGCCTTCGTGAAAGGCTTGACGATGTAGCCGGCAGCGCCCGATTGGGCGGCCAGCACAATGTCTTCCTTGCGCGCTTCGGCCGTCACCATCAGCACCGGCAGGTGCTTGAGCGCCGGGTCTTCCTTGATGGCCTTGAGCAGTTCGAAGCCGGTCATGTTGGGCATGTTGATGTCGCTGACGACGAAGTCGTACTTGGCGGCGCGCAGCATGTTCAGCGCCTCCGCGCCGTCCTCGGCTTCTTCGCAGTTGTTGTAGCCGATCTCCTTGAGCAGGCCACGGACGATGCGGCGCATGGTGGAGAAGTCGTCCACGACCAGGAATTTCATATCAGCGCTCATGGCGTAATCCTCAAGGGGAAACAGGATGCAAAGGTTGTGTCTTCATGGCCTTGGGGCCGACGCGGGAATTGTCGCAGCGCTCGCAGCCTCGGCCTGGGAAGATTCCTCATCATCGGGCAAATTCTTCAGCACTGCATCTTCCGCGTCACGGTTCATGACGATGATGCTAATTCTACGGTTCATCGGACTGTTGGGGTCATCCGTGACCAGCAGTTTGGAAGCCGCCAGGCCCTGGACGCGCAACACCCGCCCATCGGGCAGGCCGCCCAGCAACAGCTCGCGCCGCGAGGCATTGGCCCGGTCGGCGGAGAGTTCCCAGTTGCTGTAGCCGCGCTGGTTGCCGGGAAAAGGCTGGGCGTCGGTGTGGCCTTCCAGCGTCAGCCGGTTGGGCACTTCGGCCAGCACTTCGCCTAGGTTTTGCAACAGCTCGCGCATATAGGGCTTTACCACCGCGCTGCCGCTGTCGAACATGGGGCGCTTGTCCTGGTCGACGATCTGGATGCGCAGGCCTTCGGCCGTCATGTCCAGCTTGATCTGGCCGCCCAAGGCCGCGAGCGAAGGGCTGGAGGCGATCATCTTCTGGATTTTGTCCTTCATCTGCTGCAGGCGCACGCGTTCGGCGCGCCGCTGCTCTTCCTTCAGCGCCTTGAGGTTGATGGTCTTGCGCGGCGACTCGACATCGCCGGCCTTGACCTGGCCGGTCTGGCGCGTCAGGTCCTGCCCGCCGCCCTTGACCAGGCTCGACGCATCGCCAGCGCCCGAGCCGCCGAACATGGCAACCTTGAGCGGGCTGGCAAAGTAGTCGGCAATGCCCTTGCGGTCACCCTCGGTGGTGGAGCCCAGCAGCCACATTAGCAGGAAGAAGGCCATCATGGCCGTGACGAAGTCGGCGTAGGCGATCTTCCAGGCGCCACCATGGGCGGCATGGCCGCCCTTCTTGATGCGCTTGATGATGATCGGTTGGAGCTTTTTGCTGTCGCCCGCCATTTGTCAGTCCTGCTACGACGTTAGGAGCGTACTACTTCTTTTTTACGTGCGACTCAAGCTCGATGAAGGTCGGCCGGTCGCCTGAATACAGCACCTTGCGGCCGAACTCGATGGCGACCTGCGGCGCGTAGCCCTGCATGCTCGCCAGCAGCGTGGTCTTGATGCACTGGAACTCCTTGCCGGCGTCCTCGACCTTCTGCTCCAGCAGGCCGGCCAGAGGCTCGGCAAAGCCGTAGGCCAGCAGAATGCCCAGGAAGGTACCGACCAGGGCGGAGCCGATCATGCCGCCCAGCACCGCCGGCGGCTGGCCCACCGAGCCCATGGTGTTGACCACGCCCAGCACGGCGGCCACGATGCCGAAGGCCGGCAGGCCGCCGGCCAGGCGCGTGAGCGCGGCCACGGCGGCATGCTCTTCGTGATGGTGGGTCTCGATCTCGCTGTCCATCAGCGACTCGATCTCGTGCGCGTTCAGGTTGCCCGAGACCATCATGCGCAGGTAGTCGGTGATGAACTCGGTGACGTGGTGGTCGGTACCCACGGTCGGGTACTTCTGGAACAGCGGCGAGGTGTTCGGGTCCTCCACGTCTTTTTCAATCGACATCAGGCCCTCCTTGCGGGCCTTCTGCAGGATGTCGTACATCAGCGCCAGCAGCTCCATGTAGCGGGCCTTGTTGTACTTGCTGCCCTTGAAGCAGCGGCCCAGGCCCGACATGGTGGCCTTGATCACCTTCATCTGGTTGTTGGCCAGGAACGCTCCGCCCGCCGCGCCGAAGATGGTGATCATCTCGAAAGGCAGCGCGTGCAGGATGACCTCGATATTGCCGCCGTGGGCAATAAAGACGCCGAAGACGCAGGCCAAGGCGATGACCCAACCGATGATGACAAACATGGTGTTCTCTTAAGCAAGCCCCGGGCCCGGCGGACTGAGGGCGCTGCCACCGATATCGGCGCATATCCCTGGGAGCTTGAGGGTTGAGTGTGCCAGCCCGGAGCGGACTCTAACCCGCTAACTGAGCGCCATTTGCCGGCTTGTAAAGCCACAGGCTGTGCCCGCGTGACAGATTCAACTGCGCCTGAGGCTCCACACCCTCGATCTGGAAGTCCAGGCTGACGAGCCAGGCTTCAGCACCAAGCTCCCTGCAGGCCTTGTCCCAGACCCTCGCCATGGACTCGGGCCGCTGGAAGACATAGACCAGGGCGTAGCCGCTCCAGTCGAGCCGCCACATGTCGCCACGCCTCACCTCGGCGAAGGGGCACAGCCGCCGGCAAAGCCAGGCCAGCGGGCGGCTCCACTCGATGCCTGCCAGCCGGGCCTCGGGGTAGGCTCGCCGCAGCTCGCGCAGGCCATGGCCCAGGCCGCAACCCAGGTCAAGAATGGCGGAACCCGGTGCCAGCGGGACCCTTGCGGCCAGATCGGCCAGGGCGCCACGAGGCGTCGGAAACAGCGGTGCATCGCGCCAGGTGCTGGCCGGGTACACCAGGGCCAGCACCGCGCAGGGCAGCAACCAGCCCCAGGCCGGCATGGCGGCCGAGAGCGTCAAGATCGAAAGCGGGAAACCCAAGGCCACGATCACACGGCGCCAGCGCCGGGTGTGCAGCAGGCCCAGGCCGGCGCCGGCCAGGGCCGCCAGGCCCAGGGCCCAGCCCTCGCCCAGCGGCTGGCAGGCAAGAAACAGGACCCAGGCGGCAGCCCAGCTCAGCAAGGCGGGCAGGGGCCAGGGCAGCCAGCGCATCAGGCGCCGGAGCGGACCAGGTCCGCGCCCTTCTCGCCGATCATGACCGTGGGCGCCGTGGTGTTGCCGCCGATCAGCTTGGGCATGATGGAGGCGTCTATCACGCGCAGGCCCTCCATGCCATGCACGCGCAGCTGTGCATCGACGACGGCAGACGCATCGGCCGCCGGGCCCATGCGGCAGGTGCCGACCGGGTGGTACTCGGTGTCGGCCGAGCGGCGGATCTCGCGCTCGATGGAGGCCGGGTCATGCCGGTCCATCGGATAGAGCAAGGGGCCGCGCAAGGCCCGCAAGGCCTCGCCTTCACAGAGCTCCATGGCGCGCTGGGTGCCGCGCACCAGGTCCTGCAAGTCTTCGGGCGCGCTGAAGTAGCGCGGGTCGATCTGCAGCGAGGCGCCGGGGTCGCGGCTGGCCAGGCGCACCTCGCCGCGGCTCTTCGGCCGCAGCAGCACGACGTGGAGCGTGAAGCCGTGGCCCAGGTGCTGCTTGCGCACGTGGTCGTCCACGATGGTGCGCAGCATCTCCAGCTCGATGTCCGGCCGCTCCAGATCGGGCCGGCTGCGGAAGAAGGCGCCCGACTCGGCCACGTTGCTGGTGATGGGCCCGCGCTTATCGCGCCGCCATTGCAGGATGCCGCGCAGCATGGCTAGGCCGCCGCGCGCCGAGAGACCGAAAGTGGCCTGCGGGTCGGGCGAGCGCCAGCTGATGTTGGCGGTGATGTGGTCCTGCAGGTTCTGCCCCACGCCCTGCAGATCGTGAACGACGGGAATGCCCAGGGCCCGCAGGTCGGCGCCGCGGCCGATGCCCGAGAGCATCAGGAGCTGCGGCGAGCCGAAGGCGCCCCCAGCCAGCAGCACCTCACACCGCGCGCTCACGGTGCGCTCATGGCTGCCTTGCAGGAAGCGCACGCCGGTGGCGCGGCGCCCCTGCAGTGCCAGCCCCTGCACCCGCGCGCCGGTAATGACGTGCAGATTGGGCCGCGCCAGCACGGGCTGTAGATAGGCGCGCGCCGCGCTACAGCGCTCGCCGTCGATCTGCATCACCTGCGTGGGCCAGCATCCCTCGGGCTGGCCCAGGTTGTAGTCGGGTGTGCGCGGCAGGCCGGCCGCCTCGCAGGATTGCAGGAAGGCCTCATTGAGCGGGCTCGGGTCGCTCAGGTACCGCACATTGAGCGGGCCGCCTTTGCCGTGAACCTCGTCCGCAGCAAAGCACTCGTTGTTCTCCGACTTGCGGAAATAGGGCAGCACCGAGGCGTAATCCCAACCCGCGTTGCCCAGGGCAGCCCAGTCGTCGTAATCGCCGGGATGGCCGCGCACATACATCATGGCGTTGACGGCCGTGCTGCCACCCAGCACCTTGCCGCGCGGCTGGTAGCTGCGCCGGCCGTTCAGGCCAGGCTGGGGCACGCTCTGGTAGGGATGGAGGTTGGCCTTGAGCTGCGCGCCGAGCGCAAAGCCCATGGGCGCGCGGACCAGCACGCCGTCATGCCTGCCGCCTTCCTCGACCAGACAGACGCTGTTGCCCGGGTCCTCGGAAAGCCGGTTGGCCAGCACGCAGCCGGCCGCGCCGCCGCCGACGATCACGTAGTCGAATAGCTGTGCACTGCTCATCCAGTCTCCTTGGTTGCAGGCCGCATGCTAGAGGCCAGAAACAACAAGGCCCCCCGGTGGTTTCCCACGGGGAGCCGCTGGATGAAAGCGCGATCTCAATGCATCTTGATCGAACCCTGCGCCCTGCCCTTGCCCGCACGGGCCGGCGGGTTGCACAGGCCGCAGACGTAGTGGCGCGGAATCTCGTGCGGGTGGGTGACGAAATGGCCGCCGCACTTGCTGCACTTGGTCATGGTGAGCATGCCGTTGTCCACGAACTTGACCAGGCGCCAGGCGCGGGTGACGGAGAGCAACTCCTCCAGGCCTTGGGCCTGCGTCTGCTCGCGGTAGAGCTGGAAGGCCTTGATGACAGTGTCGATCTCGTCCATCTCGGCCACCTTGTTCAGGTACTCGTGGACGTTCAGGAAAAGGCTGGCGTGGATGTTGGGCTGCCAGGTCATGAACCAGTCGGTGGAGAACGGCAACTGGCCCTTGGACGGGCTCTTGCCCGAGACTTCCTTGTACAGGCGCAGCAGCCGCTCGTAGCTCAGGTCGGTCTCCGATTCCAGCACCTGCAGGCGAGCGCCGAGGTTGATCAGGGTGACGGCGCGCTCGATCTGGCGGGCTTCGGAGAGGATGCTCTTGTTGCGCATGTCAGGCTCCGATGAATCAGGCAACTTCTTGGTGGCGGCCGGCCATCAAGATGGAAGCGTGCAGGCGGGAGACGCTGTCGTTCGCAGCCGTCTTGCCGTGGCTGGTCAGCAGGCCCCACACCAGGTCGTCATCCATGCGGAAGCGGCACAGCAGCGTGTTGCCCGAGGCGATCTTCATGATCTGTGCGGGGCTCAGGGAAGAGAGCAGCGTGGCCGTGTCGTCCGAGATGCCGAGGCGGTACAGCGCCTGCTCGCGGTCCGCGCGGATCAGGCTTTGCGCCAGCATCAGATAGGACAGATTGGCTTCGCGGATTTCGGTCAGGATCTGGTCGGCGTTCATATCTTCACTCCACTCGGTTGGCTGACGTTGCGTGTCGGCATGCGTTGCATTGTGAAGATCGGATAAGCCGGGAGGCATCAGGCCATTTCTCGTTCTTGAGTCCCGCTTTGTCTGTGCACCTTGTAGGAATTTGTCCTACAGCGCGTAGGCGGCACGCAAAGCCTTCGCCTCCTCAGCGCGTCCCGTGCCTTCAAGAACCAGCGCCAGGTTGTGCGCTGCTAGACACGAGCCGCGGCCGGCGACTGCACCGACTTGCTCGGGCCGTTCGCCTAACTCCATGCATCGACGCCATGCGGTTTCGATCATGGGCAGCAGCTCGTCCGAACGTTCGGGCTCGTCGGCCGCCAGATCGAGCAGCAGATCACCGAGCGCGAAGAAGAAGTCCGGCGACTCGGCACAGGCGCCCAATTGCGTCTGGGCAAAGTCCATCGCCGCCCCATGCAGCTTGAGCTGCTTGAGCCCGAAGAGCCGCCGCGCGACCAAGTCGGTCCACCACGAGGGCGCCCCCTGCACCAGCCGGGCCGCATGTTCGAAGGCGCCCTCGGCCTTGGCCGGCTCGTCGTAGACGGCGAAGTCCTTGCCGAGCTGGTACCAGGCGTAGGCATCCTGCGGCGATTCCTGCAGCATGGCCTGCAGCAGCACGCGGTTGCGGCCGCGCTTGGCTGTCAGGCGCTCGCCCAGGTAGCCGTCATGGCCGACGCGGACGTCGAGCCGCTTGAGCGGCAACTGGTGCACGGGCTGCTCATGCACGCGGCCGGCATAGCGCACCGCACCCGGCAGCACCCGGCTCAGCCATTGGTGGGCGCTGCCACCGTCGAAGTTGTCTTGCAATTGCAGAACTCCGATGAAATCTGGCGTTAGCTGACGCAAGCCGGCCAGCGCTTCGCCGCCCTCCTCCAGCCATTCGTCGGCGTCCAGCACCAGGTGCCAGTCGGCCGCGGCCAGGTCGAGCGCGCGGTTGCGCGCGGCGGCGAAATCGTCGCACCAGGGGAAATGCTCCACGCGCGCGCCCGCGGCGCGCGCGATCACGGGCGTGCCGTCGGTGGAGCCGGTGTCCAGCACCAGCATCTCGTCCACATGGGCACGCACGCTGCCCAGCAGGCGTGCGATGCGCGGCGCCTCGTTGCGCGCGATGACCACCAGCGCAACGGAGTGCACGGGAAGCGGCCTCAGCGGCCTTGCAGGCGTTCCAGCTCGAGATCGACCAGGGGCACGAGGTCCGGTGCTTCCTGCAGCAGGTTCTCGCGCGCCGGGCCTTCGGCGGCCAGCTCCTTCAGCGCCTGGATGGCGCGCTCATGGTGGCCTTGGCCGGCCAGCGCAAAGGCCAGCGTGTAAAGACTGGGGCCGTGCGAGGGCGTGATGGCCAGGGCGCGCGAGGCGTAGATCACGGCGTGCTGGTGCTCGCCGGCGGCCAGCAGCAGCGCAGCCATGTCGCTCAGCAGGTCATGGCTGCTGGGCACTTGCATCAGCGCGTCGTTGAGCAGCGAGAGGCCGCTGCCCACGTCGCCCTTGGCCACTTCGGCGTACGCGTCATTGCGGGCCTTGGCCAGGAGCAGCAGGGCCTCGTAGGACGGACCCTCGGTGCGGCGCATTTCATCGGCAATCGCATGGGCGCCATTGATCATGGCGGCGGCGGACTTGGTCTGCAACATGTGCATCTCCAAAAGAAGAGCGGCCGGGCATCGGCTGCTTCCGTCAAAACTTTAGGCCTCGCACCTGCAGCCGATCCGCGGAAAAGCGGGCAAATGCCCCCCGCTTCTCAAAGCACTCTCAGGGGCCAAACGGCCGAAATCAACGGAGTGGCTCCGGGAATGTCCGGGCGCTGCTTCCTGCTGAATAGACAAGGACCGATTCCACCCGACAAGACACCGACCGACCCACGCTGCGGCTTTGATCAGCCGATATGCCAAAAAATTCCGCCTCTTTTCCTTGGATGGGGGCTATTGACAAACAACGCTCAAGTTCTGGCGTGGTTTGTCCGATAGCCATTCCAACGGGTCTGGTGACGGACGCGTGGTCCGGTCGGAAGGCCGCGACTCCTGCATAACCCCACAAGGGGGCGGGAATTGCGGGGCCGTCTGACGTCGGACGTGGAAGGCATCTCCTATGGAGCGCCGACCGCGAGTCCGACCTACGCCGGTTATCTATTCATCTGAAAGGAAGCACATCATGGCCGCAATCATCAACACCAACCTGTTGTCGCTGGACGCGCAGCGCAACACCTCGATGTCGCAGACCTCGCTGGCAACGGCGATGCAGCGCCTGTCCTCGGGCTTGCGCGTCAACTCCGCCAAGGACGACGCCGCCGGCCTGGCCATCGCCTCCCGCATGGACGCACAGGTCCGCGGCATGAACGTGGCGACGCGCAATGCCAACGACGGCATCTCGCTGGCGCAGACGGCTGACGGCGCGCTCTCCAGCGTGACGGACAACCTGCAGCGCATGCGTGAACTGGCGGTGCAGGCCCGCAACGCCACCAACACCAGCGCCGACCGCGACTCGCTGGACCAGGAATTCGGCCAGCTGGCACAGGAAATCCAGCGCGTGCTGGGTGGCACCGCCTTCAACGGCAAGAACATCCTGGGCACGGACGCTGGCACGCAGACCTTCCAGATCGGCGCCAACACCACCAGCAACGACTCGATCGACATCACCACGGTCAACATGACTACGGATGGCACGATCACGGCGGTGGCCGGCTCGGACAACACCGGCGCTGGCCGCTCGGTGATCGACAACACCGCCACGCCGGACACCATCGCCACGGTGATCGACAACATCGACACCGCGCTGACCACGGTTAACTCGCAGCGCAGCGTGATGGGTGCGGTGCAGAACCGCTTCGACGCCGTCGTCAACAACCTGCAGACCTCGGTGGAGAACCAGAGTGCCGCCAAGAGCCGCATCACCGATGCCGACTTCGCCGCGGAAACCGCCAACCTGTCTCGTGCCCAGATCCTTCAGCAAGCGGGCACGGCAATGATTGCGCAAGCCAATCAGTTGCCGCAGCAAGTGCTGACGCTTCTTCGATGAAGGTGGGTCGGCCCCCGCGCTGGCCCTGAGCGGCACCGCCATCGGCGCGGGCAGCAGTTAGCCAGCGACGAAAGAGAACGCACCATCCGCCCCGCACCGGGCGGGTGGTCTCTCAAGAAACGACACAGATCCGCAGCAGGCGGATGCAGGTGTTGGTGCGAAAAAGCTCAAGTCGATTCGACACACGACGATAACGGGTTCAACGAGTCCGGCATTCAACCGAGACGCGTGCCTCGGCGGAATTCTCCGAAGGCAACCCTGTTCTCGGATCTTCGTGATCGAAAGGATCGACCATGCCCGCCATCATCAATACCAACCTGATGTCGTTGAACGCGCAGCGCAACACATCGACCACGCAAGGCCAGCTCGCCCAGGCCATGCAGCGCCTGTCATCCGGCCTGCGCGTGAACTCCGCCAAGGACGACGCCGCCGGCCTGGCCATCGCCTCGCGCATGGAGAGCCAGATCCGCGGCATGAACGTGGCCGTGCGCAATGCCAACGACGGCATCTCGCTGGCGCAGACGGCCGACGGTGCGCTCGGCCAGGTGACCGACAACCTGCAGCGCATGCGTGAACTTGCCGTGCAGGCCCGCAACGCCACCAACACCAGCGCCGACCGCGACTCGCTGGACCAAGAGTTCGGCGAGCTCTCCAAGGAAACCCAGCGCGTGCTGGGCGGCACAACCTTCAACGGCAAGCTGATCCTGGGCGCAGACGCAGGGACGCAGACCTTCCAGGTGGGCGCCAACACGACGGCCAACGATTCGATCGACGTCACCACCACCGACATGACGCAGGACGGCACCATCACCGCCGTGGCCGGCACCGACAACACCGGTGCAGGCCGTTCGGTGATCGACAACACCGCCACGCCGGACACCATCGCCACGGTGATCAACAACATCGACGCCGCGATCAACACCGTCAACTCGCAGCGCAGCGTGATGGGTGCGGCGCAGAACCGCTTCGATGCGGTGGTCAACAACCTGCAGGTGTCGGTGGAGAACCAGAGCGCAGCGCACAGCCGCATCACCGACGCCGACTTCGCCGCGGAAACCGCCAACCTCTCGCGCGCCCAGATTCTGCAGCAGGCCGGCACGGCCATGATCGCGCAGGCCAACCAGATGCCGCAGCAGGTGCTGACGCTTCTGGGGCATTGATATCGCCGCCGCCGCAAGGCGGCACCCGCGATGAACACGGGCCCGGCCCTCGCAGCCGGGCCCGTGCTTTCGTTTTGGACGTGGTTTAGGGCCTTTATCGGGCTTTTGAAAAAGCCCCGCACTCGCAGAATTTGATCCATCGGGCCGTGCTTGCATGGCTCGAAGTCCGGCCCTCGGGCCCGCTGAAGGCAAGACCATGAGGGTCTTGTCGCGGGAGTTCCGACCGGGCCTAGGGAACCGGATCAAGCAGGAGTGCTGAAATGCCCCAGACCATCAATACAAACATCATCTCGATGAACGCGCAGCGCAATCTGGACGCTTCCCAGAATGCGCTGTCGACCGCGATGCAACGCTTGTCCTCGGGCCTGCGAGTGAATTCGGCCAAGGACGACGCTGCAGGCCTGGCCATCGCCTCCCGCATGGAAACCCAGGTGCGCGGCATGAACGTGGCCATCCGCAACGCGAACGACGGCATCTCGCTGGCGCAGACGGCGGACGGAGCGCTCTCGCAGGTGACCGAATCACTGCAGCGCATGCGTGAGCTGGCCGTGCAGTCGCGCAATGCCACCAACTCGGACGCCGACAAGGACTCGCTGGACCAGGAGTTCGGCCAGCTGGCGCAGGAAATCCAGCGCGTGCTGGGCGGCACCACCTTCAACGGCAAGGCGATCCTGGCTGATTCCTCGGGCACGCAGACCTTCCAGATCGGCCCCAACACCACCAGCAACGACTCGATCGACATCACGACGAACAACCTGACGACGGACCCGACGATCACCATCGTGGCCGGCTCGGACAACACCGGTTCGGGCCGTGCGGTGATCGACCACACGGCTTCGCCGGACGATATCGCCAATGTCATGGCCAATATCGACCAGACCATCACCACCATCAACTCGCAGCGCGCCACCCTGGGCGCTTCGGAAAACCGCTTCGATGCCGTGATCTCCGACCTGCAGGTGGCGGTTGAAAACCAGAGCGCAGCGCAAAGCCGCATCATGGATGCCGACTTCGCCTCTGAAACCGCAGCCCTGTCGCGCGCCCAGATCCTGCAGCAGGCCGGCACGGCCATGGTGGCCCAGGCCAACACCATGCCCCAGCAGGTGCTGACGCTGCTGAAGGGCTGACGAGGGCTAACCCCTTTGTTCAGCGGGGTTAATACCCCTCAAGTTTCTTCCTCTCTGACCGATAAAGCCCTTAGGAGACTTGTCGGTCATTTTTTTTGATCCCGGGAGTACGGCATGGCATCTGGAAGCATCACCTCGCTGGGTATCGGCACCAACGGCCTGGACCTGGAATCGCTGCTGAGCAAGCAGGTGGCCGCCGAAAGCCAGCCCCTGACCGACCTGCAGACGCGCACCCAGGGATTGCAGACCCAGCTCTCCGCCTACGGCCAGATCCAGAGCACCATGTCGACGCTGCAGACCTCGCTGCAGGCGCTGACCAATCCGGCCACCTGGGCCGCCACTTCCGCCACGTCCAGCGATTCGACCAGCGTCTCCGTCACCGCCGGCGACGGGGCCTCGGCGGGCAACGTCAGCGTCTCGGTCTCGCAGCTCGCCACCTCGCAGACCGTCGCCAGCAACGCATTCACCAACACGACCGATGCACTGGGCACCGGCAGCCTGACCATCCAGCTGGGCCAGTGGAGCAGCGACAACAGCACGTTCACGCCCGCCAGCAGCTCGCCGGTGACGATCAACATCACGGCCGGCAACAACTCGCTGAGCAATATCCGCGACCAGATCAACGCCGCCAATGCCGGCGTGACGGCCAGCATCGTCACCGACAGCAGCGGCTCGCGCCTGGTGATGCGCTCCAACAGCACCGGGCAGTCTTCGGGCTTCCAGGTGACCGCCAGCGATGCCGACGGCAACAACACCGATGCCAGCGGCCTGTCCGCCCTCGCCTACGACCCCACCAGCGGCGCCAACTCTATGGCGCTCAAGGTGGCGGCCGGCAATGCGCAGGCCGTGGTCAATGGCCTGGACATCAGCTCGGAGAGCAACACGCTCACCACCGTGGTGGACGGCCTGACCATCACGCTGAACAAGCCCACGACCGGCGTCTCGCTGGCGGTCACGCAGGACTCAGCCTCCATCAAGACCGCCATCACCAGTTTCGTCACGGCCTACAACGCCATGGCCCAGCTGTTCGCCACCGACGTCAAGTACGTGCCGAACGCGGACGGCAAGAGCGCCGGGCAAGCGGGCCCGCTGCAGGGCGACAGCACCGTGACGGGCCTGCAGTACCTGATGCGCACGGTGGCCGGCGGCTCCACCAGCCTCGGCGGCGCCTTCAGTCGCCTGGCCGACCTCGGCCTGGACCCGCAGAAAGACGGCACGCTGAAGGTGGACGACAGCAAGCTCAGCTCATCGCTGAGCAACCTGACCGACCTCAAGAGCTTCTTCATGGGCGTGGACAACGGCACCCCCGCCAACAGCGGCCTGGGCCAGCAGCTGCTGACCTTCACCAACACCGCGCTGAGCTTCGACGGCCAGATCGCCGCCGGCACCACCGGCCTGCAGACCCGCATCAGCCAGAACAACGACCAGGCGACCGAGCTGCAATCGCACATCGACCTGTTCTCGCAGCGCCTGCGCGACCGCTACAACGCGCTGGACACGCAGATGAGCTCGCTCAACAGCATGGCCAGCTACGTGAACCAGCAGATGACCATCCTCAACGCGAACGCGGCAAGTAACGGCTGAAATCCACTGACTCCCCAAGTCCGGCGACGGCGAGCCTTGAAGAAGGGCCGCCGTCGTTGTCATTTCAAGGCCATTTCTCCTCGTAACCGAACATCAAGTTTGCCGGCGAAGAGCCGAAAACAATTCCAACAGGCTCTTGGAAAGCAAACCCCATGTACGGCAGCAACTCCTCCCCCTTCGGCTCCCGCGGCGGCTCGGTCGCCAATCTCTACAGCCGGGTCGGGATGGAAACCGATGTCTCCACCGCCAGCCCGCATCAACTGGTGGTCCTCCTCTTCGAAGGCGTGTTCAGCGCCATGAACCAGGCCCGCGGTGCCATCCTGAGCGGCGACAAGGCCACCAAGAGCCGCGCCCTGAGCCGCGCCGTGCGCATCCTCGACGAAGGCCTCAAGGCCGCGCTGGACCTCGAAGCAGGCCAGCTCGCCAAGGACCTGCGCGATCTCTACGCCTGGCTGTGCATGCGCCTGACCTACGCCAACCTGCACAGCGACATGGTCGCCATCGAGGAATGCCAGCGCGTGCTGGCTCCGGTGCGCGACGCCTGGCTGGCCATCGGTGAGCGTCAAGGCCAGCTGACTGCGGCCTGAACAGTCTGAACCCTTGTAGTTGAGGTTCCCATGTCCCGTACGCCCTACGATCCGTCACTGGCAGACCGCCCCATGAACTCCCACCTCCTGAGCTACTACGAAGCCATCGAGCAGGCCAGTGCCGACATGCTCTCAGCCGCACGCGCGGGCAACTGGGACGAAGTCGTCAAGCTCGAAGGCGCCTGCGTGCTGCTGATCTCCCAGCTCAAGCAGGCCGCGGCGCAGGACCAGCTCGCGCCCGCCGAGGCCAAGCTGAAGACGCGGATCATGCAGCGCATCCTGGTCAACGACGCCGAAATCCGACATCTGGCCGAACCTTGGCTCGAAGATCTTGACAAAGTGCTCACCGGGAAGAGCCGCGCTGTGCACTGACGCAGGCGGTTAGCCTTAAGCTGATGGGCGTCAGAACGAGCCCTTCATGAGCCCAGACCACCCCTTCTCTGCCGCACCCACCGAGCCCGCGCCGCTGATGTCCGACCCGGACCTCGGCGAGTTCCGCGTCGCCTCCAGCGTGGAGATCGCCGCCATCCTGCGCAGCCTGCTCGAAGCCCAGACCCTGGTCACCCTGCGCTCCACCTCGGGCGAAGGCGCGCCCATGGTCAGCCGCATCTGCTCGCTGGAGCTCAAGACCGGCACGCTGGGGTTGGAGCAGCCGGTTGGCGGCGTCCCTGCGGGCAGCCTCGTCGGCGAGATCACCTGCGAGGCCTACATCGACCACATCCGCGTGCAGTTCGAGCTCGCCGCGCCCGCCACTCTGGGCCGCGGCCTGGATGCCGTGCTGGTCAGCGACATCCCGGCCCTGGTCTACCGTTTCCAGCGCCGCAGGGCCTTTCGCGTGAAGCCGCATTCGCGCGCGCCGCAGTCCGAGCTGATCCCGCTGGCCGACGGGATGCCGCCGGGCAGCCTGGGCCGCCACAAGCTGCGCATCCTCGACATCAGCATGGGCGGCCTGTCCCTGCTGGTGCCGCCCGCCATCCCGATTTGGCCCGCCGGCCAGCTGTTTACCGCCCATGTGGAACTGGATCGGCACAGCCAGTTCCCCGCGCGCCTGCGCTTGCAGCACGTCCACGCCAGCGACCCCGAGATCGGCACCCAGATCGGCTGCTCCTTCACCCTGCTCGACCGCGAGGCCGAGCGCACGCTGCAGCAGTACATCGACCAGACGCAGAAGCTCGACCGCCTGATGCGCAAGACCTGAGGCCCGCCATGCCTTCGCGCGGATTTACCTTGCTGGAAATGGCGTTCGTGCTGGCGGTGATCGGCGTGCTGCTCGCCGCCGGCATGCCCGCCTCCGGCCGGCTGCTGGAGCGACAGCGCCTGCAGGCCGCCGCCGATGCCCTGGCGCAGGACCTGCGCCATGCGCGTGAGCTGGCCCTGCAATCGCAGCAGCCCGTGCATCTGCGTTTTGCCCGACATGACGACAAGATCTGGTGCCGGGGTGTGAGCCGCGGCCAGCCCTGCGATTGCAGCGGCGCCAGCGCCCTGCCCGCCTGCAATGTCAGCCAGGTGGACAGCAGCGACCACGCGCACGTGCGGCTGGCCAGCGCGCAGGACGCCAGCTTCGACCCGCGCCTGGGCTCGGCGCCGTTGAACGGCCGCACCGTGTTCGCCACGCCAGACGGCCAGCAATGGCCCGTGGCACTCAGCGCCCTGGGTCGTGCACACTCGGGCATCGACAGCAAAGCCGAAGGCACGAGATGAAAGAAAAGCTTCGCTCCACCCTGGCCCTGGCACTCGCCCTGTCGGCGCCGCTCGCGCAGGCCGAGGGCTTGCCCGCCGATGCGCTGCTGTACCGCGAGATCGCCGCGCAGGACGGCGCCCTTACCGCCGCCTTCAACCAGCACGACCTGACGGCGCTGATGGCGCTGTTCACAGACGACCTCGAGTTCTTCCATGACCTCGGCGGCCTGCAGCATTTCGCCGACGTGAAGGCCGGCTTCGGCGGCCTCTTCAAGCCCGGCAGCGACATCCGCCGTGAGCTCGTGCCCGGCACGCTGCAGGTCTACCCGATCCGCAACTACGGCGCCATCGAGATCGGCAGCCACCGCTTCTGCCATACCGAAAACGGCAAGCCGGACTGCGGCACCTTTGCCTTCACGCATGTGTGGCGCAAGACGGGTGAGCGCTGGCAACTGGCACGGGTCGTGAGCTACGGGCATTGAACCGGCAGAATGGCGCCATGCCCACGCAAGCCGAAATCACCACCTTCCTCGCCACAGAGTTCCCGCAGTCCAAATGCCGGGTCGAATCGCTCGGCCCCATGTCCGCCCTCGTGCGGCATCCGGTGGGCGAGGCGGAGTTGCGCCCCGGCAATACCGTCTCCGGCCCGGTGCTGATGACGGCGGCCGACGTGGCACTGTACGTGGCCATCCTCGGCGAGATCGGCATCAAGCCGCTGACCGTCACCACCAGCCTGAACATCAACTTCATGCGCAAACCCGCGGCGGACCGCGACGTGCTGGCCGATTGCCGGCTGCTCAAGTTGGGCAAGTCGCTCGCGGTGGGCGAGGTGACGATCTATTCGGAAGGCATGGCCGAGCCGGTGGCGCACGCAGTCGGGACCTATTCGATCCCGAAGGATTGAGACCTCACACCCACGCTGCCGCGCGCTTGGTGAATTGACCCAGCGGAGGCCACGGAACCGGCTTTGCCGGGTCGCTGGGCTCGCCCCCTTGAGGGGCTACGCCGCAGACGCTACGGGGGTGGGCCGTCAGACCTGCATGTTCATGATATCGGTATAGGCCGACACCAGGCGGTTGCGCACCTGCAGCACCGCCGAGAAGCCGATCTGGGCCTTCTGGATCGCCACCATGGTGTCTTCCAGGCTCACGTTCGGGTTGTCCAGCTGCACCTCGCGCTGCATCTGCGTGGCCTGGTCCTGGCTGGCGCTGACCGATTTGAGCGCTTGCGTCATCGCATCGCCAAAGCTCGCGCTACCGGCCTTCGCCTTTTGCGACACCGGGTTGCCGGACGCATCCAGCCCGGCGCGCGCCAGGGCCTGGTTGAGGTTGAAGGGCTGCAGCTTCACTTCCATGATGGCCGAGAGCTTATGCGCTGGGGTCTCCCCATGAAGGCGCGAACTGCGCGCCCTTCCTCGGCCTGTTTTGCCCATTCTTGAGGGCGAGGTAACCCAATAATCCAGCGCAATAACCCGCATTCCCCATGGACAACGCACTCGCCACCACTGCCAACGCGCCGCTGCCCGTCGCCGCCGGCGCGCCCAACACGGGCACGCCGGCCTTCGTCGAGCGCCTGCAAGCCCTGCCGATGCGCAACAAGTTGCTGATGGGCGCTGGCCTGGCCGTGCTCGCGGCCTGCGTGCTGGCGATCACGCTGTGGTCCAACCAGGGCGACTACCGGCCGCTGTTCACCGGCCTCTCCGACAAGGACGGCGGCGCGGTGATCGCCCAGCTGAGCCAGATGAACGTGGCCTATCACAACGAGCCGGGCGGCGTCATCACGGTGCCGGCTTCGCAGGTGTACGACCTGCGCATGAAGCTGGCCAGCCTGGGCCTGCCCAAGGGCAGCGTGAACGGCTTCGAGCTGATGGACAAGAGCTCCATCGGCCAGACCCAGTTCAGCGAGCATCTCAATTTCCAGCGTGGGCTGGAGGGCGAGCTGGTGCGCACTATCACGGCCATGTCCGACGTGATGGACGCCCGCGTGCACCTGGCACTGCCGCAGCAGAACGGCTTCTTCCGCGAGCAGCAAAAGCCCAGCGCCTCGGTCATGCTGACCCTGCGCGGCGGCCGCACGTTGGACCGCGCCCAGGTGGCCGGCATCGTGCATCTGGTGTCCAGCAGCGTGCCCGAGCTCTCGCCCAAGATGGTCAGCGTGGTGGACCAGAACGGCAACCTGCTCTCGGCCAACACCGACAACGCGGGCGGCCTCGACGACCAGCAGCTGCGCTACAAGCAGCAGATCGAAGCCAACACCATGAAGCGCATCAGCGACCTGCTGGAGCCCGTGGTCGGCAAGGAGAATCTGCGCACCACCGTGTCGGCCGACGTGGACTTCAACCAGGTGGAATCGACCGCCGAGGAATACAAGCCCAACCAGAACCGCGACACCGCCTCGGTACGCAGCCATCAGGAAAGCGAATCGACCAACACCGCGTCAACGCTGCCCACGGGCATCCCGGGCGCGGCCACCAACCAGCCACCGGTGCCGGCCACGGCGCCCGTCAACGGCGCCTCGCAGCCGCTGCAGACCGCCGGCGGCAGCGGCAGCGGGCAGAACAGCTCGCGCAAGGACTCGACCACCAACTTCGAGGTGGACAAGACCGTGCGCGTGACGCGCAACGCCGTCGGCAATGTGCGCCGCCTGAACACGGCCATCGTCGTCAACTACCGCCCCATCACCGACAACAAGGGCAAGACCACGCAGGAAGCCGTGCCCCAGGCGGAGCTGGACAAGCTCGACGCCATCGTTCGCGAGGCCATGGGTTTCAGCACCGAGCGCGGCGACTCGCTCAAGATCGTCAGCGCGCCCTTCGTGGTCGAGAAGCCCGAGGCCGACCTGCCGCTCTGGAGAAGCCCGGCCGTGCTCGACGTCGGCCGCAGCCTGATCGTGCCGCTAGCCCTGGTGGCCGTGGCCCTGATTGCCGTCTTCGGCATGGTGCGCCCGGCCCTGCGCATGGTGCAGCAGCAGAAGGAAGAGGCTGCCGCGAAGGCGGAAGAAGCCTCGCTGTCCGAAGTGGTGGACGACGAAGTGCTGATGCCGGGCGAGCTGGCCGCGCTGGAAGCCCCTGGCATGCACGCGAAACTCGAACGCGCCCGCCAGCTGTCGCGCGACAATCCGGTGGCCGTCGCCAACATCATGCGTGAGTGGATGACGGGCCAGTCGGGCACCGCCCGGGCATGACGCTGAAACAGGCCGTTAGGGGACCGCACCATGGATGAAGAAGGCGTAGAAGATGCAGCCATCCTGCTGATGTCGCTGGGCGAGGAGGAGGCCGCCGAGGTCTTCAAGCACCTCGAACCCAAGGAAGTGCAGGCGCTGGGCGAAACCATCGCCAAGCTCAAGGTCATTCCGCGCGAGCGCGTCCAGAACGTGCTGGAGAAGTTCGACGCCGTGGCGGCGACCCAGAGCTCCCTGGTGGCCGACACCGACGAGTACGTGCGCTCCGTCCTGCGCAAGGCGCTGGGCGAGGACAAGGCCAACCTGCTGCTGGACCGCATCCTGCAAGGCGGCGACGTGTCCTCCATCGAGAGCCTCAAGTGGATGGACGCCGTCTCGGTGGCCGAGCTGCTGCGCAACGAGCACCCGCAGATCATTGCCGCCATCCTCTCGCACCTGGACTTCGACCAGACCAGCCAGGTGCTGCGCTCCTTCACCGAGCGCCAGCGCAACGAGGTGATGATCCGCATCGCCACGCTGGACGGCATCCAGCCGATGGCGCTGAAGGACCTCAACGACGTGATGAGCCAGGTGCTGGCCGGCGGCGAGCGCATGAAGAAGCAGAACCTGGGCGGCGTGAAGACCGCGGCCGAGATCATCAACATGATGGGCACCAGCATCGAGACCTCGATGCTCGACTACATCCGCGAAGCCGACGCCGAGCTGGCCCAGAAGATCATGGACAACATGTTCACCTTCGACGACCTGGAGAAGCTCGACGGCAAGGGCATCCAGGCGCTGCTCAAGGAAGTGCAGTCCGAATCGCTGCTGGTCGCGCTCAAGGGCGCCAACGTGGAGTTGCGCGAGAAGATCTTCACCAACATGTCGGCCCGCGCCGCCGAAATGCTGCGCGAGGACCTCGAAGCCCGCGGCCCGGTGCGCCTGTCCGAAGTGGAAAGCGAGCAGAAGGAAATCCTCAAGATCGTGCGCCGCCTCGTGGACGAAGGCCAGATCGTCATCATGTCCGGCGGTGACGATCAGTTCGTATGACCACCCCCGAAGCGCCTGCGGCGCTCCCCCCCAAGCGGGCGCACCCAGCGGCCTGGCAAAGCCAGTTCCGCGGCTGCCGCTTGATGAAGCCCGGCCGCCGGTGCGGCGGGCATCGGCCGGCGTAGGATGGCGCTGAGGTAGTCAGTTATGCCAATCCACCCCCCACCCCGCCAGGTCCCCGAGCCCGAGCGCCGCGAAGGCGAGCGGCGGTCAAGCTACGCGCGCTTCATCCCGCGCGAGGAAATGCCCGAGTTCGCGGCCTGGAATCCCGGTGATCTGGCCGGGCCGCCGGTGGCGCGGGCGCCCATCAGCGCGCCGCCGCCGCCGAAGCCGACACCGCCTCCTGTCCAGACCGCGCCGCCGCCGCCCAAGATCGAGGAGCTGACCGCAGCAGCCCGCCAGACCGGCTACCAGGACGGCTATCGCGACGGCCTGGCCGCGCTGGATGCCTTCAAGCACAGCTTCTCCCAGCAGATGAGCGCCCAGATCGGCGCCGTGGTCCGCAATTTCGACGCCGACTTGGCCGCGCTGGAAGAGCAGATGGCCGACACCCTGGTGCGCTGCGCCGTGGAACTGGCCCGCCAGGTGGTGCGCAACGAGCTGCAGACCCAGCCCGAGCTGATCGCGCGGGTGGCGCATGACGCGGTCGAGGCGCTGCAGCTTTCGGCCCGCCATGTGCGCGTGCGCGTGCATCCGGACGACTACCCGCTGGTGCTCTCCGGCGCCGGCGAGGAAATGCGCGCCCGCGCCGCGCAGGTGATCCCCGACGCTGCGATTGCGCGCGGCGGCTGCACCATCGAATCCGACCTCGGCAGCGTGGACGCCACCCTGGCCGCGCGCTGGCTGCACGCGGCGGCTTCGCTGGGCCAGGTCTCGGTCTGGGAGGACCGCCGCGGCGCGGCGCCTCCTGCGCCTGAAGAGGGCAAGCGGGAATGAGCCGCGCAGCGCAGGGCCGCCCCAAGCAAGCGAGCGTCCCCTCGGGGGGCCGGCTGCGGTACGCCGCAGACGAGGGGCAAACATGACTCGCCAGCAGCGTTGGTCGCAATATCTGGGCGAACTCGAAGCCCTGGCCGCCAACGGCCCGCCCATGGATGCGCAGGGCAAGCTCGTGCGCGTGGCCGGCCTGGTGCTGGAAGCCTCGGGCGTGACGGTGCCGGTGGGCTCGGTCTGCGAGATCCACCTGCCCAGCTCCGGCAGCAATCCGCAGCGCGGCAAAAGGCCGGTCAACGCCGAGGTGGTGGGTTTCTCGGGCGACCGCGCCTACCTGATGCCCACCGACGAAGTGCATGGCCTGGCCAGCGGCGCCACCGTGATCCCGCGCGCCCTGCCCTTGCAGCCGCCCAAGCTCGGCCAGCCGAACCACCCCTGGCGCCGCGGCAGCGACCGCGGCCTGCGCCTGCCCATGGGCGGCGGCCTGCTGGGCCGGGTGGTCGATTCGCACGGCCACCCGATGGACCGCCGCGGGCCGCTGCAAGACGCGCATGAAGAACCGATGCAGCGCCGCCCCATCAACGCCATGGACCGCGACCCCGTGCGCACGCCGCTCGACACCGGCGTCAGGGCCATCAACGCCCTGCTGACCGTGGGCCGCGGCCAGCGCATCGGCCTGTTCGCTGGTACCGGCGTGGGCAAGTCGGTGCTGCTGGGCATGATGGCCCGCTTCACCCAGGCCGACGTGATCGTGGTAGGCCTGATCGGCGAGCGCGGCCGCGAGGTGAAGGAATTCATCGAGGACATCCTCGGCGAGGACGGCCTGGCCCGCAGCGTGGTGGTGGCCGCACCGGCCGACGCGCCGCCGCTGCAGCGCATGCAGGGCGCGCACTACGCCACCGCGATTGCCGAATACTTCCGCGACCAGGGCAAGCATGTGCTGCTGCTGATGGATTCGCTCACCCGCTATGCCATGGCGCAGCGCGAGATCGCCCTGGCCATCGGCGAACCGCCGGCCACCAAGGGCTATCCGCCGAGCTGCTTCGCCAAGCTGCCCCAGCTGGTGGAGCGCAGCGGCAACGGCCTGCCCGGCGCGGGCTCCATCACGGCCTTCTACACCGTGCTTTCGGAAGGCGACGACCAGCAGGACCCGATTGCCGATGCGGCGCGCGGCATCCTGGACGGCCACATCACCTTGTCGCGCGACCTGGCCGAGGCCGGCCACTACCCGGCCATCGACGTGGAGCGCTCCATTTCCCGGGTGATGACGAATGTAGTGGGGCAAAACCAGCTCGATTCCGCGCGCAAGTTCCGCCAGCTTTTGGCCAAATTCAACAAGGCGCGCGACCTGATCCAGCTCGGGGCCTATGCCCCCGGCCACGACGCCGAACTGGATCTGGCCGTGCGCCTGCATGCCGACATGGCGCGGCTGCTGCAACAGGACATGAATGCGCAGGCGCCGCTGGCGGCCAGCGTCAAGCAACTCAGTGCGGTAATGGCGCAAGCCTGATTCGGGAGTCCATAGATGAGCGGTCCACAGTCCCTGCAGACGCTGGGCATCCTGCTCGACAAGGTCGGCACCGAGCGCGACGAGGCCAAGGCGCACCTGGGCGAATGCATGGCACGCGCCCAGGCCGCGCGTGCGCAGGCCGGCGAGCTGAAGAACTACCGCATGGACTACGAGCAGCGTTGGGGCGCGCGCTTCACGCAAGGAAGCACCATGGACCTGCTGAGCTGCTACCAGAACTTCTCCGGCAAGCTCGAAGAGGCCATCGTCTCGCAAGGCAATCTGGCCAGCCATGCCGACGCGCGCGTGGAAGCGGCCCGCACCCAGCTGCTCGCGCTGGAGATGCGGGTGGCAGCCATCCAGAAACTGATCGATCGCCGTCAGGCCGAAATCCAGCACCAGCAGCAGCGCCAGGAACAGAAAGCCACCGATGAATTCGCCGCCCGCATCGCCCGCACCCAGGCACAGCAGGACGGCAGCCTGAAACCCTTGTAGTGGGACCCCCAATGAACCTCGTCAACAACAACAGCGGCAGCAACTCAGGCACCTCCGGCATCAGCGACGCGGCGCAGCAGCGCGCCCAGTCGGGCAACGGCAGCACGAGCAAGAGCATCAACGACAGTTTCTCGGACCTGCTGATGCGCAATCTGGATGGCAACGGCATCCATCTCGGCGACGTCAACCCGATCGACCAACTGGGTATCGCGCAGCCCGTGCGCCCCGCGCCGCAAGCCACGCCGACGCCCGCCGACAAGCCGGCCAGCGAGCAGGCGCAGCAGCAGCCCGAGGGCCCGAGCGAAACCCAGCGCCAGGAGGCGCGCGCCGCAGCGGCAGCCGCGCCGGCAGCCCCCGCTGCGCAGGCGCCTGTGGATGACGGCGACAAGCAGGCCCAGGCTGACGCCACAACCCAGACCCCGTCCAGCCCGGCGAGCACCACCGCATCCAGCGACAAGGCGGGCAGCACCGAATCCGGCGATCAGGCCAAGGTCGCCAGCACCGATGCGAGCGACAAACCCGCCGCCGGCAAGAAGGCCCGCACAGCCAAGATCCTGGATACAGGACTGCCCGCCGCAGCATCCACCAGCGCCCAGGCCAGCGCTGTGCAGCCGGATGCCGCACAAGCCCAGGCCGCGCAGCAATCGGGCGCGCAAGCGCGTGCCGCCAAGAAAGACGCCGCGCCGGCCTCGGATGCCAAGTCCGACACCGCCGATGCCTCCACCACCACCCCGCGCAGCAGCAACCCCGCCGCCAGCCGCAGCGCGGAGCGCATGTCCGAACAGCGCGCCGATCTGCGTGCCGATGCGCAGGCCGCGCCCGCCGGCAACTCGGCCGAGGCACAACCCGGCGCGGCGGTCGTCTCCAGCTTTGCCGCGGCCTTGAGTAGCGCCACGGGGCCCAGCACCGGCCAGCGCGCCATGCCCGATGCCCAGGCCGTGATCGGTGCCATCGGCAGCAGCAACAGCAGCGGCAATACGCAGGCAGCCGGCAGCAGCGACGCCAGCGCCCCCAGCACCCCGATCATGCTGACGACGCCGCTGGACGACGCCGGCTTTGGCGCCGAACTGGGCGCAAAGCTGGCCGTGCTCACGCAGGACGGCGTCCAGCACGCCGAGCTGCACCTCAACCCGGCCGACATGGGCCCGGTGGCCGTGCGCATTGACGTGGATGGTCAGCAGGCGCAGGTCTCCTTCCACGCCGCGCAGGCGGCCACGCGCAGCGCGCTGGAGCAGAGCCTGCCCGACCTGGCGGCGGCCTTGTCGGCTGCAGGCCTGACCCTCTCGGGCGGCGGTGTCTTCCAGCAATCGCAGGGCGGCCAGGGCCGCCAGGATGGAAACGGCGGCCCATCGTCCGGATCGGACGCTAACGGTACGAATCAGCGCACGGTGGCCGGCGTTGATACGGCAGGCATAGCGGGAATTGCTGACATTCCGCGCCGCGGCGGCCCGGTGCATGCCCTCGTGGACCTTTACGCATGAGCAAATCTGTCGAGAATTGATGCTGAGCCGCCCGCTATTTCAGGGCATGCGCCGCCGTGCATCCGTCAATAATCGGCGTTAGCGTGCCCCTTTTCGCCCTGCGTGGCAAAGGCGGCGCTGAACAAAGGAGTCTTTGATGGCCACAGCAGCCGCTGCTGCCGACGCCCCCGTCAAGGGGGGCGGCATGAAAAAACTCATCATCATCATTGCCGCGGTGCTCGTGCTGGTGGTCGCCGGCGGCGTGGCGCTGCTCCTGGTGATGAACAAGAAGGCCGCTGCCGCAGATGAAGATGGCGGCGACGCGCCGGCCCCGGCCGCACATGCCGCCGAGCACAAGAAGGGCGAGGCGCCCGTGTTCGTGCCGCTGGAACCCTTCACGGTCAACCTGGCCGACAAGGAAGTCGACCGCTTCGCGCAGATCGGCGTCACGCTGGAAGTGGCCGACGCCCACACCGGCGACGAGATCAAGGCCTATCTGCCCGCCATCCGCAGCAATGTGCTGGTGCTGCTCTCGCACAAGAATTCTGCCGACCTGCTATCGCCCGAGGGCAAGGACAAGCTGGCGCGCGAAATCCTGCGCGAGGCGGTGCGGCCCCTGGGTTACGAGATCGAAGCCGACGAAGAGGACGACAGCGCCGCCGCCGCAGGCACGACGGCCAAGAAAAAGAAGAAGCGCCGCGCCCAGCAGGCCCTGCCGATCACGCAGGTCCTTTTCTCCAGCTTCATCGTCCAATAAGGCGCGCGAGGCCTCCCCATGAATCAGCAGATCCTTTCGCAAGACGAAGTCGATGCCCTGCTGCAAGGCATCACCGGCGAGAGCCAGAAGCTCGAAGCCGAGGAAGAGCAGACCGGTGGCATACGCGACTACAACCTCGCGAGCCAGGAACGCATCGTGCGTGGGCGCATGCCCACGATGGAAATCATCAACGAGCGTTTCGCCCGCAACATCCGCATCGGCCTGTTCAACTTCATCCGCAAGAGCCCGGAAGTCGCCATCGGCGGCATCAAGGTACAGAAGTACTCGGCCTTCCTGCGCGAGATCGTGGTGCCGACCAACTTCAACATCGTCTCGGTCAAGCCGCTGCGCGGCTCGGGGCTGATCGTCTGCGATCCCACGCTCGTGTTCGCCGTCATCGACTCGCTCTTCGGCGGCAACGGCAAGTTCCATGCGCGCATCGAAGGCCGCGATTTCTCGGCCACCGAACAGCGCGTGATCCTGCGCCTCGTCGAAGTGATCACGGCCGAGTACAAGAAGGCCTGGATGGGCATCTATCCACTGGAGCTGGAGTACCAGCGCTCGGAGATGCAGCCGCAGTTCGCCACCATCGCCACGCCCAGCGAGATCGTGGTCTCGACCTCCTTCACGCTGGAGATCGGCGAAGTGTCAGGCACTGTGTATTTCTGCGTGCCCTACTCCACGCTGGAGCCGATCCGCGACGTGCTTTATTCCACCACGGTGGGCGACTCCAGTGAGCCCGACCGGCGCTGGATCAACCTGCTCAAGCACCAGCTACAGGCAGCCAATGTGGAGCTGGTCTGCGAGCTGGGCACGGCGCCAGCCACGGTGGAGCAGCTGCTGGCCTTCAAGCCCGGTGACTTCATCGAGCTGGATCTGGAGCCGACGATCAAGGCCAAGATCGACGGCGTGCCCGTCTTCGACTGCCACTACGGCACGTCCAATGGCAAGTATTCGATCAAGGTCGAAAAGATGTTGACCGGCCCCGACACGGGCTGGCTGGGAGTCCGCGATGTCTGAGCCCTCACAAGAAGAACAGGATGCCATGGCGGCCGAATGGGCCGCTGCGCTGGCCGAGGCCGACGCAGGCAAGAGCTCGTCCGGCGACAGCGGCGGTAGTGCGAACGAAGTGGCCACGGCCACCGCCACGGAACAGGTGGCGCCGGCCGCCTTCACCAACTTCTCCCCCACGCCCGGCAACCTGCCCGGCGGCGACATCAACATGATCCTGGACATCCCTGTCCAGCTGACCGTGGAGTTAGGCCGCACGCGCATTCCGATCAAGAACATCCTGCAGCTCGCTCAGGGCTCGGTGGTGGAGCTGGACGCGCTGGCCGGCGAACCGATGGACGTGCTCGTCAACGGCTACCTGATCGCGCAAGGCGAGGTGGTGGTGGTGAACGACAAGTTCGGTATCCGGCTGACGGACATCGTCACGCCGTCCGAACGCATGCGGCGCTTGTCTAAAGGACAGTGATGTCCTGCATCGAAGCGCCCGCCAAGCGGGCGTTTTGCATTTCGAGATAGGCACGCTCCAGGCTGCGCGTGAAGGCTGCGGTGTCGAAGAGACGGCTGCCATGCCGGTTCCTCGCCAGCTTCTCGCGGACTTCGGCCAGCTTGTCAGCTTGCGTGGCAAGGCCCACCGCGAGTGCCATGTAGGCCTCGACCTCATGCGCAATCAGCTCGGGCAAATCCATCGCCTTGAGCAGGCTTGACGCGACGCGCGCCGCAAAGGCCTGGCCCTGCAGCGTGAGGACAGGCAGACCCATCCAGAGCGCATCGCTGGCCGTCGTGCCGGCGTTGTAGGGCCAGGTGTCGAGGAACAGGTCCGCAGCGCCCAGCTTGGCCAGGTAGTCCTCGCGCTCCGTCCGCCTGGCGAAGACGATGCGCGCCGGCGCGACGCCTAGCTCCTGCGCGTGTTGCTGCAGATTCAGCACGGCCCGTTCATCCTCATCGAGGACCCAGAGCACCGATCCGGGCACGGCAGCCAGGATGTGCATCCAGGCGGCAAACACCGCGGGCGTGATCTTGCTAGGGTTGTTGAAGCAGCAAAACACGAAGCCCTGTTCGGGCAGGCCCAATTCTGCGCGGCTGGCCTTTGCGTTCGGGCGCGGGCGCTGGCTGTCATTGGCCTGGTAAGACGGCAGGTAGACGATGTTCTCGTCGTAGAAAGCTCGCGTCTCGGCCGGGATGATTTCGTGATCGGCGATCAAGTAGTCATGCAGCCGTGCACCCGTGGTGCCGAGAAAGCCCAGGTAGGAGACCTGGATCGGCGCCGCGCGGCCGGCGAAGATGGCACTGCGCGCACCATCGGTGAAGCCGGTCAGATCGACGGCGATGTCCAGCTTCAGGTGCTGGCAAAGCGCGGCGATTTCCGGGTCGGACAGCGCCTCCACGTCCAGGAAATGGTCGAAGCCGCGGCGCAGCCGCTCCTGCATGGCGTCCTTGCTGGCAGCGCCGTAGTTGATGGCCACGATCTCGAACTTCTCGCGGTCGTGCAACTCGAAGACTTCGGCCATCAGGAAGGACACCGGGTGCGATTTGAAGTCCCGGGAGACATAGGCCAGCCGGATCTTGCCTGCCGGCTCTGCACTTGCCCTGGGCGCCATGGGAGCGCAGGTCGCCAGGGTCCAGAGCCGCGCCGCCTGCTGCTGCAGGCTGGGGTCGTCCAGCAGGCATTGCAGCGCCAGGGGCTGGATGCTGCGCCGCTGTTGCCTCACGTCCTCAGCAATGCGCGCCAGCTCAGTCTCGTGGCCTTGCCATTCAAAGAGATGGGCTGCCGCGTAGAGCCGCGTGCCGCGCAGCCACTCCATCTCGGGCTTGAGCGCCAGCGCGCGATCGAGGTCAGCCAGCGCCAGCGAAAACTTGCGCGCTTGCAAGCGCAGATTGGCGCGGTTGCTGAGCGCCTCGGCGTAATCGGGCTTGGCCCGGATCGCGTCGTCGTAGGCCGCCAGCGCCTCCTGGGGTCGTCGCAGATTCTTGAGCGCAATCGCCCGGAGGTTGTGAGCTTCATGCACACCCTGCTTTGGCATTCGGTCAAGCTCGCTCAGCGCGTCCAGATAGCGCCCTAACGCGATCAATGCGCGCACCCGTTCCATGCAGAAGCGAACGTCGGCGCCGTCGCACTGGATCGCGCATTCGAAGGCCAGCAGCGCCGCCTCCACGGACTCGATGCGCCGATAGGCCAGGCCCAGGCCGTAGTACGCAGCAGCGTAGGCAGGATTGACGCCCAGGGCTCGCTCGAAGGCCGGGATGGCGTCCAGCGGCCGACCCAGTTCCTGCAAGGCCACGCCCCAGTTGTGCTGCGCCACGGCGTTGCCGGGCTGCAGGCTGCACGTGGCGGCGTAGCAGCGTTCGGCAGCATCCCAACGGTCCTGTCCGGCGAGCAGATTGCCCAGCTGCAGATAGACCTGAGGCTCGCGCGGAGACCGCTCGATGGCGGCGCTCAGCGCGGCAATCGCCTGATCGGCCTCGGATGGATTCGTCTTCAAGCGGTTCCCTCGCCATCTTCGCAGCCGCCACGATAGCTGCGGCGCTGCCGATGGCAGTCTCGGGATAAGCGCCGCATCCGGGCCCTTCTCCCGCCCATTGCAAACCTCAAGTCCGGCCAACAATGGCCGAGCCATGTCGTCACAAAGCCTGCTTCCCATCCTCTGGTTCATTGCCATCCTGGCGGCGATCCCCGCCGTCCTGTGGCTGCTCAAGCGAACACCCATGGGCGGCAGCGCCAGCAACGGCCAGATGCGCGTCGTGGCCGCGCTGCCCATTGCGCCCAACCAACGCCTGCTGACCGTCGAAGTGGGCCAGGGCGAGGACCGCAAATGGCTGGTGCTGGGCGTGACCGGCCAGTCCATCAGCACCTTGCATCAGATGCCGCCGCAGGCCGAAGGCGCTGCGCCTAGCGCACCGTCTTTCGCCCAGATGCTGGGCAAGTTCAGCAACAAAGGCAACGGCAATGCGCAGTAAATGGCTGTTAGGTCTCCTGGCCGTGCTCGCCCTGCCCGCACTTGCGCAGACCAACACACCCCCGGCCACCCTGCCCTTGCTGATCGGCCAGGGCGCCGGCGGCGCGAGCTACTCGGTGCCCATCCAGACCCTGCTCTTCTTCACCGCCCTGGGCTTCCTGCCGGCCGTGCTGCTGATGATGACGGGCTTCACCCGCATCGTCATCGTGCTCTCGCTGATGCGCCAGGCCCTGGGCACGCAGGCCGCGCCGCCCAACCAGGTGATCGTCGGCCTGTCGCTGTTCCTGACCTTCTTCGTGATGAGCCCGACGCTGGACAAGGTCTACGCCGACGCCTGGCAGCCCTACAGCGCGGGCCAGATCAGCTTCGACGTGGCGCTGGACCGCGCGCAGCTGCCGATGCGCGGCTTCATGCTCAAGCAGACACGCCAGAGCGACGTGGCACTCTTCTCTCGCCTGGCCAAGCTCGATGCCGACGTGAAGCCCGAAGCCGTTCCCTTCAAGGTGCTGGTGCCGGCCTTCGTGACGAGCGAATTGAAGAGCGCCTTCCAGATCGCCTTCCTCGTCTTCATCCCCTTCCTCGTCATCGACATGATCGTCAGCTCGGTGCTGATGAGCCTGGGCATGATGATGTTGTCGCCGGTGCTGGTGTCCTTGCCCTTCAAGCTGATGCTCTTCGTGCTGGCGGACGGGTGGAATCTCTTGCTCGGCTCTCTCGCCGCTTCCTTCGCGCAGTAGGTCTATGGATTCCCAACAAGTCTTCACCCTCGGCCAGCAAGGCCTCTACATGCTGCTCCTGGTGGCCGCGCCCGTGTTGCTGACGGTGCTGCTGGTCGGTGTGGTGGTCAGCGTCTTCCAGGCCGCCACGCAGATCAACGAGGCGACGCTGTCCTTCGTGCCCAAGGTCGTCGCCGCCGTCGCGACCCTGGCCATTGCCGGGCCGTGGATGATGACCCAGCTGGTGGACTACATCCAGCGCACGCTGCAGATGATCCCGACCGTGGTGGGGTAACTCAGATGGTGTTGGCGCGACCACGGTCCGAGCGCCGGGCCGCCCCAGGCCGGACCGCATCCCCATGGGGGATCGGCCGGTGTACCCACCGGACGAGGGGCAGACATGTTTAGCGTCACGGAAGCGCAGCTGCTCGCGTGGCTCAACCCGCTACTGTGGCCCTTCATCCGCACGATGGCGCTGTTCGGCGGCATGCCGATCTTCAGCGAGCGCACGGTGCCCGTGCGCGTGCGCATCGGCCTGGCGATGTTCATCTCGGTCTGCGCCCAGCCTTCCATGCCGGCCATTCCGGCGCTGCCGCTCGATTCATTTCCGCTGCTCACGCTGCTGCTTGCACAGCAGTTGGTCGTCGGCCTGGCGATGGGCTTTGCCGTGCGCCTCGTGTTCGCAGCGCTGGAGTTTGCGGGCGAGATCATCGGCCTGCAGATGGGCCTCAACTTCGCCGGCTTCTTTGATCCCAGCACCGGCGCCCAGGGCACGGCCAGCTCGCGTTTCTTCGGCTCGATGGTGGCTTTTCTTTTCGTGGCCGTCAACGGCCACCTGCTGCTGATCAATGCCCTGGTGCAGAGCTTCACCGCCTTTCCCATCGGCGACGAGCCTTTCCACTTCCTGCGCGTCGCTCAGCCGCAAGCCTGGGGCGCCGAGGTCTTCAGCATCGGCCTGTGGATCGCCCTGCCCCTGGTCACGATGCTGCTCTTCGTCAACCTCGTGCTCGGCATGATCTCGCGCGTGGCGCCGCAGATCAGCGTGTTCTCGGTCGGCTTCCCGCTGACCGTGAGCATCGGCCTGGTGGGCATGCTGGCCACGCTGCCGCTGATGGAGACGCCATTCCGAGTGGCGTTGGAGAGGTTGTTGGCGGTGTTTGGCTAGCGGTCCAGCTTGTTCTCACTCCGCCAACTTCCTCATCTCCGCATACAAATCCGCCTTGCCTTCGAAGCCGATGCCAGGCAGGTCCGGCAAGGTCACATAGCCCTGCTCCACCTTCACCCCATCCGGGAAACCGCCATAAGGCTGGAACAGATCCGGGTAGCTCTCGTTGCCGCCCAGCCCTAAACCGGCCGCGATATTGAGTGACATCTGATGCCCACCATGCGGGATGCACCGGCTCGCGGACCAGCCGTGTTCCTTGAGCATGTCCAAGGTGCGCAGGTACTCGACCAGGCCATAGCTCAGCGCGCAGTCGAACTGCAGCCAGTCCCGATCCGGGCGCATGCCGCCGTAGCGGATCAGGTTGCGGGCATCCTGCATGGAGAACAGGTCTTCGCCCGTGGCCATGGGGTTGGCGTAATAGTTGCGCAGCGTGGCCTGCAGCTCGAAGTCCAGCGGGTCGCCCGGCTCCTCGTACCAGAACAGGTCGTACTGCGAGAGCGCCTTGGCGTACTGGATCGCAGTGTCCAGGTCGAAGCGGCCGTTCGCGTCCACGCACAGCTTCTGGCCGTCCTGCAGCACGCTCATGATGGAGTCGATGCGGCGCAGGTCTTCGTCGAGCGAGGCGCCGCCGATCTTCTTCTTGACGACCGTGTAGCCGCGGTCGATGTAGCTCTTCATCTCGTCCTTGAGCTGCTGGTGGCCTTGCCCCGGGTAGTAATAGCCGCCGGCGGCGTAGACAAAGATCTTGCGGTTGGGCGTGCCGTTGCCGTAGCGGTCGGCGAGCAGCTGGAACAGCGACTTGCCTTCGATCTTAGCGACCGCATCCCACACGGCCATGTCGATGGTGCCGATGGCGACCGAGCGCTCGCCGTGGCCGCCGGGCTTCTCATTGGTGAACATCGCGTTCCAGATCTTGTGTGGATCGAGGTTCTTGCCGCTGGCGTCGATCAAGGAATCGGGATTGGCTTCCATGATGCGCGGGATGAAGCGCTCGCGCATCAGCTTGCCCTGGCCGTAGCGGCCGTTGGAGTTGAAGCCGTAGCCGATCACGGGCTTGCCGTCGCGGACCTGGTCGGTGATGACGGCCACGAGGCTCAGAGTCATCTTGCTAAAGTCGATGTAGGCGTTGCGGATGGGGCTGCTGATGGGGACGGTGATCTCGCGGATTTCAACGATCTTCATGTTCGGTCTCCAAGTGGGGTTGGATGCAATGATCGTCATCCATCGGCTGTTCGGCCAATGCTGTTTTTCTCGTCTTTGATGCCCGGAAAGCACCGCTGCTCATGAACCTGACCTGGCTGGACGACTTCCTCACCCTCGCGGAGACCGGCAATTTCTCGCGCGCGGCGGACGAGCGCCACATGACGCAGCCGGCCTTCAGCCGCCGCATCCGCGCGCTCGAAGAATGGCTGGGCACGGATCTCTTCGACCGCAGCTCGCAACCCGCGCGGCTGACCGAGGCGGGCCTGTGGCTGCGCAAGACGGCGCCCGAACTGCTGGCCCAGGTGGCTCGGCTACCGGGCGAGGCGCGCGCGGTGGCCGAAGCTAACGCCACGACTTTGCGCATAGCGGCCACGCACGCCCTCTCCTTCAGCTTCCTGCCGGGCTGGCTGCGCGGGCTGGAAACGCGCACGACGGTGGGCGCCATCCGTCTGCTCTCGGACGTGATGGCGCATTGCGAGGCCCTCCTCCAGCAAAGCCAGGTGCAGTTCGTGCTGGCGCACACGCATGCGCAGGTGCCGGGCAAGCTGCACGCGGCCGGCTTTGCCTCGGTGCAGATCGGCCGCGATGTGCTGCTGCCTGTTTCGGCACCGGACGCCAAGGGGCAGGCCCTGCACAGGCTCGGCGGCGCCAAGAGCAAGACGGTGCAAGTGCTGGGCTACAGCGCGGAGTCCGGGCTGGCTGGCATTCTTCAGGAGGTCTGCGGAGAGGCCTTGGAGAAGCTGCCCGTGCAAGTGGGCTTCACGGCGCAGCTGGCTTCCGTCTTGCGCACGCTGGCGCTTGATGGGCGCGGCATGGCATGGTTGCCCGAGACGCTGGTGCGCGAAGACATGGCCAGCGGCCGGCTGCTTGCCGCGGCCTCGGACGATTGGCTCGTTGCGCTGGAGGTACGCCTGTTCCGCGACAAGACCGCGCTCAGCCCGGCGGCCGAGACGTTCTGGCAGGCGGCCTGCGCCGCTTAAATCAGCCGTTAGGGATTTCCGGCTCCACCAGCAGCGCCATCTGCATCAGCGATTCCTGCCAGCCGAGATAGCACATCTCGACCGGAATCATGTCGGGCAGGCCCGCCTGCTCGATGTGGACGTCGGTACCGCACATCACTTCCTTGAGCCGGATGGTGCAGGTGATCTCGCCGGGCAGGTTCGGGTCGTCGAACTTGTCGGTGTAGCGGATCAGCTCGTCGGGCACCAGTTCCAGGTAGGTGCCGCCAAAGCTGTGGCCACCGCCCGCGCTGAAGTTGGTGAACGTCATGCGGAAGGTACCGCCCACACGCGCGTCCATGTGCTCGACCGTGCAGGTGAAGCCATGGGGCGGCAGCCATTTGGTATTGGCCGCGGGATCAAGGAAGGCGCGGTAGACACGCTCCGGCGGGGCCTTGAGGACGCGATGCAGGGTGACGGTGTTGGGCACGAGGTACTTCCTTCAATCAGAGTTCACGCAGCGCCGTGGTGACGGGCAGCGAAGCCGCCCGCGCCGCCGGGAACAGGCCGCCAATGAAGCCGATGGCTAGAGCCCATTTGATGCCCTCCCACAGCAGGCCGCCCGACACGCGCAGGTTGAAGCTGAGCTTGCCGACCGAGCCCGCGGCCATGGTGGAGGCCTCGAAGCCGTTGAACACAGCCCAGGCGATCAGGCCGCCGATGGCGCCGCCGATCAGAGCCAGCAACATGGTCTCCAGCATCACGGCGATGACCACGGGCAGGCCGCGGAAGCCGATAGCCCGCAGCGTGGCGATCTCGCGCGCCCGGCTGGCCACCGCGGCGAACATGGTGTTGAGCGCCCCGAAGACCGCGCCCACGGCCATGATGGAACCCACCGTGATGCCGATGATGCGCAGGATCTTGGTCATGCCCTCGCTCTGCTTGGAGAAGAACTCCAGCGTGGTGCTGGCCTTGACCTTGAGTTGCGGGTTGTTCTCGAGCGAGTCCTTGAAGGCCTTGAGCGCAGAGGCGCTGGTGAGCTTGACCGTGGCCGAGTTGCGACTGCTGCCACGCCGGTAGGTGTCGTTGACGACGTTGGCATCGGCCCAGAGCTCGCTCTCCATCGCGTCGCCCGAGGCGAAGATGCCCACGACGGTCCAGGGCTGATTGCCCAGATTGAGCGTGGCGCCGACCTTGAGGCCCTCGAACTGGCGCACCGCGCCCTTGCCGATGACAAGCTCGCGCAGACCCGCCGTGAAGCGCCTGCCCTCGATGATCTTGACGTTGGGCCGCACGTCAAAGGCCGCATCGGAGACGCCGCGCACCTGGGCGCTGCCCTCGTCGCCGGTCTTGCTACCCTTGATGGGAAGGTTGGCCGCCACCACGGACTCGGCCGAGACGATGGGCTCGCCTTTGGCATTCCGGGCCACGCCGGGCGCTTGCGCGATCTGAACCAGATCCTCGCGGCTCAGCGTGGAGGAGACCTCGTTGGCCGAGGCGCCGCGCATGGCGATGGCGGTGTCTTCGCTGCCCGAGTTGCGCAGCGTCTCGGCATAGCCCTCGGCCATGGCCAGCAGCGCCACCAGCACGCCCACCACGCCGGCGATCCCCACCACGATCACGGCCGAAGAACCGAGGCGCTGTGTCAGCGTGCTGATGCCCACCGAAGCCACCGAGCGCGTCTGCACGCCGCTGCGGAAGGCCGGAATGAACAGCCACAGCGCCAGCAGCAGGGCAATCACCACCGCGCCTTGCCAGGGCAGCATCACCCAGACGACCAGGGCGGCGACCGTGAGCAGGATCAGTCCGAAATTTTTCAGAAAATTCATATCAGTTGCTCCGCGTAGCAGTGGCAAAGCTCTCTGTGCGCAACACAGGTGGAGCCAAGCGGCAGCCATGGAACCGGCTTTGCCGGGCCATCGGGTGCGCCCCCTTGAGGGGGAGGCGCGCAGCGCCTTCGGGGGTGGGCCATTTCAGGCCCTCCCGGCGAGTGCGTCGGTGATGTTCACGCGCATCGCACGCATGGCCGGCATCGCCCCAACGACGAGGCCGAAAAGCAGCATCAGGCCGACGCCGATGACCCAGCTCTTGAGGCCGGCTGCCGGCAGGTTGAGCGCACCGCCGCTGCCGGCGCTGACGACCGGCCCGATCACGCTGGCCAGGCCCAGGCCGATGGCGCCGCCGATCATCAGCAGCAGCACCGACTCAGCCAGCACCATACCCAATACGCTCTCGCCCGAGAAGCCCAGCGTCTTGAGTACCGCGATCTCGCCGGTGCGCTCGCGCACGGCCTGCATCATGGTGTTGCCGGCCAGCAGCAGCAAGGTGAAGAACACGGCGCCCATGATGGAGGTGACGATCAGGTTGATGTCGGCCACCTGCTTCATCCAGCCGGACATGGCGGCGGCCTCGGTCATCGTGCGGGTCTCGTGGTCCGAGTTGGCGGAGATCGCGTCGATGGCCTTGAGCACGCGGTCGGCCTGGTTCACGTCCTTCACCCGCGTAACGTACCAGCCGACCTGGCCCTGGTTGTAGGGCGTGGTGTCGTCGAAGTACTTCCAGTTCAGCAGGAACATCTGGTCCCACCAGCCGCCGGCCTTCTTGTCGGTCACGTGGATGAGGCCGACGAGCACGAAGGGCCAGTTCTGGCTGCCGCTGCGATCCGGGAAGATGGTGGATTGCATGGGAATCGTGTCGCCGATCTTCCAGCCGAAGCGCTTGGCCAGCCCCTCGCCGACGATGGCGCCGTTCTTGGTTTCGGCAAAGGCCTTGCGCGCCTCGGCCGAGACTTCCATCTCCGGATAGATGTCCAGGTAGTTGGGCGCCACGGCGAAGCTGAAGACCTGGTTCTCGGGCTTCTGATAAGCGCCGCCAAACCAGTTGGCCCAGGTCGTGTCCTTGACGCCGTCGATAGCGGTGATGCGCGCGCCGAGCGACATCGGCAGCAATTGGATGAAGCTGAGCTTGGAGCCCGTCTGCAGCCGCTGCGCACCGTTGGCGCTCTGGCCGGCCTGGTCAAAACCCACGCGCACGGCATCCAGCAGGCCGAACAGCAGGAAGGCCGTGATGATGGAGACCAGCGTGAGGAAGGTCCTGAGCTTGCGCCGAAACAGCGCCGCCCAGATCAGGTGAAGGTATTTCATGGCGTCACCTTTCAGGCGGTCGCTTCATTCACGAGCGTGCCCTTGTCCAGGTGCACGGTGTGGCTGGCGCGGCTGGCGGCCTTGGGGTCGTGGGTGACCATCACGATGGTCTTGCCATGCTCGCGGTTGAGTGCCTGCAGCAGTGATAGCACGTCCTCGGCCGACTGACGGTCCAGGTCGCCCGTCGGTTCGTCGCAGACCAGCAAAGTCGGGTCGGAGACGATGGCCCGCGCGATGGAAACGCGCTGCTGCTGGCCACCCGACAGTTCCGTAGGCTTGTGGCTGGCGCGGTCCGACAGGCCCACGAGCTGCAGCGCAATCGCCGCGCGTTTCTTGCGCTCGGCAGCCGAGAGCTTGGTCAGCAGCAGGGGCAGCTCCACGTTCTTCTGCGCAGACAGCGTGGGCATCAGGTTGTAGAACTGGAAGACGAAGCCCACGCGCGAGGCGCGCCACTTGGCCAGGGCCGCGCCCGAGAGCTTGTCGATGCGCTCGCCGCCGACGCTGATGGCTCCGCCGCTGGGCGCATCGAGGCCGCCGATCAGATTGAGCAAGGTGGTCTTGCCCGAGCCGGACGGGCCCATCAGCGCGATGAAGTCGCCCTGGGCCACGTCGAGGTCGATGTGGTGCAGAACTTCCACCTTCTGCTTGCCGCGGGTGTAGACCTTGGAGAGGTCGCGGATTTCGATCAGTGCGCTCATCTCGTCATTCCTTGTTCTGAACCGTTGAACCGTCCTTCAACTCGGCGGGCGGGCTGAGCACGACGGTCTCGCCGGCCTTCAAACCCTCGGTCACCAACTTGAACTTGCCCACATCCGCGCCGAGCTTGACTGCCCGCTTGGCGGCACGCGTGTCTGTCACCACGAAGACGGCATTGGCGCCGTCGCCCGACGTCACCAGCGCTTCGGCCGGCAGCAGCACGCCGGGCACCGGCGCGGCCTGCACCTTGGGCTTGGTGGCCAGGAAGCTCACGCGCACGCCCATGTCGGGCACCACGCGATCATCCTTCTGATCCAGCGCCACGCGCACCTTGACCGTGGCCTTGCCGCGGTCGGCGCTGGGGATCACGGCCACCACATGGGCGGGCACCTTCCAGTCCGGATAGGCGTCGAGCACGGCCTCGCAAGGCATGTCGGCCTTGACCTGCGCGATGTAGGCCTCGTTCACATCCACGTCCACTTCGAGCGAATCCATGTCCACGATGGTGCCCACGCCCGTGCGGGTAAAGCCGCCGCCAGCGGACAGCGGCGAGATGATCTCGCCCACCTGCGCGGACTTGGCGATGACGACGCCGTCAAACGGCGCACGCACGGTGGCGTAGTCGAAATTGACCCTGGCCTGCGAGACCTGCGCCTGCGCGGACTCGGCCTGCCGCTGCGCTGCATCGAGCTGCGCGGCGTAAGCCTTGACGGACGTGGCCGCCAGTTCCTGCGCCTGCTTGGTCGTCATGCCGCTGGCCGCCAGCTCAATCTGGCGGCGCGAGTCGGCTTCGGCCTGCGCGAGCTGCGCGCGCATCTGGGCCACGGTGGCCTGGGCGCTGCGTACATTGGCCTCGGCGGCGGCCAGGCCTGCACGCAGGCCGGTGTCGTCGAGCCGCGCCAGCACCTGGCCCTTCTTGACCTTGAAGCCTTCGTCGATCAGCACCTGCGTCAGCGTGCCCGTGATCTGCGCAGACACCGTGGCCTGGCGGCGCGCGGTGACATATCCCGTGGCCTGCAGCACCGCATCGGCAGGGGCGCCCTGGCCATTGGCGCGTACGGTGGTGGTCTGCACGAGGATGGGTTTGTTGCCCGCCAGGAACCACCAGGCCGCGCCACCCAGGAGGGCCAGCACAACGATGGCGGCAAGCAGTCCCCAGATCCATTTGGGCGGCCCGCTGTCGTGATCCTCACGGCTCGTGCCTTCGATGCGCAATTCCTTCAGCAATCCGGTATCGATGATTTACTCCCCATCCTCTGGACGGCGGATCGTATACGAGCATGATGGCAATCTGAAGGGGGGCGTCCCTAGGGAAGACTAAACGTCGATCAACCGACAGCGAGTCGAGCCGATGACCCACCCGGTGCAGGCCGCCAGACAGGCCAGCTCAAGCAGACCAGTTGAACCGAAATGCAGCAAACCGCTTGCGCTTGGCGTCATAGCTGGTGACGAAGAAACAGGCACCACCGTCACGGGACGCGTACAGCAGATGCTGCGGGTCACGGGCGGACTTGTCGGAAGGCGAGAGATCACAGGCACCAAACAAGGTGACGCGCCCTTCGTTTGGCTTGCCTTGGGCGAAGTATTGAACAAAGTAGCCTGAAACATCGGAAGCCAAGCGCGGCGACACGCTGGCGCTGGCTGCTGCTTGGATGTCTCGCTTCATCGCCGCCAAAATTGTTGCATCAGGCGACCAACGACTCTCGGGCTGCAGTTCGAACCAGCCGGACACGCCCGGCGTCTGCAGCGCGAGCAACATGGTCTGCCCTGAATCGACCTGGAAACCACTGACACCCAGAACCGGCTGCCCCAGGAACACCCCCATGGGCTGCAGCTTCAGGCGGACACGACGTCCAGCGTCAACTTCGTCGAAATAGGCTCTGAGCAACTGCTCCTGAATCGGCAAGAAGTAGGCAACGCCGTCTTGCTCAACCTCCACCTCCATCCGATAGAGGCGGGCAAAACCAGGCGGATAGCGCAATGCCGTTAACCGGCCTTCGATGAAGGCAAGTCGGCCTGCGTCGATGGGCCGAGCGCTCCACCTGGCCGTCACCCAGGTCTGAAACGGAATGGCCGGCGCGTTGGCGATCTGCATTTCGCTGCCGGATACCGACGCAGCGCTTGCATGCGCGGACATGCTGAACACGAGCGCCCCGAGCAGGCACGCGCACGCAAGCTTCAGTTCAGCTCTCCACCAAGCCGTTCCTGATCGCATACACGGTCAACTCCGAATTGTTCGCCAGCGCGAGCTTCTCCAGCACCCGCGCCCGATAGACGCTGACCGTCTTGGGGCTGAGCTTGAGTTCCTCGGCGATGTCTGACAGCCGCTTGCCGCTGGCGATCATCACGAGCGTCTGCAGCTCGCGATCGGAGAGCTTCTGGTGCGCCTGTTCGGCCGCCGGCGCGGTGAGGCTTTCCACCAGCATCTGCGCGATCTCGGGCGTCACGTATTTGCGGCCTTGCGCCACCGTGCGGACGGCCTGCACCAGCAGCGCGGGATCGCCGCCCTTGTTGACGTAGCCGAAGGCGCCTGCCTTGAGCGCGCGGATCGCGTATTGGTCCTCGGGGTACATGGAGACGATCAGCGTGCGGATGGCCGCGCCTTCGTCCTTCAGCACATGCAGCACGTCGAGGCCTGAGCGGCCCGGCATGTTGATGTCGAGCACCAGCACGTCGCAAGGCTTGTCGCCGAGCTTGTGCAGGAGCGCGCGCAGCTCGCCGTAGTCACCGGCCTCACCCACCACCTCGATGTCGGCGGCGTCGGAGAGCGTGTCGCGGATGCCGCGACGGATCAGCGCGTGGTCGTCGCAGAGGATGACCTTGATCATGACTCGCCCCAGGCACTGTTGCTATCCGTGCCCTCGATGGCGTCATCTTCAAGCGGCACCGAAAGAATCACGCTAGTGCCGCCCGTGCCCGTGCTGTTGGAACTCAAGTCCACCCATCCTCCTACCGTGGCCGCGCGCTCGTGCAGACCGCGGATGCCGAATGAACGCGCCTTGGCCAAGTCTTCCGGCGCGATACCGCGGCCATTGTCGTTGACCTCCAGCGTCAGCACGCCGGCTTGCATGGAGAGTTCGATGTCCACGCGCGACGCCTGTGCATGCTTGGCCACATTGGTCAGCGCTTCCTGCGCCGCGCGATAGGCCACCAGGGGCACGCCGGCGGGCAGCTGCATCTGCTCCTGGCTGGCGCGCAGGGTGCATTGGATGCCGGTACGGCGCTCGAAACCTTGGGCCATCCACTCGACGGCAGCCACCAGGCCCTGATCGAGGATGGCCGGGTGCAGGTTGTGCATGATGCGCTGGCTGGCTTCCAGCGCGCTGGTCACCGTGTCCAGCGCAGCGCGCGTGCGCTGGCGCACGATGTCCTCCTGCGCATGGCGGGCAATCCAGGCGAGGTCGAACTTGACCGCGGTGAGCGAGCCGCCCACATCGTCATGGATCTCGCGCGCGATGGCCGAGCGCTCCATCTCGATGCTGTTCTGCAGGTGACCCGCCAGCTCGTGCAGGCGCTGCTTGGACTGGCGCAGCGCCTGGTCGGCCTCGTGCCGCGCGTTGCGGGCCTCGGCGGCCTCGATGGCACGCAGCAGCGCAGGCGCCAGGCGGTTGAGGTTGCCCTTGAAGAGATAGTCGGCCGCGCCGTTGCGCATGGCCTCCACGGCCATGTCCTCGCCGATCTGGCCCGAGACCAGCAGGAAGGGCAGCCAGACCTTCAACTCGCGCAGGCGCTTGAGGATGGCCAAGCCGGAGGCGCCGGGCAGATCGAAATCGGCAATCACCGCGTCCCAGCCCTCGGGCAAGGTCTGTTCCACCTCGGCCAGGGTCTCCACGCGCCGGGCTTCGACGCGCAGCCCGGCCCGCCGCAGTTGTGCGATCAGCAGATCGTGATCCAGCGCCACGTCTTCGACGTGCAGGATGCGCAGCAGGCGCTCGGAAGGTGGCAGGGGTGGCGGCATGATGAGGGCGGAGTATGCCGCCTCGCGGCGGGCTGAAAAAAATCGCGCGGCGATATGTCCAGGGCCACCGCGCTGCAGTTATCTGCGGCAAGAAACCCGGGGCCTCAATTGAATATCCGGTGCGGCCGATATTCATATCAAGCGCCGGAAATGCGAAGCAGTCGTCGCTCTGCGAAAGCCCATGCGCTTAGACGTGCGAACACAACAGACGGCCATCGCCCAGCAAGCCCATAATCAGGGTTTTCACCAATATTCTGCCAACAAAGCCGCGAATCTTTCTGCGCTGATTCAGCACTTGCCGAGACACCATCGACATATGCTCAACAATTGCCGAAGATCACGAGCTGTAAGCAAGTGTTGTGGTGGGCAAAATAAAACAGGAGCCAGAGCGCCGATGGATGAAACATCAAGTCCGGACACGGAGGGCATGACGCCTCTGTTGGCTGCGGCCGAGCTCCAGGACCATTTGATGACGGTCACCAACGACCTGGAGCGTCTGCAACGCCTGCTCGACGACGCGGGCGAAGCGCTTTCCGAGCATTTTTTCAGTGCTTCCTCACATATTTCTGCCCTGATGGAAGCCTCCAGCCAGGGCCTTCCCTCCGACAATGCCAAGCTCAAGCAGGTGATGGCCGACATTGCCGGCGCCATCACCGCCTTGCAGTTCCAGGACATGGCGACGCAGTTGATCGCCCACACCAGCCAGCGTCTGCGCAATTGCGCGGACCAGCTGGCGCGCGACACCTTCGGCGATGACGAGGATGGTGAGGCTGTCGTCGAGATCGCCCCGCTGCGCCCCAATCCCGTGACCCAGGACGAGATGGACGCTGGGTCCATCGAATTGTTTTGACCATTCAGACACTAACCGCTACTTCAAGCTGACCCCCGGAGATGACGATGCATTCAATCCTTGCTGTGGACGACTCGGCCTCGATGCGCCAGATGGTTTCGTTCACCCTCAAGAACGCCGGTTTCAACGTGGTGGAAGCTGTGGATGGCCAGGACGCCTGGGAGAAGTCCAACAGCCGCGACTTCGACCTCATCCTCACCGACCAGAACATGCCGCGCATGGATGGCATCAGCCTGACCAAGAAGCTCCGCGACAACCCGAAGTTCAAGACCACGCCCATACTGATCCTGACCACCGAGTCCAGCGACCAGATGAAGCAGGCCGGCCGCGCCGCGGGTGCCACGGGATGGCTGGTCAAGCCCTTCGATCCGGCCAAACTGATCGAGGTGATCGGCAAGGTCATCCGCTAAGCTTCCCCGTTGTCGAATCTGAATCTTTTCGGAACCCCAAAAAATGGCTGAAACGTCGTCCGAAAGCGCCAGCGCCAGTGCTGGCATTGACCTGAGCCAGTTCTACCAGGTCTTCTTCGAGGAAGCCGGCGAGAACCTCGACAGCATGGAACAGCTGCTGTTGAACCTGAACATCGACGAGCCCGACGATGAGGAGATGAACGCCATCTTCCGTTGCGCGCACTCGATCAAGGGCGGCGCCGCCACCTTCGGTTTCTCCGATGTGGCCGAGCTGACCCACCAGATGGAAACGCTGCTCGACAAGCTACGCCGCCACGAGCTCAAGCCCAACACCCAGATGGTGGACGTACTGCTGCAGTCGGGCGACGCGCTCAAGGGCCAGCTCGCGCGCCACCAGGGCAGCAGCACCGAGATCGTTGACACCTCCGCCCTGGTCGCCAATGTGAAGACCCTGTGCGAAGGCGGCACCGTCGATACGAACGCCGCCCCGCCGCCGCCCGCTCCGGCGCCCGCTGCGCCCGCGCCGCGCACCACCACGGCCCGCCTGCTGGAACTGCAGGTCGGCCCGCTGACCGACCTGAGCTTGGCCGACAACCTGGTCGAGCTATTCAAGGAGATCACCGACCTCGGCACCATCGAGCCACTGGACGCCGGCACCGCCGCCGACGGCTATCGCCGCTTCAAGGTGCTGACCAGCAGCGCCGACAACGACCTGCTCGACCTCTTCACCTTCCACGTCGCACGCGAGCAGGTCAAGCTGCTGCCCTACGGCCCCGGCTTCGGCTTCCATGAAGGCGCGCCCGGCGCGCCCGAGGTCGTCGAGGACAAGGACCCGGGCTACGGTTTCTTCGACGAAGCTCCGGGCCTGCCCGGCTCGAACGGCACGGTCGCAGCATCAAGCACCACCGATGTGCAGGCCGTCGCCAACCAGGCCGTCGCCGCGCCCAAGCCGGCCGCGGCCGGCCCCAAGCCCGAGCCCAAGCCTGCTGCGGCCGACCAGTCCACGCTGCGCGTCTCCATCGAGAAGGTGGACCAGCTGATCAACCTCGTGGGCGAGCTCGTCATCACGCAAGCGATGCTGGCGCAAAACAGCCGCAACGTGGACCCAGCGCTGTACCAGCAGCTCACGTCCGGCCTGGCCGACCTGGAGCGCAACACGCGCGACCTGCAAGAGTCGGTCATGTCCATCCGCATGATTCCGATGTCCATGGTCTTCAACCGCTTCCCGCGCATGCTGCGCGACCTGGCGGCCAAGCTCGGCAAGAAGGTCGAGCTGGTCACGCAGGGTGAAGCGACTGAGCTCGACAAGAGCCTGGTCGAGAAGATCACCGACCCGCTGACCCACCTGGTGCGCAACAGCTGCGACCACGGCATCGAACTGCCGGCCGAGCGTGCCGCCAAGGGCAAGCCCGAGCAAGGCACGATCACCCTGGTCGCCTCGCACCAGGGCGGCTCCATCGTCATCGAAGTGCGCGACGACGGCCGCGGCCTGAACCGCGAGAAGCTGATCAAGAAGGCGCGCGAGAAAGGCATCGACGCGCCCGACAGCATGAGCGACGCCGAAGCCTGGGGCCTGATCTTCGCGCCCGGCTTCTCCACCGCCGACGTAGTCACCGACGTGTCGGGCCGTGGCGTGGGCATGGACGTGGTCAAGAAGAACATCACCTCGCTGGGCGGCACGGTGGAGATCGACTCCGCCGAAGGCTACGGCATGAAGGTCTCGGTGCGCCTGCCGCTGACGCTGGCCATCATGGACGGCATGAGCGTGGGCGTGGGCGAAGAGGTCTACATCCTGCCGCTGAGCTCGGTGGTTGAGTCCTTCCAGGTCGAGTCCGACACCATCAAGACCGTGGCAGGCACGGGCCGCGTGGTCGAGGTGCGCGACGAGTACATGCCGGTCATCTCGATGGAAGAGATCTTCCGCGTGCCGCGCTTCGACTTCGAGAAATCCTCCAACATCATGGTCGTCGTGGAGGCCGAGGGCGGCCGCGTGGCCCTGCTGGTGGATGAGCTTCTGGGCCAGCAGCAGGTCGTGGTCAAGAACCTCGAAGCTAACTACCGCAAGGTCAACGATGTCTCCGGCGCCACCATCATGGGCGACGGCCGCGTGGCCCTGATCCTGGACATCGGCGCGCTCGTCCGCCGTTCACGCCATTAATCGTTGCCGCTGAAGTAACTCGCTACCTACCGCACATTCACGAGGTTTCCCCATGAGCACCAGCACTTCCAACGTTCCCGCCCTGCGTCCCGAGGGCGCGCTTGCCCTCAAGGGCCAGTCCGCCGGCGCTTCGGGCGGCGAATACCTGACCTTCCGCCTCGGTGCCGAGGAGTACGGCATCGACATCCTGAAGGTCCAGGAAATCCGCTCCTACGAGCCGCCCACACGCATCGCCAACGCGCCTGATTTCATCAAGGGCGTGGTCAACCTGCGCGGCGTGATCGTCCCCATCGTCGACCTGCGCCTCAAACTCGGATGCCCGACCGCCGAGTACAACAGCTTCACCGTGGTGATCGTGCTGAACGTGCGCAACCGCGTGGTCGGCGCCGTGGTCGATTCGGTCTCCGACGTGCTCGAACTCAGCAAGGACGCCATCCGTCCCGCGCCCGAGCTTTCCAGCGCCAGCGTGGACACCAGCTTCATCACGGGCATCGGCGCCGTGAGCGACCGCATGCTGATCCTGATGGACATCGAAGGCCTGATGAGCAGCGCCGAGATGGGCTTGATGGAAGCTGCTGCCGCAGCAGCCTGATCCCGCACTGATCGTTCTTCCAAAACGACTGGCCGCCACGCAGCGGCCGGCGCAGCTGTACTCGTTCTTTTCTTGTCGCCATCAGGGAGCTGACATGGCCTTCGCATCCACCTCCATCGCCCGCCGGGTCTCGATGTTCGGCGCCCTCGGCATTGCCGGGGCCCTGCTGGCCGTCAGCGCCATCGTCAGCCTGCTGCTCAGCCGCAGCGAGACCGCGGACACGCGGATCTGGGTCGGCGACAAGGCCGCCTCCCTCGTGGATGCCATCGACTCGATGGACGACGCCGCGCGCCAGCTGGTGGAGCGCAACTTCGGCTTCTTCCGCCAGGAGTTCAGCGGCGCCTTCAGCCTCGATGAAGCCAGCGGCGAGCTGCGGATCGGCAGCGAGAAGCTCAACGGCAACTTCGCGCAGGTGGACAACTTCACCACCACCACCGGTGGCGTGGCCACGGTGTTCGCAGCCAAGGGCGACGACTTCCAGCGCATCACCACCTCGCTCAAGAACACCACCGGCGCGCGCGCCATGGGCACCATGCTCGGCAAGCAACATCCGGCCTATGCCACGGTCAGCGCCGGCCAGCCCTACTCCGGCCGGGCCACCCTCTTCGGCCACAACTACATGACGCGCTACGAACCGGTGAAGGACGGCGCGGGCAAGGTCGTCGGCATCCTCTTCATCGGCTTCGACCTCGACGCCTTCGACGGCGCCGTCGAGCGCATGGCCGCACGCGCCCGGTTCTTCGAACATGGCGGCAGCGTCATCGTCTCGGTGCCCAAGGATGCGGCCAAGGCCGCCTTCGTCTCGCACCCGAGTGCCAAGGGCAAGCTCGTGGCGGACGTGCTGCCCGGCTTCGAGAAGACGCTGGCTGAACTGGACAAGAGCGAGGCCCTGATCGAGGACGCGCCCGACGTGCTCGGCACCGGCGCCAAGAACAACTTCGCCGTGCTGCGCAAGAGCGCCAAGACCGGCTGGTGGGTGCTGGCGCAGGTCTCGCGCGACGAGGCCCTGGCATCGGTCCACCGCACCCTGGCCTGGTTCTGGGCCATGCTGATCCTGGCCATCGTCGCGCTGGGCCTGGGCCTGCTCTGGATGATGAACAACTGGGTGGCCAAGCCGCTGGGTTCGCTGACCGAGGCGCTGAGCTCCATCACCGCCGGCGACCTCACGCACGCCGTGAAGAGCAGCCGCAACGACGAGATCGGCCAGTTGATCCAGCAGACCGAAACCATGCGCGAGAAGTTGGCTGGCGCCATCGGCGCGGTGCGTGAATCGGTGGACGCCATTGGCACCGCCAGCACCGAGATCGCCAACGGCAACCAGGATCTCTCGCAGCGCACCGAGCAGACGGCCTCCAACCTGCAGACCGCCGCCAGCTCGCTCACGCAGCTGACGGGCACCGTGCGCCAGACGGCCGACTCCGCCCAGACCGCCAACCAGCTCGTCACCGCGGCCGCCAGCGCCGCGGCCAAGGGCGGCGAGGTGGTCGGCCAGGTCGTCTCCACCATGGACGAGATCAACACCAGCTCGCGCAAGATCGGCGACATCATCGGCGTGATCGACGGCATTGCCTTCCAGACCAACATCCTCGCGCTGAATGCGGCTGTGGAAGCCGCACGCGCCGGGGAGCAAGGCCGCGGCTTTGCCGTGGTGGCCGGAGAGGTGCGCTCGCTCGCGCAGCGCAGCGCCGAAGCCGCCAAGGAGATCAAGGGCCTGATCCAGGCCAGCGTCGGCCGCGTGGAAGTGGGCTCGCAGCTCGTGCAGCAGGCCGGCACCTCGATGAACGAGATCGTCAGCGGCGTGCAGCGCGTGCAGGACATCATCGGCGAGATCTCCTCGGCCTCTAGCGAACAGAGCGAGGGCATCGGCTCCGTCAACCAATCGATGAACCTGCTCGACCAGATGACGCAGCAGAACGCCGCGCTGGTGGAGGAATCCGCCGCTGCCGCCGAGAGCCTGCGCGATCAGGCGCACCGGCTGGTGGACGCGGTTTCGGTCTTCCGTGTCGAAGTGAATGCAAGTGCAGCGCCCCCGCCCAGGCTCAAGGCCAAGCCGGCAGCGGCAGCCAGGCCTGCAGCACCTAAGGCCGTCGCCATCCAGCCGATGGCGGCCAAGAAGCCCAAGGCGCCGCTGATCGAATCGGCCATGCACACAGCAAGCCCCGCGGCAGCGCCCCGCCCTGCCCCATCGGTGGCGGCACAGGCCGCCGGCGATGGCGACTGGGAGACGTTTTGATGACGGCGGCGGCGGTTGTGTACGCCGAACATTCACGTTAGCAATAGCACCACACCCGAGCTTGTCAGCGGCTGGCGTGCAGTCCAAGATCGCCACTTCGCGTCGGCCGAAAAAAAACGCTGAGGCGGTGGGGATCCTGGCTCCGATCACGGTTGAATCGGGGCCGGTCGCGGAGGGTGCACGTGAAAGCCAGAATCCGGCGCCTGGCGGCGCTTGCCTTGCTGCACGCAGCCGCGGCATCCGCGTCGGCTGATACCGTCGTCGTCAGAGCACCCGGCTTCGAGGTCAGCGGCAACACGCTGCTGCCGGCCGAGGCCATTCAAGCGCGGCTGGCGGAGTACCGCAACGAGCCGGGAGGCACGCCGACCGGCCTGCCGCGCCTGAAGGCCGCCGCAGTTGCCGTACAGGAGCTGTACCGGCGCGCCGGCTACGGCGGCGTGGTGGCCTTCCTGCCTGAGCAGACGCTGGCAGGCGATGGCGTTGTGCGCATCCGCGTCGTCGAAGGCAGGCTCGCCCACATCGACATCAGCGGCAACGAGCACTTCAGCGACGCGGCCATCCTGGCCAGCCTGCCGAGCCTGCAGACGGGCCAGACGCCGCGCGTGCGAGAGATCGACGAGCAGATCCAGATGGCCAACGAGAGCCCGGTCAGGACCGTCCAGGTGCTGCTGCAGCCCGGCGAGGAGCCCGGCGCCATCGATGCCAAGCTCACCGTGGCGGAACGCCCGACCCGGCGCTTCAACCTGCGGCTGGACAACACCGGCAATTCCAGCACGGGCCGCTGGCGCGGCGCCCTGGGCTGGATGGATGGCGACTTCCTGGGCCGCGACCAGGTGCTGGGCCTGGATCTGCAGTTCGCGCCTGAGCACCCGAGCAATCTCGTCGTCGCCAGCGCCAGCTATCACGTGCCCTTCTACACACGCTTGATGGCACTCGATGCCTACGCGGCCTGGTACGACGTGACGGCCGGCACGACGGCCACGGCCGCGGGCGACCTCGATTTCGCGGGGCGCGGCCACATCCTGGGCCTGCGCCTGAGCCACTACCTGCCCCGCTTGGGCAATATCGACCAGCGCCTGATCTACGGCCTGGAAGACCGCGTCTACGACAACCGCTGCAGCATCGCGGGCCTGCCCCAGGGCGCCTGCGGATCGGCCGGCGCCGGCGTGCAGGTGCAGCCGTTGACGCTACAGTACATCGGCCAGAGCGCAGACCGGATCGTGCAGAACTGGGGCTTGGGCTTGAGCGCCAACCTCGCCCTGGCCGGTAGCCAGACCGATGCCGCGAGCATTGAGGCCGTGCGCGCCGGCGCGCGCCTTCACTACGGCATCCTGCGCGCGCACTACAACGGCACGCTGGCCTTCACCAACGAGACCGGCCACGAGAGCCTGGGCTCGCTGAGCTTCCGCGCGGTGGCGCAGTTCAGCCCCGATGCGCTGATCCCCGGCGAGCAGTTCGGCCTGGGCGGCGCGCAGAACGTGCGCGGCTACGTCGAGCGCGAGGTCAGCGGTGACCGCGGCGTACAGGCCTCGCTGGAGTACCTGAGCGCAGCACCCTCGTCCCTCCAGGATTTGCGCGGCGTCGTCTTCGCCGATGGCGGCTGGACGCAGAACCGCATGGGCACGCCCTGCGCGCCGGGCCGCACGATCTGCCAGCTGGAGTCCGTGGGCGCCGGCCTGCGCTTTGCATACAAGGACCTGCAGGTCCGGCTCGACTGGGGCCATGCGCTGCGCGCGGGGAGCGTCACGCGGCGCAACGATGACCGTCTGCACTTCTCTTTGAGCCTGGCGATCTAGGAGCAGCATCATGCACATCCTCCCTGTGAAGCGCCTGTGCCAAGCCCTCCTCGCCGCCGGCCTCGTGAGTCCGGCCATGGTGCTTGGCGCCGGTGCGCCAGCCGCCAGCACGCTCCCCACGGGCTTGCAGGTCGTGCAAGGCCAGGCCACACAGGCGCTGCAAGGCAACACGCTGACCGTCACCAACAGCCCTAACGCCATCCTCAGCTGGCAGAGCTTCTCGATCGGTAGCGCCGCGCAGGTCTACTTCAGCCAAGCCAGCGCGGCCAGCAAGGTGCTTAACCGCGTGACGGGCAGCGATCCGTCCAGCCTCTTCGGCAGCCTCGCCAGCAACGGCCAGGTGTGGCTGATCAACCCGAACGGCGTGCTGTTCGGTGCCGGTGCGCGCGTGGACGTGGCCTCGCTGGTCGTCTCCACCTTGCCCATGCTCGATGCCGACTTCCTCGCCGGCCGCTACCACTTCGAAAGCGGTACTGGAGACTCGCAAGCCTTGCTGCGCAATGAGGGCAGCCTGCGCAGCGCCAGCGGCGGGCAGATCGTGCTGCTCGGTGCGCGCGTCGAGAACACCGGCGACATCGAGGCCGGGCAGATCGCGCTGGCCGGCGCCAGCAGCGTGGACCTCGTCGATACGGGCCTGCCCAACCTGACCGTCAGGGTCAAGGTGCCGTCCGGCCAATCGCTCGGACAGATCCTCAACCAGGGCAGCCTCTCGGCACCCGGCGGCAGCGTGAGCCTGGAGGCCGCGCTCGTCAACCAGCAGGGTTTCATCCGCGCAGACACGCTCGGGCACGACACGCAGGGCCGCATCGTGCTGCGCGCCACCGATTCGCTGTCCTTGGGCGCCGCCAGCCAGACGCGCGCCGACGGCGAGACGGGTGGCAGCATCACGCTGGACGCGGGAACGGCCGGCACGCTGCTCGTGCAAGGACAGGTCTCTGCCAAAGGCAGCGCCGGCCAGGGCGGAACGATCAAGCTGCTCGGCCGCGACGTGGGCTTGCTCGATGCGGCCCAGGTCGATGCCTCGGGGCAATCCGGCGGCACGGTGCTGATGGGCGGCGGCCTGCACGGCCAGGATGCGCTAACGCCCAATTCACAGGCCATCTACCTGGGGCCCGACGCGCTCGTCAGCGCGAATGGCGCGAGTGACGGCGGCCAGATCGTGCTGTGGAGTGAAGCCTCCTCGCGCATCTACGGCAGCCTCAGCGCGCAAGGCGGTGCGGGGCACGGCGGCTTCGTCGAGACTTCCAGCAAGGGCGTGCTCGATGTCGGTGGTGCGCGGGTCCGTACCTCGGGGGCGGGAGGTTCCAGCGGCGGCTGGCTGCTCGACCCCTCGGACATCACCGTCGTCCACGGCTCGGCAGGCAGCATCACCGGCGGCATCTTCGATCCGCCCAGCAGTTCCAGCATCGGCGACACCGAGATCAACGCGGCGCTCAACGCCGGCACCGACGTGACGCTGCAGACCTCGGCGGGCACCAGCGGCACGGGCGCCATCGTGATCAATGGCAGCGCCGACGCCGGTGGCGCGGTGTCAATCAGCAACGCGTCGGGCGGCCAACGCACCTTCACGCTCAACGCCGACAGCACGATCAGCATGCATCCCTCCGCCACGATCGCCGGCACGACAGGCAATGCGCTGAACATCCACATCAACGCGCCCGGCGGCGGCACCTTCGCCGGCAACCTGGACACGGCCGGCGGCATCGTGCAGTTCACGGGCCCGCTGACGCTGGACAACGTGCTGCTGCGCAACAGCACGCTCACCAGCCCGGATGCCGCGCCGCAGCTGTCCATCAACAACGCCACGCTCGACACGGTCACCTTCGGGACGAGCTTCAACATCAGCAACGGCGGCGGCATCGACGTCATCGGCGGCCTCCAGCTCTTCAACGGCACCACGCTGACCACCAACAACATCTGGTACTTCGAGGGCGCACAAAGCCTGGGGCCGACCATCGGTGGCGTGGCCACTCTGCAATCCAATGGCGCCTCCTTCTCCGCCGGTTCCGGCACGGCCGGCGCGCTGACGCTAGCGAGCGGCCTAACGCTGCAGGGCTGGGGCTTTCTCACCGGCGCCTCGAACGTCATCAACAACGCCGCCATCAAGGTCAATTCGAGCGGCAACTCGCTCTTGCTGCAGGCGCCGGGTTTCACCAACAACGCCACCATCGACGTCAGCGCGGGCGATTTCAATGACTTCGGCGGCGGCTTCACCAACAGTGCCGGCGCCGTCATCACCGTCAGTGGCGGCACGCCACCATCGGCTATGCCAGCAACCCATGGACCAACGCCGGGCAGATCCAGCTGGGCGCGGGCACGCTCAACCTCGGCGGCCTCTTCACGCCCGCCGCGCTGGCCGGCGCCGCCTTCACGCGCACCGCGGGTACCACGCTGAACCTGGTCGGCACGCTGGACCTGGGCGGCGCCACGCTGGACCTGAGCGACACCGGCCTCTTCCGCACCGGCGGGCTGAGCAATGTGAATTTCGGCACCCTGCGCAACGGCCGGCTCGTCAACACCGGCCCCACGCCTTCGCTCAGCATCACCAACGGCACGCTCGACACCATCACGGTGCTCACGAGCATGAACATCGGTAACAACGGCAATGCCATCAATGTACAGAACGGCCTGGTGCTCGCCAACGGCATCACGCTGACCACGGCCGGCAACTGGCTCTTCAACGGCGCCCAGACCTTCGGACCCGCGGCGGGCAACACCGCCATCGTGCAGAGCAACGGCGGCGAATTCACCGCCGGCTACGGCACGGCGGGCACCCTGACCCTGCCCGCCGGCCTGACGCTGCAAGGCTGGGGCTATCTGCTGGGTGGCTCGGACATCACCAACAACGGCATCATCAAGGCCAACAGCGCCAACGCCTTGTACTTCCAGGGCGCCAGCTTTACCAACCACGGCTCCATCGACCTGAGCGCGGGAACGCTGTACGACCAGACCGGCGCCTTCACCAACGGCGCGGGCGGCGTCATCGACATCAGCGGCGGCACGGCCAGCCTCGGCTATCCCACCAGCACCTGGACCAACAGCAGCTTGATCACCTTGAGCGGCGGCACGCTCAACCTCGGCGGCTCCGCGCTCACGCCCACCTCCTTCGTCGGCACCGGCACCTTCAACCGCAGCGCCGGCACTGCGCTGAACCTGACCGGCACCATGGACCTGGGCGGCGCCACGCTCGACATCGGCAGCGCCGGCCCCTTCGGCACGGGCGGGCTCAGCAACCTGAGCGGCACGCTGAAGAACGGCACGCTGACCGACACCGACGCCACGCCCCAGCTCGCCATCACCACGGGCACGCTCGACCACATCAACCTCGGCTCCAGTCTTTCCGTCAGCAATGGCGACGCCGTATACGTGCTCGGAGGACTGCCCCTGGCCAACGGTGTCACACTGACGACCAACAGCACCTGGTACCTCGACGGCGCACAAACACTCGGCCCCGCGGCGGGCAGCACCGCCACGATCCAGTCCAACGGCGCCTACTTCTTCAGCGGCTATCCGACTGTGGGCGGCCTCTCGCTGAGCGCGGGCCTGACACTTCAGGGCTACGGCACGCTCACCTACTCGGGCGGCACGGCCGTGCCCATGGTCAACAACGGCCAATTGCTTGCCCAGGGCGGCGCCTGGAGCATCAAGGCGAGCAGCTTCACCAACAACGGCACGATGCTGCTGGGTAACGGTGGCAACGTGCAGGTGAGCGCCGGGCTCATCAACCGCGGCACGCTGGGCGTGGGTACGCCCGCCGCGCTGGGCACGCTGGCCATCTTGGGTGACCTGGTGCTGGACACCGGCTCGGTGATAAGCCTCAAGCTCGGCGACCCCGGCACCGGAACCAACGACAAGATCGTGGTGAGTGGGGCCGTCAGCGGCACGGCCGGCTCCTTCGGCACCCTGGGCCTGACGCGCCTGAACGTCACCGGTGCCCCCCCGCCCCCGAGCGACGACTACACCCTCATCACGGCCGGCTCGGGGCTGGACTCCGCCGCCTTCGCCAGCATCACCCTGCCCGGCAGCACGCAGCTGACGCCGACCCAGACCGCCACCACGATGGGCATCAGCGTGGGGGCAGCGTCAACGCCACCGCCGCCACCGCCGCCACCGCCGCCTCCGCCACCACCACCGCCTCCTCCTCCTCCGCCACCACCATCAGTGGTGCAGACGCAGCTCGATGAAACCAGCGTCGCCGTGGCCAGCGCCGTGACGACGGGCGGCGATGCGGCCATCACTGCCGCACCCGTGCGCGTGATCATGTCCACGCCGACCGAGAGCCGCGTGCTCGACGTCACGCCGGCTCTGTCCTCGCTGATCGGCCGGCTGCCTGGCCAGGAGTTCGTGCTGTTCAACAGCCTGCCGCTGTCCGAGATGACGCGCTCGGAGATCGAGACCCTGCTGGCCGCGCGCGAAAGCTACAAACGCAAGCTCTTCGCCGGCTCGCTCTACAAGCTGGAGCTGGACCCGAGCCTGGCCGACGTGCAGCCCTGCCGCGATGCCGAGGAACTGGCCACGGGCAACTGCCTGCTGACCGAATCGCTGAAGCAGCAGATCCTGGCCGCGCGCGAACTCGCGCAACTCAAGGCCCATGGCTGGCACCGCGTCAAGCAGGCGACGCTGCCCGCCATCGAGCGCAAGCTCGCCGTGGTCATCGGCATCAACAAGTACAAGGACAAGAGCATCCCGCAGCTCGAAGGCGCCGGTGCCGATGCCCGTGCCATCCGCGCGCTGCTCCAGGGCCGCATGGGCTACGAGACCGTGCTCGTCGAAGACGCGAGCAAGGAGGCCATCGTCAAGGCCCTGAACACGCTCGCCCTCGATGCGGGCCGCACGGACTCGGTCGTCATCTACTACGCCGGCCACGGCGAGTTCCTGGAAAAGACGGACATGGGCTACTGGATCCCTTCCGACGCCGACCCCGACACGCCGCAGTCCTGGCTCTCCAACACCGACATCTCCAGGCTCGTCTCGCTGATCAGCGCGCAGCAGGTCATGCTGATCTCGGACAGCTGCTACTCCGGCAGCCTGGTCGGCCGCGACAAGGTCAAGGTCGACCAGGCCGACGGCGCCAACGAGATACTGAGCCGCAAGGCCGTCGTCATCATGTCCTCGGGCGGCAACGAGCCCGTATCCGACCAGGGCAAGGAAGGCCATTCGGTCTTCGCCTGGCACCTGATGAAGGAACTCGGCGGCATCGCCACCTGGCAGCCGGGCGGCAATCTCTACGATCGGCTACGGGCGGCGGTGTTCGCGGAGTTTCCGCAGACGCCCCGCTACGGCGCATCCAGGCTTGCGGGCGACCAGGGCCATACCGACTACCTGTTCGAGAAGCGCGAGCTGGAAGCGGACGCGCCCTGAGCATTCAACATCGCGCGCTCGCTCCAGCGGATCAGCGGCAGGCCCGCCAGCATCAGCACGGCGGGCACGACGGTGGCGCTCCAGACGATGGCCGCCAGGGCCGAGTCCGGCTGCGGCCCGGCGTGCGCCATGCCCGCTGAAGATCGATAACCGCTAACGCCAAGGATCAGCGCAAACAGGGCCGGCCCGAGCGCATAGGCCGCCGTCTCGCAGGCAGCCCAGGCGCCGTTGAAGGTGCCGGCCTGCACCTGGCCCGTGCGCGCCGAATCCGCCAGGATGGCCTCGGGCGCCATAGCCGCTGGCAGCACCTGCTGGCCGCCGAAGCCAATGCCGGCCAGCAGGGCGAGCGCCATCACGCCGACTAGGCTCACACGCGCTTCCATCAGCAAGGGCAGCAGACCGATGCAGGCCACGGCGATCAGCGCGGACGCCACCGTGCAGGCCTGTGCTCTGCCCCATCGCATCGCCAGCTGATGCCACAGCGGCACGGCCATCACGCTGGGCGCGACGAAACCGGCAAACAGCAGGCTCGCCCTCTGCAGGTCGCCGAGCTTGTAGACCGCCAGGTAGGCAATCGCCGCGAGGAACACCGCGATGCCCAGGCACTGCAGCACATAGCCCGCCAGCAGCGCGAAGAACGGCCGGTTGCCGCGCGCCACGCGCAGGCTCTGCAGGAGGCCCAGCGCCTCGTGGCCGGGGCTGGGGCTGGAGCGGATCCAGCGCGTGGACAGCGCGGCCGTCAGCATCAGGGCCCCCATCGCGAGCGCAAACAACACGCCCATGGCGAGGAAGCCGCCGCGCCCGCCACCGGCCGCATCCACAAGAGCCGTGGCCGATCCTCCGGCCAGCAGGATGCCCAGCGTCACGCCCACGATGCGCCAGCTCATGGCCCGCGAACGCTGCGCGGCATCGGGCGAGATCTCGGTCGGCAGCGCCACATAAGGCACCTGGAAAAGCGCAAACGCCGTGGCCGCCAGCACGAAGGCCACGCCCACCCAGGCCGCACCCGCCAGCCCCGTGAAGGGCGAGGCGAACATCGCCGCAAAACCCATCGGCAGCAGCAGCGCGCCGCACAGCATCAGCCGCGTGCGCCGGCCGCTCAAGCGCGCCTCGCGGTCGCTCATCGCGCCGACGAAGGGGTCGAAAAGCACGTCCCAGAACTTCGGCCCGCCCACCACCAGCGCGGCCACCGAGGCCGGCACGTTGAGCTCGTTGGTCAGGTAGACCAGCAGCACTAGGCCCGGGATGGTGAAGAACATCGCCGCGCCCACCGAGCCCAGCGCGAAGCCGAACAGGTGGGGGCGAGAGATCACTCCGCGCTGGCCTCGCGCAAGGTCTGCACTACAGACCGCTTGAGCACGCCGCGCAAGCTCCACCAGCCTGCGGCTTGGGCCAAGAGCGCACCGCTAACGGCGGAAATCAGCGGCACCCAGGGCTTGGGCGTCCAGGCAAATTCGAACACCTGATGCGCAAGAATGCCGCCCAGCACGAGCGCCACGCCACCGGCCAGCAAGCCGGCCAGCGCGCCCACGCCGAGCAGCTCCACCCGCTGCACCTGGGCCAGCAGGCGCGAGCTGGCGCCGATGGCACGCATCAGCGCGAACTCGCGCGTGCGCGCCTCGCGCGTGCTGCCCACCGAGGCCAGCAGCACCAGCAGGCCGGCGGCCAGCGTGAAGCCGAACAGGAACTGCACGGCCTGGATCACGCGGTCCAGCACGTCCTGCACCTGCTTGATCTGCGCGGACACGTCGATCACCGTGATGTTGGGGAAGTCGTGGCTCAGGCTCCTGTCCAGCCCTTCGGGCGAGCGGTAGGCGGCGATGTAGGTGGCCGGCAGCTCGGGCATCTCGGCACGTGGGAACAGCACGAAGAAGTTCACGCGCATGGACGACCAATCGACCTTGCGAAGGTTGCCAATCTTCGCCTCCACGAGCGTGCCGCCCACGTCGAAGCGCAGGCTGTCGCCGAGCTTCAAGCCCAGGGTCTTGGCCAGGCCTTCCTCCACGCTCAGCGTGCCGTCCTCGGCCTTCCATGTGCCTGCAGAGACGACGTTATGCGGCGGCAGCTCGGCGCTGTGGCTGAGGTTGAACTCGCGCTCCACCAGTCGCTTTGCACCTTCTTCCTTGTACTGGTCGCGTGCAACTTCCCGTCCGTTGATGGCGGTGAGCCGGCCGCGGATCATCGGGTACCAGTCGTACTGCTTGAGCCCGGCCGCGTCGAAGCGCGCACGCAGCGGCGCCGCCTGCTCGGGCTGGATGCCGATGACGAAACGGTCCGGCGCATTGGCCGGCGTGGCGGCGCGCCAGCTGTCGATCAGGTCGGTACGCAAGAGCACCAACAGCGCCAGCGCCAGCAGGCCGACGGCCAATGACGAGACCTGCAGCACCGCGAACGCCGGCCGCGAAGCCACCTGCCGCGTGGCCAGCAGCAGCCAGCGCGGCGCGGCGCCGGTCTGCGGCACGAGGCGGCGCAGCAGCCACACCGCCACCCAGGCCATCAGCGCGAAGATCGCCACCGCGCCGGCAAAGCCGCCCGCAGCGATCAGGCCCAGCTTGGCGTCGCCAGCCAGCGCACGCAGGATCAGCACGAAGGCCGCAAGGCCGAGCAGCAGCGCGAGCCAGGTGCCCGCGTGCGGCGCGCCCAGGTCGCGCCGGATCACACGCAGCGGCGGCACCGAGGCCAGCGTCAGCACCGGCGGCAGGCCAAAGCCCAGCAGCAGGCTCATGCCAAGGCCCAGGCCCAGCAGCGCAGGCATCACGCTCGGGGCCGGCAGGCTCACATCGAGCAAGGGACCGAGCAGGCCGACAAAGCCCCAGTGCAGGCCCAGGCCGGCCACCACGCCGATCACGCTGGCGATCAGGCCGGCCGCGCCGAACTCCAGGCCATAGGCCCAGGCGATGCGCCGTTGCGGCTGGCCCAGCACGCGCAGCATGGCGCAGGCGTCGAGATGGCGGTTGGCAAAGTCGCGCGCGGCCAGGGCCACGGCCACGGCCGCAAGCAGGGCCGCGAGCAGCGCGACGAGGCGCAGGAACTGCGTGGCGCGGTCCAGCGTCTGGCGCATCTCGGGCCGGCCATTCTCCAGCGATTCGAGCCGCAGGCCGCGCCACTTGGCCGTCTTGATCTGCTCGTTGGCCTGCTTGACGAAGGCCTTGATCGCCGCGCCCTGGCCCGCGCCGCCGGCGATGGCCAGGCGATAGGTGACGCGGCTGGCGGGCTGGATCAGGCCTGTGGCCGGCAGGTCGGCCTCGTTGAGCATCACGCGCGGCGCGAAGCTGAGGAAGCCGGTGCCGCGGTCGGGCTCGGTCTCGATGCGGCCGGCCACCTTCAGGCTCGCGTCGCCGAGCAGCACGGTGTCGCCCTCCTTCAAGCCCAGCGCGTCGAGCACCGGCGGATCGGCCCACAGCTCGCCCGGCTTGGGCGCGCCCACCGCGCGGCCATCGGTCAGCTGGAGCTTGCCGCGCAGCGGATAGGCGTCGCCCACCGCCTTGACGGAGACGAGCTTGCTCGCGCCGCCCTTGTCATCCGGCGCGCGGGCCATGCTCGGGAAGTTGGCCGTGCGCACGATCGTGAGTTGCAGCTTCTCGGCCAGCTCGATCAAGGGCGCCGGCGTGGGCTGATCGCTGGCCACCACGGCATCGCCGCCCAGCAGCTGTGCGGCATCGCGGCGCAGGCCCTGGTCGAGCCGGTCGGCCAGGAAACCAACCGCGCACAAGGCCGCCACGGCAAGGCCCACCGCAAGCATCAGCAGGCGCAGCTCGCCTGCCCTCGCGTCGCGCCGGAACTGTCGCCAGGCCATCACCAGCACGCCCGGCGGGCGCAAAACCGTGGAATTCGTCATGCGCAAACTGTAAGGCACCACGGATTCAATCGCCGCCCTTGCCCTGCGTCATTCCCGCTCCTTCATTTCGCTTACATTGCCTCTTAGCGCCGCTTCACCCGCCTCCCACGCATGCAGTTCCTGCCCTCCAGCTACGACGCCTACCTGGTCTTGGCCTCGCTGCTGATCGCAAGCCTGGCCTCCTACGTCACACTGGATCTGGCCAAGCGCGTGCGCGCCTCGGACGCTTCCGTCGCCCGCAGCTGGTGGGTCGGCGGCTCGCTGACCATGGGCACCGGCATCTGGGCCATGCACTTCGTGGGCATGTTTGCCTACTCGCTGCCTATCGCGCTGGGCTACCGCATCTGGCCCACGGTGATCTCCTGGGTGGCGGCCGCAGCGGTCTCCGCCGTGGCCCTGGGCCTGGCCAGCCGCAACAAGCTCACCATCCGGCGCCTGATGGCCGGCGCCCTGAGCATGGGTGCTGGCATCTGCGCCATGCACTACATCGGCATGGCCGCGCTGGACATGGCGCCCCCCATCGTGTGGGACTGGCGCCTGGTGGCGGCTTCCGCGCTGATCGCCGTGGCCGCTTCGGGCGCGGCGCTGCTGATCTTCTTCTGGCTGCGCACGCTCAGCAGCCAGCGCGGCTGGCTCTACCAGATCGGGGCCGCCCTGGTGATGGGCGCGGCCATCAGCGGCATGCATTACACGGGCATGGCCGCCGCCAGCTTCCCCGACGGCAGCCTGTGCCTCAGCGTCAACGAGCTGGCCGGCGACCAGCTCGGCGGCTTGATCATTCTGGCCACCGTCTCCTTGCTGGTGCTGACGCTGTTCACCTCCACGCTGGACGCGCGTGCCCAGGGCCGCGCCACTGCGCTGACGGCCTCGCTGCAATCGGCCAACCAGGAGCTGCAATCCGCTAACGACGAGCTTCAACGGCGTGCCTTCCTGGATCCGCTGACCGGCCTGGCCAACCGCCTGCTGTTTGAGGACCGCCTGCAGCATGCGCTGGCGCGCTGCGAGCGCAACGCCAACGCCCGCGCCGTGCCGCGCCGGCAGGAGCAACTGGCCGTGCTGTGCATCGACCTGGACGGCTTCAAGCCCGTCAACGATTCCTTCGGCCATGCCGCCGGCGACGAGGTGCTGCGCAGCGTGGCCCAGCGCCTGCGCGGCAGCGCGCGCGAATCCGGCACCGTCGCGCGCATCGGCGGCGACGAGTTCATGTTGCTGATGGAAGACGTGCGCGACGAGGCCGACTGCGCCGCCGCCGCCGAGCGCCTGCTCGCCGCACTGGAGCCGGCCATCCTGTACCAACAGCAGCCGCTGCACGTCTCCGCGTCCATCGGCATCGCCATCTACCCGCAGCACGGCAGCGACAAGCTGATGCAGCACGCCGACGCGGCCATGTACGCGGCCAAACGTGCCGGCGGCAAGACCTATGTCGTCTTCGAAGAGCACATGGACGCCCGCGCCGCGGAGCAGATGGCACTGCAGGCTGATCTGCGCCAGGCCATGGCCAAGGGCCAGCTCACGCTGCACTACCAGCCCAAGTTCGATTGCGAGCGCGGCCAGCTGCGCGGCGCCGAAGCCCTGCTGCGCTGGCACCATCCCCTGCATGGCATGGTACCCCCGCAGGTCTTCATCGCCGTGGCCGAGCGCTTCGGGCTCATCACCACACTGGGCAACTGGGTGATCGACGAGGCTTGCCGCCAGATGCAGGCCTGGGACCGCCAGGGTCTGCGCCTGCGCGTGGCCATCAACCTCTCGGTGCACCAGCTGCGGCAGCACGACCTGGTCGAACGCATCGAGGCCGCGCTCAAGCGAAACCAGATCGAGCCCGAACGCCTGCTCTGCGAGATCACCGAATCGGTGGCCATGGAAGACACCCGCACCACGTTCGAAACCTTCAGGCACTTGCAGAGCATCGGCGTGTTCCTATCCATCGACGACTTCGGCACCGGCTACTCCAGCCTCTCCTACCTGCGCCAGATTCCCGCGCGCCAGCTCAAAATCGACCGCAGCTTCATCAACGACCTGGTCACCAGCGCGGACGCGCGCGCCGTGGTCGACGCGGTGATCCAGCTCGCCCACGGCCTCTCGCTCAACGTGGTGGCCGAGGGCGTGGAAACCGAAGAGCAGCGCGACATCCTGATAGCGCTGGGTTGCGATGAACTGCAGGGTTATCTGTTGGCCCGGCCGATGGCGGCCGAGCGCGTGCTCGACTGGGCCGCGGGCCGCGGGCCGACGGGCGCGGCGTCCTTCTCACCTTCGGTCTACAGCTCGGATCTCTAGCCGAGAGGGGCGAGGTCGGGGCAATAAGCGGCAATTTCACCGCATCAGCTGAATCACGAACTGCAGCGCAGGGCCAAGTCGCGGCAAGATGGTGCTTTCCTAGCTTTCTAGCCGTGCGGCTCGCAACGGCGGCATCGACGTGTCCTTCCTCAGCCACTATTTCCTGTTCCGCGACGGCAGTCCAACGGCGCTGCTGCTGGCCAACTACGAGCCCTGGCTGGTTGTGCTGTCGCTGGCGGTTGCGTCGGCGACCTCGGCATTGGGCCTGCAACTGGCCGGCATGGCGCGCACGGTGGGCGCCGGGCGGCTGCGGCAGCTGACGCTACTGAGCGGCTCGCTGGCGATGGGCGGCGGCATCTGGGCGATGCACTTCATCGGCATGCTGGCTTTCAACTTGTGCACGCGGGTCAGCTTCAATGCCGGCATCACGCTGGCCTCTATGCTGCCCGCGGTGCTGGCTTCCTGGGTCGCCCTGAACCTCTGATCTCGCGCGGCACGCTGGGCCGCTCTTTGTGGGTGCTCGGCGGCGTGCTGGTGGGCGCGGGCATCGGCGCTATGCACTACACCGGCATGGAAGCGATGCAGCTGAATGCCCAACTGCGCTACGACCCGATCTGGTTCGCTGCCTCCATCGTCGTGGCCGTGCTGTTGGCGATGCTGGCGCTGTGGGTGCGCTTCGGGCTCGAGCACCGGGTGTCGCGGCTGACGGCGGTGCTGCTCGGCGGCCTCGTCATGGGATGCGCTATCGCCGGCATGCACTACACGGCGATGGGCGCCGCGCGCTTTGTCGGCACGCCGGATGAACTCTGCGTGGACATCGTCGACCGCAACGGCTACCTGGCGCTGGCCATCACCGTCGTCACGTTGACAATCAGCCTGCTGACCGCCGGTGCCAACGGCCTGCTGCGCTACCGTGCACTGAACCGCCAGCTGGGCCTGGAACAGGAGCGCACGCAGGCGCTGCTGGACACGGCCGTCGACGGCATCGTCACCATCGACAGCGCGGGCCTGATCCGCTCGTTCAACGGCGCGGCCGAGCGCCTGTTCGGCTGGCCGGCCGACGAGGTGCTGGGCCAGAAGGTCAGCGTGCTGCTGCCCGAGCCTGGCGACGACGACGGCCGCGAGGCGCAAATCAACCGCTACCTGGCGATCGGCCATCGTGGCGGCCTGGGCGGAGAAGTCGGCGGCGATCGCGAGGTCCTGGCGCGCCATCGCGACGGCCACTTGATGCCGATCCGGCTGGCCATCGGCCGCGTCGAGCACCGCGGGGATCGCCACTACATCGCCTTCATCACCGACATCGCCGAGCGCAAGCATATGGAGCAGGCGCTGCGCGACAGCGAGGAGCTGTACCGCAGCCTGATCGCCAACAGCCCCGGCGTGACCTTCCGCTGCAGGATCGACGCGAACTGGAGCCTGCTGCTGGTTAGCGACGCGATGGAGACGCTGTCGGGCTGGCCGGCCGCAGACTTCCTGGCCGGGCGCATCCACTGCGGCGACCTGGTCCATCTCGACGATCGCGCGCGGGTCAACGCCACCATCCATGCGGCCGTGGCAGCCGGCGAACCCTATGCCATCGAGTACCGGCTGATGCGCCGCGACGGCGGTGAACGCTGGGTCTCGGAGACCGGTCGCGGCGCGCTCGATGCCAAGGGCGAAGCGCGCTGGATCGACGGCGTGATCGTGGACATCAGCGAAGCCAAGCGCCTGCAGCAGCAGCTGACGCAGGCCAAGGAGAGCGCCGAGGCGGCGGTGGCGGCCAAGGGCGCCTTCCTGGCCAATATGAGCCACGAGATCCGCACGCCGATGAACGCCATCCTCGGCTTCACCGAGCTGCTGCTGGACACCACGCTGGGCGAGTTGCAGCGCAAGCACCTGACCGTCGTGCGCGGCTCAGCGCGTTCGCTGCTGGGCCTGCTCAACGACATCCTCGACACGGCCAAGCTCGAGAAGGGCGCGGTCGAACTGGAGAAGCTCGACTTCTCGCTGCACGCGGTCTGCGAGCAGACCTTCAATTCGCTGCGCCTGGGCGCCCAGCGCAAGGGCCTGGCGCTGCAGCTTGACTATCCAGACGCCGAGCCGCGCTTCTTCAAGGGCGACCCGCTGCGCATCCAGCAGGTGCTGGTCAACATGGTCGGCAACGCGATCAAGTTCACCGAAACCGGGGCCGTGACACTGGCCATGCGTTTCGAGCAGGACCAGGTCCACCTGCGCGTGATCGACACCGGCATCGGCATCGCGGCGGACCGGCTGGACCGTATCTTCGATGCCTTCGCGCAGGCCGATGCCTCGACGACGCGCCGCTTCGGCGGCACGGGCCTGGGTACGACGATCTCGCGCCAGCTGGTCGAACGCATGGGCGGGCGCATCACCGTCGAGAGCACGCCGGGCCTGGGCAGTTGCTTCCACATCTGGCTGCCGCTGCCTGCGGGTGAGGTCGTGGCCACGACCGAGGAAGGCGCGCAGATGGTGCTGCCGCCGCTGCGCATCCTGGTGGCCGACGACGTGGCCCAGAACGGCGAGCTGCTGCAACTGATGTTGGGCCGCGACGGCCACACGGTCCGTCTGGCCACCAATGGACTCGAAGCGCTGCAAGCCTTCAGCGAGCAGGACTTCGACGTCGTGCTGATGGACGTGCACATGCCCGAGCTGGACGGTCTGGGCGCCACGCGCCGCATCCGCCAGTTCGAGCTAAGCCAAAGCCGGCCGCGCACGCCGGTGGTCGCGCTGACCGCCAGCGTGCTAGAGGAAGACCGCCAGGCGGCGCTGGCCGCCGGCATGGACGGCTTTGCCACCAAGCCGATCGAGTCGGCCCTGCTGCGCTTCGAGATCGCCCGCGTGCTGGGCTTGGCGATTGGCAATGTCGCAACGGCGCGCCGTGACGGCTCCGACGAAGATGCCGAATCCCCGCTCGATTGCGCCCACGGCGTGCGCCTATGGGGCCACGCCAGCGCCTGGCGGCGTGCGCTGCGCCGTTTCTCGCAGGAGCAGGGCCAGGGCGGAGCGCGCCTGATGGCGCTGATGCGCAGCGGCGAATGGCTAGAGGCCCGCGGCCTCGTCCACCGCTGGCGTGGCGTCGCCGGCAGCCTGGCGATGCCGCAATTGCTGCAGGCCGCCAAGCCGGTCGAGGATCTGCTGCGCCAGGGCTTGCATGCCGAAGCGCTGGTGGCCGCCGAAGCGCTGGTGGCCGCGCTGGACGATGTGCTGGCCGCGATCACCGAGCTTTCGCAGGCCAGCAGCACCTCGCCGGCGCCGCTGATCGACGAGACCACAAGGAGCGAGACCGTGCCGCCCGAACTGCTGGAGCGCCTGGACCGCGCGCTGCGGCGCGGCGAGCTGGACGATTCGGCCCTGGCCGAACTGGTCCAGCGCCTCGGTGCCGAGCACTGCGCTGCGCTGGTGGAAGCGCTCGACCAGTTCGATTTCGAGGCGGCACTGAAAGCGCTTCAGGAATTGCGAGCCCTGCGATGAACGACGCCACACAAGCCCAACCCGACAGGCGACCCCGGCTGCTGCTCGTCGACGACGAGCCGGCCAATCTGCAGGTCCTGCGCCAGGTGCTGCAGGACGACTACCGGCTGCTCTACGCCCGCGACGGCCACAAGGCCCTGGAGCTGGCGCGCTCGGAGTCGCCCGCGCTGATCCTGCTGGACGTGATGATGCCCGGCCTGTCGGGCCTGGATGTCTGCCGCACCTTGAAGGCGCAGACGGCGACGGCCGCGATCCCGGTGATCTTCGTCACCGCGCTGTCGGACGCGCAGGACGAGGCGCAGGGCTTCGAGGCCGGCGCGGTGGACTACATCGGCAAGCCGATCAGCCCGGCCACGGTGCGCGCGCGCGTGCGCACGCATCTGCAGCTGGTGCGCGCGGAGACGCTGCGCGAGACGCGGCTGCAGATCGTGCTGTGCCTGGGGCGCGCCTCCGAATACAAGGACAACGAGACCGGCTGGCACGTGCTGCGAATGAGCCACTACTCGCGCATCCTGGCGCTGGCCGTCGGACTCGGCGAGGACGAGGCCGAGGACCTGATGCATGCCGCACCGATGCACGACGTCGGCAAGATCGGCATCCCCGACGCCGTCCTGCAAAAGCCCGGGCCGCTCGACGAGCGCGAATGGGAAATCATGCGCCGCCACCCGGAGATCGGTGCCGAAATCCTCGGCGCACACCAGAGCGGCCTGCTCTCGATTGCGTGCCGCATCGCGCGGGCCCACCACGAGAAGTGGGACGGCAGCGGCTACCCGCAGGGCCTGGCCGGCGAGGACATCCCACTCGAGGCCCGCATCGTCGCCATCGCCGATGTGTTCGACGCGCTGACCAGCGTGCGGCCCTACAAGACCGCATGGTCCATTGAGCAGGCGTCCGAGCACCTGCGCGCGCAGGCCGGCAAGCATTTCGACCCGCGCTTGGTCGAGCTGTTCCTGTCCCAGATGCCGGCGATCATCGAGGTGCGCGGGCGCTTTCTCGAGGTGGAGTGAACGGCGCGGCTAGCACGGGCCTCAATCCAGCCCGTCGGCCACGCCCAGCTCGGCGCGCAGCTTCTTGCTGAGCTTGGCCGCCACCAGCGCGTGCGAGCGCGTCACCAGCGCCTTCAGATCGGCCAGCGGCAAGGCTTTCGCATCGTTGACGCGAACCCAGTGGTGGCGCGCCGCGTAAGGTGCGGGCATCAGGCCGGGCAGGCCCGAGAGTTCGAGGAAGCGGTGGTCATCGACCTTGAAGGAACAGCCGCGCCACACGCCCGGCTCGGGCCCGCCGACGAGGAACATCTTGCCGCCCACGCTGGCCACCCAGTCGGCGCCCCACTTGATGTCCTCGGTGGCGCCGGGCAGGCCCAGGGCGTGTGTCTTCAATGCGGCAAAGCACATGCGGATTCCTCAAACAGGCCTCAGGTCGAAAGCGATGGTCAGGCGTTCCGCCGTGTCCTCGAAAGGCACCGTGCCATGCCACATGCAGGACGGAAAAAGCAGCAGCCGGCCGGGCCGCGGCTGCTCCACGCGGCGCGGCGGCAGGCCCAGGTCGATGTCGGGCTCGCCGAACTTGATCCAGCCCGCCTCGCCCTGCTGCACGGCCGGCGGCACGGCCACGTAGTAGCAGGCGCTGATCCAGCCCAAGGTGTGGACGTGGTTGGTGTGAAAGCCCTGCGAGCGCAGGCGCGAAGACCAGGAGGCGACATAGTTCCATCGGCCCGTGTTGCGGCCGAGGAACGGGTGGCCCTTCTCAGCCGGGAGCTCCGCCACATAACGGTCAATCGCGGCTGACAACTGGGCCTTCAGCGCCTGCACGCGCGGATGCGGTTGGTCGAGCAGATTGCCGCGCGTCTGCGTGCCGCGTCGCAGGGTCTGGTCGATGGGCGCTTCGCGGTCGGTGTGCAGGGCCTGCAGTTCCTCTGCCAGCAGCTCGTTGAACCCGCCTTCCATCGGCAGATCGAAGACACGCACGAAGCGCTCGTAGTCGTTGAGCCATGCTTCGCGCGGATCGCCAATCAGGCGCCAGCCCAGGCCCAGCAGCGCCCAGGCCTGCTGGTTCTCGGGTGCCAGCTGGCAAGCCGCTTCGGCCTGAGCAGCGGCCTGCTCCGCGCGGCCCGCCGCCAGCAGGCTGTGCGCGGCGTTGCAGCGCACGTTCACGTCCTGGGGCGCCAGCGCCAGCGCACGGGCATGGGCGTCGATGCTCTCTGCATGCCGCGCCAGCAGGCTCAGCGCTTGGCCCAGGCCATCCCAATAACCCGATGCCTCGGCTGACAGCCGGGTGGCACGCCGATAAGCTTCGGCTGCGGCTTGCGCTCGCCCGGCCTTGAGCAGCAACTGCGCGCGGATGCCCAGCGGCAGTGCCGATAGCGGTTCCGCCCGCTCGGCCGCTTCCAGCTCAGCGCTGAAGTCCTCGTCTTCACCCAGCGCCCAACGCAGCCGTGCCAGGTCGTACAGCGCCAGCGCATGCTGCGACGCGCGGGCCAAGGCGCGGCGGTAAGCCGCCTTGGCATCCTCCGCCCGGCCCAGGGCTTGCAAGGTGTTGCCATGGTTGTAATGCGCGTCCGCCACGTCCAGGCCCAGGCCTTGCGCACGCTCATGCGAGGCCAGCGATTCGGCGTGCCGCTCGCTGCGATGCAAGGCCACGGCGCGGTTGTGATGCAGAGCGGCGCGCTCGGGCGCGAGCTGCAGCGCCGCATCCAGCGTGGCCAGCGCCGCGGGCAGATCACCGCCCTCCTCTTCGAGCATCGCCCGCAGCTGCAGCGCGTTGGCATCCTTGGGTTGGATCTGCAGCGCCGCGTTCAACGCTTCGCGCGCCAGATCGGCGTAGCCCAGCACGCGCAGCGCGCGGGCGCGGTGGTAATGCGCTTCGGCCAGCATCGAGTCCCGCTCCGCGGCCTGGCGCCAGCAGGCTTCGGCCGAGGGCCAGTTCTGGAGCTGCTCCTGCACGTCGCCGAGGGCGAGCCAGATGCGAGGTTGTTGGGGGTCGAGGCGCAGCATCGCGCCGAGCGCTTCTTCGGCCACGGACCAGTCGCGACGGCTCACGGCGGATTGGGCGCGCTGCTGCAGGGCCAGGAGAGACGACGGAGCGGGCATGCGGGCCAGTTTAGGGGACGCCGCGGCCCCGGGGCGCTCAGATCAAACCAGCCCGATCTCCCGCCTCTTCGCCCCCGGAAACACTTGCCCCAGCTGCGCCTCGTTGAGCCCATACATGCGACCGAGCACGCCGCCCAGCAGTTCGCGGTAATCGTTGAGCACGGGCCAGTCGCGGCCCTGGAAAAGCGTGCTGCGGGTCAGCTCGACCTGCTCGCCGGCGATGCGGCCGCCCTTCACCGCGCCGCCCATCACCCAGTAGGCGCTGCCATGGCCGTGGTCGGTGCCGCGGTTGCCGTTTTCGCGGAAGGTGCGGCCGAATTCGCTGAGCACGACGACGACGGTGTTCGACCAGGCCGTGGGACCGAGTTCGTCGGCGAAGTTGGACAGGCCCAGGCTCAGTTCGCCGAGCTTGCCGGCCAAGGCACCGCTGGCGCCGCCCTGGCCCACGTGCGTGTCCCAGCCGCCCACGTCGATGAAGCCCAGCGTCACGCGATCACGCATCAGGCGGCCCATGCGGCGGGCCTCCAGCGCGAAGCCCTTGGGGGTGACGGCATTGCGGCTGGCGGCCTGCATTTCATCGGCCATCGCGTTACTGACCTCACCACGCACCTCAAAGCCTTCGCTGACGGCCGTGGCCATCGGCGTGCCTGCGTACATGCCGGCGATCAGCTGTGCCTGCCTGGGCGTGACGCCGGAGCGGCCCACGTCACGCAGGGACTGGTTGGCCAGCGCCATCTGGCCGCGCATGACGAGCGGCAGCTGGTCGGTGAAGGCCATGGCCTGCATCGAGGCCGCGCTGCGGTTCGCGCCGATCACGCCGGCCAGGCGGTTCAGGAAGCCGCTGTTGAAATCGCGCCCGGCCTGCGAACTGTTGTCGGCCTGGCCGAGCTCGATGGTGTCCTGCGTCTCGAAATGGCTGCGCGAGGTGTCGGCGGTGCCGGCAAAAGGCACGAAGGCCAGCTCGCCGCGCTCGTACATCGGCAGCAGCAGCGACGCGGCGCTCGGCGCCAGGCCCCATTGCCCATCGAGGGCCAGGGCGGCCGGCTGCTTCTCGGTAGCCTTGCCCGGCGGCGCAATGGCGATATTGGGCCGCGCCTCGTAATAGAAGGGCGAGGCATAGGGCACGAGCAAGTTGGCCGCGTCATACGCACCGCGCAGGAACACGAGCAGGAAGCGCGGCGACGCCTGGCCGGCGCCCTCGCCTTCGGGTGCGGCCCACAGGCGCGTGGAGGACAGGCCCAGGGCACCCGCGCCGAGACTGGCGCCAAGACTGGCGATCAAGTGACGGCGACGCAGATCAGGATGAATCGACATGATGATGACTCCCTCGCGGCTCAGCGCCGCATGAACTCCGGCGACGACAGCAGCAGCGCGCCCCATTCCTGCGCCGAGCCGGCCTGGTCCAGCGCCTCGCGCGTGCCCGCGGACAGGCGGGGCGCCATGCCCTCGTAGTAAAGCGGGCTCGCGAGCTGCGGGAACGCCGGTCGCTCGACCGGCGACGGTCCCTCGCTCTTGAACAGGCCGGCGCTGCCGCCCGCGATGGCGCGGGCAATCTCGAAGCGCTGGTTCAGCTGCCCGGGTCCGGCCCAGGCGCTTTCATCCATCGGATAGCCATCGGGCGTCTGGCGGTTGAAAGGCCCCTGGCTCAGGCGATTGAGCCAGCCCATCATCGGGCCCGTGTTGAGCACCACCTTGTCGTCATACGCCGCGCGCACGGCGGAGACGACGAAGTGCATCGGGTCCTTGAACTTGTGGCCCAGCGAGGCGCTGAACTCGGGCGAGTCGATCATGCTGCGCATCACTTCGGCGATGTCACCGTCGCTGCGCTGCCAGCGCTGCACCATGCGCTCGACCAGCGCCGGCGGCGGCACGTCGGCAACAAAGTACTCGGCCAGCTGGGTGCAGACGTGCCGCGCCGTGGCCGGCTGGCGGGCGAGCAGGTCCAGCACCTGGTCGAGCTCGGCCAGCCCGCTGCCCTTGATGTGCGTGCCGAGCAATTCCTTCTCGCCAAAATCATGGCGAGCCGGGTTGAACTCCATCAGACCTTCGCGCCGGTACAGCGGTTCCTGCGCGGGCTTGAGCTTGGGCCGGCCGTCGTCCAGCCGCACGCCGATGCCTGTGAGCACGCGCGCCAGCTCCTGCACGTCGCGCTGCGTGTAGCCGCTGCCCACGCCCAGCGTGTGCAGCTCCATCAGCTCGCGCGCGTAGTTCTCGTTGATGTGGCCGGCGGCGTTCTGCTCGTTGTCGAGGTAGCGCAGCATGGCTGGGTGCCGGGCCGTGAAACTGAGCAGGTCGCGGAACTTGCCGAGTGAACGCTCGCGCAGCCCTTGCTCGTAATCGCCCACCATCGCGCGGATGTTGGACTTGTACTGGTGGACGTTGAAGTGGTTGAACCAGAACCACGTCAGCTGCTCCTGCATCTGCTGCGGCGAGTACAGCGCCAGCAGCAGCTCGCGCGTGGCCGCCTCGCGTGCCAGCTTGCTCATGGCCTGCTGATAAGCCTGCTGCCCGGCCTTCTTGGCCTCGTCGTCCGTCAATGCATCGGCGGCCTTGCGCTGGTCTTCCATCTGCCGCACGAGGGTGGGCAGGTCGGCCTGGCTGATCTGAAGGGCCTGCAGTTGGTCGGCCACGGACTGAGGCAGATGGGCTGGGACCGGCGCCGCGAGCTGGCGACTCAACCAGGCCGAGCGGCCTTCGCGGCGCAGCGCAGCGAGATCGCTTGTGCTCGCACCCCAGCTCAGGCGGTCGAGCCAGTCGGTGTCATCGGCAGTGCTGGTGTTCGTGACTTGCCTGTTGTCGATACCGGCCGGGCCGGCGCAGCCGAGCAGAAGGCCCAGCGGCAAGGCCACCACGGCATAGAAATGCCAGACGCGGGGTCGTTGAGCAAACTGGACGCTGTCGATCAATGAGTGCATGCGAACTTGCAGTTAGCAGCCGAGACAATGAGATTGTCACTGGCGGCTGATCGCGCCGTGTGAAGGGTTGGCTTCACAAACGTATCGTCTTGTTCACGGATGCATCGCGAGCAGCACCATCAGCAGCCCGAGCGCTACACCGCACAGGCCGGGCAGCCAGCGGCGCGGCATCGCTTGCAGGCAGCGGCCCATGCACCAGAGCGCCAACGCCAGCAGGCCCGCCGCCAGGATCTGGGTGCCGAAGCCGAGCGTCTCGTCCTGCACGAGCCAGCAACCGACGCCCAAGGCGCAGGCGATGAACACAGCGCCAGCCCAGGCTCGCGAAGCGGCTGGCAAGGGAGGATTGAACTTCGGCCGCAGCAACCGTCGCGCGGCCTCGTCCGGGTCCGCAGCGGCGACGCCCGGCGGCTGCCATCCCGGCGACTTGAAGGGCACGCGCAGCTTGTCCGCGAGGCGCGGCGTGCCCGCCATGCGCCGCCCCATCTCCACGTAAAACTGGGCCACGCCCCACAAGGGATTCCAGTTGGCCAGCGGCTTGACCGTGCCGTACACGCAAGGCTCGGTCTCTTCGGCAAAGCTGCCGAACAGGCGGTCCCAGACCACCAGGATAGCGCCGTAGTTGCGGTCCAGGTAGCCCGGGTTGACGGCGTGATGGACGCGATGGTTGGAAGGCGTGGAGAACACGCGGTCGAGCCAGCCCAGGCGGCCGATGTGCTCGGTGTGGATCCAGAACTGGTAGAGCAACACCACCATGCCCGCGGTGATGAACTGCTCGGTCGAGAAGCCCAGCACGGCCAGCGGCAGGAAGAAGGGGAAGCCCATCACCGAATAGAAACTCTCCTGCCGCAGCGCGGTGCTCAGGTTGAAATGCTCGCTCTGGTGATGCACGGCGTGCGCGGCCCAGAACAGCGCACTCTCGTGGCTTGTGCGATGCAGCCAGTAGTCGCAGAAGTCGTAGCAGACGACCGCCAGCACCCAGCCCAGCGGCGAGGCCCAGAGCGTGGCCGGCAGCAGGTGCAGATGCGGCTGCACCCAGGCGTAGATGCCGAACTGCAGCAGCGGCGTGACGGCGGCCACCGCCTGGCTCAGCAGGCCCTGGCCGAGGCTGTTCAGCGTGTCGGCCCAGCCGTAATTGTCGCGGCCGCGCCAGCGCCCCCAGGCCCACTCGAAGGCCATGGCCGCGACGAACACGGGCAGCGCGAACAGAAGCAAAAGATCGTCGTGCATCAAAGCCTCCGCCAGAGGCTCACGGTGAACGAAGGCTGGAAGCGCGACTGCGTCAGCGGCGAGCGCGCCGCCCCGCCAAGCAGCCATGCACCGAGCCACTGGCCGCTGACCGACCAGTCCGCCGAGAACTTGTGCTCCCAGCTGAGGGCCGTGCTCCAGTCCTGCCAGCCGCGCGAGGGTTGCCAGACGGGCGGCCCGCCTGGCGCGGCACTGACGCCAAAGCTGCCGCGCAGCTGCGCCGCATTGGCATGGCTGACCGCAAGGCTGATGCCGATCAGCTCGTCACCGAGCGGCAAGCCGCTGGTGGCGCCGAATTCCAGCTGCGCACCGTTGCGACGCTGGCCGCTGCCCAGGCTCAGGCCCGATTGCAACAGCAGGAACGAGGTGGCCTGCACGTTGGCGAACAGCTCGCCCAGCACGCGCGTGCCCGTGCGTTCGGTACCGGGCGGCGTCAGGCGCTGTGGCCGCCCCCATTGCGGCCACAGGCGCGCGCCCCACTGCCAGGTCTTCACGCCGGCCTCGTCCATGAACTGCGGTGCAAGGTTCCAGCCGATGCTGTCGTCGGTGGAGGCGAAGAAGCCGTTCGGCGCTGCGTAGTCGAAAGCCGGCAGCAGCGCGTGGTCCTGCTGCGTGGCGCCAGGCGCTGCGGGCCAGCCGCGTGCGGTCGCGCCGACCGACAGGGTCGTTTGCGCAGGCGGCGCATCGATCAGCAGCAGCGTGCCCGCCGCCATCGCAGGCCAGGCGCCCCCTGCGCCGCAGGCGAGGAGACACAAGGCGAAGCGTTGGCGGCACGTGCGGACGGGCATGGACAGATGAGGTGAGCGAAGCGCGAAGAATACCCAAGCCCCCCTGGCCCGAACGTGCGCATGGCGCACCCCAGGTTTCCGTCAGGTGAAGAAGTGTTGAATCGTGTTCCGGTGCCTGACGCGAGACTGTCTGCAACCTTGCGAAGCCCCTCTGTTGGGGTGTAGGGAAATCGTCCGGAGGACAAAGCCGCTTAAGCTGCTACGCCTCGGTTCCTCGTGCGCGCGGAATGAATGCCGCCCAAGCTCTCAAAGAGAGGATCGGCACCGAGTCCTCTTGCATTTCATATCTTGATGTCGATCGACCCGCAGAACCCGCCCGTGCGCAGGCTCATCCTCCTTCATGGCCTGGCCAGCACGCCCAAGGAATTCAGCCTGCTTTTCCACCCCTTGCGGCGCCTGGGTCTTCAGCTTGAATGCCCGACGGTGCCCGGCTACAGCCACGGCATGCTCGCGACCCATGCGCGCTGGACCGACTGGGTCGATGCGGCAACCGAATCCGTCCGCGAGCTGCTGGCGGACGGCGAACCCGCCATCCTCGGCGGCCTGTGCTCGGGCTCGATGCTGGCCCTCGCCGTGGCCGAGCGGCTGCCGCGATCCCCGCTGCGCGGCCTGGCGCTGCTCTCGCCACTGATCGCCTACAACGGCTGGGGCCTACCCTGGTGGTACCGGCTGCGCTACATCGCCTACGGTCTGGGCATCGCGCCGTGGTTCGCCATGTCCGAGCGCGAGCCCTACGGGCTCAAGAACGAACGCATGCGCCAGTGGGTACGTGCCCAGATGGAGGGCGACGAAGCCACCCTGATCGGGCCGGCCAGCGTGCCGCTGAACGTGGTGCGTGAAAGCGAACGGCTCTCGCGCCACGCGCGCAAGTTGCTGGGCGAGCAGCGCCGCCCGCTGCTGGTGATCCACGCCCGCGAAGACGAGATCTGCCGCCTGGACACGGTGCGCGAGACCTTCGACCGCCTGCGCGCCGGGCCGGCCAGCCTGGAAGTGCTTGAGAACAGCTACCACATGGTCAGCGCAGACAATGATCGCCAGCAGGTGGTCGATCTGATCGCGGCCTTCGCCGCCAAGCTCCGGCCCGGCAGCCATGCCGCCGCAGCACCTTTCCACACCAACCCGCGCGCCGCGGGTGCACACGCCAGGACTTCATGATGATGACGAACAGCATCGAACGCCTTCAAGACCTCATCCACGACAAGTTCGACGTGGACAAGAGCAAGATCGACCCCGACGCGCCGTTTGCCGATTACGACATCGACTCGCTGACGCTGGCCGAGCTGATCTTCGCCATCGAGGACGACTTCCACGTCGAAGTGCCCGACGCGGCCGCCACCTCGATCACCACGCTGCGCGGCCTCGCGCAGCTGCTCGACGAACTGACCCCCGCGCAGGCCGCGTGAGTGCCGTGGGCCAGCGCGTGATGGAGCGCGTGGGTGTCATCGGCCTGGGAATGGCGAGCCCCCTGGGCGAGGATCTCGGCGCCGCATGGGCTCACCTGATGGCCGGTGAATCGGCGATCGGCCGCATGGCCTTCGAGGGCCTGCCCGAGATTGCAGCGGCGCGCGTCGCCGGTGATGTCGCCAGCGTGTTGCCCAAGCTCCAGCAGGTCGGCACGGAGCGCGTGAGCCAGATGGCGCTGGGTGCCGCGCGCCGCGCCATCGACGACGCCGGCTGCAGCCCTTGGCCCGATGCCGAACGCGTGGGCCTGTATCTCGGCACGGGCATGGGCGGCGCCGCCACGCTCGACGCCTCTTATGCGGCCCTGCATGGCGGCAAACGTCTGTCGCCGCTGACAGTACCGACTGGCATGGTCAACGCCGCGGCCGCGGTACTGGCCCTGCACTGCAACATCCGCGGCCCGGTCCTCACCTATGCCGTGGCCTGCGCTTCGAGCGCCGTCGCGCTGGCAGAAGCCGCGCACGCGCTGCGCCGGGGCGATATCGACGTGGCCATCGCGGGCGGCGCCGAGTCGGTGCTGGCGCGCGGCACCGTCGCGGCCTGGCAGGCGCTGCGCACGCTGGCGCCGCCGGACGAGGCCGACCCGGCGCGCAGCTGCCGCCCGTTCTCGACCGACCGCGCGGGCCTGGTGCTTGGCGAAGGCGCGGCCTTCTTCGTGCTCCAGCGCGAGGACGACTGCGCACGCGAAGGCCGGCGCGTGCGTGCCTGGCTCGCGGGCAGCGCGATCAGCTGTGATGCTGCGCACCTGACCAACCCCGACCAGCGCGGCCAGATGTCCGCGCTGCGCCGCGCGCTGGCCGCCGCAGGCCTGCAGCCGGCCGACGTGGGCTACTGCAATGCGCACGGCACTGCCACGCTGGTGGGCGACCCGGTCGAATGCGCGGCACTGCGCGAGGTGTGGGCCGATGCAGCGCCGGCCTTGCGCGTCAGCTCGACCAAAGCTGCGCACGGCCACCTGCTGGGCGCGGCCGGTGCGGTCGAGGCCGCCTGGACGGTGCTGGCGCTGGAGCGCGGAGAGATTCCGCCAACCGCCAGCACCCACACGCTCGACCCCGCCTGCACCGGCCTCGGCCATGTGCTGGGCCAGGGCGAACGCGCAGCCGCGCTGCGCCACGCGCTGAGCAACTCCTTCGCCTTTGGCGGCACCAACACCAGCCTGGTGTTTTCGAAGGCGGGCTGACGTCAGGGCGCTTGCCGCCTCTGCACTAAAGTCCGCCCATGCCCCTGCCCCGCCTGCCCTCTCTCGACGGCCTGCTCGCCTTCGACGCCGTCGCGCGGCTGGGCAGCTTCGAGCAGGCTGCGGAGCTTCTCAATGTCGGCCCCAGCGCCATCGCCAAGCGCATTGCTGCCCTCGAAGCGCTGCTGGGCACGCCGCTGCTGCAACGCGGCGGCAAGGTACTGACGCTGACCACGGCCGGCAAGGAATATCTGGGCCCGGCGCAGCAGGCCCTGGCCCTGCTCTCCGCCATGCCGCAGCACCAGCGCCTCAACCAGCAGCGCGAGCGGCTGCGCATCACCGCGCCGCCGACCTTCGCGCGCTTGATGCTGGTGCCGGCGCTGCCGGACTTCGAGGCGCAGTTCCCGGACGTGGAGCTGGAACTGGTGCTGAGCACGCCCTTCCTCGACGAAGCCGCGCCGCCGGCCGAAGTGGAAATCCGCCACGGCGTGGTGGGCCGCGAGATCGCACCGGCACAGGTGCTGATGCACGAGCAGGTCACGCCGCTGATCGCGCCCAGCCTCGCGCCGCTGGAGAGCCCTGCCGCCCTGCGCCAGGCCACCCTGCTGCGCACGCCACTCGAACCCTGGGAACCCTGGCTGCGCGCGGCCGGCCTCGACTGGCCCGAGCCCGCTCAGGGAACGCGTTATGTGGACCTGGGCCTGGTGATGGAAGCCGCGCTTCAAGGCCAAGGCGTGGTGCTGGGCCACCCGCGCCTGGCGGCCGACGCGCTGCGCCGCGGCGAGTTGCTGCGGCCTTTCGAGCTCAGCGTGCCGGCGGCGCGGCAGTACGGGATCACGCATTGCGCGCAGACCTCCGCCCCGGCCGCAGCCTTTGCCGAGTGGCTGCGGGAACTTATGTCCGCCGGCGGCTGACGATTTTTCCGACCGCGGCGGCGGCCGCTCGAATAAGCTGCGGCCAAGCAAAACAGCGAGACAACACGCCATGCCCGTGATCACCACCATCGAAGACCTGCGTGTCCTGGCCAAGGCACGCGTGCCGCGCATGTTCTACGACTACGCCGATTCCGGCAGCTGGACCGAGAGCACCTACCGCGCCAACGAGAGCGACTTCCAGCCCATCAAGCTGCGCCAGCGCGTGGCCGTGAACATGGAGAACCGCAGCACGGCAACAACCATGGTCGGCCAGAAGGTCAGCATGCCCGTGGCCATTGCGCCCGTCGGACTGACCGGCATGCAGCACGCCGACGGCGAGATCCACGCCGCGCGCGCGGCCGAGAAGTTCGGCGTGCCCTTCACGCTCTCCACGATGAGCATCTGCTCGATCGAGGACGTGGCCGAGAACACGTCCGCGCCCTTCTGGTTCCAGCTCTACATGATGAAGGACCGCGAGGCCATGGCCCGCATGATCGACCGCTGCAAGGCCGCCAAGTGCAGCGCCCTGGTGCTGACGCTGGACCTGCAGGTGATCGGCCAGCGCCACAAGGACCTCAAGAACAAGCTGCGCGCCACGGTGATCCCGAGCATGGGCAACCTGCTCGACATGGCGACCAAGCCGCGCTGGGTGCTGGGCATGATGGGCACGCGCCGCCACACCTTCCGCAATCTCGTCGGGCATGTGAAGGGCGTGAGCGACATGCGCTCGCTGTCGGCCTGGACCAACGAGCAGTTCGATCCCAGCCTCTCCTGGGCCGACGTGGCCTGGGTGAAGGATCGCTGGGGCGGCAAGCTGATCCTCAAGGGCATCATGGATGTGGAAGACGCCAGGCTCGCGGTGAAGAGCGGCGCAGATGCCATCGTGGTCAGCAACCATGGCGGCCGGCAGCTGGACGGCGCGCCGAGCAGCATCTCGGCCCTGCCGGCCATCGTGGCCGAGGTCGGCTCGCAGATCGAGGTGTGGATGGACGGCGGCATCCGCTCGGGGCAGGACGTGCTCAAGGCCTGGGCCCTGGGCGCCCGCGGCACCATGATCGGCCGCGCGATGGTCTACGGCCTGGGCGCGATGGGTGAAGCCGGCGTGACCAAGGCGCTGCAGATCCTGCACAAGGAACTCGACATCACCATGGCCTTCTGCGGGCGGACCAATATCGCGCAGGTGGACAGGAGCATCCTGCTGCCCGGCACGTTCTAGCCGCCGCGGCATGCAGCGCCGGCTCCAAGACCTCGCCGCAAGAATCCTGCGGGCGCAGGACACGCTCTCGCAGCTTGCGCCGTTCAACGCCGAAGGCCTGGGCCTTTCCATGCGCGAGGCCTACCAGGTCTCGGCGCTGGTGCACGAGGAACGGTTGAAGAGCGGCTGCGAGCTCCACGGCAAGCTGTTGCTCGGAGAAAAGCGCTGGCTCCACGCGGACCGAAGCGGCATCGAAGAGATGCTGGCGAGCTGCGAGGTGAGCCTGTTCCGCGATGGTGAGCTGCTGGAGCGCGCGCCCGGCCGCGATGTGCTGGGCAGCCCGCTCCTTGCCGTGGCCGCGCTGGTCGATGCCATCGAACGCGAAGCTTCCAGCTACCCTCTGCAGCCCGGCGAACTGATCACCACCGGCACCCTAGCCAAGGCCTATCCGGTCCTGCCGGGCGAATGCTGGCAGACCCGGTTCAGCGACGATGAGTTCCCGGGCCTGAGGGTCGAATTCCGCTGAGTCGGGCAGTCAGGCATCCACCGTGCGGATCGGCGTAAACAGCGCGCCGATCACCACGATCGCCAGCAGCGCCGCGCCGCTGGCCATGAACAGCGCAGCCGGATCGAGCACCCGCAAGGCGGCACCCGCCGCCGCAGAAGCCAGCGGCGCCAGGCCCATGATGATGAACAGGAACAGGCTCATCGTGCGGCCCAGCATGGCCGGCGGCACGCGCTTCTGCATCCAGCTGAACACGGCCACGCGCACAAAGCCCAACAGCAGACCCAGCGCGCCCAGCATCGCCACGCCCTGCCAGACGGCGTTGATATGGCCGAAGGGCAGAAAAGCGACGCCGCATACGGTGTCGATGGCGAGCATGGTGAGGCCCAGGGTGCCTAACTTCCAGTTCGGACGCAGACCCGACAGCGTCATGCCCGCCAGCACGCCCGCACCATTGGCCGCCAGCAGCAGGCCCAGCGAGGCCGCGCCGCCCGGCAATTGCGTTTGCGCCAGCACCGGCAAGGCCACGCCGATCGGCCCGCCGACGAAGAAGGCAATCGCCGCAAAGTAGAGGCACACGCTGCGCAGCGGCACGTCGGCCCAGAAGGCACGCATCGCATCGACGATGTCCTGCAGCAGGCCGGGCTTGTTGCCGGCTGCCGGAGCTGCGCGCTGATTCAATTGCAGCTGGGCGACGGTCCAGGCCGACAGCGCAAAGCTCAAGCCGTCGAAGCCGAAGGCCAGGGCGAGCCCCTGCGCATCGGCCTGCTGGCGATGGCCGAACGCGGCAATCAAGCCACCAGCCAGCACCGGCCCGAGCAGGCCCATCGCCTGGCCCAGGCTCATCAGCATGCCGTTGGCCGGCCGGATCAGCTCCGGCGGCAGGCTGCGCGGCAGGATGGCGCTGCCGGCGGGATAGCTGAAGGCGGTGGCCAGGCCCAGCCCCAGCGCAAAACCGTAGACCATCCACATCTGCAGCACGCCGATCCACAGCGTCAGCGCCAGCAGGCCCAGGAGGACGAACTGCACCAACTTGCTCCACATCAGCACGTCGCGTGGCGAGTGCCGGTCCACCAGCGCGCCGCCGACGAGGATGAAGATCGCCCGTGGCACGCTCATCACCGCCAGCACGAGGCCCAGTGCGAGTGAGTCGCCGGTGATCTGCAGCACCAGCCAGGGCAAGGCCACGAGCGTGAACTGGTCGCCGAGGATTGAGACCAACCCGCCGCCGAGCAGCCAGCGGTAGTTGCGGTTGGCCAGCAGCGCTGCGCGCGCCGGACTGACGGGGGAAGCCATCGTTGCACTCATGCCTTGCGCTCCTTTTCGGCCGCGACCACGCGGTCCAGGTAATCGAACAGTTCCAGCGTGAAGCCCGAGCGCTTGAGCATCTCGGGGTGCTGGGTAAACATCTCGCGGCCCTTGCGGCGGAACTCATCGCTCTCGGGGAAGTCCTTGCCGATGGCGATCCAGCGACGCGCCAGCTTGCGCACGGCCGGGCTGCCCGGCTTGCTGCCGCGTTCCATCTCGGCGCGCAGGGCCGGCACCAGCTCGGCCCATTCGGCCTTGATGCGCGCCAGGCCCTCCTCGCCCAGCGCGTTCTGCGCGGCGACCATCTGCTGCATCTCGGCCTCGCTGAAGTAGCGCTCGTAGGTGCGGCGCATGGCCATCAGCGTGAGCAGCTCATCCGTCAGCTCGGGGCCGCCGGCGCTCGCGCGCTTGGCCACACGGCGCAGCATGGCGAGCAGGTTCTGCTGGCGCTTAAGCTCGGTCTCGGCTGCGCTGATCTGACGCGCCAGCAACTCGGCGAGCGGCGGTGTGTCGGGCCCCAGCAGCGGTGCGATCTCCTTCAGCGCCAGGCCCATCTGCTGGTAGGCCAGGATGCGGTGCAGCATTTGCACATCGCCGTCGTCGTAGAGACGGTAGCCGGCGTCGGTGCGGCCCGAGGGCTGCAGTAGGCCGAGCTTTTCGTAGTGGTGCATCGCGCGGACGGTGAGCCCGCTGCGCTTGGCGAGATCGCCGACGGTGTATTCGTTCATGCGAGGCTTCTTTCGGGTTCGAAGCCTGCATGATGAACCCTGACGTTAGGTCAGGGTCAAGCACTCAATTCATCGGCGTGCAGATCTCCACCAGCGTCCCATCCGGACAACGCACATAAGCCACGGTCTGGCCCCAGGGCTTGGCCACTGGCGCAGCCAGGCCGAAGGCGCCGGCCTTGAGCGCGCGGGCATAGGCGGCAGCGACATCGGCCGTGGACAGCGCCACTTGCATGCCGAGCGGCGCGCCATCGGCCACCTTGCGGTAATCGTGGCCGAGGCTGGCACGTGCCATCTCGTGCTGGGCGAAGGACAAGGTGGTGGCGCCCGTGGCCAGCTCGCCATAGGCGCCTGACTCATGCCGGAAGCGGCATTCGAGGCCGAAGGCCTGCTCGAAGAAGGCCAGCGATGCGGGGACGTCTTCCACGTAGACGATGGTGTAGGCGAAGTTCATGTCAGCACCTTTCGGGGGTTAGGGCCTGCATGCTCGCCGCCCCCTCCTGACAAGGTCATGTCAGCAGTGACTGCAGCGCCTTGATGTCCGCGGCGCAATGCAGCAGCGCCTTGTTTTCGATGCCCCGGTACAGCGCCACCAGGCGCTCGCCCGTCTCGGTCAGCTGGCTGCCGCCGCCCTTGGCGCCGCCTTGTGCGGTGCTCACCGCCGGCTCGCGAAGGGCCTTGTTCGTTTCGTCGATCAGGAGCCAGGCGCGCCGGTAGGACATGCCCAGGGCCTTGGCCGCCGCGGTGATGGAGCCCTCGCGTGCCAGCGCTTCGAGCAGGGCGATCTTGCCGGGGCCGACGGCCACCATCTCGCCCACGGTGACGCGCATCCTGAGTTTGAAATCGCTGCTTGCCATGGGCCGAGAATAGCGCCATGCGACGCCTTTTTTTCATCACACTTCTTCTCGCCGCTGGCCTCACGCACTCACAGGCCCAGACCCTGCAACTGCGCCTGCTCGAAACCAGCGACCTGCACATGAACCTGCTGGACTGGGACTACTACCAGGACAAGCAAAGTAGCGAGGTGGGCCTGGTGCGCGCCGCCACGCTGATCGCGCAGGCGCGGGCCGAGAGCGCCAACAGCCTGCTCTTCGACAACGGCGATCTGCTGCAAGGCACGCCGCTGGGCGACAGAGCGGCCAGGCATCCGAGCGCCGTGCATCCGGCAATCAGGCTGCTCAACGCCTTGCACTACGACGCGGCCAATCTGGGCAACCATGATTTCAACTACGGCCTGCCCGCGCTGCGCCTGGCGATGAAGGGCGCGAAGTTTCCGTACATCAACGCGAACGTGCTTTCGCCGAACGGCAAGCAGGCCTTCACGCCGACCACGCTGCTGACGCGCAAGTTCACGGACACGGAGGGCAAGCCCCACACGCTCAAGATCGGCCTGATCGGCGTAGTGCCGCCGCAGATCATGGAGTGGGACCGGCAGAACCTGGCAGGCCGCGTCACGGCGCAGGACATGGTGCAAACTGCGCGTGCATTCGCGCCCAAGCTGCGCGCGCAAGGGGCCGATCTCGTGCTGCTGATTGCGCACACCGGCCTCGACCACGACGCCGACCTGCCGCCCGGCAGCGAGTACGTGGCCGTGCAGCTGGCGCAGGTGCCCGGCATCGACGCGCTGTTGCTCGGCCATCAGCACGAAGAGTTCCCCGGCGCCTTCTTCAAGGACTATCCCGGTGTGGACATCGAGCACGGCCTGATCCACGGCGTGCCGGCCGTGATGCCGGGCCGCTGGGGCAGCGACCTGGGCGTGATCGACATGACGCTGGATCGCGGCGCGGACGGGCATTGGAAAGTGCGCGCTGCACAAGGCGCGGTGCGGCCCATCTTCGACGCGAAGCAACGCAAGCCGCTGGTCGAAGCCGACGAGAAACTCGCCCATCTGGTGGCGCCCGAACACCAAGCCACGCTGGCCGACATGCGCCGCCCCGTGGCCCGCATCAGCGCTCCGCTGTTCAGCTATTTCAGCCAGGTGCAGGACGATCCTTCGGTGCAGATCGTCTCCGATGCGCAGGCCGCCTATGTGCGCCGCCTCTTGCGCGGCACGGCGCTTGAGAAGCTGCCCCTGCTCTCCGCCGCCGCGCCCTTCAAGGCCGGCGGGCGGCAAGGCGTGAGCAGCTACACCGACATCCCCGCCGGCGCCATCGCAGCCAAGAACGTGGCCGATCTCTATCTCTACCCCAACACCGTGCAGGTGGTGAAGATCAAGGGCGCCGAAGTGCGCGAATGGCTGGAGATGGCGGCCGGCCAATACGCGCGCATCGACCCGCAAGGCCCGGCCGTGCAGGATCTGCTGGACCCGGAGGCGCGCTCGTACAACGCCGACACCGTCGATGGCGTCAGTTATGAAATCGACGTGACGCAAGCGCCACGCTACGGCATCGAAGGCAAGCTGATCAACACGCAGGCGCACCGTATCCGCAATCTGCGCTACCAGGGCCAGCCCATCGACGAGGCCGCGGATTTTCTGGTGGTTACGAACAACTACCGCGCCAACGGCGGCGGGCATTTCCCGGGCATCAACGGCTCGCGCATCGTGCTGGAGACGCCGATGGAAACGCGCCAGGTGCTGGGGGCCTACATCGCCGCGCAGAAAACGCTCGGTCCACAAGCAGATGGCAACTGGCACGTGCTGCCGGTGCCTGGTGTGCGCTTGAGCTTCACCTCGTCGGCAGCCGGCGCGAAGTACCTGCCGCTGGTGCCGGGCGTCTGCCTGTCCGGCCTGCTGGAAGGCGGCTGGGCGCGCTACGAACTCAGGCCGCCAGCAGCGCCGGGCGCTCCAGCCCCGCAAACAGACTACCCGCCAGTTCCTCCGGCGAATTGACGGTACGCAGGCGCAGGTAGGCCTCCTCGGCTTCGGGGTAGCGGCGGCGCAGGTAGTGCAGCCATTGCTTGAGCCGGCCGGCCTGGTGTCTGGGCTGGACGTTGAGACGCACCTGCGCGAAGAAGTCGCGCATCAGGGGCAGCAGGCCGTCCCACGTCATGCCGGCCTGCTCGCCGCGGATGGCCAGGGCCAGGCCGGGGTCGGCCACCATGCCGCGGCCCAGCATCAAGGCATTGCAGCCCGATTGCGCGCGCGCGGCCAGGGCATCGGCTGCAGTCCAGATTTCGCCATTGGCGACGACGGGAACGGCGACCGCCTCGCGCACGGAGGCGATGCGGTCCCAATACGCCGGCGGCTTGTAGCCATCAGCCTTGGTGCGCGCATGCACGACCAGCTCCGCCGCGCCCGCGGCCACGATGGCCTGCGCGCATTCGAGCGTGCGCGAGCTGTCCATATAACCGAGCCGCATCTTGACCGAGATGGGCAGATGCGCGGGCACCGCACGGCGCACCGCGCCGACGATCTCGCCGATCAGCTCCGGTTCATCGAGCAGCACCGCGCCGCCGCGATGGCGGTTCACGCATTTGGCCGGGCAGCCGAAATTGAGGTCGATGCCGTCGGGTTTCAACGCCGCCAGCTTGGCCGCGTTCTCGGCCATGCAGTTGACGTCCGAGCCCAGCAGCTGCGGCCGCACCGGCACGCCTGCGGCCGTGCGCCCGCCCGTCAGCAGCTCGGGCACGATGCGCGTGAACACGCGGTTGGGCATCAGCATGTCGGTGATGCGGATGAACTCGGAGACGCAGCGGTCGATGCCGCCGACACGGGTCAGCGCATCGCGCAGCATGTGGTCGAGCAGGCCCTCCATGGGCGCGAGAAGAATCATGGGGTGATTATCCCCGGCGGCTGTGGACAAGTCCGTGCACAGAGCGGGCACGGCGGCGCTAAGTGCTTGATTCAGCACCACTCAGCACGCATTGCTTAAAGATGCAGCATCACATCCGCGTATCGCCGAACAGCGAAGCCCGGAAGGCCGGCTCGTCGGTCGGCGAGCCCACGGCCCAGAGTTGCAGGGCGGAGGCCGAGAGCGGGCGCGAGAACAGATAACCCTGCAGTTCATCGCAACCCATCTCGGTCAGCACCTGCTGCTGCTCCACCGTCTCCACGCCTTCGGCCACTACGCGCAGGTTCAGCGCATGGGCCAGCTTGATGACGGCATCGACGACCGAGCGCGCATCCTGGCTGTGGGCGATGTCCGTGACGAAGGCGCGGTCGATCTTGAGCTCGGCAGCCGGCAGCTGGCGCAGGTAGGACAGGCTCGAATAGCCGGTGCCGAAATCGTCGATGGACAGGTGCACGCCCAGCTCGCCGAGGCGGCGGAAGGTCGTCTGGGTGGCCTCGGTGTCTTCCATCGCCACCGACTCGGTGATCTCGCAGGTCAGCAGCGAGGGGTGGACGCGGTAGTGCTTAAGCGAGGTCTCGATGCGATCCACGATGTCCGCCTGGCGCATCTGCTGCGCCGAGAGGTTGATGGCCACGCGCATGCGCAGGCCGGCATCGCGCCAGATGCGGGCCTGGCGGCAGGCATCCTCGATCACCCAGTTACCCAGGTCGCGCATGAAGCCGTAGCGCTCAGCCACGGGAATGAAGAGCGTGGGCGAGAGCAGCCCGCGCGTCGGGTGGCGCCAGCGCAGCAACGCTTCGGCGGCGGTGATCTGGGCGCTCAGCGCATCGATCTTGGGCTGGAAGAACAGCTCCAGCTCGTTGCGCTCGACCGCATGGCGCAGGTCGCGCAGCAGGTCCATCTGCTCGCGCGCATCGCCGTCCATGCCGCGGGTGTAGAAGCAGTGGCAGGCGCCGCCCAGGCGCTTGGCGGCGTTCTTGGCCGCCTCGGCGCAAGCCAGCATGCGGGTCTGGCCGCCATCGTCGGGGTATTGCGCAATGCCGACGGAGCAGGAGATGGAGACCTCGCGGCCGTCCACCATGTACAGGCGCGACAGATCAGCCAGCAGCGCGCTGGCGTAATCGCTGATGCCCTGCTGGTCGCCCGCATTGCCGAGCAGGAGCACGAAGTCATCGCCACCAATGCGGCCTGCCACCTCGTTGGCGCTCAGCCGCGCCCGCAGCCGCTGCGCCACCTGCGCCAGCAGCTGGTCGCCGAACTCGTGGCCGAAGCTGCTGTTGATGGGGTTGAAGCCATCGAGGTCGATGATCATCACGGCCAGGCGCTGGCCGTTGGCATCGCAGTCCACCGCCGCCGCGGCGAGCTGCTGCTCGAAACCCATGCGCGTGCTCAGGCGGGTCAGCGGATCGACTTCGCCGGCGGCCTCGGCCCGCACCACTTCCAGCGCGTTGAGCGGACGGCGGCGCAGGTGCATGACCAGCGCACCATTGAGCGCCATCGCCAGCAGCAGGGCCGGGCTGGCCGCGAGCAGATCGTGCAGCTGCAGCAGCGAAGGCTCCATCGTCAGCACCAGCGCCGCCGGCGCCAAGGCCGCGGCGATGGCAAGCGCCACTCTTTGCGTTTGCGCGACGCGGCTGCGCCCGATGGGCATCCACAGCAGGGCCAGGCTGATGAACAAGGCGGCCGTGCCCACCATCAGCGGCACGGCCAGCTGCACATGGCCCCAGCTCATCAGCAGGATCACGCCGCCGCTGGCGGCCAGGCCCATGGCCAACAGGCCCAGGGCCAAGGGGCGATCTGGCGCCTCGGCAGCGCGCAGCGCGCGGCCGGCTTGCAAGGTCAGCAGCGAGGCGCCAACGGCCATCAGCCAGCCAAGCAAGGAGGCCAGCGGCGCCAGCGCCATCACGATGGCATCGGGCGAATCACGCGAGAGCAGCGCGGCCAGGGGCCACCAGGCGCCGGTGCCCGCTGCAGCTGCTGCGGCGAGGCGCGTGGCGTGCTGCGGTTGCGCTCGTTGCGCCTCGAAAAGCTGCGCACCCAAACCCAAGAGGCCCGCCCCCAGCGCTACCGCCAGGCCCGCGGACCACAGATTGACTGCCAGCAAGCTTTCTGCAACCAGCATCGACGCGCCCCCTGCCTCTCCACCGATGTGCGATCTGCGTCTCCTATCGACGAGGCTTGTTGAGCATAGCCGCAGCTACCACCGTTGAACCATGGGGTTAGCACGCCAGCCGATGCCGTCGCAAAAAACGCACGAAGCGCCGCGAGACGGATCGGCAGGCGACGCAGGACTGCAACGTAACGGACACCTTCGGCGCCCCGCCGTTGCCGACAATGGCCCATGCAACGCCCCAGCGCCCCCAAGAATCGGCCCGAGGCCCAGACCTTCGGCAGCCGCCTCGGCCCCGGCCTGATCACCGGCGCTGCGGACGACGACCCGAGCGGCATCGCCACCTACTCGCAGGCCGGCTCGCAATTCCGCTTCGGCCTGGTGTGGACGCTGCTGCTGACCACGCCGCTGATGATCGGCATCCAGATGCTCTCGGCACGCATCGGCTGGGTCACCGGCGAAGGCCTGGCAGCCAATATCGCCAAGGTCTGCCCGCGCTGGCTGACGCTCGCGCTGGTGGGCCTGCTGGTGCTGGCCAACACCATCAACATTGCCGCGGACATCGGCGCCATGGCCGAGGCTGCGCGCATGCTCTCGGACGGGCCAACCCTGCCATGGCTGCTGGGCTTCGGCGTGACCAGCGCCTTGGCGCAGGTGTTCTTCTCGTACGAAAAATCGGTGCGCATCCTCAAGTGGCTGACGCTGGCGCTGTTCGCCTACGTCGGCGTGGTGCTGGTGGTGCATGTGCCGATCGGGCGCATGACGGCCGAATCACTGCAGCCCTGGCGCCACATGCCGCAAGGCGTCTCGCTGAGCGCCTACGCCAGCATGGTGGTAGCGATGCTGGGCACGACCATCAGCCCCTATCTGTTCTTCTGGCAGGCCGCGCAGGAGGTGGAGGACAGCAAGCGCGAGCCCGGAACCGTCGGCCTGCGCCAGCACCCGGCCCGCGCGAAGGAGCAACTGCTGCGCATCAAGCAGGACACCTACATCGGCATGATCTTCTCCAACGTGATCGCGCTGTGCATCGTGGTGGCCACGGCCGTGACGCTCAATCTGCACGGAGTCACGAACATCCAGAGCTCGGCACAGGCGGCCGAGGCACTGCGGCCAGTGGCAGGCGATCTGGCTTTTGCGATCTTTGCGCTGGGCATCATCGGCACGGGCCTGCTCTCGGTGCCGGTGCTGGCCGGTTCGGCGGCCTATGCGGTGAGCGAGGTGTTCGGCTGGACGGAGGGCCTGTCCAAGAATTTCCAGCAGGCCCGCGGCTTCTACGCCATCATCATCGCGGCCACCGGCATCGGCACGCTGATGAGCATCGCGGAGCTCGACCCGATCAAGGCGCTGGTGTGGAGCGCCATCGTCAACGGCGTGATCTCGGTGCCCATCATGGGCGTGATGATGTGGATCGGCCAGTCGGTGTCCATCATGGGCAAGCTGACGATCAGCCTGCGGCATCGCGTCCTGGGCTGGGCGGCCACGGGCGTGATGGCGGTGGCCGTGCTGGTGATGTTCGTGACGAACTGAGGCCGCAATGAAAAGGCCCGCTGCTGCGGGCCTTCTTTCGTCAATCAGCTCAGTGCTTAGCGACCGAAGCCGCCGCGACGCGGGCCCGAAGGCTTGCCGTCGAAGGACTTGCGCTCGCCACCGAAGGCCGGCTTGGCGCCGAACGAGGGCTTGCGATCACCGAAAGACGGCTTGCCGCCGAAGGAAGGCTTGTCGCCGAACTGCTTGCGCTCGCCAAACGGCTTGTTGTCGCCGAAGGGCTTGCGGTCATTGAATGCGGGCTTGCCGAACGAAGGCTTGCCTTCGAAGTTGCCACGATCATTGTTGTTGAAGCCGCGGTCTTGTTGAGCAGCCCAGGGCTTGCGCTCTTCGCCACCACGCTGGAACTCAGGGCGGAAGCCCTGACCTTCAGGACGCGGGCCGCGATAACCGCCGCCTTCGCCACCTTCACGCACGAAGGGCTTGCCGGCATCGCGATGGAAACCCATCTTGGGGCCGCCGAAGCTCTTCGGGCCATCGTTGTTGAAACGCTTGGGGCCACCGAAGCCCGGACGCTTGTCGCCCCAGCCCGGACGCGGGCCGCGGTCATCAAAGCTACCAGCCGGACGCGGCGGGAAGATGCGCGGTTCCTGGCGCTTGGGTTCCAGACCGGCGATCTGCGCCACCGGGATCTGCTGCGTCGTGAACTGCTGGATGCGGCGAATCATCGACACGTCGTCAGCCACGGCCAGCGTGACCGCCAGGCCTTCGCGGCCGGCACGGCCGGTACGGCCGATGCGGTGCACATAGTCCTCGGCCTTCATCGGCAGGCCGTAGTTGATCACGTGGGTGATCGTCGGCACGTCGATGCCGCGGGCAGCCACGTCGGTGGCGACCAGCACGCGCAGTTCGCGGCGGCGCATGGCCATCAGCACGCGGTTGCGCTTGCCTTGCGGCATGCCGCCGTGCAGCGGAGCGACCGAATGGCCGATCTCGGCCAGGCGCTCGGCCAGCCAGTCGGCATCGCGCTGGGTGCTGGTGAACACAACGGCCTGGTCCAGCGTGGCTTCGGCCAGGATGGATTCCAGCAGCTGGTCCTTGTGGTTGTGGTTGTCAGCCCAGTGCAAGCGCTGGGTGATGTTCTCGTGGGTGTCGGTGTGCGAGGCGACGTCGATACGCTCCGGGTCACGCAGCAGGTCGTGTGCGAGACGGCCGACGCTGCCGGCGAAGGTGGCGCTGAACATCACGGTCTGGCGCGCGGCGGGGATGCGCTCGGCGATCAGCTGGATGTCGTCGATGAAGCCCATGTCGAGCATGCGGTCGGCTTCGTCCAGCACCAGCAGTTCGACGTTGTCGAGCACGGCCTTGCCGGATTGCAGATGGTCGATCAGGCGACCGGGGGTGGCGATCAGGATGTCGAGCGGGCCGCTCAGCTGGCGCAGCTGCAGCGCGTAGGGCATACCGCCCAGCACGGTGGCGACCTTCAGGCCTTGCACGTGGCGGCCGTAGGTTTGCGCGGCCTTGGAGACCTGCATCGCCAGTTCACGCGTGGGAGCCAGCACGAGAACCTTGGGACCGTAGACACGACCCTTCTCGCGCTTCTGGAAGCCTTGGCCGCCGTTGCCATCGGTGCCGCGTGCGGCGATGACCTTGGCCAGGGCCGGCAGGATGAAGGCAGCTGTCTTGCCCGAACCGGTGCGCGAAGAGACCATCAGGTCCTTGTTGGCCAGGGCAGCGGGGATGGCCAGCGACTGCACTTCGGTGGCAGTTTCATAACCGGAATCCTTGACGGCGCGAAGCAGAGACTCATGCAGGCCGAGATTTTCGAAACTCATGTCTAACTTTCAATCAAACAAAGCACTGCCATCGCGCCAAGAATGGGGCACGTGAGCAGGCATCTGCCGCGCAAATAACAAGTTAGCGCTGCAGACAGTAAAGTCGCTGGTGAGAATGTGCTCGCGTCGTACAGCGGGGTTGAAACCCGTGCGGCGCCGGTGGAACAGTCAAAGCGACGGCATCGCCGCCGACCGATCCACGAGGGTGTCAAAGGCGGAACTGCTTGCTTTGACGAGGTCAGAGGTGACGAACGAAATGCCTAGCGTTTCTAGGCAAGAGCGCGATCATAAAGGGTTTTCCACTAATTGCGCAAGCTCTTTCGCAAATGAACTGGGTTGGCGGCGGTGCTGGAGCCCACCCGACGGGGTTATCGCGGGCAAGCCGTTCGACGCCAATCCATTAACTTGCTCCCATCAAGACAAGGGAGCGAAGCAATGCGCAAAGTCGCAAGCGAATGGGCCCGAAGCCTGAGCCTGTGGCTCGGGCTGGCATGCTGGGTGGCCCCGAGCCTGGCCGTTGATGGCGTTCAGGTCATCACGACGACCTACACCGTCCACGCCGACGATGCCCGAGGGGCAGAGCTCAGTCCTCGCTATGACGCGGCCATCGACTTGCTCAAGGCCGGCAAGCTCGACGAAGCTGACGCCCAATTGCGCGAGCTGATTGCCGCCTTCGAGGCCTTGCGTGACCCGGCGCAGGCGAACTACGCCTTCCAGACGCAGGCCGACCTCGCGGACTTCACGCAGCAGACGCAGCAAGCCTTCGTCTGGTTGGACTGGCGCTACGCCATGGCCTTGAAAGCGCGCGCCTTCATCGCATCCGAGCGCGGGCTGTACGAGGACGCGCTGATGCAGTTGCGGGCGATCGAGGTCGTCGCGCCCATCAATGCAGAGGCGTTTGCGGAAATCGGCTTTGTGCTCGGTCAACTGCACCGGCCCGACGAAGCGCTGGCCAGTTACCGCAAGGCGCTGGAGGTCTGCAAGAAGTTCACTTCGCAGCGGCCGCGCCAGAGCATGATCTTGCGCGGCATTGGCTACATGTTGGTGGAACTGGGCCGGCTGGACGAGGCCGAGCAGGCCTACAAGGAGTCGCTCGCCGTGGAGCCCGGCAATGAGCTGGCGACAAGAGAGCTCACCTACATCGCGCAAGTGCGGGCGCGCAGCGCCAAGGCCAACCCTTAATCCTGCAACGACGACGGAAACTGCCTCAGTTCCGCCGTCTGCGGATTGCCGAACACATCGTTCGGCAGCCCCATCTCGTGCATCCGCCCGTGATGCATGAGGCTCACCCCGCCAGCGCCGCCACGATCTTGTCGTCCAGTTGCCGACTTGGCTCATCCGGCAGTTGCGTGCGCATGGCCGTCAGTTGCTGGCGCAGGGCGACCCGCGTCGTGGGGGTGAAGAACACGTTCATGAGCACGATGTTGGTACTCATCGTCTGCAGTTCGTACGCGATCTCCTTCGGTGTCTGGAAATGCGCAACCAGCATCATCGCCAGGGCCTTCTTGCACAAGTTCGACAGGCTGGTGTCCAGGTGCGCCTTGAGTGCAATCACCTTGGGATCCTGAGAATTCGCCGTGACCAGGAACTGGCTGGCGAGGATCGCGTTCTGCGCGCTGAAAGTCAGTTCAAGCACCATCCCGGCCGTGATCTCGGCATGCAGCGTCTGACTGTCATTGGCCGCAGCCAGGTAAGCGGCCAGCAAGTGGCCGTTGGCCGCCACCATCTGGGAACTCTGATGGATGCGCTCCTTGACCGGCACCTTTCGGTCCGTCAGCGCCGAGAGGATATCCATCGATGTCAAACGGTCGAAGAAGGCCTTGCCGGCCGGCGTCGCGTAGGTCAGCAGCGGCACTTTGGTGGACGCGAGGTCAGCCGCCGTCGCGAACTCCTCGGGCGTCCAGGGATGGGCCAAGTCCGGCATCACGCCGCTGGCGGGCGCCGCAGGTGCGGGCGCGGGCACCGCCGTGGCGGAGAAGGCGCTGGTCGCGGCCAGCAGCAGGGACAAGGCGAAGGTGTGGATGGGCTTCATGCGATGTGAGGTCAAGGGCGCCGGGACGGCTTGTATTGCCGCGGACCCGCGACGCGCCGATTGTGCTCACGACAGCGCCTGAAGCTAGCTTGCGCTGACAATGAAAGTTAGCGTGCAGAGGAAAAGGTCTCGACGCAGCGCCAATCTGTCCTAATCCTGCAACGACGACAGAAACTGCCTCAGCTCCGCCGTCTGCGGATTGCCGAACAGCTCCGCCGGCGGCCCCATCTCATGCACCCTGCCCTGGTGCATGAAGATCACCCGGTCGCTGACCTTGCGGGCGAAGCTCATCTCGTGCGTGACCATCAGCAAGGTCATGCCTTCGTCAGCCAATATCTCGACGACGCGCAGCACTTCGCCGACCAGCTCGGGGTCGAGCGCCGACGTGATCTCGTCGCACAGCAGCACGGCAGGGTCCATGGCCAGGGCGCGGGCGATGGCCACGCGCTGCTGCTGGCCGCCTGAGAGCTGCTCGGGCATGGCGTCGAACTTCTCGGCCAGGCCCACGCGCGCCAGCAGTGCCTTGGCGCGCTCGACGCCCTCGGTTGCGCCCCGCCGCTTCACCAGCCGCGGCGCCAGCATCACGTTCTGCCCCACGCTCAGATGCGGGAACAGGTTGAAGCCCTGGAAGATCATGCCCACGCGCTGGCGCAGCTCGCGCATGGCCATGGCGCTTTCATACAGCAATGGCTTGCCGTCCACCGTGAGCGCGCCTTCCTGGAAAGCTTCCAGCCCGTTGATACAACGCAGCAGCGTGCTCTTACCGGAGCCGCTCTTGCCGATGATCGCGATGACCTCGCCGCGGGCCACCTGCAGGTCGATGCCCTTGAGCACTTCGTTGGCGCCATAGGACTTGCGCAGCGCGGTGATGCTGACGATGGGCGCGCCCACCACGGTGTGCGGCTCGGCGGCCAGAGCTTCAACGGACGACATGGGTCTTCTTCTCCAATTGCTTCGCCAGCAGGCTGATCGGCCAGCACAGCACGAAGTACAGCGCGGCCACGCACGAGAACACGACGAAAGGCCGGAAGGTGACGTTGGCGATCATGCTGCCGGCCTTGGTCAGCTCCACGAAGCCGATCACCGAAGCCAGGGCCGTGCCCTTGATCACCTGCACCAGGAAGCCCACCGTCGGCGCCGTGGCGATGCGGCGCGCCTGCGGCAGGATCACGTGGCGCAACTGCTCGGTGAAGCTCAGCGCCAGGCTGGCGGAGGCCTCCCACTGCCCCTTGGGGATGGAAGCCACGCAGCCGCGCCAGATCTCACTGAGGTAGGCGCTGGTGTAGAGCGTCAGCGCGATGGACGCCGAGGTCCAGGCGGAAACATCAACGCCCAGCAACGCAATGCCGAAGTAGGCAAGAAAGAGCTGCATCAGCAGCGGCGTGCCCTGGAACAGCTGCACATAAGCCGACAGAACGACTGACAAGACCCGCCCCGCGCGCAGGCGCAGCAAGAGCAGAATCAGCCCCACCACGCCGCCGCCGACGAAGGCAATCAGCGAAAGCAGCACCGTCCAGCGCCCGGCCAAGAGTAAGTTGCGCAGGATGTCCCAGAGCGTGAAGCTGACCATTCGATGCGCCTTCAGCGGCCGAAGAGAAAACGCGGGCCGGCCCAGTTCAGCAGCCGGCGCAGCAGGATGGACAGCAGCAGGTAGGTCAACGCCGCCACGATGAAGGCCTCGAAGGCGCGGAAGTTGCGGCTCTGGATCAGGTTCGCGGCATAACTCAATTCCTCGACGGAGATCTGCCCGCACACGGCCGAGCCCAGCATCACGATGATGATCTGGCTCACCATCGCCGGCCACACCTTCTTCAGCGCCGGTGGCAGTACCACGTGGATGAACGTTTGCATGCGGCCCAGCGCCAGGCTGGCCGCCGCCTCGAACTGGCCCTTCGGCGTGGCCTCGATGCCCGCGCGGATGATCTCGGTAGCGTAGGCGCCGAGGTTCAGCACCATGGTGATGACCGAGGCGACTTCAGGCGAGAGCTTGAAGCCCGCGGCCGGCAGACCGAAGAAGACGAAGAACAGCTGCACGATGAAGGGCGTGTTGCGGATCAGCTCCACGTAGACGCCCACCACCGAGCGCAACCAGCCCGCGCCCTGGCTGCGCACCCAGGCGCAAGCCACGCCCAGCAGCATGCCGAGCAGGGTCGCCACGGCGGTGAGGCCCAGCGTCCAGGCCACGCCGTGCAGCAGCAGGCGCCAATCGACCAGGACGGCCGCGAAATCGAAGTCCATGCGCTCGACGAAGAAGAATCAGAGCGGCAGCTCGCCCGCAGGCTTGCCCAGCCATTTCTTGGACATGGCGTCCAGCGTGCCGGCCTTCTTGGCGTCGGCAATGATGGCGTTGATCTTGGCTTTCAGAGGCTCTTCACCTTTGGCCAGGCCGACGAAGCAGGGGCTGTCCTTGATCGTCAGCTTGTACTCGGCGCCCAGCTGCGGATTCTTGCGGATCATGTCGGCCGCCACCGCGCCGCTGGCCGCCAGCACCTGGATCTGACCGCTGATGAAGGCGGCCACCGTGGCGTTGTTGTCCTCGAAGCGCTTGAACTCGGTGTTGCCCGGCGCGACCTTGCCCAGTTCCTGGTCTTCCATCGCGCCACGCGTCACGCCCACGGTCTTGCCGGCCAGGTCGGCAAAGCTCTTGATGCTCATGCTCTTGGGCCCGAACACGCCCTGAAAGAACGGCGCATAGGCCGCGGTGAAGTCGATCACCTTCTCGCGCTCTGGGTTCTTGCCCAGCGTGGAGATGACCAGATCGACCTTGTGCGTCTGCAGGTACGGAATGCGGTTGGCGCTGCTGACCGGCACCAGTTCCAGCTTGGCGCCGAGCTTGGCCGCAATCAGTTGCGCCATCTCGATGTCATAGCCCTGTGGCTCCATGCTGGTGTCCACGAAGCCATAGGGCGGGTAATCGGTCGGCACGGCGATCTTGATCTTGTGCGACTTCATGACCTGGTCCAGAACGCCCTGCGCTTGTGCGCCGCAACTGAAAAGCAAGGCAGCCAGGGCCGCGCCGAAGAGGCGCTTCTTATTCATCATCATGAGAGGACTCCAGAAGGAAGGGGCTTCGATCTGGAGGTATGCAAGTCCTGTGCCTCTCTGGAGCGCCCTGCTACCGGCCTCTTTCGCCCGGGATTGGTGCATCCGTCCTCTAACGCCCTCTTTCAGCGCATCAAATCGGCTTCAACCCAGCCGCGCAGGCTGTTGATGAAGGCGAAGCCCTCGGCGCGATCCAGGTCGCTCTTCGTCAGCCGCGCCTCGCGCAGGCGCCCTGTCCTCAGCAACTCCTCGCGGTAAATGCCGGGCAGCAGGCCGGCTTCACGGTGCGGGGTCAGCCATTCGCCGGCCATCTTCAAGGCCAGGTTGCCGAAGCTGCACTCGGTCAGCTCACCGGCCTCGTTCCAGAGGATCACGTCGAAGGCCTCGGCGGGCTTGGAAGCGCTGAGCCGCTCGTAGATTTCGCGGCGCGTGGTCTTGTGGTGGAGGAATTCAGCCTCGGCTCCCTGCGAAGGCACGGGCGCGGCGGCCAGGGCGAGTCGCACGCGGGCCGGCGTGGCGGGCAAGGCATAACGCTCAATCTTGACGGTGCCGTCGTGCGCGACGGTCAGGCGCACGCGCCAGTCGCCGTCAAGCTTGTTCGCCTCCAGCGCCTCGCGCACCGCATGCATCGAAAGCCGCAGCCCGAAATGCCGCGCCGTTCGCTGCAAACGGGCCAGATGGCCTTCGAGCCGCTGATACACACCCGCACTCAAGCGCAGCGTCTCCAGCGCCGCGACGGGCGCCTGCGCGCGCAGCAGAAAGCGCATCTTGGCCCGCCACTCGGCCACCTCGCCCTGCGGCGAAGAGTCGAGCGTGATCGCGCTGCCGATACCGCAACGCAAGTCCCGGCCGCTGAATTCCACCGTGCGGATCGGCACATTGAAGGTGGCCACCCCACCCGGCTGGATCAGGCCCAGCGCGCCGCAATACCAGCCGCGCGCGCCGGGCTCCAGCTCACGGATGATCTGCATCGCCCGCACCTTGGGCGCGCCGGTGACCGAGCCGCAGGGGAACAGCGCGGCAAAAACCTCATCCAGCGTGAGCCCCGGCCGGCTGACGGCGCTGACGGTCGAAGTCATCTGCCAGACCGTCGGCAACGCATGCAGCTCGAACAACCGCGGCACGCGCACGCTGCCCAGCTCGGCGATGCGGCCCAGGTCATTGCGCAGCAGGTCCACGATCATCAAGTTCTCGGCGCGCTCCTTCTCGCTGGTGCGCAGGTAGGCCTGCGCGGCCTCGTCGGCCAGGCGGTCGTCGCCGCGCGGTGCCGTGCCCTTCATGGGCTGGGCGGCCAGCAGCCAGGTGTGCGGGCCTTCGGGCAGCGGGCGCCAGTCGAAGAAGAGTTCGGGCGAGACGCTGGCCGCGCCGCCATGTTCACCATCACCGCGCAGAAAGATCGAGAAGCCGCCGGGCTGGCTGCGGTGCAGGGCCAGGAACAGCTCGGCCGGGTCTTCGGCTGCTAACGCCGCATTCAAGCGGGTCGTGAGGTTGACCTGGTAGCAGTCGCCGGCGCGGATGTACTCGCGGATGCGCTCGATCTGGGCATGCTCGGCGGCTTCCTGCTGCTCGTCCTGCCAGTCGCTGGCCAGTCGGCCGGTGGCGTTAGCGGCAGGCCACTCATGCGGCGCAGTCTCGTAGATCGCGAATTCGGCCAGTGGCTCGGCGCTCTCGTTCACAGCGAGCGCATCATCCAGCGCTGCCGCAGCCTCATACCGCAGCCCGCCGAGCACCCAGGCGCCTGCCCGCGCAGCCGCATGCGCTGCGTCGATCACGCCCGCCAGTTCATCGGCAGATTGCGCCCGCAGCCAGCGCGCAGGCGGCTCGAACCACGCGCCGCGCAGCCGCTCGCCGTCCTCACGCGCCAGCGGATGGCGCGGGAAGTCGAACGCGGCTTCGAGTTTCTTCAAAGGGCGAGGAAGTGCTCGCGGTAGTAGGCGAGTTCGTCGATGGACTCCTGGATGTCCGCCAACGCCGTGTGCGCCTGCGCCTTCTTGAAGCCGTCGAGGATGCCGGGCTTCCAGCGCTTGGCCAGCTCCTTCAGCGTGGAGACGTCGAGATTGCGGTAGTGGAAGAAGTCTTCCAGCTTGGGCATGTAGTTGGCGAGGAAGCGGCGGTCCTGACAGATGCTGTTGCCGCACATCGGCGACTTGTTGGCCGGCACGTATTGCTTGAGGAAGGCAATGGTCTGGGCCACGGCCTCGTCTTCGTTGATGGTGCTGGCCTTGACGCGGTCGATCAGGCCGCTCTTGCCGTGCGTGCCCTTGTTCCAGGCGTCCATCTTGTCGAGCGTCTCGTCGCTCTGGTGGATGGCGAACACCGGGCCCTCCACGCGCACGGTCAGGTTCGCATCGGTCACCACGGTGGCGATTTCGATGATGCGGTCGGTGTCCGGGTACAGGCCGGTCATTTCCAGGTCGATCCAGATCAGGTTGGTGTCGCTGGGGGCGAGAGTCGTCATGGGTAAGCTCCTTGAATTCCGGCATTCTCGCAGCCCTACACTTGCGCTCATGCTCGTCATGCCGCCACAAATCCTCACCAACGCCTTCATCGCGGCCCTGCTGCTCTCGGTCGCCGTCAAATTCTGGCTGTCCACCCGCCAGGCCCGCCACGTGGCACGCCACCGCGATGCCGTGCCGCCCGCCTTCGCGGAAACCGTGCCGCTGTCCGCGCATCAGAAGGCCGCCGACTACACGCTGGCGCGCAGCCGCTTCGGCTTGCTGAGCCTGGCCTTCAACGCCGCCGTGCTGCTGGGCTGGACTTTGCTCGGCGGGCTTGAGTTGCTCAACCGCTGGCTGCTCGATGTGCTGCCCTCCCACTGGGGCGGCCTGGGCTATCAGCTCGCGCTGCTGACCGCCTTCGCCCTGATCGGCGCGCTGATTGACCTGCCCTGGGAGCTGTGGAACACCTTCCGCATCGAGCAGCGCTTCGGTTTCAACCGCATGACCTGGAAGCTCTACCTCAGCGACCAGATCAAGGGCCTGCTGCTGGGCGCGGCCATCGGCCTGCCGATTGCAGCGCTGATCCTCTGGCTGATGGGCGCCGCGGGCAACACCTGGTGGCTGTGGGCCTGGGGCGCGTGGATGGGCTTCAACCTGCTGATGCTGGTGATCTACCCGACCGTGATCGCGCCGATCTTCAACAAGTTCGAGCCGCTGGTGGATGTTCAGCTCAAGGCCCGCGTGGAAGGCCTGATGAAGCGCTGCGGCTTTGCGTCCAAAGGCCTGTTCGTGATGGACGGCAGCCGCCGCTCGGCCCATGGCAATGCCTACTTCACCGGCTTCGGGCCGGCCAAGCGCGTGGTGTTCTATGACACGCTGATCTCGCGCCTGAACGGCCCCGAGGTGGAGGCCGTGCTGGCGCACGAGCTGGGCCACTTCAAGCACAAACATGTGATGAAGCGCGTGCTGATGATGTTCGCCATCAGCCTGCTCGGCTTCGCGCTGCTGGGCTGGTTGTCCAACCTGCCGGGCTTCTTTCTGGGCCTCGGCGTACGGCCCAATTTCGGGCCACCCAACGACGCACTCGCACTGATCCTCTTCATGCTCGCCCTGCCCGTCTTCAGCTTCTTCTTCACGCCGATCGCCGCGCACTTCTCGCGCCGCGACGAGTTCCAGGCCGACGCCTACGCCTGCGCCAACGCGGGCGGCGCTGATCTCAGCTCGGCCCTGCTCAAGCTGCACGAGGACAACGCCGGCACGCTGACGCCGGACCCGGTGTATGCGCGCTTCTACTATTCGCATCCGCCGGCGGCGGAGCGGCTGTCGGCCATCCAGGCGCGCGTACCGGCATGAGCGACGAGCGCGCACTGCTCTCGGAGCACGAGATCTCGTTGCGGCTCATGAAGCTGCCGGGCTGGAACCGTGCCGGCCAGCACATCCAGCGGCGCTTCCAGTTCACCGATTTCGACGCGCTGATGGGCTTCATCAACGCCATCGCCGCCGTTGCCCGAGAACAGGATCACCATCCCGACGTGCAGTTCGGCTACTCGGCCTGCACGATCGCTTACAGCACGCACTCGGCCGGCGGCCTCACGGCCCTGGACTTCAACGCCGCAACGCGGGTCAACGCTCTATGAGCGGCCGCCTTTCGGGCCTGGTGGTCCGCGGCCATGGCCGCCACTACATCGTCGAAGGCGAAGACGGCCAGCGCCACCACTGCCACCCGCGCGGCAAGAAGAGCGATTGCGTGGTGGGCGACATCGTGCGCTGGGCGGTCAGCGGCGACGAGGGCGTGATCGAGGCCGTGGAGCCGCGCCGCAACCTGCTGTTCCGCCAGGACGAGTGGAAGACCAAGAGCTTTGCCTCCAACCTGGACCAACTGCTGGTGCTGGTGGCGGTGGAGCCGGTCTTCAGCGAGAGCCAGCTCGCCCGCGCGCTGATTGCCGCCGAGAGCGCCGGCATCGAAACCCGCATCGCCCTGAACAAGACCGACCTGCCCGGCACGGTGGCAGCCCGCGAGCGCCTGCAGCCCTACCGCGACATGGGCGTGGAAGTGATGGAAGTGGCGCTCAAGGCCGACCCCGCCGCGTCGAGCGCCACGCTAACGCCCTGGCTCGACGGCAAGAAGACATTTGTCCTCGGCCCCAGCGGCACCGGCAAGAGCACGCTGATCAACCTGCTGATCCCCGATGCGCTGGCCCAGGTAGGCGAAATCTCGCAGGCGCTGAACTCGGGCCGCCACACCACCACGACCACGCAGTGGTACTGGACCGACGCCACCCGCCGCACCGCACTGATCGACTCGCCCGGCTTCCAGGAATTCGGCCTGCAGCAAGTCACCGGGCAGCAGTTGCCTTTGCTGATGCCCGACATCCGCAAGCACGCGGGCGAATGCCGCTTCTACAACTGCACGCACCAGCATGAGCCCGGCTGCGGCGTGATCGCGGCCGTGGAGGCAGGGCAGATCAACGCCTCGCGCTTTCGCATCTATGGCGAGATCCTGGCGGAGTTGCAGCGGCAGCGTTACTAGGGCCTACGCGAGAACCACCTGACCGACTCCGCCCTCGCGCAGGGCCCGAAGCGTCTCGGCATCGGCGCTGGCGTCGGTGACCAGGATGTCGACAGCGGCAGGCACGCAGATTTGCATGCGACTGCTGGCACCGAGCTTGCTGGCGTCGGCCAGCAGCAGGCATTTGCGGGCGTGGGCGATCATCGTGCGGGCGACGCTGGCTTCGTGCCAGGCATAGTCCATCGCGCCGCGCTGGGGACACAGCGCGGTGGGCGAGAGGAGCGCCAGGTCGACGTGGAAGCGAGCGATCTCGGAGACGGTGAACTCGCCGTAGGTGGCGGGCATCTCGCTGCCGAGCTGACCGCCCAACTGATGCACTTCGATCTCGGGCCGGGCGCTCAAGCTCAGCGCCACGTCGAAAGAATTGGTGATCACGCGCAGGCTGCGCGGCGTGCCTTGCGCCAGCTCCTGCGCCAGCGCATGGGTGGTCGAGCCGGCGTCGATGAAGCAGGTCTGGCCGCTCTCGATCAAGGCGGCCGCGGCGCGCGCGATCGCCTGCTTCTCGCTGCGCTGCAGCCGGGCGCGCTCGAGGTAGCTGGCCTCGGGCTGCGCGCTCGTCTGCTCACTGGGGATGGCACCGCCGTGGACGCGAGCGAGCTTGCCCAACTGCTCCAGTTCGATCAGGTCACGCCGCACGGTTTCCTTGGACACGCCGAGCTCGGCGGCGAACATGTCGGTGGTCAGGCGCTGGCGCTCGTTGAGCAGTGAAAGGATGCGGTTATGGCGTTCTTGGGACCACATGGAAAAGGGGGCGCTGATCTGCGGAAGGGCACGGTGAGTGGGCCCGCGCGCCGTGACGCTCGTGTGACTATTTGAGGATTCTTGTGTGATGTTGTGGAGTTGGTTCACTCGCCGGTGATGTCTCGGTGCTGTCACTGTTTTTTTGTGGACTTTTGTGAGACTGCGGCCGCCACGCCAGCTCGGCGCCAACGCCCTTGCGTGGCCCAGATCCTCCACCTTGAGAGTCCACAACACCATGTCCACATCATTCAAGCCCTTCGCTCTTAAGCCCTCTGCTTTTGCCGCCGCGATGGCCGCCGTGTTCGCCAGCCTGGCCGCCCTGCCCGCCCTGGCCCAGTCGGATGACGCTGCCGCCAGCAGCACCACCGAGCTGGAGCGCGTCACCATCACCCAGGGTCGCGGCCAGCTGCGCTCGGTGCAAGGCCTGACCGCCGCCGACTTCGAGGCCGCCGTTCCTGGCACCAGCCCGCTGCTGACCGTCTCGCGCCTGCCGGGCGTGAACTTCCAGTCGGCCGATCCGCTGGGCAACTACGAGTGGTCCACGCGGATCACCGTGCGCTCCTTCTCGCAGAACCAGCTCGGCTTCACGCTGGACGATGTGCCGCTGGGCGACATGTCCTACGGCAATGCCAACGGCCTGCATATCAGCCGCGCGATCTCGTCCGAGAACGTCAACCGCGCCTTCCTGTCGCAAGGCACCGGCGCCCTGGAAACAGCGTCGAGCAGCAACCTCGGCGGGACGCTGCAGTTCTACTCGTCCGATCCGCAGAAGAAGTTCGGCCTGCAGCTCGCGCAGACCGCGGGCAGCGACTCCAACCGCCGCACCTTCCTGCGCGCGGACAGCGGCGAGACCGAGCTCGGCTCCTTCTACGTCAGCTACACCAACCAGAACGCCGACAAGTGGAAGGGCGAGGGCGAGCAGCGCCTGGAGCAGTGGAACCTGAAGTACGTGAAGACCTTCGGCGACAGCAAGCTGTCGGCCTTCCTCAACACCTCCAAGCGCCGCGAGGTGGACTACCAGGACATGTCGCTGGAGATGATCAAGCGTCTGGGCAAGGATTGGGACAATTTCTATCCTGACTTTGCTGCTGCCGTGAACGCCTCCAACACCTTGTGCGGCAACAACGGAAGCACGTACGTCACGCAGTGCGACGACGCCTACTATGCCGGCTCCGGCCTGCGCGACGACCAGCTGGCCGGCATCACGCTGGATGCTAAGCTGAGCGAGCAGGCCCGCCTGAAGACCACCGCCTATTACCACCACAACAAGGGCATGGGCCTCTGGTTCACACCCTACACGCCTTCGCCGGACGGCACGCCGGTCTCGGTCCGCACAACGGAATACGGCATCCACCGCGCCGGCGTCGTGTCGACCCTGGAGTACGAGCTGGGCGCGCACCTGATCAAGGTCGGCTTCTGGTACGAGAACAACGACTTCGACCAGGCTCGCCGCTTCTACGCCGCCAACGCCGCGGCCGTACCCTCGGTCTACAACTACCCCAGCAACCCCTTCCTGACGCAGTGGCAGTACGCCTTCACCACCAAGACCACGCAGTTCTCGCTGTCCGACACCGTCACGCTGGCGAAAGACCTGACCCTGGGCTTCGGCTTCAAGTCGCTGCGCGCCGATATCGACGGTAACCTGCAGGTCGGCACCGGCATGCCCAGCGGCAGCATCAGCGCCAGCAAGGGTTTCCTGCCGCAGGTCGGCCTGAACTACCAGCTCTCCAGCAGAGACGAGCTGTTCGCCGGCGCCGCCCGCAATATGCGCGCCTTCCAGGCTGCCGGCACCGGCGGCCCGTACTCGACGACGGCAGCCGGCTTCGACGCAATCAAGGGCTCGCTCAAGCCCGAGACCTCGGACAGCTTCGAGGCCGGCTGGCGCAGCCAGACCCGTTTCTACCAAGGCTCGCTGACGGCCTACCTGGTCAACTTCCACGACCGCCAGTTGGCCGTTCAGCAGGGCTCGGGCATCCAGGGCAATCCTTCCGTGCTGTCCAACGTCGGCGGCGTGCGATCAGCGGGTGTGGAGGCGGCGCTGTCGCTGCGCCTGGCGCCCGGTGTCACTTGGTACAACAGCCTGAGCGAGAGCCGGTCGACCTACCAGGACAACGTGGTCAGCAACGGCGTGACCGTCGCGACCTCGGGCAAGCATGTGGTCGATTCGCCCGACACGATGTACAAGACCAGCCTGGGCTACGACAACGGCCAGGTCTTCGGCTCGATCGGCGCCGACTACATGTCCAAGCGTTACTACACCTACCTGAACGACAACTCGGTGGACGGCCGCACCCTGCTGAACCTCAGCGGCGGCCTGCGCAGCAAGAGCCTGGGCTTCATCTCCGAGGGCACGCTGCAGTTCGGCGTCAGCAACCTGACCAACAAGACCTACGTCTCGACGGTCGGCTCCAACGGCTTCACCAACAGCGATCCGGCCGGCACCGGCCAGACCCTGCTCGTCGGCTCGCCACGCCAGTTCTTCATCACCGTGTCGGGCAAGCTCTGAGCGCCATGGGCAAGACGAAGGATTTTTCTTCCTTGCCGGCGGACCCGGGCCGTCGCCGCCTGCTGATGGCGGCGGCGGGCGGCCTGGCTGCTGCGCCGGCGGTACAGGCCGCACCCGCAGCGCGGCCTTCATTCCTGAGGCTGCAGGGCCAGCGCCTGCGCGTGGCTTTTGGTTCCTGCGCCAAGCAGAGCAAGCCGCAGCCGATCTGGGCCACCATCGCGGTGGCCCAGCCCGATCTGTTCCTCTTCATGGGCGACAACCTCTACGCCGATGCGCGTGACGCCGCCACACTGCGCCAGCGCTATGCCGAGTTCCGCCAGGTCGAAGCCCTACAGGCCTTCCGCCGCAGCACGCCGCACCTGGCGATCTGGGACGACCACGATTTTGGCGATGACGACGTCGGCGGCGACTACGCGCTGAAGCAGCTGTCGCAGCAGCTCTTCTGCGACGAATGGGGCGAAGCGCCCGACTCGCCGCGGCGCACACGCAGTGGCGTCTACGAGGCTTACCGCGTCGAGTCCGCCGGCCGCAGCGTGCAGATCCTGATGCTGGACCTGCGCTTCAACCGCAGCGCCCTGGTGGCCGACCCCAAGCTGCAGCAGGGCTACCGCAGCATGGTCGTGCAGGCCAAGCTCAGCGGCAAGCCGATGAGTGGCTGGTACATACCCAATCCAGACCCGCAGGCAAGCCTGCTGGGCGAGGAACAGTGGAGCTGGCTGGCCGAGCGCCTGGCCGAGCCGGCGGACCTGCGCATCATCGGCTCCAGCGTGCAGTTCGCTGCCGATGGCACGGGCTGGGAATGCTGGGCCAATTTCCCGCACGAGCGCGAGCGACTGGTGGCGCTTCTGGCGCGCCAGCGCGCCGAGCACGCCGTGATCGTCAGCGGCGACATGCACTACGCCGAACTCTCGCAGTGGCCGGTGGCCGCCGGCTATCCGTTGTGGGACCTGACCTCCAGCGGCCTGACCGAGGTGTGGGACATTCCAACGCCCAACAGCCGGCGCGTCTCCAAGGTGTTCGCCGAACCCAACTTCGGCCTGTTGGACATCGACTGGGCTGGTGCGGGCAGCGTCAACTTCTCCATCGTCAACGTCGAGGGCCGCGAACGCCTGAGTCAGCGTATCGCGCTCGACAGCCTGAGGTTCGACAAGTCATGAACGACGGCGCGCGCAACAACAAGCTGATCGTGCTGCTGGCGGACGGCCTGCGGGCCGACACCGCGCGCAACTACATGGGCTATGCGCAGGCGCTCAACGAGGCCGGCCGCGCGCAGTGGCGCAGCCTAGACTGCGAGCTGCCGAGCCTCTCTCGCCCGCTCTACGCGACCCTTATCAATGGCCGCACACCGCTGCAGCATGGCATCATCGGCAATGTGCAGGCGGGTGTCGGCGCCGGGCCGACCTTGTTTGACGACTTGCACGCTGGCGGCCGGCGCTCGGCCGTGGCCGCCTACCACTGGTTCTACGAACTGCTAGCCAGCGAGGTCTACCAGCCGCTGCGGCACCGCGAGGCGGCGCTGCCGGCACGCGGCGTCTCCGCCGGCCGCTGGTATTTCGAGGACGAATACCCTGACTCGCATCTGCTGGCCGATGCCGAGGCGCTGCGCCAGGCGTACGCGCCGGACCTGCTGTGGATCCACCCGATGGGACCGGATCTGGCCGGCCATCTGCGCGGCGGCGACAGCGCCGCCTACGCGATGAGCGCGCGCAAGCTGGACATGCTGCTGGCCCAGCTACTGCCCGCCTGGCATGCAGCCGGCTACGACCTGCTGCTGACCAGTGACCACGGCATGCATGCAGACAAGATGCATGGCGGCCCGCTGGCGGTGGAGCGCCAGGTGCCCCTGGTCTGGTTGCCGAGCTCTACAGCCAATCTCGACATCACGCTGCCGCAGAGCCAGCTGGGCTTGCGAGCCTTTGTCGGTCAGCGCCTGCTCAACCCCGCCCGATCATCGGCATCTTGGTCGCCATTACCGTCATGAACTGCACATTGGCCTCCAGCGGCAGGCCGGCCATGAAGAGCACGGCGCTGACGGCGTGTTCAAGCGACATGGTGGGCTCGATAGCGATCTCGCCGTTGGCTTGCGGCACGCCGCGCTTCATCTTGGTGACCATGTCGGTCTCGGCATTGCCGATGTCGATCTGGCCGGCGGCGATGTCGAAGGCGCGGCCGTCCAGCGAGAGCGATTTGGTCAGGCCGGTGATCGCGTGCTTGGTGGCCGTGTAGGCGGCCGAGTTGGGCCGCGGCGCGTGGGCCGAGACGGAGCCGTTGTTGATGATGCGGCCGCCGCGCGGCGATTGCGACTTCATCAACTTGAACGCCGCTTGCGCGCACAGGAAAGCGCCCGTGAGGTTCACGTCCACGCTGGCCTGCCAATGCTCCAGCGGCAGCTCGTCAAAGGGCACGCCGGGCACGAAGATGCCGGCGTTGTTGAAGAGCAGATCAAGCCGGCCGAAGTCCTGTTGCACGCGCTCGAAAGCCACGATCACGTCGGCCTGCTGGCTCACGTCTGCGCCCAGCACCAGGGCTTGCGCGGGGCTCGCCGCGGCGGTCTCTTCGAGCGCATCCACGCGCCGGCCGAGCAGCGCCACGCGCCATCCGTCCTTCATCAGCGCCTGAGCGACTGCGCGGCCAATGCCGCTGCCCGCGCCCGTGACAACGGCGGTCTTCTTCATGCCGGCTCCCTAACAATCAAGCCGCGCTCGCGCAACATCGGCTCCACCACCGCATCCCGCCCGCGGAAGGCCCGGAAAGCCGCACGCGGCTCGCGGCTGTTGCCGCTGCTGTAGATGTTCTCCAGCAGGCTTTTGGCCACGCGGGCGTCGAAGGGGCTGCCGGCTTCCACAAAGGCCTCGTAGCCGTCGCAATCCAGCACCTCGGCCCAGAGGTAAACGTAGTAGCCGGCCGCGTAGCCATTGCCCGCGAACAGATGCTGGAAATGCGTGAACCGATGGTTGAGGCCGACGGCATCGGGCAGGCCGTAGGCCGCCAGCGTCTGGGCCTCGAAGGCCAGTACATCTGGCGCCTGCGGGTCGGGCAGCGCGTGGATGGCCATGTCGATCAAGGCGCTGGCCGTGTAGCGCACCGTTTCATAACCCTGGCCGAAGGTCTGCGCGGCCTTGAGCTTCTTGAGCAGCTCGGCCGGGATGGGTTCGCCCGTCTTGTAGTGGCGCGCATGCTTTTGCAGCACCTCGGGTTCGGCCATCCAGTGCTCGAAGATCTGCGAGGGCAGCTCGACGAAATCACGCAGCACCTGCGTGCCCGATAGCCGCTCGAATTCGACGTTGCTCAGCAGCCCGTGCAAGCCATGGCCGAACTCGTGGAACAGCGTGCGCACATCGTCGAAGCCCAGCAGCGTGGGCTCGCCTGGCGCGCCCTTGGCGAAATTGTTGTTGTTGTTGATGATGGGCAGCGCGTCCAGGCCATTGCGGGCCTGCCAGCGCAGCGCGTTCATCCAGGCGCCGCTGCGCTTGGTCGGCCGTGCGAAGTTGTCGTGCTGGAAGAGGCCGCGCACCTGGCCATCGGCGCCGAAGACCTCGTACAGCTTCACGTCCGGGTGATAGCCCCGCAGATCGGGCCGGTGCACAAAGCGCAGGCCGAAGAGGCGCTGCGCGCAATCGAACATCGCGCCCACCATCGCTTCGAGCGGGAAGTAGGGCTTGACCTTGGCCTCGTCCAGCGCATAGCGGGCCTGACGGACCTTCTCGGCGTAATAGCGCCAGTCCCAGGCTTCGAGCTTGAAGCCGTGGCCCAGCGCGGCCATCTGGGCTTCGATGGCCTCGCGCTCGCGGCCGGCCGCGAGCTTGGCCGGCGTCCAGACTTTCTCCAGCAGATCCGTCACCGCCGCTTGCGTGCCGGCCATGGTGTCAGCCAAGGCGTAGTCGGCGTAGCAGGTGTAGCCGAGCAGGCGGGCCTGCTTGTTGCGCAGGGTGAGGATGTCGCGCACCAGCTGGCGGTTGTCGGTCTCACCGATGTTCTGGCCACGCGTGACCCAGGCGGTGTAGGCCTGCTCGCGCAGGTCGCGCCGCTCGCTGAAGGTGAGGAAGGGCACGATCAGCGAGCGCGAGAGCGTGATCACGCAGGCGTCCTGCACGCCGCGGTCCAGCGCGGCCTGGCGTGCGGCGGCGCGCACGAAGTCGGGCAGGCCGGCCAGCTCCTCTTCGGTCCTGAGCACGAGCCGATAGCCGGCCTCGTCGGCCAGCACGTTCTGGCCAAAGCGGGTGTGCAGTTCGGCCAGGCGCTCCATCAGCTCGGCATAACGCTTTCCTTCAGCGGCACCGAGGCGGGCGCCGGCGCGCACGAAGTCCAGGTGCTGGCGCTCCAGCAGGCGCAGTTGTTCGGCGTTGAGGCCCAGGGCCTGGCGCTCGCGGTGCAGCGCATCCACGCGCTTGAACAGGCCGGCGTGCATATAGACAAAGCTCTCGTGCGCGGCCAGCGGTGCGGCCAGCGCGGTCTGGGCGGCGCGCAGTTCGGGCGAGGTGGCCGAGGTGGTGAGCGTGCCGAAGAGCAGGTCGAGCCGGCCCAGCAGGCGGCCGCTGCGGTCCATGGCGGCGACGGTGTTCTCGAAGGTGGGCGGCTCGGTTTGCGCGGCGATGGCGTCCAGCTCGGCGCGGTGGCGGGCCAGGGCTTCGGCGAAGGCCGGCTCGAAATGCTCGGCGCGGATCTGCTCGAAGGGCGGCAGGCCGTGGGGCGCGGTCCAGTCGGACAGCAGCGGATTGCTCATGCGAAAACTCCTTGACGGCCCAAAGCGCGCAGCGCTTCAGAGTAGGCTCTCAATCGCAAAGCGATGTGATGCCGGAACTGAAAGCAAAAAGGCGCCGGCCAAGACAATGGCGGCGCCTTCTTGCGAGGGAGAGTCCCCGATTACTTGGCCGGCGCCGAGGCGGCAGCTGCAGCAGCGGCCTTGGCGGCACGCTCCTTCTTGATCACGGCTTCGTCGTTTTCGTCGTACTTCTTGTTCGAGCAGTCCTTCTTCCAGGCATCGACCTTGTCGAGCTGGTTCTCGCGGCGATCATCGAGCGTCTTGTAGTTCTCGTTGTGCTTGTCGATGTTGTTGCCCAGCGCTTCCTTTTCGGCGCTCAGGGCATTGCCGTCGGCGATGATCTTCTCGCGCGCGGCTTCGAAGGCGGTCTGGCGGTCCGAGAGTTCCTTCTTCTTGGCCTCGAAGTCGGCCTTCTCCATCTTCGGCGCAGCAGCCTTGAAATCCTCGTTGGCCTTGATGATGGCGTCGTACTCGGTCTTGGCCGTCTGCACGCGCGCGTTCATCGCGGTCGTGGCCGCTTCTAGGCGGTCGCGGTCGGCCTTGAGCTTGTCGGTGTTGTCCTTGTAGGCCTGCAGCTGGGCATTGATGTCCGCGGCTTCCGCATCGTTGGCGTCGCGCTGGTCCATGCAGGCGCGCAGCTCGTCGCGGGTCATGAGCTTTTCTTTCGGCTTCTCAACCACCGGACGCGAGACCTTGTTGTTCTTCGGGTCGACCTTAGCGTTGGGGTTGGTCGCGACTTGGGCCTGGGCGGTGGCCAGCGCGAGCGCGGCCAGGGCAATGAGCAGTCGTTTCATGAGCTTGTCTCGTCGGAATGAGGGAAAAATGGTGCGCGCATCATAATCCCCCGCTTTCCTCACATTGCTTCAAGCAGTTACAGCCACCATGGCACTCAAGGCCACCATCCACAAAGCGCAGATCAACGTTGCCGACATGGACCGCGGCGTCTATGGCGAGCACAACCTCACCATTGCGCGCCACCCGTCCGAGAACGACGAGCGCATGATGATCCGCGTGCTGGCCTTCGCGCTCAATGCCCCGGCCGACGATCTGCGCGGCAAGCTTGAATTCACCCGCGGCCTGTCGGAAGTGGACGACCCCGATCTCTGGCAGCTCGACCTGACCGGCGAGATCGTGCACTGGATCGACCTGGGCCAGCCCGACGAGCGCCGCATCATGAAGGCGCACGGCCGCGCAGAGCGCACCACGGTGATCAGCTTTGCCTCCAGCACGCCGGTCTGGTGGGCCGGCATCGAGAACAAGCTCACGCGTGCGCCCAAGCTGGCCGTGTGGCAGATCCCGGCCGACCAGTCTCAGGAGCTGGCCCGCTTTGCCGAGCGCAGCATGCAGCTGCAGTTCACGATCCAGGATGGCAGCATCTTCGTGTCCGGCCCCAAGGCCTCGCTGGAAATCCACCCCGTTGCGCTCAAGCGTCCCGATTGAAGACGAAGAAGAAAGGAAGATGATGAAGGTTCTGCCCCTGCTGTTGTCCACCCTGATGCTCAGTCCCGCCATGGCTCAAACCACCCCGCAAGACCCCTATCTCTGGCTCGAAGACGTGCAAGGCGAGCGGGCGCTCGAATGGGTCAAGCAGCATGACGCTGCCAGCACCGCGGTGCTGCAATCCAGCCCCGATTACGCAGGCATCCGCAGCGACGTTCTGGGCGCGCTCAACGCCAAGGACCGCGTCCCGTCCATCAGCCGGCGTGGCGAGTGGGTCTACAACCTCTGGCAGGACGAGCAGCACAAGCGTGGCCTGTGGCGCCGCACGACGCTGGCGGACTTTGCCAAGCCCGAGCCCAAGTGGGAGACGGTGCTGGACGTGGACGCGCTCGGCGCTGCCGAGGGCAAGAGCTGGGTCTTCCACGGCGCGCAATGCCTGGCGCCCGACTACCGCCGCTGCATGCTGCTGCTCTCGCCGGGCGGCTCCGACGCCGAGGTGGCGCGTGAGTTCGACACCGTCACCAAGCGTTTTGTGGAAGGCGGTTTCGAGCTGCCTCTGGCCAAGCTCCAGCTGGAATGGGCCGATGCCGACACGCTCTACGTGGGCACCGATTTCGGCCCCGGCACGCTGACCGATTCCGGCTACCCGCGCGTGATCAAGCGCTGGTCCCGCGGTACAGCCCTGGCCGACGCCAAGACCGTGTTCGAGGGCGAGACCCAGGACGTGGCCGTGGGCATGCATGTAGACCACACGCCGGGCTTCGAGCGCACCGTCTTCAGCCGCGCGCTGGACTTCTTCCACCAGAGCGAGTTCCTGTTCGACGGCGCCAAGCTGCAGCACATCGAGGTGCCCAGCGACGTGCAGACCGCCTTCTGGAACGAACGCATCCTCCTGGCGCCGCGCGAGGCCTGGACCATCGCCGGCAAGCGCTACGCGCCCGGCACCCTGTTGGTCGCCAACGCCGCGGCCTGGCTGAGTGGCAAGCGCGAGGTGCAGGTGCTGTTCACGCCCACGCAGACGCGCTCGCTGGCCGGCTACATCGTCACCCGCGACACCCTGGTGATGAACGTGCTCGACAACGTGGCCAGCCGTCTCGAAGAGTGGCATTTCGGCGGGGCCAAGCCCGCGCACCGCGTGGTGAAGGCGCCCTTCCCCGGCACGCTAAGCCTGGCCGGGCTCTACGACAGCGAACTGCCCAAGGACAGCTTGAGCGACCGCTACCTCGTCAGCTACACCGACTTCCTCACGCCCGACACGCTCTACCTGGCCCGCGCCGGCAGCGACGAGCGCGAGACGCTCAAGAGCCGCAGCGCCATGTTTGATGCCCAGGGCATGCGCGTGGAGCAGAAATTCGCCACCAGCAAGGACGGCACGAAGGTGCCCTACTTCCTCGTCTGGCCGGCCGGCGCCAAGGCCGATGGCAAGCAGCCCACCCTGCTCTACGGCTATGGCGGTTTCGAAATCTCGATGCAGCCCTTCTACCTCTCGGCCCGCGGCCGGGCATGGCTGGCTCGTGGCGGCGTGTTCGTGCTGGCCAATATCCGCGGCGGCGGCGAGTTCGGACCCAGCTGGCACCAGGCTGCGGTGAAGGAGAAGCACCAGAACGCTTTCGATGATTTCATCGCCGTGGCGGAAGACCTCATCAAGACTCACGTCACCAGCCCGCGCCACCTGGGCATCCAGGGCGGCAGCAATGGCGGCCTGCTGGTCGGCGCCACCTTCGTGCAGCGGCCCGACCTCTTCAACGGCGTGGTCTGCCAGGTACCCCTGCTCGACATGCACCGCTATCACAAGCTGCTGGCCGGCGCCTCGTGGATGGCCGAGTACGGCGACCCCGACAAGGCCGACGAATGGGCCTACATCTCCAAGTACAGCCCGTATCAAAACATCAAGCCCGACGTGAAGTACCCCAAGGTGCTGTTCACCACCTCCACGCGCGATGACCGCGTCCACCCCGGCCATGCCCGCAAGATGGCCGCGCTGATGGAAGCGCAGGGCCATCCGCTGCTCTACTGGGAGAACACCGAGGGCGGCCATGGCGGCGCGGCCGACAACGAGCAACGCGCCACCATGCAGGCGCTGGAGTACGCCTTCCTGTGGCAGCAGCTCCGCTGAGTTTCCAGCACGACGCACGGGCCGATGGCGGACGCTTCTGGGCGCGCCTGGCCGGCGGGCTGGTGGAACTCGACTACCAGCTCGACGGGCGCCGTGCGCTCTTCGTCCACACCGGCGTTGACCCGGCGCTGGAGGGCCAAGGCTATGCGGCCCAAGTGGTCCAGGCCGCGTGGGACTGGGCGCAGGGCCAGGGGCTGGAAGTCGTGCCTGTCTGCTCCTACGTCGCGGTCTGGATGAGAAGGAACGGCAAGTAGAGCGGACGATAGAATCCGGGGTTCCCCTGACAGATTCTTTGTGCCCCATGTCCACGATCCTGCAAAACATCCCGGCCGGCCAGAAAGTCGGTATCGCGTTCTCCGGCGGCCTCGACACCAGCGCCGCGCTGCACTGGATGCGTGGCAAGGGCGCCATCCCCTACGCCTACACGGCCAACCTCGGCCAGCCCGACGAGCCCGACTACGAAGAGATCCCGCGCAAGGCCATGCTCTACGGCGCTGAAAAAGCCGTGCTCGTGGACTGCCGCAGCCAGCTCGTGCACGAAGGCATTGCCGCCCTGCAGGCCAACGCCTTCCACATCAGTACCGGCGGCGTGACCTACTTCAACACCACGCCGCTGGGCCGTGCCGTCACCGGCACCATGCTCGTGGCCGCCATGAAGGCCGACGACGTCAACATCTGGGGCGACGGCTCGACCTTCAAGGGCAACGATATCGAGCGCTTCTACCGCTACGGCCTGCTGACCAACCCGGCGCTCAAGATCTACAAGCCCTGGCTGGACCAGGCCTTCATCGACGAGCTCGGCGGCCGCGCCGAGATGAGCGCCTTCATGAGCAAGGCCGGCTTTGCCTACAAGATGAGTGCCGAGAAGGCCTATTCCACCGACTCCAACCTGCTGGGCGCCACCCACGAGGCCAAGGACCTGGAGCATCTGAACAGCGGCATCAAGATCGTCAATCCGATCATGGGCGTGGCCTTCTGGCGCGAGGACGTGGTCGTCAAGCCCGAGACGGTCACCGTGCGTTTTGAAGAAGGTATGCCCGTCGCGCTGAACGGCGTCGAGTACCGCGATCCCGTCGCCCTGCTTCTCGAAGCTAACGTCATCGGCGGACGGCATGGCCTGGGCATGAGCGACCAGATCGAGAACCGCATCATCGAAGCCAAGAGCCGCGGCATCTACGAAGCCCCCGGCATGGCCCTGCTGCACATCGCCTACGAGCGCCTGGTGACCGGCATCCACAACGAAGACACCATCGAGCAGTACCGCATCAACGGCCTCAAGCTCGGTCGCCTGCTGTACGAGGGCCGCTGGTTCGACCCGCAGGCCATCATGCTGCGCGAGAGCGCACAGCGCTGGATCGCCCGCGCCATCACCGGCGAAGTGGCGCTGGAGCTGCGCCGCGGCAACGACTACTCGCTGCTCGACACCAAGAGCCCCAACCTGACCTACGCGCCCGAGCGGTTGTCGATGGAAAAGGTCGAGGACGCGCCCTTCAGCCCGGCTGACCGCATCGGCCAGCTGACCATGCGCAACCTCGACATCGTCGACACCCGCGCCAAGCTGGCCACCTACACGCAGGCGGGCCTGCTGGCGCAGGGCACGGGCAGCCCGCTGCCGCAGCTCAAGAGCGAGTAAGCGCCCCTTCTTCGTGGCGGTCCTGGCGCTGCTCTCGGCGCAGGGCCACGGCATCGCCCTCGGCCACGGTGTGGTCCTGTTCTCGCAGGCGGAACAGGCCCATGGCGCCCAGCACCTCCAGCACCTGGCCATCCAGCGATTGCGCGGTCGCGGCCAGCTCCTCCACCATTGCCGCGTGCTGCTGGGTGATGCCGTCCAGGTGCGTCACCGCCTCGTTGATCTGCGAGACGCCGGTCTCCTGCTCACGCGCCGAATGGCCGATGCGCGCCAGCAGCGCCGACACGCTACGCGCCGCCGCCAGCGCCTCGTTCATGCGCGCATCGGCGTTGGCGGTCTGCACATGGCCCGCATCCACGCGCCGTGCCGACTCGGCAATCAGTCCGCGGATCTCGCGCGCCGCATCGCCGCTGCGCTGAGCCAGCGCCCTCACCTCGCCGGCGACCACGGCAAAGCCACGGCCTGCATCGCCGGCGCGAGCCGCCTCGATGGCCGCGTTCAGCGCGAGGATGTTGGTCTGGAAGGCAATGCCCTCGATGGTCTGCACGATGTCGGCGATGCGGCGCGAGGCGTCCTCGATGCCGGCCATCGACGCCACCACGTCGGCCACGGCCTGGCTGCTGCGCTCGGCCACTTCGGCGGTCTGCGCGGCCAGCCGCGCACCGTCTTCGGCCATCGTCGCGCTGTTCTTCACGGTGCCCGTGATCTGCTCGACCGAAGCCGCCGTCTGCTGCAGATTGCTGGCCTGCGCCTCGGTGCGCTCCGACAGATGCTGGTTGCCGCTGGCGATCTCGTGGGTGGCGCCGCGCACCTGGGCCATCTCGCTGCGGATGTCGCCCACCACCGTGCGCAGGTTGACCGTCAGCTGGTTGACCGCCAGCTGCAGCTCGCCGGCCAGGCCGCCCGAACCGCCGCGGAACTCGGCCGTCAGATCGCCGGCCGCCAGCTGCAGCGCCTGGCTGCGAATGGCCGCAAACGGCGCCAGCAGCGAACGGCGCGCCAGCATCACCGCGCCGGCCGTGCTCATGAGCGCCAGCGGGGCCGCCAGGCTGATCGGCAGCAGCGCCGCCGCGCCAGCGCCCAGGCCCACGGCCAGCCCGATCATGACACCGTCCGTTCCCACCCGGCGAGGCAGGCCGCGCAGCGTCCGCAAGGCTCGGCCCAGGGCATCCCGGCGCACCAGCTGGCCGCGATGCAGGCCCGTCTTCAAGGTGCCGGCCGCTGCCTCCTCGCGCATGCGGGCATACAGCGCCTCGGCGGCGGCCACTTCCTCGCGGCCTGGGCAGCTGCGCACCGACAGATAGCCCACCACACGCTCGCCCGCGCGCATCGGCGTGACGTTGGCGCGCACCCAGTAGTGGTCGCCGTTGCTGCGCCGGTTCTTGACCAGGGCCGTCCATGGCAGGCCGGCACGCACCGTGTCCCAGAGGTCGCGGAAGGCTTCCGCCGGCATGTCGGGGTGGCGGATCAGGTTGTGCGGCTGGCCCAGCAGCTCCTCCTTGGCAAAGCCGCTGGCTGCGACGAAAGCCGCATTGCAATGAAGGATGCGCCCCTGGGCATCCGTGACCGAGACCAGAGTCTCGTCGCCGGCAAGCAGGTGTTCCTGCCGCGTGACGGGAAGGTTTTTTCGCATGGCGTGCTCCTTTTGGGTGATCGGGTCTCAAGCGCGAAGCAGGCCGCAGAACTCCTGCTCGTACAGCAGGCGGTGCAGCAAGGCCTCGATGGCGGCCTGCGTCGGCGCAGGCGATTCGTACAAGGCCTGTACCGCGTCGGCCAGATCGAGCCGGTCAACGCCCAGCAATTGCCAGCCCGTGAAGCTGCGATGCTCGATCGCATGCTGGTCCACAAGCCTCAGCCCGCTGTGGCGTTCATCCTTGTCCACCGCGAGCAGCAAGGCGGTCACGGCCTCGTCTGGCCCCTCCATGATTTCCATGAAATGAGACCCGGTGAACGACAACATCCCGGTGACGTCGCAGCGCCGGTTGTGCACCGTGGCGTTTCCCAGAATGGCCTGAATGTCCGTGAAAGACAGGCCCTGGCGGGCCCTGCTCACAAAGACAACTCTTTGCTGATGTGTCATGTCGCGCTCCCTGTAACCGACATTTCTTTATGGAGTGGACTCTGGCGGCCAGCCCCTCGAAGCGATTGCGAATCCGCAAGCGCGCGAGACTGTGCCGGCGAGTCAGGCGTAGCGCCGTGCGAATGCCGAACAATTTCACACCCGCGCCATGGCCATGCGGTTCAAGCCCTGTGCCGGCAAGGGGCTGGGAGGGCCGCTACCATCGGGCCCACATGCGCACCCTCATTGATCTGCTGATTGCACACGGCCTCGGCTGGGTTTTCCTGTTCACCCTGGCAGCCCGTATCGGCCTGCCCGTGCCCGCGGCGCCGCTGCTGGTCGTGGCTGGCGGCCTGGCCGCCAGCGGGCTGATCTCCTGGCCGCTGGTCCTGCTCGTCTCCATCCTGGCCAACCTGGCCGGAGATGGTCTCTGGTACGAGGCCGGACGGCGCCACGGCCATCGCGTGATGCGGCTGTTATGCCGGATCTCGCTGTCGCCCGACTCCTGCGTGCGCCAGAGCGAATCGCTGATCACCCGCTGGGGCGGGCGCTCGCTGCTGGCGGCCAAGTTCCTGCCCGGCATCTCGGTGGTGGCCGCGCCGATGGCCGGTGCGCTGCACATGTCGCTGACGCGCTTCGTCGCCTTCGACGTGCTGGCCGGTGCGGTCTGGTCCGCCGTCTTCCTGGCCCTGGGTTTTCTGCTGTCGGACCAAATCCAGCAGGTGCTGGACATGCTGGCCAGCGCCGGCCTGTTCGCCTTGATCGCGCTGCTGCTCGTCGTGGCCGGCCTGATCGTGCGGCGCTGGTGGATGCGCCAGCGCTTTCTGCGCGAGGCGCAAGGCCTGCGCATCGACGTGGACGGTGCCGCGGCGATGGTGGACCAGGGCCTCGCTCCCGTCTTCATCGACGTGCGCAGCAACGGCAGCCGCAGCATCGACCCGCGCAGCATCCCCGGCGCCGTGCTGACGGAGCTGGGCCGCTTGCACGAACACGCGCCGCAATTGCCGCTGGACCGCGAGCTGGTGCTCTATTGCAACTGCCCCAACGAGGCCTCGGCGGCCGTGGCTGCACGCACGCTGATGGGCCTGGGCTTCACCCGCGTGCGCACGCTCACGGGCGGGCTCGATGGATGGGCCGCGGCAGGGCGGCCGATCACGGCGCTCTGATCGCTCAGTGCGCGTTGGCGGCCTGGGCGGCTCGCGCCTTGTCGGTATAGGCCTTGTATTGCGGGATCGCGATGGCGGCGAGGATGCCGATGATCGCGATGACCGGCAGGATCGCTGCGAGGACCCTCACACCCCAGGTGTTCGGTGGCGGCGCTGCTCCATAGTTGTTCGGGCCCTGGGTGCCAGGAATCACGGCAAAGATCAACGTGCCGAGAAATGGGACCAGCGAAAGGATGGACAGCCAGCCGCTTGCGTTGAAGTCATGCGCCCGCTTGATCCCGACGAGGATGGAGAACCACAGACTTGGAATCCATACAACCAGGCCAATGAAGGACACCAACGAAGGGAGGATGGCGCCGAGGACGCCGCCCACGACCGCAGCAATGACATTGATGATGAGACCACCGCCGATGAGCCAGGCCAGATAGCGCAGGCGTCCGATGCGCCCCGCGACATCGAAATAATTGAGCTCCGCGTGGCCTCCGCTTTGCGGAACATCCTCCACAACGGCCGCAGGTGCAGCATATTGATTGAAAGTCGGTTCAGGCATCTCAGCTCCCGGCTGAATAAATGAAGGAAAAGGAAAAACTCAAAGCAGCCCGGCCCGCTTGACCGCGTGATAGCGGTTCACCAGCGTGGCAGCCAGGGCCTGGGGTTCAACATCGATGGACAACCGGTCGTGATCCACCACCTTGGCAAAGGCATCCGAGCGCGCTTGCGACAGGAGATGCGCGCTGGCAATTGCCACCGCATCCTCGCCGCAAACCATGGGCTCGGCCGTGATGCGCCGCAAGGCTGTCTCGCGCAGGCTGGCCAGCAGCACGAGATGGCGGCGGCGCAGCAGGCGCAGGGCGGGTTGCAACTCGGGCGCGTCTTCGTCGCGGAAGTTGGTCAGGATGATGACCAGCGAGCGGCGCTGCAGGCGGCGCGACAGTTCCTCGGCCGCCACCAGGTAGTCGGAATGGTCGCTGCCCGGCTGTAGGTCGTGCATCTTGTTCATCAGCATGTTGAGCGAAGCCAGGCCCTTGCGCGGCGCGCAGTCGCGGCGCTCGCTGGCGTCAACGCCAAAGGTCATCGCGCCCACCTCGTCGCCCTCCGACAAGGCCACATAGGCCAGCAGCATCAGCGCGTCGAGCGCGTCGTCGAAGTGGCTGTTCTCGCCGGCCTTGGCCGATTGCTCGTCGGCCCGCATGCGCCGGCCGCAGTCGAGCAGGAACATCACGCACTGGTTGCGCTCGTCCTGGTACTCGCGCACGATGGGCTTGCGTTGGCGCAGCGAGGCCTTGGCGTCGATGTGGCGCAGCGGCTCGCCGCGCTTGTACTCGGCCAGCTGGCGAAAGTCCGTTCCCTGCCCGCGCTGCACATAGCTCTTGATGCCGATCTGCGCCAGCCGCCGGTCACCCGAGAGCCAGGCGTATCGCGCCAGGGCAGCGAAGTTCGGATAGACGCGCAGGCTCCTGGCCTGACCCACGGTCTGCCTCACCTCCAACGCGCCACCGCGGCTGCGCCAAAGCAGCTGCGTGCGGCCCAGCTGCGCCAGGCCGCGCTGCCGCGCCGTAACCTTGAAGTTCAGCGTGCTGCGCGTTTGCGCGGCCAGCAGCAGCAGCTGCGGCAGACCTTCAAAGTCGAACAAGGGGTCCAGCTCGTCGAACACCTTCAGCCGCCAATTCAGGCCGCTGGCGTTGACGAGATCGAGCTTGAGTTCGGTCTGAGCGCCGATGGCAAAGGCCGCGGGCAGGCGCCGCTCCACCTGCACGCCCGCTTGCCGCCACAGCCGCAGGCTGCGCCACAGATCGAAGCCGGCATAGGCCAACATGGCGATCAGCACAGCGCCCCCGAGCGGCGCCACCAGGCCCAGCGGCGCGCCCACACCCAAGGCGAGCGCGCAAGCTAGGCCGAGCGCGGCCAAGGCCGCGATGCTGGCCCGCGTGGGCATGAAGGCTCGCCGCGGCGAGCTGATCGGCTTCGGGCCCGTCATCGTCATCAGAGCCGCGGGGCCTCCACGCTTTCGAGCGCGGCCTGCAGCAGCTCGTCCACCTCGCGGCCTTCGAGCTGCGCATCGGGCGCCATCGTCACGCGGTGCCGCAGTACGGCCAGGGCTTGGGCGGCGATATCGTCGGGCGTGATGAAGTCGCGGCCCTGGATCAGGGCCTTGGCCCGCGCCGCGCGCACCAGCGCCACGCTGCCGCGCGGGCCGGCGCCGGCTTCGAGGCCGGGCCAGTCGCGCGTGGCGCGCACGACTCGCACGGCGTAGTCGATCACGCGCTCGTCGGCATGCACCTGGCCGGCCAGGCGCTGCAGTTCAAGCACCTGCACATCATCGAGCGTCGGCTGCACGGTCTCCAGCGGCAGCTCATGGCCAGCGCGGCCGGTGGTAACGAGCTGCACCACGGCCGTCTCTTCTTCATGCGTGGGATAGCCGATGCGGATCTTCAGCAGGAAGCGGTCCAGCTGCGCTTCGGGCAGCGGGTAGGTGCCTTCGGTGTCCACCGGGTTCTGTGTGGCCATCACCATGAAGGGGCGCGGCAGCGGCAGCGTCTCGCCTTCCAGCGTGGCCTGGTATTCCTGCATCACTTCGAGCAGCGCGCTCTGTGTCTTGGCCGGCGCGCGGTTGATTTCATCGGCCAGGAGCAGGTGGGTGAAGACCGGGCCCTTGCGCACGCGCAGGCGCCCGAGGCCGCCGCCCGCATCGTCGAGCACGCTGTGGCCGATCACGTCGGCCGGCATCAGGTCGGGCGTGAACTGCACGCGGGCGTACTGCAGGCGCATGGCCTGTGCAGCGGCCCGCGCGAGCAGGGTCTTGCCCAGGCCGGGCACGCCCTCCACCAGCACGTGGCCCGAAGCCACCAGGGCCACCAGCAACTGCTCGACAGCCTGCGGCTGGCCGACCACGGCCTTGGAGATTTCGCTGCGCAGCAGGCGCAGCCACTGCGTGGCGAGGATCAGTTCTTCGGGTTTGATCATGATGGTTTCTTTTCCAGCTGACGACGGGCGGTTTCAAGGGTTTGCAGGCGTCCGGGCAACTCGGCGCGCGTGCAGGTCTGGGATTGCATGGCGAGCGCCAGCACTTCAGGCGCCAGCTGCGTGGCGGCGGCCACCGCGCGAGCGCGCTCCAGCGGCTTGAGCAGTCGATAACCACGCAGGTGCCGGGCCGCCGCTTCTTCGAGCGCACGCTGCTGGGCCAGCAGCAGCGCCTCGCGGCCCTCGCGCCACAGGTAGGCACCGCTGCCACGCACCTGCTCGGCAATCGAACGGCGCAGGCGGGGCGCCGCGGCCACGCGCGGCCCGAAGCGCAGGCTGGCGCGCCAGAGCAGCGCGGCGCCGGCCAGCGCGCCGGCCACGATGGCGATCCAGCCCTGGTGCCACAGCCAGGGCAGCAAGGCCTCGCGGTCTTCGTGCAGATAGACCCAGACCTTGGCACCGGGCTCGGCCTGCATGACTGCGGCCAGCATCAGGCCGTTGTCGCAACGCAGGACCGGGTCGTTGTGGAAGCTGGCAGGAAAGCTGTTGAGCACCGTCACGCTGCCCTGCCCTACTCGCACACGCAGCGCTTCCGCCCCTCCTGCTGCGCGCGTCAGCGCCCAGTCCGCCGTCTGCCCCGGTTTGGTCCGCAATCTTTCCTGGCCGCGCAAGGACCAGCAGACTTTGATCTTCTCGGTCTGGCCCCAGAGTGGCGGCGAGGAGGTCAAATCAACGCCGTCGTACGGCTTGGCCGGGGCCGCCGATGCTGCGGTCGCGGCAGTCGCGGCGTTCTCGGCCTTGCGTTCTTCCGGCGGAACCTCGACCGCATAGACCGGCACCCATTTCTTCAGCGGCGTGTCGTCCCAATCCATGCCTTGCAAGAGCACCAGATGCCCGCCACGCAGCACCCACTGGTGCAGCGCTTCGGCCCTGGCGGGGATCACCGACCAGTCGTCGGAGAGCAGCACCAGGCGCGCGTGCTCGGGCGGCATCATGTCCAGCGTCTCGTGGTGCTCGGCATGCACACCCAGGCGCTGCATCAGGTGCTCGAAGGCGTAGACCGGGTTCTCCAAGGCCTCGCCCTGGGCGCCGCGCGGACTGTCCTCTTCCACCCATTCGGTATTGGCCTGCAGCCACCAGGCGCCCAGCGCGAGGCCGATCACGGCGAGCAGGCGGATGAGGACTTCACGGCTCATGCAGCCACACCCAGCTGACGGTCAAATTCAGCGCACAGCAGTTCCATGTCCACAGCCTGCGGCTGGCGCTGCGCGTAAGCCACCGCCTGCCAGCAGCCGATCAGCTGCGCCAGGAAGACCTGCGAACCGGGCGCCAGGCGCTTGCCGGCCAAGGCCAGGCAATCGCCCTCGGTGCTGGCCGCGCGGATCGGCACGCTGTGAGCATGCACAAGGCGCGAGAGCGCACCGCGGTAGAGCAGCGACAAGGCAGCGCGCGCCTCGCCGCGCTGCCACAGGGCGCGCGCTGCGGCGCCGATGTCGGCGGGCAGGCTTTCGGGCCGGATGTCGAGCGTGCCTACATGGGTCGGCGGCAGGTTCATGCGCTGGATGCCTACCTCGCCCTTGCGCAGCCATCCCCACGCCCGCATCAGCACCCAGATGAAGAGGCCCGCACCCACCAGCCAGATCAGCACGCGCATGCCGGCGGTGAGATGGCCGATCAGCTCGATCCACCAGTTGGTATCGCTGACAGGCCTGGGTTTCTTTTCTTCTTCCTCCGACTTCTTGAAGCGCAGGCTCTTGCTCTTCTCCTTGCCGGGCAGCAAGGGGTCGGCGCGCACGGCCTCAAGCGCGGTGCGCACGGCGGCTTCGTCGACCACGGGTGCCGAGGCCGGCGCGGAAGCAGCGTCCTGCTGGGCGTGCACAGCCGCGCTGGCCGTCAGCAGCAGGGCCAGGAGCGCAGCCTCAGGTGAACGCATGGCGGAACTCCTGTTCGATGTCCCAGGCTTCAAGCACTACGCGACGGTTCAGGTACATGGCCAGCCCTGCCGCCACGTAGAAAGGCTCCAGGAAAAACACCACGGCCATATAGGCCAGCGAGAGGATCAGGTCCAGCCCGAGCTGGCCGGCGGCGTGCTGGCCCGGATGCCAGAACCAGTCCCACACATTGGCGCGGCCGGCATCGGGCGCAAACCACCACAGCAGCGCGAGCAGCGAATAGGTGAGCGCAGCTTCCGCATGCACGAAAGAGATCTGCAGCGCCGCGGCTGCGCCGCGGTTCTCGTTGAGCATCAGCTGGCAGCGCTTGCGCCGCGCGGCGCCCTGCTGGCCTTCCAGCTGCTCGACCGGTTGGGTGTAGGCTCGCCAGGGCGAAAAGCGCCGCCACAGCAGCGTACGCAGCAACTGGCCGCCCAAGACATGGCGGCGCGCGTGCCACAGATCGGCCCCGCGCGTCTCCTCGCCAAACACCGCGCGCGCCAGCACGAAGAGCAGGCTGCGGTCCAGCCAGGGCTTGAGCCAGAACACGATCAGGATCGGCAGCCACGCGCCGGTATCCACCGTGCACAGGGCCAGCAGTGCGACGAGCCCGTAGACCGGCGCAAAGCAGCGCCAGACCGAGCGCGCATGCCGGCGCACCAGCGCCAGGCCGAGGTCGCAGGCCTCGCCCTGGCTGCGCGGGCGCAACGCGACGGCCAGGCCTTCAACGCGCATCACCAACTCCTCTTCCCATCAGGCAGAGCCATGCAATGACGAGCGTCCAGCACAAGGCCGCCACGCCAAATTTCACTTGCGGCGCGATCCAGGCAGCGGACGACCAGAAGGCCTCGAACGCCGCCGCCACCACCAGCAGGAAGAAGGCCGCATAGACCAGCGGCATGGCCTTGGCCGCCGCAAAGCGCAGCGATTCGAGCCGCGTCTGGCGCCCCGGCGCGAGCCAGCCCAGGCCCAGACGCAAGCCCGCCGCGCCCGAGAGCACGATGCCCGTAAGCTCGAACGCCGCGTGCGTGCAGACGAAAGGCCAGAAGTTGTGACCCAGGCCCACTCGGTCCAGGTGGCCGGCCACCACGCCGAGGAACAGGCCATTGAAGAGCAGCGTGACGGCACTGCCCACGCCGGCCAGGATGCCCGCGCCAAAGGTCTGGAAGCCGATGCCGATGTTGTGGAAGATGTAGAAGCCGAACATCTGCCAATCGCCGCCGGCGCTGCGCATGCGGCCGATGGCCTTGTTGCCGTCCGCGTACATGGTTTCAAAGTCGCGCAGCTGTGCGGCGTTGGTCAAGCGCAGCGCAAAGTCCGGGCTGTGCAGCGTCAGCGCATAGGCCACCAGCGCGGGCAGCACGAAGAGCAGCAGCGCGACCATCACGATGCGGCCTTGCGCGCGCACGCCGCGCGGCACATCGAAGCGCAGGAGCTTGTAGAGCTGGGCCAGGCCGTAGTCCTGCCTGCGGTAGACCAGCTGGTGCGCGTCCTGCGCGAGCGCTTCCAGCCGCGCCGTCAGATGGATGGGATAGGCGCGCGATTGCGCCAGCGCGAGGTGCTCGCAGATGCGGCGATAGCGCGCCAGCAGCAGGCCGCCATCCACGGGATCGCCCTTGGCCGCGTGGAGCAGCTGGGCGCTGAAGTCATTCCAGAGCCGGCCATGCTCGGCCTCGAAGCGGGCTGGGGTCATCGATGCCCCATCAACCACTGCGCCACGCCCAGCAGGCGCTGCGCCGGGCTGCGCGGCGCTTCATCCGGCTGCACCGGCGGCAGCACGCTGCCGGCCAGCTTGGCCAGCTCCTCGAAACGGGCCGGCGTGAGGCGCTTGGCGCGGCCCGCCCAGGAGCGGATGGCGGCCTGCTCGCGCAGGTTCAGGGCACGCGAGGGCGCGAGGCTGTGGGCGGGCGGCGGCGCATCGTGAAGGATCAACGGCTTGTCGTACACGACCAGCGTGCCCGCCGCCAGGTCGCCCAGGCGCTTGCATTCGCGGTTCAGCAGCAGACACAGGATACCGAAGGCGTAGGCCAGGGGCAGGAAGTCCGCCACGCGCAGCAGGTTGCGCGTGAACGAGGCCGCGGGCGTGACGGGCAGGCCGGTGTCCATCACCACGCGCAAGCCCAGCGCCCTCTTGCCCGGCGTGGCGCCCGAGCGGCCGAGTTCGAACACGATGGGGTAGAGCCATTCGATACCGAACATGCCGATGAGGGCGAAGCCTATACCCGCGCCGCCCAGCATGCCCAGGACCATCAAGATCAGCAGGTCGATGCCCAGGCGGATCAGCAGGTCGAGCAGGAAAGCCATGGTTCGCGACACCAGACCAGCCGGCTGCAGGGACAGGCCAATGCCCTCGGGCGTTTCGGTCACGGCCAGCGTGTCGACACGCGGGGCCGGAGAAGATGCGTGAACTGCGCTCAGACTGCGATCACCTTGGTATCTGCAATCGTGTCATGCAGGCATTGGCGGGAAGCGCGGAAGATGAGCAGCGGATCGAGAAGCACATAGATCATCATCGTGATCGCGTTCATGTTGATCACGAAGCCGATGCCGTAGCGCAGGCCCAGCAGCCGCCAGGCTTCGGGCGCGCTGCCATCGGTGCGGACGATGCGCAGCTTGCAGATCATCTTGCCGATCGTCTGGCCCTTGGTCACCAGCAACCATCCCTGGACGATCAGGAAAATTCCGAAGACAACAGCCAGGTTTAAAGGCCGCCAGGTTCCGAAGCTCCAGAGGTCGTCGCGTGGCGCAACCAGGAAATGAAAGAACGGGATCATGCCGATCAGCCAGACCAGAGCCGTGCTGATCAAGCCATCGATCATGGCCGCCCAGAAGCGCATCCAGCGCGATCCCAATGCGACCTCACCCGTCGGCACGTCCCCGACCTGCGCCACAGGTGGTGCAAACCGCGGATCCACAGTCTCTGACATCGCGCCTCCCCTTGAAGTGATGGCGCGGATTCTGTGAGCCTGTCGTTCAGCCGTCGATTGGTGACTTCACTAGACGTGAATCCTCACCGAACGCAGCGTCGTCGCGCAGCTTGGCGAGCTCAAGCGCTCAATCTCAGGTGGCTTTGACAGCCGCCTTTCGCGGCTTCCTCTGCGCCACCGGCCAGGCCCGCATCGCGGCCTCAGCCACGGCCACGAGCGTCTCGCGGCTGGCGCCGTCAGCGGCCTGCATGGCCATGCCGCGGTAGACGGTGGAGTAGAAATCGGCGAGCGCCGCCGCATTGGTTTCCGCCGGCAGCTCGTTGCGGCTCATGCCGCATTCGATGCGGCAGCGGATGCCGGTGTTGCCGGCTTCGCGGCGCTTGACCAGCGCGGCCTGGATGTGGGCGGAGGCCTCGCTGCAGTTGGTCGCGGCCATGGAGATCATGCAGCCGCGCGGATGGTTGGCGGCGGTCAGCTCCTCGGCAGCTTCGAGCAGCAGACGGCGGATCGCGTCATAGGCCGTGGGCTCTTCTTCGAGTGCAGCGGGGAAGCCCGCGCCGGGGCCGTTCGCGTAGCGCTCGATCGCTTCGAGGAAGAGGCGTTCCTTGTCACCGAACGCCGTGTAGAGGCTGGGCGCCGTGATGCCCATGGCGGCCGTCAGTTCGGAAACCGACGCCGCTTCGTAACCGCGTTGCCAGAACACATGCATGGCCTGCTCGAGCGCAGTTTCGCGGTCGAAGGAGAGCGGGCGGCCGCGTGGCTTGCCCGCCTTGGTCGGCGTGGCTTGTTTGATTCCGGTGAGTTTCATAACGGTTACTAAAAAAATACTTGACGTTCCTACTTCGCGCCTCTACATTCCATTATTCGTAGTGTACGTTATGAATAACCATCCCGCCAGTCCTGCTGACAAATTTGCGAACACCGGTCTCGTAAATTTCGTTTGCGCCGGCGCTTGTTGTTGATGCCGTGCCCGTGCGCTGAACTACTCAGTTAGCGCACGCTGAATCCACCCGCAGTACCCGACACCGAAAGCTAGAAAGGCCGAGGTGAGGCCGCTGCATTGCCCGTTTGTCTTTTGCCTGTCTGTCTATCTGTCCTCTCTTCAGGAGCCCACCATGTCGAATGAAGTCCGCAATGAATCTCCCCTCAAGTCGCGCATGACGGGCATCGGCCTCGTTGCCATCACTGCGCTGACTGCCATCTCCGCCGCTGTCATGAGCCTGGGCAAGGCGGAGGCCGAACAGCCGCCCGCCGCACCGCCCGCGCTCAAGGTCTCGGTCTCCACAGTCAAGCCCACCGAGGTCACGACCTGGGGCGAGTTCTCCGGCCGGCTGGAAGCGGTCGAACGTGTGGAACTGCGACCCCGCGTGCCGGGCACCGTGCTATCCGTGCATTTCCGCGAAGGCGCGCTGGTGCATGCCGGCGATCTGCTGATCTCGCTGGACCCTGCCCCCTATGCCGCCGAGGTGGACCGTGCCGAAGCCCAGGTGGCCGCCGCGCAGGCCCGCGCCAGCTACACCAAGAGCGACGTGACCCGCGCGCAGAAGCTCTTCAACGAACAGGCCATCGCGCAGCGCGAATACGACGAGCGCGTCAACGCCCAGCGTGAGGCCGATGCCAATCTGCGCGCCGCTCAGGCTGGCCTCACCGCCGCCAAGCTCAACCTCTCGTACACGCAGCTGCGTGCGCCGGTCTCCGGCCGCGCCGGCAAGCTGGAGATCACCACGGGCAACCAGGTGGCCGCCGGCCCGAGCGCTCCGCTGCTGACGACACTGGTCTCGGTCAGCCCGATCTACGCCGGCTTTGATGCCGACGAGCAGATCGTCTCGCGCCTCAAGCGCGACGCCAAGGTGCCCGTGCAGATGGGCGTGCTCGGCCAGGACGGCACGCCGCTGGAAGGCCGCCTGCAGCTGGTGGACAACCAGGTCAACGCCAGGAGCGGCACGGTGCGCGTGCGCGCCGTGTTCGACAACAAGGATGGGCAGTTGATCCCGGGCCAGTTCGCGCACATCCGCCTGTCGGAAGGTGAATCGCGTGGCGCCCTGCTCATCAACGAGCGCGCCGTGGGCACCGACCAGAGCAAGCGTTATGTGATGGTGGTGGCCGCCGGCAACAAGGCCGAGTACCGCGAGGTGCATCTGGGTGCGTCGGTCAACGGCCTGCGCATCGTCACCGATGGCCTGAAGCCGTCCGAGCGCATCGTCGTCAACGGCCTGCAGCGTGTGCAGCCGGGCGCCCTGCTCGACCCGCAAGAAGTGGCGATGGATTCCAAAGCGGAAGTCCAGGCCAAGGCCGCCGCCGACAAGGTCGCCGCAAAGATCTGAGGTTAGCAATGAACTTATCCAAATTCTTCATCGACCGGCCGATCTTCGCCGGGGTGATCTCGGTGCTGATGGTGCTGGCCGGCCTGATCGCCGTGCGTGTGCTGCCGATCTCCGAGTACCCCGAGGTCGTGCCGCCCTCCATCGTCGTGCGCGCCAACTACCCCGGCGCCAACCCCAAGGTGATCGCCGAGACCGTGGCCACGCCGCTGGAAGAAGCGCTCAACGGCGTGGAAGGCATGCTCTACATGAGCAGCCAGGCCACCACCGACGGCCTGATGACGCTGACCGCCACCTTCAAGCTGGGCACAGACCCGGACAAGGCGCAGCAGCTGGTGCAGAACCGGGTCTCGCAAGCCGAGGCGCGCCTGCCCGAAGAGGTCAAGACCCTGGGCCTCACGACCGTGAAGGCTTCGCCCGACCTGACCATGGTCGTGCACCTGATCTCGCCGGGCGGCCGCTATGACATGACCTACCTGCGCAACTACGCGGTGCTCAACGTCAAGGACCGCCTGGCGCGGCTGCAAGGCGTGGGCGACGTGCAGCTGTTCGGCTCGGGCGACTACGCCATGCGCATCTGGCTGGACCCGCAGAAGGTCGCGCAGCACGGCCTCTCGGCCAGCGATGTGGTGGCGGCCATCCGCAGCCAGAACATCCAGGCCGCGGCCGGCGTGGTCGGCGCGTCGCCGGGTCTCTCTGGCGTGGACATGCAGCTGTCGATCAACGCACAGGGCCGTCTCAAGAACGAGGACGAGTTTGGCGACATCATCGTCAAGACCGAGGCCGACGGCGCCGTGACGCGCCTGCGCGACCTCGGCCGCATCGAGCTGGGTGCCTCGGGCTACGCGCTGCGTTCGCTGCTCGACAACACCGACGCCGTGGCCATCCCGATCTTTGCCGCGCCCGGTTCCAACGCCATCCAGATCTCTGACCAGGTACGCGCCACCATGGCCGAGATCAGCAAGACCATGCCGCAGGACGTGGAGTACCGCATCGTCTACGACCCCACGCAGTTCGTGCGCGCATCGATCGAGTCGGTGATCCACACCCTGCTGGAAGCCGTGGCCCTGGTGGTGCTGGTGGTGATCCTGTTCCTGCAGACCTGGCGCGCTTCCATCATCCCGCTGCTGGCCGTTCCGGTCTCGGTGGTGGGCACCTTTGCCGTGCTGCATCTGTTCGGCTTCTCGATCAACGCGCTGAGCCTCTTCGGCCTGGTGCTGGCCATCGGCATCGTGGTGGACGACGCCATCGTGGTGGTGGAGAACGTGGAGCGCAACATCGAGGCCGGCCTATCGCCGCGCGATGCCACCTACCGTGCCATGCGTGAGGTCAGCGGTCCCATCATCGCCATCGCCCTGGTGCTGGTGGCCGTGTTCGTGCCGCTGGCGTTCATCAGCGGTCTGACGGGCCAGTTCTATCGCCAGTTCGCGCTGACGATTGCCTTCTCGACCGTCATCTCGGCCATCAACTCGCTGACGCTCTCGCCGGCTCTGGCCGCGCTGCTGCTCAAGGGCCATGACGCGCCCAAGGACTGGCTGACCCGCGCGATGGACCGCCTGCTGGGCCGCTTCTTCGCCGGCTTCAACAAGGTCTTCAAGCGCGGCAGCGAAGCCTATGGTGGCGGCGTGCGTGGCGTGATCCGCCGCAAGAGCCCGGCCCTGCTGCTCTACGCCGGCCTGATCATCGTGACGCTCGGCCTGTTCAAGCTCGTGCCCGGCGGCTTCGTGCCCGCGCAGGACAAGCAGTACCTGATCGGCTTTGCGCAGCTGCCCGACGGCGCCACGCTGGACCGCACCGAGGACGTGATCCGCCGCATGACCGACATCACGCTCAAGACGCCTGGCGTCGAGCATGCCGTGGCCTTCCCCGGCCTGTCGATCAACGGCTTCACCAACAGCTCCAACTCCGGCATCGTGTTTGCTGCACTGAAGGACTTCGACCAGCGCAAGACCAAGGATCTGAGCGCGGGCGCCATCGCCGGCAAGCTCAACGCGCAGTACGCGTCGATCCAGGATGCCTTCGTGGTGATGTTCCCGCCGCCGCCGGTGCAGGGCCTCGGCACGACGGGTGGCTTCAAGCTCGAACTGGAAGATCGCGCCGGCCTCGGCTACGAAGCGCTCGACCAGGCGGTGAAGGCCTTCATGGCCAAGGCCTACAAGACGCCCGAACTGGCCGGCATGTTCACGAGCTACCAGGTCAACGTGCCGCAGCTGTTCGCCGACATCGACCGCACCAAGGCGCGCCAGCTCGGCGTGGCCGTGACGGACGTGTTCGACACGCTGCAGATCTACCTCGGCAGCCTGTACGTGAACGACTTCAACAAGTTCGGCCGCACCTACTCGGTCCGCGTCCAGGCCGATGCGCCTTACCGCGCTCGTGCTGAAGACATCGGCCTGCTCAAGGTGCGCTCGGCCAGTGGCGAGATGGTGCCGCTGTCGGCCCTCTTGAAGGTTGAAAACGCCGTCGGCCCCGAGCGTGCGATGCGCTACAACGGCTTCCTCGCTGCCGACATCAACGGCGGCGCGGCACCGGGCTTCTCCTCGCACCAGGCCGAAGACGCCGTCCGCCGCATCGCTGCGGAGACGCTGCCTAAGGGCATCAGCTACGAGTGGACCGACCTGACCTACCAGGAAATCATCGCCGGCAACTCCGCCATGTGGGTCTTTCCGCTGGCCATAGCCCTGGTGTTCCTGGTGCTGGCCGCGCAGTACGAAAGCCTGACCTTGCCGCTCGCCATCCTGCTGATCGTGCCCATGGGCCTGATGGCGGCGATGACCGGCGTGTGGCTCTCGCACGGAGACAACAACGTCTTCACGCAGATCGGGCTGATGGTGCTGGTGGGGCTGTCGGCGAAGAACGCCATCCTGATCGTCGAGTTCGCTCGCGAGCTGGAGATGGCGGGACGCAAACCGATAGACGCGGCCATTGAAGCAGCACGGTTGCGGCTGCGCCCCATCCTGATGACCTCCGTCGCCTTCGTGATGGGTGTGCTGCCCCTGGTGCTCTCGACCGGTGCTGGTTCTGAAATGCGCTCTGCGATGGGCGTGGCCGTGTTCTCCGGAATGATCGGCGTCACCGCCTTCGGCCTGTTCCTCACGCCGGTGTTCTACGTGCTGCTGCGCAAGCTCGCCGGCAATCGCCCGCTCAAGCTGCATGGCGCCGAAGTTCACCTCGAAGGCTTTGCCGGTGGCAGCAACAGCGGCGCCGGTGATGCCCGCGCCCTGCCCGCCGCTCCGCGCGGCGACCATGAATGATGAAGAAGGAGTCCTCTTTGATGAAAACTCTGCTTACTCCTCTGATTGCGGCCCTGGTCCTGGCCGGCTGCGCCAGCGTGGCCACGCCGGATTCGCACCCGATGCCCGTCACGCCGGTTGCGTACAAATCGGCCGTTAGCAGCGCGCCGGCATTGGGCCAGACCTGGTGGCACAACTTCGGCGACGAAAAGCTCGACGCCCTCGTAGCCCAGGCCCTGGCGCACAACACGCAGATCCAGCAGGCCGCCGCGCGGCTGATCGAATCGCGTGCGCTGCTCGGCGCGGCCGCGGCTGAGCTGTGGCCGGAACTCGGCGTCAACGCTGGTGCCGGCCGCCAGACCGGCGCGTCGGCGCGTGCGCAGAACGTCTACGGCACGCTCTACACGGCCAATGTGGGCCTGTCGTACGAACTCGACGTGATCGGCCGTGTGCGTGATGCGAAGAGCGCCGCGGCACTGGATGCCACCGAGCGCGAGGCCCTGCTGCAAGGCACGCGCCTGCTGATCCAGGCGCAGGTGGCGCAGACCTACTTCACCCTGCGTGCGCTGGAGGCCGAACAGGCCCTGGTGCGCGAGACCGTGGGCGCCTACAAGGAGACCCTGGCACTGACCGAGAAGCGCCGCGAGGCCGGCGACGTGTCCTCGCTCGACGCCGACCGCGTGCGCACCGAGGTCGCTGCCAACGAATCCGCAGCCATCGAGCTGGACCGCCGCCGCGCGGAGCTTGAACACGCGCTGGCCGTGCTGACCGGCGTGCCCGCCAGCGGCTTCGAGCTGGCCGCCGGTGACTGGGCGCAAGCCCTGCCCGGCGTGCCCGCCGGCCTGCCGAGCGAGCTGCTCACGCGTCGCCCCGACGTGGTGGCTGCGCAAGCGCACTGGCAGGCTTCGCAGCTGCGCGTGAGCGAGGCCCGCAAGGCCTGGTTCCCGAGCTTCCAGCTGACGGCTGCTGCCGGCGGTGCTTCGCCCGAGTTGTCCAGCCTGTTCAAGACGGCCGGCGGCCTGTTCGGCGTGCAAGCGCTGGCCAGCCTGCCGATCTTCGACGGCGGCCGCCGCGAGGCCGGCATCCAGGGCGCGGCTGCACGTTCGGACGAAGCCTCCGCCGCGTACCGCGAGCACATCCTCGTCGCCTTCCAGGACGTCGAAGACCAGCTCTCTGCGCTGCAACTGCTGGCCCGCCAGGCCGATGTGCAGCAGCAGGCAGTGGCTTCGGCCGAGCGTGCGACCAAGTTGTCGGACTCGCGCTATCGAAATGGCTTGGTGAGCCAACTGGAGTTGCTCGACGCGCGGCGCAGTGAATTGGCGGTACGCCGTCAGGCGCTGCAGATCCGCTCGGCCCGCTATCAAGCCACCATAAGCCTGATCAAGGCCTTGGGCGGCGGCTGGGCCTAACTTGTCTGCCCCTCGCCCAGCGCAAAGCGCTGGGCGGTCCCCCGAGGGGACAGCGATGCTTGCCGGATCGACCGGCAAGCACACCGCCAGGTGGGCCGGCTCGGGAGCGGCTCAGCGCTCGGCCCAAATGCCCTAATCCAGCCGCTCCCCGGCGGCACAGGCTGCCAGCAGTTTGCCGAAACGCGCAGCCCGCGTTTCGGCTTTTTTTGCTGCGCAGATCCGGTGCAGCATCTGCTTGCGGTAGCCGGGCGGCGCGGCCTCGAAGTAGGCCCAGGCGGCCTTGTTGCGCTTGAAGAGGCGCAGCTCTTCGGCACTCAGCTCCGGCACGCCGTCCTGCTCATACGAATAGATCACCGACTTGTGCGCCTTGCGGTGCGCATAGGCCTGCTCACCCGCCGGTGTCATGCGGCCCTCGGCCCGCAGCTTCTCGACCTTGGCGATGTTGATTGCGCTCCAGATCGAGGTGGTCTTGCGATGCGTGAAACGGATCGTGTAGGCCTGATCGTCCACGCGCTTGCGCACGGCGTCGATCCAGCCGAAGCACAGGGCCTCGTCTACAGACTCCGACCAAGTCATGCTCGGCCGGCCGGAGCCGACCTTGTGGAAGCCGACCAGCAACTCGGTGGCCGTCGCGGCGTTGGTTTCGAGCCAGGCGCGGAAGGCCGCGGCGTTGGCGAAAAATTTGGGGGCTGTCACGCGTTCAACATCGGCAACAATTGCTGCCGCCCCACCGGCGTCAGCTCCACCGCCCGGCCTTCGCCGCGGCGGATCCAGCCGCGCGTCTGCCAGTGCGCGTAGATGCTGACGGCCAATTCACCGGCCAGATGGTCGCGGCGCTCGGACCAGTCGAGGCAAGCGTAGGCAAAGCGGCGTTGCGAACTCGGCGTGGGTGCGGCCATGCCCATCTCGGCCAGCCAGTCGGCGCCGGCCCGGGCTAACTCGAATCCTCGGCTGACCGTGCGAAGCCCCTGGCGCGCCTGCAACCCTTCATAGAGCATCACGCCCAGCTGCCCAGCCAGATGGCCGTAGCAGCAACGCGCATAGCGCAGGCGCTGGCGTTCGGGGTGCTCCCACATGCGCTCATGCGCGCCGCGCTCGGCCACCAGGGCCAGCGCCTCCAAGGCATGCGCCACGTCGGGCCCGGCCAGCCGGTAGTAGCGGTGCCGGCCGCGCGACTCGCAATCCAGCAGGCCGGCATCAAGCAGCTTGGCCAGATGCCCGCTGGCCGTGGCCGGCGTGACCGAGGCCGTGCGCGCCAGCTCGCCCGCGCTGGCGTACTCGCCCGAGAGCAGGTAGGCCAGCATGCGCGAGCGCGCCGGGTCGGCCATGGCTGCGGCGACGCGGGCGATGCGGGGCTCGTGCGGCGTGGCGGTGTTCATGTCGGCAGCGTAGCGCATCACGCGCCCACGTTTTCCAGCCAGCTGCGCTCCTCGCGCAAGATGAATCGCTGCGCCTGCGCCCACTCGAAATTGGCCCGCCCCTCGGGATCGGCGCGCAGGACGGCGCGGTAGTGCTCGTAGGCCGCCAGGCTATCGAAACCGATCAGGCCCCAGGCGATGTCATTGCTGCCCTCGTGCGGCAGGAAGTAGCCGATCAGTTGCCCGCCGCAGCGCGGAATGATGCGGCCCCAGGCTTCGGCATAACGCTTGAATTCGGCGCGCTGGAAGGGATCGATCTGGTAGCGGATGAAACAGGTGATGGGCATGGTGTGCGATGCGTCGGTGGTGAAGATTCCCGCACTGTGGCGCCGGGCAGCCTGCGGATACTTCGGTTCGCGCCGAAGCATTGGGCCCCAGGCTAGGATGCCCGCCAGCAAGAAGAGGATGCTGCATGGATGACGAGGTTTCTGAAGCACCGGCCGAGCAGCCCGTTGCACCACCACGGGCGAACTGGCTCATGGAAGGGGTACGGGTCGCCTTCTTTCGCGCGCCTCGCTGGCAGCAATTGAGGGGGACCTCCCACACCCTGGTCCGGCTGGTGCTGGCCTCATATGTGGTGATGCTCGTCGCACAGCGGGTCCTGCTCGACGGCCACCCGAACTTTGTGTGGGAAGCAGCGTTCAACGGCTGGTTCAGCGTCGTGCTCAATCTCTGGCTTTGCTGGAGTGTCCTCGGCGCGCGCAAGGCTGCCGCGCCCGGCACTGAGCACCTGCCCATCGTGTTCGCGCTGCTGTGTGCGATGGTGCTGGCCTGTAATTTCTTCAGCAGCGCCGCGTCCGTGCTGCTGTGGCGGGCCTTCGGCTCGCCCGAGACCTGGCCGCTGACGACGCAGTGGGCGCTTTGGCTGGCGCCCATGGTCTGGCTCGGCCTGGCGCAACTGCGGCTGCTGTGGCGCTTGAGCGAAGGCTGGCGCGTCAGGGTCGGCATCCTGCTGCTGACGGCAGGCTCCGTTGTAGCGAGTGGCTGGCTCGCACCGGTGCAATTCTGGTGGCCCGAACCCAGTGCGGACGAGTCCCGCCCCAAGCGACTGGAACTCACGCAGGACGTCGTCGACACCCAACCCCGCCTGCTCGCCCAAGCCCTCGCCGACCTGCAGCCCCAGCGCCCCGGCAAGGTCGACGTCTACGCCCTCACCTACGCGCCCTACTCCACGCAGGACGTCTTCATGCATGAGAGCGCCGCCGTGGCCAAGACCATGACGGAGCGCTTCGACACCGGCGGCCACACGGTGCAGCTGGTGGTCAACCCGGCCAGCGCCACCACGCTGCCCTGGGCCACGCCGGCCAACCTGCATCGCAGCATCCTGCGCATGGCGGCGTTGATGGACAAGAACGAGGACGTGTTCTTCATCCACCTCACCTCGCACGGTGGCGCCGATGGCCAACTGGCCGTGGACACCTGGCCGCTGCAGTCGGAGCCCGTGACGCCACAGATGCTCAAGGCCTGGCTCGACGAGGCCGGCATCCGCTGGCGCGTCATCTCCGTCTCGGCCTGCTACTCGGGCAGCTGGATCGCGCCGCTGGCCGGGGACGGCACTCTGGTGATGACGGCCGCCGATGCCAGCCACACCTCCTACGGCTGCGGTTCCAGGTCGCCGCTGACCTTCTTCGGCCAGGCCATGTACGTGGAGGCGCTGCAGTCCACCTGGAACTTCAAGACCGCGCATGCCAAGGCTCGCGCGCTGATCGAGGAGCGCGAAAAACTGGCGGGCAAGACGGATGGCTACTCGAACCCGCAGCTGAGCGAGGGCGCAGGCATCGAGCAGCAGTTGCTGCGGCTGCAGGCGGAGCTGGCGCGGCGCTGAAGGCCGGTTCACATAACGACATGCTCAAGCGGTATCACCGCCTATCATCGGCACGGTGTTTGATCCCGAGAACCTCGTACCGCTGACGATCCGCTGCGCGCGGGCGGCGATGCTGGCTGCGGCGCTGGCCGCCCTTGCCACCGTGTCTTCAACCGAGGCTGCAGTCCCGCAAAGCGCCGCGCCGCAGACGGTCACCTACCCCTCAGCCGGCGCCGCCGATGACGAGCGCGGCAGCTACTACGTCAGCCTGCTCAAGCTCGCGCTGTCCAAGGCCGACGGCGCCTTTTCGGTGCAGCCTTCCAAGGATTCGAGCCTGAACCAGCGTGTCTTCATCCGGCTGGCCTCGGGCGACGGCGTCGACGTGGTGTGGGCACCGACCACGCGCCAGATGGAGCGCGATCTGCTGCCCGTGCGGGTGACGCTGGACAAGGGCCTGCTCGGCTGGCGGGTGTTCCTGATCCGCGATTCAGACCAGGCTGCCTTCGCCGCCGTCCACACGCTGGAGCAGCTGCGCGCCCTGCCCGCCGGCCTGGTGGGCGAATGGGTGGACACCGAAGTGCTGCGCGCCAACGGCCTGCCGGTGGAGGACGCCATGCGCTACGACAGCCTGTTCAAGATGCTGTCGCTGCAGCGCTTCCGCTACCTGCCGCGCGGCGTGGGCGAAATCGAGGCCGAGGCGCGCACGCATGCGGCGCTGGGCCTGGTCATCGAGCCGCATCTGGCCTTGCACTACCCCATGTGCACCTACTTCTTCGTCGCCAGCGGCAACGCGGTCCTGGCCGGGCAGATCGAACTGGGCCTGCAGCGGGCGCAACGCGACGGCTCCTTCGAGCGGCTGTTCCAGCAGTTCAATGGCGACGTCATCAAGGCGGCGAAGCTCGATCAGCGCCGGGTCTTCGAGCTGAACAATCCGGCCTTGCCAGAGACCGATCTGCGCGAATGCGCGGATGCGGCGGCAACGCTGCGGCGCGGCAAGTGAGGGTTCAGCAACCGGCCGTGCAAACGCCGGCCGCGTCGAACTGCATCGTCTTGCCCGACAGCGGGACGTAGGCAGGCACCCTCGACGCCTTGATGAAGGCCTCAGTCTTGCTGCCCACACGCACCTTGCCGCCCACCGTGCCCACCTCGTTGGCATGCGAGACGATGACCGAGGCCGGCTTGACCAGCTCGTTGATCACATAGGCCGCCTCGGCCGGCCCGGTGCTGAAGCCGTCGCCGATGTTCATCACGGCCAGCTTCGCGTTGTAGTACTTGCGCACCACGGTTTCCTGGTCGGCCAGGATGCCGGTGTCGCCGCTCAGGTAGGCCACCAGCCCATTGCTGAAGCGCAGCACATAGCCCGTGGCCAGGCCCACGTCGCCGGCAATGCCGGCTTCCTTCATCGCCTTGCCCAGGTCGCCGCCGATGTAGTCGGGATCGACGCCATTGCTGTGCAACGCCGTCACCGTGGCGATGCGCACGCCGCCCACCAGCACGCTGCCGCCGAAACGCGCCAGGATGGAGTCGGCCGGATCACCGCCATTGGCCTTGAGCTTGGCCGCGAAGAAGGGCGGCATCTCGCTGCCGGTGACGATTTTGGATTTCTTGGCCAGCGCGATGTTGACGACGTTGGAATTGGGAATGTCCGAGACCGAGGTATCCGGCTTCTCGCAGCTGCCCGCGTCGGGCGCCTTGTTGTGCGCGTTGCCGAGGTGGTCGCCATGCATGTGGCTCACCAAAATGATGTCGATCTTGCCCAGGCGCGGATCAGTGGCGCCGGCCACCGTGCGGCCCGGGTCGTAGAGGATGCGCGTGCCGTTCGAGTCCTCGAAGATCAGCGCGCGATCCTGCGGGCAGAACTCGCCCGTGATGCCGCCCAGCGGCGTGACCTTGACGGTCTGCGCGGCCACCGGCAGAGCCAGGGCCAGGATCACGGTTCCCATCCAGCGTTTCATCGTCATGCGCGGTCTCCTTGATGTGGCGGCGAGTATCGCCAAGCCGCCGAAGTGTTGACTCGGCCGGAGTACAAAGCCAACACTTGAAGCACTGTTTCAGGAGCTCCGATGACCCTCGAAGTTAGCCCCTCAACCCAGCGCCGCTCATTCTGCGCCGCCAGCCTGGCTTCAGTCTTGATACCCGGCGGCTTGGCGAGCGCCGAGCCGACAGGCGCCGCTGCCGAGCTGGGTGCCACAGGGCGCCTGCGCGCCGCCATCAACCTGGGCAACCCCATCCTGGCCAAGCGCGGAGACAAGCCCGACGAACCGCAGGGCGTGTCCGTAGACCTGGCGCGCGAAGCGGCACGCCGCCTCGGGCTGGCCATCGAGCTGATCGTGTTCGAAGCCGCCGGCAAGGTGGTCGAGGCGGTCAAGGCCAGGCAGGTGGACCTCGCCTGCGTTGCCATCGACCCCGTGCGCGGCGCCGACATGGACTACACCGCGCCCTACGTCATCATCGAAGGCACCTACCTCGTGCGCCAGGATTCGCCGCTTCAGCGCAATGAGGAAGTCGACCGCGCCGGCACCCGCGTCGTGGTCGGCCGCGGCAGCGCCTATGACCTCTTCCTGACCCGCGAGCTGAAGGCCGCGAGCCTGGAACGTGCGCCCACCTCACCCGAAGTCACGGATTACTTCCTCGCCCACAAGCTGGAGGTCGCCGCAGGCGTCAAGCAGCAGCTTGAAGCCGACATCCGCCGCCTCACCGGCAGCGGCGTGCCGCCCTTGCGCCTGCTGCCCGGCCGCTTCATGGCGATTGAGCAGGCCATGGCCGTTCCCAAGGGGCGCAGCGCAGCGCAGGCCTGGCTCAGCGCTTTCATCGAGGAGATGAAGGCCTCTGGCTTTGTGGCCGAAAGCCTCAGGAGGCACGGGGTGAACGGCGCGGAGGTGGCGCCCCTGGCGAAGCCTTAAGCGGATGTACGCGGCTGTGCGCGGGCGGCCTCTTCCACCAGGCGCGCGACCAGCGGTCCTGGCAGCCGCGGCGGAGAAGCTGGGCCTGGCCCTGCTCGTGGTCCTGGCCTGGAACGAACCGGCCCTGAAAGGCCTGCATGGCGCCGCCCTGTTTGACGGCCTGTGCGCGGCGCTGTACCTGGCCTAGCCTGGCTGTGGCGACAGCGCAGCGCGCCCTGACCGTGTTCTAGGGGTTTGCGCTTCGTCCAGCATCGCTGGAGAGCGCCTCCCGGCAATGCTGCGGCAGCACCATGCCGCGCGCCGCGTCGTTGACGGCCCAGGCGCGGATCAGCGGCGGCCCGGCCTGCACGCCGCCGAAGATGGTGGCAAAGGCCACGTCGGCCGCGTCGCGCCCGGTGCCGAAGCGCACCAGGCCCATGGGGATGGCGGTGCCCGAGGCGTCGAAGATGTACCAGCGGTCGCCCAGGTAGACCTCCACATAGGCGTGGAAATCCGGCGGGCCCAGCGCGGGGTCGGCGCCGTAGTCGGTGCCGGTGGTGAAGCGCGCCGGGATGTTGAGCGCGCGGCACAGCGCAATCATCAGGTGGGCAAAGTCGCGACAGATGCCAACGCGCTCGATCACCGTGTCCACCGCCGAGGTGTTGGAGTTGGAGGTGTTCGACGTGAACTTGACCTGCTGCAGCACCCAGTCGCGGATCGCCTGCACCCGGCCATAGCCCTGCCAAAGTCCACCGAAATGGTCGTTAGCCAGCTTGAGCAGGCGGTCCGACTGGCAGTAGCGGCTGGGGTAGACATAGCCCATCACCTCGGGCGGCAGGCGCCGCACCGGCACCTCGGCGATCTGCGCGGGATCGCCGCGGTGATGGTTGATGTCCACGGTGGCGCCATAAGCCACGTGCAGCGGCCCGGGCTCGGCGTGCAGGCGCATGTAGCGGTTGCCGGTCAATGCGTCGGTGTGGACCTCGGACGCAATGGGCTGGCTCAGCCGCAGGCTCTCGGCCGAGATGGCCTGGTGGGCCGTGTGCGCGGCATGGATGTTGAAGATGAAATCAGCACCGTGCTGATCAATCGTGTAGTTCAGCTCGATCTGCAGTTCGATACGGATCATCGTGGGCGCAGCTCTCAGGGTCGACCGGCATGGCAGGCCAGCCGAGGCTGGGGGCCGGCCCAGGGTAGCGGTTTTGCGCCCGCGGCGCGCGGCGGCGCAAAGCCCCTGCCATCTGTACGACATACACAGCCGGCCCGCTGCACACGAGTTTTAGATTGCTGAGGACACACTTAGCGTGTAGAAGGGTCCCATGAACATTCTCCAGACGACCCGCCGCGGCGCCCTGCGCGAGGCCCTGCCCGCCAGCGTGGCCATGCTCGGCCGACGCAAGGCCTGCGACATCCCCGCGGGCTACATCGACGACTACGTGGCGCTGGACTGGATGGAATGGCACGGCGGCGGCCTGCGGCTCACCATCGTGGGCAAGAACATCCTGCAGGAGCTGGCGAAGCTGGCGCGGTAGGCGCCGCCAGCGGCTACGCCGCCGTCAAGCGGAACTGCGAAACCGCCGCTACCAGCTCCGCCGCCTGCTGCTGCAGGCTCTGCGCCGCCGCGGCGCTCTCTTCCACCAGGGCTGCGTTCTGCTGGGTGGCCTGGTCCATCTGCTGCACGGCCACGCCGATCTGGCCGACGCCGCTGGCCTGCTCGGTGCTGGCTGCACTGATCTCGGCCACGATGTCGCTGACGCGCCGGATCGAGGCCACCACCTCGTTCATCGTCGCGCCGGCCTCATCGGCCAGGGTGCTGCCCTGCTCCACCCGTTCGGTGCTGGCCAGGATCAGCGACTTGATCTCCTTGGCCGCCTCGGCACTGCGCCGCGCAAGGCTGCGCACCTCGCTGGCCACCACGGCAAAGCCTCGGCCCGATTCGCCCGCGCGGGCCGCCTCGACGGCGGCGTTCAACGCGAGGATGTTGGTCTGAAAGGCGATGCCGTCGATCACCGCGATGATGTCGGCGATGCGGCGCGAGCTGTCGTGGATGCCGCGCATGGTCTCCACCACGCGGCCCACCACCTGGCCGCCATCGGCCGCCACCTGCGAGGCCTGAAGCGCCAGCTGATTGGCGGTACGCGCGTTGTCGGCGTTCTGCTGCACGGTGCTGCCGAGCTCGTCCATCGCCGCGGCCGTCTCCTGCAGCGCGCTGGCCTGCGTCTCGGTGCGGCCGGAAAGATCGCTGTTGCCTTGCGCGATCTGCACACTGGCGGTGGCCACGCCCTCGGCGCCGCTGCGCACGTCGCCCACCAGTTGCGCCAGGCGCGACTTCATCTCGTGCAGCGCGCGCAGCAGCTGGGCGGTCTCGTTCGTGCCCTGGGCCTTGAAGGCCACGGCCAGATCGCCCGCGGCCACCGCATGCGCGACATCCACCGCCTGGTTCAGCGGCCGGGTCGTCGAGCGGATCAGCTGCCACGCCAGCAGCGCCGCCAGCACGAAGGAGCCCGCCAGCAAAGCCGCCACGGTCTTGAGCGTCGCGCCGACCGTACGCTTGGCCTCATCGCCCGCCTCGCCCATCAATCGCTCTTGCAGATTGATGAAGTCTTCGACCCGGGCCATGTAGGCCTGCTGCGCCGGGGTCACCTCGCGTGCCAGCACGACCTTGGCCGCCTCGAAATCACGCGCGCGGAGCAAGGCCATCAGCTTATCGCGCGGGCCGCGGTAGGCCGTGCGCGCTTCCGTCAACGCCGCCAGCGCGGCTTTACTTTCAGGCTGGTCCACGGTCTTGCTCAGGGTCTCGAAGACGCCTTGCGTGCGCTTGCTGGCGCCGTCGATGGAGTCGAACAGCACCTTCGCCTCGTCCGCGTTCTCGGTCAGGAAGAGATTGCGCAGCGTCAACGACACATCGCTATTGACGGCCCGGATTCCGGTGGCCAGATCGATCTTGGCGTAACGGTCGTCGATGACGGTTTCGAACTGGTCGCGCAGCGTGAACAGCTTGGCAATGCTCAGCGCGCCGAGCAAGGCCATCAGCGCGGCCATGGCACCAAAGCCCAGCGCGAGCCGGGTGGAAATCCTGAGGTCTTTGAACATGGTGAACCGTTCCGGTGAAGGGATGAAGATCAGGCCGCCAGCGCCTGCTGCGCCTCGGCGAAGGTCTCGGCCGGCAGGATCTGGTTGCGCCCGCCCGCCTTGGCGCGGTACAGCGCGCCATCCGCACGCTTGAGCGCCTGGACGACCGTCTCCTCATCGGCGCACAGCTCGCCGATACCGCCGCTGAGCGTCACGCGGATGCCGTCCACGGCCTTCTGCAGCGCCACGCCCTGGCGCAGCTGCTGCAGCCTGCCGATCGCGTCCTGAAGACGGGTGAAAGGCATTGCGATGGCGAACTCCTCGCCGCCGATGCGCCCCACCAGGTCGCTGTCGCGCAGGCCCTCGCGCAGCGTCTTGGCCACGGCCTTCAGCACCGCGTCGCCCGCGGCGTGGCCGTGGTCATCGTTGACGCGCTTGAAGTGGTCGATGTCGATGATCGCGACGCATAGCGAGCCTTCCCGGCGCAGCACCAGCTTGCGCAGGCGCTCGGTTTCGTCGAAGAAGGCGCGCCGGTTCAGCAGGCCCGTCAGGTCGTCGATCGTCGCCAGGCGCGTCATCTTGTCCAGCGCCTTGGTGAGGTCGATCTTGGTCTGGCGCAGCGACAGCAGGTTCATCACCTGCCGGGCCAGCCCGCGCAACAGCCGCAGCTGCTCGGGGCTGAGCTGGCGCCGCTTCTCGTCGGTGATGCACAGCGTGCCGAGCTTGCGGCCATCGTCCGTCTTGATCAGCGCCGCGGCGTAGGTGACGATCTTCGACTCGTGCCGCCGCAGCGCAATCGCGCGGGTGCGCTCGTCCTCGTGCACATCCTCGGCCACCAGCACGTCGTCCTCGTGCAGCGCGGCGGCGCAATAGGTTTCCTCCTGCGCCTGGATCGGCGCGCGGGCCGGGTCGGCAAAGGTGATGAAGGCATTGGGCATGCCGGTCACCTGCGCGGCCATGCGGGTGAGGAACTGCAAATCCTCGTTCACCGCCTCGTCCAGGAGGTCGGGCCTGTCCACCGTCTCGAACACCTTCTCGTTCTGTGCACTCACACGCGTTCTCCTTCTTCCTTCAGAGCTTCGACGCCGCCGGGCGGGCAGCCGACATGGCTGGATATCGTGGTGGCATGGCGGCGCAGCGCCACGCCCTCGGCCGTGGTCCAGGCCGCGGCAGCCGCATCGCGCACGCAGGTCAGCAGGCCGATCAACCGGCCGTTCTGCGCCAGCGCCGCGTGCAGCAGCTGCTGGCCATCTATCACTTCGGCAAACCAGCCCACACCCTTCAGGCGATCCAGCAGCGGCGCCGTTTCAGGCGCGCAGCAGCGGATCAGCACTTCCTCGCAAGCCATGCGCTGGCGCAGGCAGGCGCGCGCCAGGATATGGAACTCAAGTCGATCGAACATGCCAGCGGCATAGTCGAAACAGATCTCGCGCAGCGGTACATCCAGGCTTCTATGGGTATGCATGGTTCACCTCGGCCGGAAGTTTATAAGTGAACACGTTCACCTACATGCCGCATGGATTTGCAGTTAGGCCAATTACTTCTCGCACAAGCAAATGAACGCGTTCGCGTATACATTCAAGTTATGGATTGAGAACCTGGAGACGCAGTTCATGGAGAAATGCACAAGGCCGGATGACAAGCAACGCGCCCGCAGCGACGACGAGAAGGCGCGCGTGCGCGAAGCCATCATTGCGGCCGGCCGTGAGCTGTTCAGCCGCGAGGACCCCGAGCAGGTCTCGCTGCGCCGCATCGCCGCCGCCGCCGGCTATGCGCCCGCGGCCATCTACCGCTACTTCAAGCACCAGCAGGACCTGTTCACGCACATCCGCGAGCACGACATGCTGGAAGCCGCCTATGCCTTGTGCAAGCTGATCGAGCGCAAGCGCGACCCGCGCCAGCGCGTGCTGGCGCTGTACATCGGCACGGCCGACTACTGGCTGGAGCGCATGGATGCCTTCCTCGTGCTGTTCCCGCCGGCCCGCGCCTCGCGCCCGGCCGCCGATGAAGAGCACCCCTTCGCCCGCAGCGCCGGCGTGCGCAAGCTGCTGGCGCTGTACTACGGCACGATCAAGGAACTGTTCGACACCCTGCCCCGCGCGCCCATGCACCACCGCCTGGCCGCCGACACCCTGCTGGCCGGCGTGCACGGCAGCCTGGTGTTCCCGCTGATGACGCCGACGATGGAATGGTCCGACCGCCGCGAGATGGTCAAGCGCCTGGTCACCAGCACGGTGAACCACTGGGCGCCTGCGCCCGGGCGCTGAGCCGGCGCCTGGCAGATACGCTGCCGCCCTGCTGCAGCCACAAACTTGGGTATCCTTGTCGTTGAAGCTCGACGTTAGGGCCGAACCGCGGGCCCTCTGCAAGTGAGAAGACGAGGAAGCGCCGCGCCTTGTTTGTTGCAACACCCGGAGCGATTGTTGTTGAGCCCATCCACCACAGCCAGCGACCTCGACACCCACCTGGGCGCCACCCGCAGCACACTGATCAATCACCTGTGGCTGAGCTTCGGCTTCATCGGCCTGTATGTCGTGGGCTTCAACGTCTGGCGCCTCGCGCAGCGCGGCTGGAGCCCGTACTTCGTCGTCCTGCTCGGCATCGGCCTGTGGGCCATCGGCATGGCGGCACTGCGGCGGCGCCTGCCCTTCCGGTTCAAGGCCATCGCGGCGGTGGGTGCGCTCTTCCTGCCCGGCCTGCTGAGCATGCGCGCCTTCGGCATGGGCGGCATCGGCTTCTTCTGGCTGGTGGAAGGCGCGCTGGTCACCGCCGCCATGTTCTCGCTGCGCGCCGGCATCCGCGCCATGGCGCTGGCTGTTCTGCTGCTGATCGCCACGGCCATCGCTTTTGCAACCGGCTGGGTCGAACCCCTGGCCGACATGAACCGCTGGGCCGTCAGCACCCCCATCTGGATCAACTACGTCTTCATCGCCCCCGTCGTCCCCGCCGTGCTGCTCTATGCCATCGGCCACTACCAGAAGACGATTGAATCGCTGCTGGCCGACATTCGCGCGCAACGCGACGGCCTGGCCATCATGGCCACGCATGACCAGCTCACCGGCCTGCCCGTGCGCCACCTTGTCCACGACCGCCTGCATCAGGCCCTGTACGTGGCCCGCCGCTCGGGGCACAAGGTCGGCGTGCTGTTCATCGACCTCGACGGCTTCAAGGCCATCAACGACGGCCACGGCCACGCCGCCGGCGACAGCGTGCTGCGCAACGTCGCGAAGCGCCTGCGCGCCGCGCTGCGCGCCGAGGACACGGTCGGCCGCTTCGGCGGCGACGAGTTCGTCGTCGTCCTGCATCGGCTGTCAGACAGCCAGGACGCGAGGCCGGTAGCCGAGAAGCTGATGGCGGCGATCACGACGCAACCGATGGACTTCGGCGGACGTGAGCTGTCGGTCGGCGCCAGCGTTGGCATCGCCTTGTTCCCCGATCACGGGGAGGATCCTGAATCGCTCTGCAGGGCGGCGGATCGGGCGATGTATGGGGTGAAGCGGGGGAGGAAGAGTGCGGCGGGGTTTGCGATGGGTGAGGTAGGGTGAGGGGCTAGGTGAGAGAACGGGGAACTGATTCCGCCCCACAAGATGCGCCTACTCTCATAGGCCTTAGAAGTCGTAGTTTCGAAAAGCTCATCCGAGTAGCCTTGCCGTCCACCCAATAGCGCAGCCGCCACCACCCGCGCCGGACGGCTGAGCTTCCAAAGTCAAGCCTCCGCCCTCATTGACCGTGAAAGCCTTGGCTGCCGTTGATGGTCGGTGGCGCCGTGCCGGTGTTGACCATATGCAGTTGGAAGGCCCGCAGGTCTTCAGCTGTGGCGGTGTCTGGTGATCGCTTCAGAAAGGCAGCGAGCCTGCGCACGGCACGGATGTAGTGGATCTGCGTCTTGCCGTTGAACTTGCGCAGCTGCATGTCGTCGATCATGCGTTGGCGCAGCGGTGAGACGGTGGATGTCAATGAGCTCATGGTTCAGCTCCAGTCGAAGAGCGAGGCGGATTACCTCGGCCCTCAACTTGGCAGAACCAGAAACCCTACGAGCGACCACGACGATGCCGGAGCGGCTGCCGCGCGAGCGGCTTAGACCTTCGCTGCATCTCGGTCTCTCGCTCGCCAGCGGATGTGCATGGTGCCCACGTCACCGAGCTGAGCGCCCATCTGGACTGAAATACGCAGCCGTAAGGTGCGTTCCCCTCGTCGACCTAGTACCCGGCGTTGCCCTCCGCTGTAGGATGGCAATGCCGGCTTGTAGGCCCAAGGCGTCGGCTGGATTTGGAGCAAAGAATTCTGGGGGTATGTATGGGGGTATCAGGAAACATGAAAAATACAAACTCCAATAAAATCAACACGTTAGGATCGTTGTGAAATTCGCCACCTGGAACGTCAACTCCCTCACCGTCCGCCTGCCGCAGGTAATCGACTGGCTGGCCGCCAACCCGGTCGATGCCCTGGTCCTGCAAGAGACCAAGATGACGGACGACAAGTTCCCGACCATGGAGATTGGCGCTGCCGGCTACCAGGTGCAGTGGTTCGGGCAGAAGACCTACAACGGCGTGGCGCTGATCAGCAAGACGCCGGCCACCGACGTAGTGAAGAACATCACCGGCTTTGCGGACGATCAGGCACGCCTGATCGCCGGCACCGTCAACGGCATCCGCGTGATCGGCGGTTACTTCCCCAACGGCCAGGCGCTGGACAGCGACAAATTCGTCTACAAGATGGCCTGGCTGGACGGCCTACGCGCCTGGCTGGCCAACGAGCTCAAGGCCCACGAGAAGCTCGTGATCATGGGCGACTTCAACATCGCCCCCGAAGACCGCGACGTCCACGACCCCGCCGCCTGGGAAGGCATGACCCACGTCTCGCCGCAAGAGCGCGCGCACTTCCAGGGCCTGCTCGACCTGGGCCTGGTCGATGCCTACCGCCTCTTCGAGCAGCCGCCCAAGAGCTTCAGCTGGTGGGACTACCGCATGCTCGGCTTCCAGAAAAACAAGGGCCTGCGCATCGACCACATCCTGGTCTCGAACGCGCTGAAAGGCAGCGTGACGGCTTGCGTGATCGATCGCCAGATGCGCAAGAATCCGCAGCCCAGCGATCACGCGCCGGTGATCGTGACGATCGCCTGATCAGCCTCGTAATTACCCTGGGGTCGCAGCGCACGGGCCACGGCCCGCGTGCCGTTCATCGGCTCGTTCTGCAGCTCGTCGCAGGATGTGACTTCGCACATTCCTGGCCCTGAAAGCCGAGGCGATACTCGCGCCCGGCGAGAAGGTCTTGCCGGGAGAAATTGCATGAGTTCATGGGCTGCCAAGGCCAAGGCCTGGCTGCGCAAGTTGCGCTGGTGGATTGCGATTGCGGTCCTCGTCATTGGCTGGCGCGTCTACGTGCACATGACCACGCCGCCTCCGCCGCCCCCACCCACGGGCGAGGTAAGACAAGCGGACATCGTGCAGACCGTGCAGGCCGCGGGCACCTTGCAGGCCAAGACCAAGGTCGATGTGGGCGCGCAGGTTAGCGGCCTGGTCAAGGACATCCCAGTGGTGCTGGGCCAGGTGGTCAGGAAGGGTGAGCTGCTCGTGCTGCTGGACCCGGACCTGGCGCAGAGCGCGGTGCTGCAGGCCGACGCCGCGGTGGCGCAGCAGCGCGCGCTGATCGACTCGCGCCGCGTGGACCTGGAAGCCGCCAAGCGCGAACTGGACCGCCAGCATCGCCTACTCAAGGGCGAAGCCACGGCCGCCACCGATGCCGAGAAGGCCGAGAACGACCTGGCCAAGATCGAGGCCGACATCCGCGGGCAAGCGGCCAACCTCGTGCAGATGCAAGCGCAGCTGGACCGCAACAAGCTCAACCTCGCCTACACCCGCATCACCGCGCCGATGGACGGCGTGGTCGTCAACATCCCCGTGCAGGTGGGCCAGACCGTCATCGCCGTGCAGATCACGCCGGTGATGGTGACGCTGGCCGATCTGGACACCATCACGGTGCGCACCAAGGTGCCCGAGGCCGATGTGCAATCACTCGCGCCCGGCCAGAAGGCCAGCTTCGCCACGCTGTCAGGCGATGGACGGCGTTATGAGGGCAAGCTACGCGTGATCCAGCCGGTGCCCGAGCGCGCCGGCAATGCGGTGTTCTACAACGCGCTGTTCGAGGTGGACAACCGCGACCGCAAGCTCTTCACCGAGATGACGGTGCAGGTGGACATCGAGACCGGCGAAGCCAAGAAGACCCTCGCCATGCCCATCGTCGCCCTGGGCGAGCGCGACAAGGACGGCAGCTACGCCGTCACCGTCGTCGGCAAGGACGGCAAGAACGATGCGCGCAAGGTCAAGACCGGCCTGCACGACGCGGCCAATGTGCAGGTGCTCTCGGGTGTGAAGGCCGGCGAAAAAGTGCTGCTCGCGCCGCCGCCCGCCGCATCGGCACCGTCTGCTCCCTGATATGGCGCTGATCGAGCTGCACAACGTCGAGCGGCACTACCGCCTGGGCGACAACGACGTGGCCGCGCTGGCCGGTGTGAGCCTGCACATCGAGGCCGGCGAGTACGTGGCCATCATCGGCCAGTCGGGCTCGGGCAAGAGCACGCTGATGAACGTGCTCGGCTGCCTGGACAAACCGACCACCGGCCACTACCGCATCGCCGGCCGCGACACCGGCGCGCTGGAACCCGATGAACTCGCCGCGCTGCGGCGCGAGCACTTCGGCTTCATCTTCCAGCGCTATCACCTGCTCGGCCATCTCGATGCCCAGGCCAACGCCGCCCTGCCCGCCGTCTACACGGGCCAGAGCGCGGGCAAGCGGCTCGAGCGCGCGCGCCAGCTGCTCGAGCGGCTCGGCCTGGCCGAGCGCATGCGCCACAAGCCGAACGAGCTCAGCGGCGGCCAGCAGCAGCGCGTCTCGATCGCACGCGCGCTGATGAACGGCGGCCAGATCATCCTCGCCGACGAACCCACCGGCGCGCTCGATTCCGGCAGCGGCGCCGAGATGCTGCGCCTGCTGGGCGAGCTGAACGCGCGCGGCCACACCGTCATCATCGTCACGCACGACCACAACGTGGCTGCCCAGGCGCGCCGTGTGATCAACATGCGCGACGGGCTGGTGACCAGCGATTCCGGCACGCCGGCGGGCCATGTGCCGGCCTCGCCCGAGCCAGCGCCCGCGGCGCGCAGCAACCGCCTGCAACGCATGGTCGTGCAGTGGCGAGAAGCGGTGCAGACGGCCTGGTCCGCGCTCAAGGGCAGCCGCTTGCGCACGGCGCTGTCGATGCTGGGCATCAGCATCGGCATTGCCTCGGTCGTGTCCATCGTGACGCTGACCGGCGCGGCGCGGCACTCGATTGAATCGGACGTGGCAAGCTTCATCTCCGGCCGCATCGCGGTCTGGCGCGGCAACTCCGCACTGCCCCCGGGCGCGCAGCCCAAGCCCTTCCTGAGCGGCGAAATCGACAGCCTGCGCGCCCTGCCAGGCGTGGTCGGCGCCAACCTGGAGCGTCAGACCCAGCTGACGGCGCGCCAAGCCTCGCGCGACGCGATGATGACCGTGCTCAGCGCCGGCACGCAAACGCTCAAGGCCCGCAAGCTCAAGATCGCCGAGGGCCGCTACTTCAACGCACTCGATCTGCGCGACAGCGCGCAGGTGGTGGTGATCGACAAGAAGGCGCGCGACGGTCTGTTCAAGAAGGGCGAATCGCCAATCGGCCGCACGCTGATGCTCACGCTCGGCGGCATGCCCGACGTCTCGGCCGCGGCCATCACCGGCGCACCTCCGCCCGCCTGGGGCGCCCTGCCGGTGACGGTGGTGGGCGTGGTGGAAAGCGACGCCGCGCTGCTTTCGGGCGAGAACTGGCTCGGCGAGATCCTGATCCCCCAGAGCACGTTCACGCGCAAGATCGACGCGCGCGCCGACTACGACCACTTCGACCTGCTTCTGGACAACAAGACGCCGCCCGATCAGGTGCGCGAACAGATCATCCACCGGCTGCGCGCGCTGCACGGCGTCGAGGACTTCTCGACCTGGAATGGCGAAGAAGAGTTCCGCAAGTTCACCAACATCACCGCCAGCCTGGCCGCTGCCTTTGCCGGCGTCGCAGCCATCGCGCTGCTGGTGGGCGGCGTCGGGGTGATGAACATCATGCTGGTGTCGGTGTCCGAGCGCACCCGCGAGATCGGCATCCGCATGGCCGTGGGCGCGCGGCGCAGCGATGTGCTGCTGCAGTTCCTGGTTGAGGCGGTGGTGCTCTGCTGCCTCGGCGGCCTGGTGGGGGTGGGCCTGAGCTGGCTGGCCGCACTGGGCTTCAACAGCGTGCAGCACCAGTTGCAGGTCTCCGTCAGCTGGGATGCGCTGCTGGTCGCCTTTGCTGTCTCCAGCGGCGTGGGCCTGCTGTTCGGCACGCTGCCTGCGCGGCGTGCGGCGGCCCTGAGCCCCGTCGATGCACTCGCACGCGAATGAAGGAAGAGAAATCCATGCGTCGAATCTTGCTTCTAGCTCCGCTATTGCTGGCCGCCTGTGCCGGCGGGCCGATCGAGAAACCCGCCGAGCGCCAGGCGCCCGTGCAATGGACCGGCACACCGAGCGCCGGCGAGGCCGCCGCCTGGGCGCCGCTGCTCGACCCCGCCCTGCAGGCCCTGCAGCAACGCGCGCTGGCGGCCAACACCGACATCCGCCGCGCCGCCCTGGCTCTGCAGGCAGCGCAACTGCAAGCCCGCCTGCAAGGGCTGCGCCTGCAGCCCGGCGCGACCCTTTCATACAGCGCCAATCGGCCGCTCGATTCGCAAGGCTCCACGATCAATGTCAACGGCGTGCTGATCCCGGTGGGCTCGCAGGCGCAGTGGAGCCACGGCTACAACGCCTCGATCGGCGCCAGCTACGAGCTGGACCTGTGGAACCGCCTCGGGCAACTCGACGCGCAGCAGGCGCGCCTGAGCGAAGCCGCGCAAAGCGACATCGTCGCCGCGCGCCAGAACATCGCCAGCCGCGTGGCGCAAAGCTACTGGACCATCGCCGCCAACTCGCGCCTGACCGAGATCGCACGCGAGAAGCTCCAACTGGCCCAGCAGGCCCTACCGCTGATCGAGGCGCGCGTGAAGGAAGGCAAGCTCGTGCCGCTGGAAACCGCCAAGGCCGCATTCACCGTGCGCTCGGCGCAGCAGGCCCTGGCGCTGGCCGAAGCCAACATGGCCAAGGAACGCGTGACCCTGGCGCAGTTGCTGGACGAGCCGTCCCCAGGCCCCGACGTGCAGGCCGTACCGCTGCGCATCGAGCCCCTGCCTGCCTGGACGCCCGACGCTCCGGCGCAAGTGCTGGAACGCCGGCCCGACGTGCATCGCGCACGGCTGGAGGTGGACGCCGCCCTGGCCGGCGCCCGCGCCACCCGCGCGGCGCGCTATCCGCAGCTGAGCTTCAGCGCCAGCCTGGGCACGGGCGGCGCCACCTTGAGTGACTGGTTTGCGCAGCCGCTGCTGTCGCTGGCCTCCAACCTCACCGTGCCGCTGATCGATTGGCGCCGTCTTGATGTGCAGGATGCACAATCGCGCAACCAGCTGGACCAGGCGGCGCTGACGCTGCGCGACAAGGTCAACGGCGCATTGGCCGAGGTGCAGGGCCTGTTGATCGATCAGCGCCGCATTGCCGATGAGCGTGCCGCGACGGACGCACAGCTCGCAGTCAACCGCGATGCCGAGCGCACGGCGCGGCTCAAGCTCGAAGTCGGCTCCATTGCCCGTGCCGATGAATTGCAGGCACGTGTGGCAACGCTGGATGCCGAGCAAGGCCGCGTGCAGTCGCAGCTGGACGCGCTGGTCAACCGGCTGACCCTGCTGCGCGCGCTCGCCGTGCCCTTGATCGTGCCCGCACCTACGGCGCTCTGAGCAGCGCCAGGCATTCTTCCAGCACCTCGTGCAGGCGCTGGACGCGTGCATTGCCGAGCGTTGCGTTGAGCTCCAGCTGCGCGCGCTTCCAGTCGGCCTGCAGCTCGGCGCGCTTGGCATGCCCGGCTGGCGTGATTTGAACGAGCCGGCTGCGCGCATCCTCGCCCGGCAACATCTCGATCCAGCCATCGGCCAGCAGCGGCCGCAGATTGCGCGTAAGCGTGGAGGCGTCGAGATCCATGCGCCGCGCCAGCACGCCGGGCGAGAGCGGCCCGAGCTTGTCCACATGCGAGAGCAGCGAGTACTGTGTGGTCTTGAGGCCCGTCTCGGCAAAGTGCGCCTCGCAGCGCTGCGAGACCAGGCGGCTCAGCTGACGCAGCTTGAAGTTGGTGCAACCCTGAGGCTTGACCGACGCCTTGGTGACAGTGCTCATCAGATAATTGTACCTACAATGATTGCAGCTACAACTTTCCAGGAGCCTGAGGATGGACGCAAGCAATCACGACGCGGTGCTGCAGCAATGGCTGGCCGAAGAAGCCGCCGTGCGCGCGCGCCAGCAAGCCGTGGGCGTGGCCCGGCCCGAGCAGGTGCTGGGCCAGACGGGCCTTGAGATCCTGCAGGCGATGCTGCAAGGCCAGCTGCCGCCGCCGCCGATCAGCGAGACCATGGACTTCATGCTCGTCAGCGTCGCCCGCGGCGAAGCCACCTTCCAGGGCACGCCCAAGGTGCGGCATCTGAACCCCATGGGCGGCATCCACGGCGGCTGGTTCGCCACCCTGCTCGATTCAGCCCTCGGCTGCGCCGTGATGAGCGCTCTGCCCGCCAGCCAGAGCTACACGACGCTCGAACTGAAAATCAACCTCGTGCGCGCCCTGAGCCCCAAGATCCCGCTTGTGCGCGCGGTGGCCAAGACCGTGCACGTGGGCAAGCAGGTAGCCACGGCCGAGGCGCAGCTGATCGGGCATGACGGCAAGTTGTACGCGCACTCCAGTACCACGTGCTTGGTGTTCAGCAGACCCGCTTGAACCTCAGCGCTGCACCATGCGCTGCAACTGCTCGGGATAACGCCCCCCCTGCACGGTGATCCTGGCCGCTGCGGCGGCGATCTCCTGCAAGTCGGCACTGCTGAGTTCGATCTCGGTGGCACCGATGTTTTCTTCCAGACGATGCAGCTTGGTCGTGCCCGGGATGGGCACGATCCAGGGCTTCTGGGCCAGCAGCCAGGCCAGCGCGATCTGCGCCGGCGTGGCCTGCTTGCGATTCGCGATGCGCGTGAGCAGATCCACCAGCGCCACGTTGGCCGCGCGCGCCTCGGGCGTGAAGCGCGGCAGCGTGGCGCGAAAATCCTTGGCCTGCAGCGGCGTGCTGGCGTCCATCTTGCCGGTCAGGTAGCCGCGGCCGAGCGGGCTGAAGGGCACGAGGGCAATGCCGAGTTCTTCCAGCAGCGGGATCACCTCGGTCTCCAGGTCACGGGTCCACAGCGAGTATTCGCTTTGCAGGGCCAGCACGGGCTGCACGGCATGGGCGCGACGGATGGTTTCCGCATTGGATTCCGAGAGACCGAAGTGGCGGACCTTGCCCTCGGCGATCAGATCCTTGACCGTGCCCGCCACGTCCTCGATGGGCACGTTCGGGTCGGGCCTATGCTGGTAGAAGAGATCGATGGTGTCGATCCTGAGGCGCTTGAGCGAGGCCTCGACAACCTGGCGGATACGCTCTGGCCGGCTGTCCACGCCGGGCATGGATTCGACAGTGAAGCCGAACTTGGTGGCGATGAAGACCTGATCGCGCACCGGCGCCAGCGCCTCGCCCACCAGCTCTTCGTTGAGGTAGGGGCCGTAGACCTCGGCTGTATCGAAGAAGGTGATGCCGCGATCCACGGCGGCGCGCAGCAGCTTGACCATCTCGCCGCGGTCCGGCAGCGGGAAATAGCCGTGGCTCATGCCCATGCAACCAAGGCCGAGGGCCGAGACTTCGACACCGCTGGCGCCCAACAAACGCTTCTTCATGGACTGCTCCTGTGTTGAGGAGCAGCCTACACCGGGCTGGAAAACCCCGTGCTAACGCAGTGCTTGTGCGGCAGCCGCCAGCTTGGTGATGCGCGCCCAGTCACCCGCATCCACCGCATCCTGCGGCGTGAGCCAGGAGCCACCGCAGACCTTGACGTTGGGCAACGCAAGGAACTGCGGCGCGGTCTCCACGCTGATGCCGCCGGTGGGGCAGAAGGCCACGTCCGGGAACGGACCGTGCAGCGCCTTCAGCAGATTGATGCCGCCCACGGCGACGGCCGGGAAGAGCTTGAGGAAGTTGTAGCCGGCCGCATTGGCCTGCATCACTTCGCTGGCCGTGGACACGCCCGGCAGCAGCGGCAGGCCGTGGGCATGGCAGGCGATGCCGATGGCGTCGGTGTAGCCGGGGCTGACGCCGAACTGGCAGCCGGCGTCGCGGGCGGCCTTCACATCGGCCTCGGTGCGCAGCGTGCCGGCACCGACGAGGGCCTCGGGCACCGCATGCGCGATGGCCTCGATGGCCTTCAGGGCCACGGGCGTGCGCAGCGTCACCTCCAGCACGTTGACGCCGCCGAGCACCAGGGCTTCGGCCATGGGCACCGCGTCTTCGAGACGATGGATCACGATGACGGGGATGACGGGGCCGTGGTCGGCCAGGCTCAGGGTCTTGAACATAGGTGCTTGCTTTCGGTTCACAGCCAGGTGACGGCGCCGTGCTCGGCGGATTTTGCATTGCGGCGCATGCCCGCGAACAAGCCGCGGCCTAGGCCGGTGGCATTGTCCGCTGCATGTTCGGGCGTGATGTGGGCCTGCTCGCGCACGGCCCATTCGGCTTCGGGCACCAGGGCCTGAAGCACGCCATTTACGCCGCACAGGCGCACGAGGTCGCCATCGCGCAACTTGCCCAGCGGGCCGCCGTTGAGTGCCTCGGGGCTCACATGGATGGCGGCGGGCACCTTGCCCGACGCGCCGCTCATGCGGCCATCGGTGACCAGCGCGACGCGAAAGCCCTTGCCCTGCAGCACGGCCAGCGGCGGCGTGAGCTTGTGCAGCTCGGGCATGCCATTGGCGTGCGGGCCCTGGAAGCGCACGACGACGATCACGTCGCGCTCCAGTTCGCCGTTCTTGAAGGCAGCGAGCATGTCTTCCTGCGAATCGAAGATGCGCGCCGGGGCTTCGATGGTGTTGCGGTCTTCGGGCACGGCCGAGGTCTTGATGACGGCCCGGCCCAGATTGCCTTGCAGCAGCTTGAGGCCGCCGGTTTCGCTGAAGGGCTTGGCGGCGGTACGCACGACCGAGACATCGCCGCTGTCGGCCGGCAGGTCCTGCCAGGCGACAGCCTCGCCTTGCCTGACCGGCACGCGCGTGTAGGGGCGCAGCGAGTTGCCAGCCACGCTCAGCACATCCTCATGCATGAGGCCGGCATCCAGCAATTCGCGGATCACGAAGCCGGGGCCGCCGGCGGCCTGGAACTGGTTCACATCCGCTGAACCGTTGGGGTAGACGCGGGCCAGCAGCGGCACCACGGCCGAGAGATCGGAGAAGTCACTCCAATTGATCTCGATGCCGGCCGAGGCAGCCACGGCCACCCAGTGGATCAGGTGGTTGGTGGAACCGCCCGTGGCCAGCAGCGCGACCATGGCGTTGACGATGGCGCGCTCGTCCACCAGGCGGCCGATCGGCGTGTAGCGGCCCGATTGCGGCGTGATGGCCAGCACGGCGCGCACGGCCTCGTCGGTCAGGCTCTGGCGCAGCGAATCATGCGGATGCACGAAGGCCGCGCCGGGCACGTGCAGGCCCATGGCTTCGAGCAGCATCTGGTTGCTGTTGGCCGTGCCGTAGAAGGTGCAGGTACCGGCACCGTGATAGGCGGCCTGCTCAGCCTTGAGCAGCTCGTCGCGACCCACCAGGCCTTGTGCGTACTGCTCGCGCACCTTGGCCTTCTCGTTGTTGGGCAGGCCCGAACCCATCGGGCCGGCGGGCACGAAGACGCAGGGCAGATGGCCGAACTGCAGCGCGCCGATCAGCAAGCCCGGCACGATCTTGTCGCAGATACCCAGGAGCAGCGCCGCGTCGAACACGTCGTGCGAGAGCGCCACCGCCGTGCCCATCGCAATCGTGTCGCGCGAGAACAAGCTCAGCTCCATGCCCGGCAGGCCTTGCGTCACGCCATCGCACATCGCCGGCACACCGCCCGCCACCTGCGCCGAGGCGCCCAGCGCATGCGCAGCGGCGCGGATCTGCTCGGGGTAGCCCTCGTAGGGCTGGTGGGCCGAGAGCATGTCGTTGTAGGCCGTGACGATGGCCAGATTGGGTGCCTTCTCGGCCACGATGCGCAGCTTGTCATTGGCCGGCATGGCCGCCACGGCATGGGCCACGTTGGCGCAGCCGAAACGTTCGATGCCACGCTTGCGGCCGGCCAGCTTGTCCACGCCCGCCAGGTATTGCGCGCGCGGCCCAGCGCTGCGCTGGCGGATGCGCTCGGTGACGGCAAGCAGAATCTCGTTCATGTTTGTAACCCCATCGGGTGATTTCATGTAACCATATTACAAGATCGGAGGGCGGGCCGGGTTACATCGAAGGTACGGCCGCTATCATTTCCACATGCTGTCCTCCACCCATGGCCCGCGCGACACCGCCCAGTTGCTGAAGAGTACGCTGGCTCAGTGGCAGAGTCTGTCAGCGAGCCAGGATTTCCATCTTTTCGCGTACGGCTCCCTGATCTGGCGGCCGGATTTCGAGTATCTCGAAGCGCATCTGGCCCGCGTGCAGGGCTTCCATCGCGCGCTGCGCATGCGCTCGCGCACCAACCGCGGCTGCGTGGAGCAACCCGGCCTGGTGCTGGCGCTGCTTTCGGGCGGCAGTTGCCGCGGCCTGGTGTATCGCGTGGCGGCAAGCCAGGGCGAGAGCGTGCTGCGAGGCATGTGGGACCGCGAGATGCCCAACGGCGTCTACGACCCCAAGTGGCTGCGCTGCGAGACGGCCTCAGGCCCGGTGCGCGCGCTGGCCTTCACGCTCTCGCGCCGCAGCCCGAGCTGGACGGGCGAGATCTCCGATGCCGAGCTGCTGCACATCTTCCGCCATGCACGTGGCCGCTACGGCACGACGCTGGACTATCTCTTGCGCACGGTGCAGGGGCTGCGCGAGCACGGCATCCATGACGCTGAACTGGAGCGTCAGGCCCGGCTTGCGGCCAGGCACGGCCTCTGTCAGGCCTTGCCGACTTCCATCAGCGCGCGCTGCTGAGCACGCACGCGGGCCAGGTCGGCGCGGTTGTCGATGTCGATCAGCACGCCGGGGTCGTCCACATCGACGGCGGTGTTGGGGTAGCGCGCCACCAGGCGGCGTGCGCCTTCATCACCCTGCAGCTCGACCAGCTCGGAATACAGCTCGGTGCTGAAGCCCACGGGATGCCCGCGCCGGCCCAGGTATTGCGCATAGGCCACGGGGTATTGTTCAAGCGCCGCCGCCACCGCAAGAATGCTCTCGGGCCGCAGCAGCGGCATGTCGCCGGGCACGATCAACCAGCCGTTCGCATCACCGCTGGCGCTGACGCCAGCCGCGATGGAATGGCCCATGCCAAAGGCCTTGGCGGGCGCATTGCCGCTGGTTGACGGGACGATCACCGTGTCACACGCCGCCACATGGTTCAGCACCAGGGGCGCCAAGGACTCGGTACTCACCACGACAACCCGCAGCTGGGTTTCGATGGCGTGCCGCAGCGTGCTGGCGATCAAGGGTTCGGCGCTGAGCCCGAGCGACTGCTCCAGCTTGTGCCCTGGGCCCTCGAACCGAGCCCCCTTGCCCGCGGCCAGCACGACGACCACCGGTCGTCGCTTCATCATCTGCTTGCCAGTCCTTCACTTCATTTGGATTCCACGCCACCACGTACATGACCACCATTGCCAGCAGCGCGTGTAAAGCAAGGATGCAGCGGGCCTAACGTCTAAAACAATGGGAACTTCACCTAGGGGTTGACGTTGTCGGAGAACGCTGCGCACAGGTGAAACCCGATAACGGCATACTTCGACGAATGAATGAATTGCCTGATCTGCACAAGAGCTACGAGCAAGGCAAGCTCAGTGAAGGCCTTGCAGCCCGCGAGACTGCGGTGCAGTTGCGGCAGTGGCGGAACCACCCGCTCGCAGCCAAGTTCCCGGAACCGGACGCTATGACTTTGGCCACGGTAGGACGGGACACGCGCCCCTGCACGCGCGCGGCGCTCATCAAAGGTGGGGACGTGCAGGGACTGGCCTGCTTCACCGCATACAACAGCCGCAAGAGCCAGAAGCGGCCGGCCCCATGAGCGGTACCAGCGCAAGTCAACCCACCACCCCGACAAGCAGCAGCGAAAGCCCCGGCCTGGACGCGCGCGCCGCGGTCGGCATCGCGGCGGAGCTGGCGGCCCGTTGATCGTGAGTGAAACGCTGTTCGCCCTGCTCTGCGCTTTCCTGTGGGACGGGCGCTGGCCGCACTGGGCATCCTGGCCTCGATCACGGCCCACCGCTGAAGCCGCAAGGGCTCAGATGCGAACCAAAGCGATGAGAGCATTGACGCTTGCGAGACAATGAAGGCATGACCATTTCCAGCGACTCATTGGCTGCACTGCGCAAGAGCTACGAGCGGGCCGAGCTCGACGAATCGAACAGCGCGGCGGATCCGCTGCGCCAGTTCGAGCGCTGGATGAGTGAAGCCATCGACGGCCAGTTGCCCGAGCCCAATGCGATGACCCTCGCCAGCGTGGGCGCGGACCAGCGCCCCTCCACCCGCATCGTGCTCATCAAGGGCTTTGATGAACGCGGCATCGTCTGGTACACCAACTACGAAAGCCGCAAGGGCCGGGAACTGGCGGGCAATCCCTTCGCGGCCCTGCAGTTCCACTGGGTCGAGCTGGAGCGCGTGGTGCGCATCGAAGGACGCGTGGAGAAGGTCAGCGAGGCCGAGTCGGATGCTTACTACCAGTCGCGCCCGCTGGACTCGCGCCTGGGCGCCTGGGCCTCGCCGCAAAGCCAGGTGATCCGCTCGCGCACGGTGTTGATGACCAACGCGGCCAAGGCCGCGATGGAGCATGGCCTCAAGCCGGCAAGGCCGCCGCACTGGGGCGGCTTGCGCCTCGTTCCCGACAGCTGGGAGTTCTGGCAGGGCCGCAAGTCGCGGCTGCATGACCGGCTGCGCTACCGGCTCGAAGGCAGCACGTGGATCAAGGAGCGGCTCGCCCCCTGAAGGGCCGAGCGCCGGGCCGCTCCCTAGCCGGCCCATTGGGCGATGTCCATTGGGCGATGTGCCTGCCGCTCAATCCGGCAAGCATCGCCACCCCCTTGGGGGCCGCCCAGCACGCAGTGCTAAGCGAGGGGCTCAGGGCTAATCGGTGCCGAGAGAGAGTTCGGCGCGCGGCTGCCAATCGGCAGGCAGGTCTTTTCCCTCGTGCGGGGCGGCAAGGAAGATGCGCGTATTGGGCACACCCTGGGCGATCAGCGCATCGCGCAACACGACGCTGCGCTGCAGAGCCAGATCATGGATGCGCTGGGCATCGACCGTGTAGCTCGGCAGCAGCAAGGCGCGCATGTCAACCGGCGGGATGTCCTTTTCCAGGCCGATGAGATTGCGCGGCTTGTTGGGCAGCTTGGCGTTGCCGTAGACCACTTTCAATAGGCGCGTGCGGTCGGCCTCGCTCAGCTCGGGCGCCTGCTGCTGCGCCTGGGCATCGGCGTTGGCGGTCTGCTTGCGGCGCAGCTCGCGGCGGGCTTCGCCTGCAATGGCGTCATCCAGAGCGCGCTGCTGCAGCGCCGCGCGCTCATGTGCCAAGTCGGCCCAGCCGGTGATGGTGAGCTTGAGCGCAGGCCGCTCGTTGAGCATCTTGGCGACCTTCTCCATCTGCGTCGCATCGGTCGGCGCGGAGCTGCCCGGCGCAAACGCGATCTGGCTCAAGTCCTGCCCGCCGCTGCCCGAGAACAGCGAGAACGGCGAGGTCACCGCCTTGCCGATCAGGTTGATGATGGCCTTGAAGATCAGGCCGCCGAAGCTGAACTCGGGGTCGTTGATGGAGCCACTGACAGGCAGGTTGATGTCGATGACGCCATCGCGATCCTTGAGCAGGGCCACGGCCAGGCGCACGGGCAGGTGCGTGGCGTCGGGGCTGTTCACCGCGTCGCCGAAGGTCAGTTGGTTGAGCGTCAGCTGGTTCTCGGCCTGCAAGGCGCCGCCGGGTTCGATCTTGTAGTGAACGCGGGTGGAGAGTTTGCCGCGCTCGATGGCATAACCCGCATATTTTCCGGAGTACGGCGAAAGCGGCGCCAGCTCGATGTCGGTGGCCGCGGCCGTCACGTCCATCACCAGCGGCGAGGCGCCGGGGTTGATCTGGCCGCTGATGTCCAGGATGCCCGTGCCCGCCACGCGGCCCTGCAATTTGAGCGGCGCAGTGGCCGGCTTGTCGGACGCAAAAGCGCCCAGGCTGCCGGCCAGATCGCTGAGCTGAGCGCTGTAGTTGGGCTTGACGAAGTGGTCGGTGAAATCGACCTTGCCCTTGTTCACTTGCGTGGACTGGACGGCAATGTGCAGGGGCGCAGCCGCCGGCGCAGAAGCCGCTGAGGCCGCAACGGCCGGGGCCGCAGGTGCAGACGCCGCGGCCTGCGGGCCCAGCGTCTGCAGATTGAGCTTGCCTTGCTCGTTGATCAAGAGCCGGGCGTAGAAGTCTTCGAGCCGTACCTGCGCGATGTGCACGCTCGGTACCGTGCTGCCCGCTGCCAGCATGACTTGCAGGCCGTCGAGGTTGAGCGCGGCCCAGGTCAGCAGGTTGTCGCCGGTGACCGGCTTGCCGTCGATCACGCTTTGCTGCGCCAGGCGCAAGTCGGCCAGCAGCAGGTCGCCCTGCGCTTGTGCCCGCCATCCCGTGGCCTGCTGTTGCGCATCAAAACTGCCGCGCCAGCCGAGTTCTGCGCGGCGCAGACGCAGGCCCCAGGCCGGGTCGAGCAGCTCGTTGCCTAACTGCAAGGGCAAGCTGACCACGCGCAGCTTGCCGGAGGCGCCCAGCGGCGCCAGCGAAAACTGTCCCTGCCACTGCACTGTGCCGCGCGCACCGGCCTTGGATTGCGGTGAACCGACGCTGAAGCTCAAGGTGGCCGGCACCGGCTTGGCGACCTGCGGCCAGCCGACGTTCTGCATTTGCAGTTTGAGCGTGTCAAGGTCGATGACCAGGCCGTCTTCATCGCCCAGGCTCGCGTCGCGCAGATGCACGGCACCGCCGTCGAGCGTGAGTTTGGCGAGGGCCAGCGACCAGGGCTTGACGGCTGGCACGGCGGGCTTGGCAGCCGGCGCGGGGCTCTCACCCGTCAACACCGCATGCCGCCACTGGCCCTGCTTGTTGCGCACCAGTTGCAGCACGGGCTTATCCAGGCCCAAGGCGCCCAGGTGGACTTGCTGCGCGCCGAGGTCGAGCGCGGCTTCGTCGAGCGTCAGGGCGCCCAGGCCCAGCAACGGCTCGCCCTGCGAAGTGGCCATCGCGAAATTCTGGACGCTCAGATCTTTCAAGGCTACTTGCACCCGCGCCGCGGCATCGGGCGCCAGGGGATCGGCCACCTTCAGCTCGACCTTGCCCTGCGCCACACCCTGCAGCCGCAACGGTGAGGAAGCCGGCACGTAGGGTGCGAAGCCGGCCAGTGGCAGGTCCTGCCAAGCCAGGACCAGCTGCAGCTGTTCGGGCGCCAGGCTGCCCTCGCCGCTGAAGTCCGCACCCTGCAGCTTGAGGGCGTACTTGAGCGGCGTTGCACCCTTCAGAGGCCATTGAAGGGCGCCAAGGTTGAAGTCCACCGCATCGGCCTGCAGTTCGGCCTTGGGATGCGTGGCCGCATCGCGCCAGTGCAGCGAAGCGCCGTGCAAGGCGAAACTCTCCAGGCTCGCGGTCCAGGCGCGGCCCGCGACCGGCGCAGCTTCAGGTTTGGGCTCGGCTTTGGATTCGGTCATGCCAGGCAGCAAGACACGGCCCACGGCATCGCGACCCATTGACAGATCCAGCCCATCCCAGCGGATGGCACCCAGCTGCAACTGGCGATGCAGGGGCCGCACATCCTTGAGGCCGATCTGCAAATCCTTCCAGCCGGCGAAAGACTCGCCGGCCGGCGTCTGCAAGGCAAAGTCGCTCAGGCCCACCTGGCCGGAGAGCTGCACCTGCGCCTTGGCAAAACGAAGTTTGAATTGCGCCTCGACCGCGCCCTTGGTGAGCTGGAGCGGCAAGCCCTGCGGCACGTAGGCCAGATACGGCGCGAGGTCCAGACGAGCCAGTTTCACGTCAAGGCTGGCCTCGGGCGGCTCGGCGAAAGGCAAGGCCTCGCCGGTGCCGCCGAAAGCCACGCCGTTGAGCTGACCCGACAAGCGCGGCAGCACCTCCACCTTCTCGTCCGTGTCCAGTGTGGAGATGAAGGGCAGCTCGAAGCTCAGGGCCGAGACGACATGCTGGCGCTTGACCGGCAGATCGTCGAAGCGGATCTCGCCGCCGCTCAGGCGGATGTTGTAGAGCGCGAAATCGGGCGGGTTTGTCTTGCCCGCAGCCTTGGGCGCAGGCTTGCTGAACCGTGCGATCAGGTCATCGAAGTCGTAATGCCCGTCCCCCGTGCGGGCCAGATGGACGATGGGCTTGTCGATGCTGAGCGTGCTGAGCACCGGGCTCAAATGCCAGATCGAGCGCAAGGACAGCGCAGCATCGATGCTGCCGACCTTGAGCAAGGGCTGCTGCTCGCCCGGCGCACCGGCAATCGACACGCCCTCCACCACCAGGCCCAATCGCCAGGGCTGGAAGTGCACCTGCTCGATACGGACCTCGCGGCCCAGCGCGTCGGTTGCCAGCCTGGCGCCACTGCTCTGCACCCAGCCGGGCAGCAGCAGCCAGACACCGCCGAGGATCAGGATCACCAACACCAACAGCGTCAGGGCCGTGCGTTGGAAGAGTTTGCGCAAGCGGGTTCGGTCCATGGTGCGAGGCATTATCCTCATGACGATGCTTACCCTCACACCCGAGCAGCGCGGTTTGTTGACCCTGCTGCTGTTACCACCTGTACCGCTGCTGCTGCTGATCGCCTTGGGCGCAGGGCTGCTGCGCAGTCACCGCAAGACCGGCCGCACCTTGCTGGCCCTGGGCTTCCTGGCCCTGTGGCTGTCCTTCACCGAGGGCACAGCGCAATGGCTGGGCCTGCATCTCCTGCACCGCCCAGCCGCTCTGGAGCCGCAAGAGATCGCGTCCCTGCGCGCCGAGCAAGCCGCGCGGCACGACGTAGCCGTGCTGGTCCTGGGCGGGGGCGCCCTGCCCTGGGTGCCCGAGTACAGCCGTGCGGAACTCAAACCAACGTCCTTGGAGCGGCTGCGCTACGGCGTCTGGCTCTCGCGCCAACTCGAAGCGCCGCTGGGTTTCACGGGCGGCAACGGCTGGAACGAGAACAACTGGAAGATGTCGGAGGCTGATCTGGCTCAGCGCACCGTCGCGGAAGACTATGGCTCGCAGCTGCGCTGGATGGAGGGCCGCTCCCGCGATACGCGCCAGAACGCGGCCTACAGCGTGCCGCTGCTGGAAGCCGATGGCGTGCGCAAGATCGTGCTGGTCACCCACGCCGCGCACATGCCACGCGCGCTGCGGGACTTCCAGCGAGCCTCACAAGGCCGGATTGCCCTGGTGCCAGCGCCCATGTCGGTCCGCGACGATGCGATGTCGGAGGTCTTCGACTGGATGCCCAGCGCGAACGGCTATGAGCGCTTCCGCTATGTCTGCTACGAACTGCTCGGCCTGCTGGCGGGGCATTGAAAGCGCCGACCTATAAAACGAGAAACCCCCTCCGGCCGCAAAGCCGGAAGGGGTGGGGTGGCCACGCCACCATGGGGCTCTAAGGCATATTGCCGAAGGGCTCCTGGCGCGCAAAGATTGCGCCAGAGGGATTGCCTGAAGTAGGCCTCATCAATCTAGATGACGGCGCGGCCGCTTTCAAGAGCGGGCAAACAGTGATTGAAAAAGATCATCGGCGCGGCGGCTCACGTCGGCCGGCATGCTGATTGCGCGGCCCCACTCGCGGCTCGTCTCACCGGGCCACTTGTTGGTGGCGTCCAGGCCCATCTTGCCGCCCAGGCCGCTCACGGGCGAGGCGAAGTCCAGGTAGTCGATCGGCGTGCTTTCCACCAGGGTGGTGTCGCGCACCGGGTCCATGCGGGTGGTGATGGCCCAGACCACTTCCTTCCAGTCGCGGATGTTCACGTCCTCGTCCACCACGACGATGAACTTGGTGTACATGAACTGGCGCAGGAAACTCCACAGGCCGAACATCAGCCGCTTGGCGTGCCCAGGATAGGCCTTCTTGATCGAGATGACTGCCATACGATAGCTGCAGCCCTCGGGCGGCAGATAGAAGTCCACGATCTCGCTGAACTGCTTTTGCAGGATGGGCACGAAGACCTCGTTCAGGGCCACGCCCAGGATGGCGGGTTCGTCGGGCGGCTTGCCGGTGTAGGTGGAGTGGTAGATCGGATCCTGGCGTTGCGTCAGGCGGCTGACCTCAAAGACCGGGAACCAGTCCTGCTCGTTGTAATAGCCGGTGTGGTCGCCAAAGGGGCCTTCAAGCGCGTGCAGATAGCCGCCCTTCTCCTTCAGCGGGATGCCGTCTTCGCTCACGCCCGTGAAGCCTGGGGCGGCGGTCGGGATATGGCCTTCCAGCACGATCTCGGCGCTGGCCGGCGCCTGGAGCATGCGGCCAGGCTCGCCAACGCCGGTTTCCACCAGTTCGGTGCGCGAGCCGCGCAGCAGGCCGGCAAACTGGTATTCGGAGAGGCTGTCCGGCACCGGCGTCACTGCGCCGAGGATGGTGGCCGGGTCGGCGCCCAGCGCCACGGCGATGGGGAAAGGCAAGCCCGGATTCGCCAGTGCAAAGTCGCGGAAGTCGAGCGCCCCGCCGCGATGGGCCAGCCAGCGCATGATCAGCTGATTGCGGCCGATCAGTTGCTGGCGGTAGATGCCCAGGTTCTGCCGTAGCCTCGGCTTGGCGCCGCCCTGCGGCCCGCGGGTGATGACCAGGCCCCAGGTGATCAGCGGGCCCACGTCCTCGGGCCAGCAAGTCTGGATGGGCAGCTTCTTGAGGTCCACGTCCGGGCCTCCAAAGACTTCCGCCTGGCACGCCGCCTTGCGCACGACGCTGGGCTTCATGTCCCACAAGGCCTTGGCCATTTCGACCAGCCTGCCTACGTCTTTGAGCCCGCGTGGCGGCTCGGGTTCCTTCAGGTTGGCCAGAACCTGGCCGACCTGGCGCAGCTCGGCCAGGCTTTCCGCACCCATTCCCAGCGCAACCCGGCGGGTTGTCCCGAAAAGATTCGTCAAGAGCGGAATTCGGCGACCGACTGGGTTTTCAAACAGCAGGGCCGGGCCTTCGGCACGCAAGACCTGGTCGCTGAGGGCCGTCACCTCCAGGTGGGGGGAGACCGGCGCGGTCACCCGGCGGAGCTCCCCCATACCCTCCAGGCCGTGGAGAAAGTCGCGAAGATCGCGGTACTTCATAACTTATAATAATTAAGAGTGATTTTTATATACTTGACTGGTTATTTTTGACCCATAGAATCCGCCCTGCCTTGGATCTCCAGGGTTAACCCGTGCTCCCACTTTTGGGAAGGTTGGAGCACCACGCTGCCGATGGACGCCGGACTGCAGGCCATGCACACTCAAGTGTGATGTTCTGCTCAGTTTTCAGAGCCGGCCCATTATCACTGCCGATGCTTCGGCCCCGCGCTTTGCGTGCAGGGCCTGGAGCTGTGGCGGAGAAGAAAGGAGTCGCATGACAGCGCGTCGTGATTTTTCATCCCTCGCCCGCAGCCTGAACTCGGCCGCGTCCTTGTTCGTCAAGGACATCGGCCAAGGCCTGCTGGTCGTGAGCCACAACACCCTGGCCCTGGTCGGGCTGGCCGTGGTGTCGGTTCTCTTGATGTTCAGCAGCCAGGCCGAGCTGCGCCACAAGCTGGAGTCCCAGGCCCTGAGCTGGCTGTCGGCCCGGCAGGAGGCGCGAGCCGAAGCCCAGGGCGATACGCTGGTCGCAACCCCGGACCCTGATGCTGTGTCCCGTGCGACTGCAGCCGATCCGCGCGATCTGAACCGCCAGCAGGCGGCGGTCGCTCAATACCTGTCGCACCGCTACAAGGTGGCGCCGGAACCCGTCGCACGCCTGGTGCAAGAGGCCTGGGCCGCCGGCCCGCGTGCGCACGTGGAGCCGACGCTGATCCTGGCCGTGATGGCGGTGGAGTCGGGCTTCAACCCCTTCGCCCAGAGCGCGGTCGGCGCGCAAGGCCTCATGCAGGTCATGACGCGTGTGCATGACGACAAGTACCTGGCCTTTGGCGGCAATATGGCCGCCTTCGATCCGGTGACGAATCTGCGCGTCGGCGTGCAGGTGCTCAAGGAATGCATCCAGCGCAATGGCGGCGTCGAGGAAGGCCTGCGCTGCTACGTGGGCGCCACCAATCTCGATGACGATGCCGGCTACGCCAACCGTGTGCTGACCGAATACGAGCAGATGAAGCTGGTGGCTGCAGGCAAGCCGCCTGCCAGCCTGCAGGCACGCACAGCGCCGCTGAGCACGCAAGCTGAAGAGCGCGTGGCCCTGCTCCAGCACTGATCTCCCGCTGATCTACACTCCCCACTTCGCGCGACTGGCGATCAAGGCTGCTTTCCCCAGCAGCCCGAGGTGGGGACCCACCGGGGAGCGCGAACGGTTTGGCAATGCCCGGGCCGTGTTCCGCCGTTCGCCTGGGCAGCCCCGCATTGACGCCGGGGCATCAACCGTTCAAGCCCTAACGACCCAACACCATGTTTGACCGCAGCACCTCCACCCTCGCCCAAGTCGACCCCGATCTGTGGGCCGCGATCCAGAACGAGAACCAGCGCCAGGAAGATCACATCGAGCTGATCGCCTCGGAGAACTACACATCGCCCGCCGTGATGCAGGCGCAGGGCAGCCAACTGACCAACAAGTACGCAGAGGGCTATCCCGGCAAGCGCTACTACGGTGGCTGCGAGTACGTGGACGTGGTCGAGCAGCTGGCGATTGATCGCCTCAAGCAGCTTTTCGGCGCCGAGCACGCCAATGTGCAGCCCAACTCGGGCTCGCAGGCCAACCAGGGCGTGTTCTTCGCCCTGCTCCAGCCGGGCGACACCATCATGGGTATGAGCCTGGCCGAAGGCGGCCATCTGACGCATGGCATGCCGCTGAACATGAGCGGCAAGTGGTTCAAGGTCGTCAGCTACGGCCTCGACGAGAAGGAAGACATCGACTACGAGGCGATGGAGAAGCTGGCCCGCGAGCACAAGCCCAAGATGATCATCGCCGGCGCCTCGGCCTTCTCGCTGCGCATCGACTTCGAGCGCTTCGCCAAGGTGGCCAAGGAGATCGGTGCCTACTTCATGGTGGACATGGCGCATTACGCCGGCCTGGTGGCCGCGGGCGTCTACCCGAACCCGGTTCCGCATGCCGACGTGGTCACCTCCACCACCCACAAGAGCCTGCGCGGCCCACGTGGCGGCATCATCCTGATGAAGGACCATGTCGCCAAGCAGATCAACAGCGCGATCTTCCCCGGCATCCAGGGCGGCCCGCTGATGCACGTCATCGCCGGCAAGGCCGTGGCCTTCAAGGAGGCGCTCTCGCCCGAGTTCAAGGCCTACCAGGAGCAGGTGGTCAAGAACGCCAAGGTGCTGGCCGACACGCTGACCGAACGCGGCCTGCGCATCGTCTCCGGCGGCACTGAAAGCCATGTGATGCTAGTGGACCTGCGCCCCAAGAACATGACGGGCAAGGAAGCCGAGGCCGTGCTGGGCAAGGCCCACATGACCTGCAACAAGAACGGCATCCCGAACGATCCGCAGAAGCCGATGGTGACGAGCGGCATCCGCCTCGGCACGCCGGCCCTGACCACGCGCGGCTTCAAGGAAGAGCAGACCCGCATCACCGCTCACCTGATCGCCGACGTGCTGGACAACCCGCACGACGAGGCCAACCTGGCCACGGTGCGCGAGAAAGTTGCGGCCCTGACTCGCGACTTCCCGGTCTACCGCTAAGCAAGAGCCGCATGCGCTGCCCGTTCTGCTCTCACACCGAAACCCAGGTCGCCGAGACCCGGGAATCGGATGAGGGCGACGTGATCCGGCGCCGGCGCCGCTGCCTGCACTGCGACAAGCGCTTCACCACCTACGAGCGGCCCGAGATCGCCCTGCCCCTGGTGGTGAAGAAGGACGGCACGCGCGCCGATTTCGAGGCCGGCAAGCTGCGGGCCTCGATGACCCTGGCGCTGCGCAAGCGCCCGGTCAGCGTGGAGCAGATCGACGCCGCGCTCTCGCGCATCGAAGAAAAGCTGCTCGCCAGCGGCCTGCGTGAAGTGCCTTCGACCAAGCTCGGCGAGTACGTGATGCGCGAGCTCAAGAAGATCGACAAGGTGGCCTATGTGCGCTTCGCCTCGGTCTACCGCAGCTTCGAGGACGTGGACGAGTTCCGGCAGCTAATCCGCGAGATCTGAAGCCAAGGCCAGGCACCAAGCCCTTTGCGCAGCGCCCTGTCAGGCGCTCAAGACGCAGTGGCTGCCAGCCAGCACGTCACGCTCAGCGGCGACAAGGAGATGCGTTTCGCGGCCGGCCAAGGCACGGTCACGCCTACCGCCCCGCTGACCCTCAGCAATGAACGAGGCTAAAGCGTCACGGACATCGTCAGCGCCGCGGGCCGCGTTCGCACCTGTGCCGTCGATCAGCGATTGGGCGGCTTGCTGCGCCGTGCCAGCTGATCCCCCAAACTTGATCCAGATCATTCTCACCAGTGCGGGTCACCCGCTCACACCCGACTTCAGCTGCTACACCGATTCGCCCGTGACGGCGGACCCCGGCCAGAGCGATGTCCGCTACAACTGCATCGTCTATCCCAACAGCGATGCACCGCCCATCTGGTCGGGTTACGTGGACCTGAGCGGCCTGAGCTTCACCGGCGCCAATGCCGTCAAGGTATGCCGTTACCGCGCCGACTACGACGGAGACAGGATCATCGGCAATGCCGAGCATGCGCTGCAATGCACGGCCCTGAGCGGCTCCCTACGCAAGCAGAACTTCCTCGTCATCAAGGCCGGCCAGGCCTGCCCCGTCGGCCACGGCGTTGATGCCTCGATGGGCTACTTCAACAACGCGGTCACCGTGCTGCATCCGGACGCAAGCACGCCCTCGCATGCCGGCAGCTAGACTGCCCGTCATGTCCTCCCCGTTCTCCCCGGCCGACCAGGCCGCAATGCGTCAGGCGCTCGCGCTGGCCGAGCAGGCCATCGGCTTGTCCGACCCCAATCCGCGCGTTGGCTGCGTCATCATTTCGCCGCAAGGCCACATGCTCGGCGCCGGCCACACGCAAGCCGCGGGCGGACCGCATGCCGAGGTGATGGCGCTGCGCGACGCGCAGGCACAGGGCCACGATGTGCGCGGCGCCACCGCCTACGTCACGCTGGAGCCCTGCGCGCACCATGGCCGAACGCCTCCCTGCTGCGACGCGCTGATCGCGGCCGGCCTGGGCAGCGTCGTGTCCGCCGTGCAGGACCCTAACCCCCAAGTCCGTGGACAAGGCCTGGCCCGCATCGCCGCGGCCGGCATCGCCACCGCGACCGGCTTGCTGGAAGGCGAGGCGCGCGAACTCAACATCGGCTTCTTCACCCGGATGCTGACCGGCCGGCCCTTTGTGCGCATGAAGATCGCCGCCTCGCTAGATGGCCGCACCGCGCTCGAAGATGGCCGCAGCCAGTGGATCACGCAGGAAGCCGCGCGGCGCGACGGCCATGCCTTCCGCAAGCGCGCCAGCGCCGTCCTGACCGGCATCGGCACCGTGCGGGACGACGATCCGCGCTTGGATGTGCGCCTGGTCGATACCGCCCGCCAGCCCTTGCGCGTGGTGATCGACTCGCGGCTTGAAATCCCGCCCCAGGCGCGCATCCTGCAGCCGCCGGGCGAGGTGTTGATCTACAGCGCCGGTGCCCAAAGTGGCGACCTCCGCGCCGAGGTCGTCGCCCTACCCGGACCTAACGCCAAAGTTGACCTGACTGCCGTCCTCGATGATCTGGGCAAGCGCGGCATCAACGAGCTGCACGTCGAAGCCGGCCGCAAGCTCAACGGCTCCTTCCTGCGCGAAGGCCTGGTAGGCGAACTGCTCGTCTACCTCGCCCCCAAGCTGATCGGCCCGGGCCGCGAGATGGCCAGCTTGCCGGCCCTGCCCTCGCTAGACGACGCCCAGACCTGGCGCTGGATCGACTGCCAGCCGGTGGGAAGCGACTTGCGCCTGCGTGCGCGTAGGGGCATCGGGGCCTGAAACTACAATAGGGCTTATGCCTATTTCACCGATTCCCGAGCTGGTCGCCGAACTGGCGGCCGGCCGCATGGTCATCCTGGTCGATGAAGAAGACCGCGAAAACGAGGGCGACTTGATCCTCGCCGCCGACCATGTCACGCCCGACGCGATCAACTTCATGGCCAAGTTCGGCCGTGGCCTGATCTGCCTGACCCTCACCCGCGAGCGCTGCGAACGCCTGCAGCTGCCGCCCATGGCCACCCGCAACGGTACGCGCCACGGCACGGCCTTCACGGTGTCGATCGAGGCCGCCACGGGTGTCTCGACCGGTATCTCGGCCGCTGACCGCTCGCGCACGGTTGAAGCCGCCGTGGCCCGCAATGCCACCGCTGCCGACCTGGTGCAGCCCGGCCATATCTTCCCCTTGCAGGCGCAGGACGGTGGCGTGCTGATGCGCGCCGGCCATACCGAAGCCGGCTGCGACCTCTCGCGCATGGCCGGGCTGGAGCCCGCCGCCGTGATCTGCGAGATCATGAAGGACGACGGCACCATGGCCCGCCTGCCGGACCTGGAGGTCTTTGCCGCCGAACACGGCCTCAAGATCGGCACCATCGCCGCGCTGATCGAATACCGCAGCCGCAACGAAAGCCTGGTCGAGTCCGTCAACCGCCGCAAGCTGCAGACCGCGCAGGGCGAGTTCGACTGCCATGTCTTCAAGGACCGCACCGGTAACGCCCATCTTGCACTGACCGTGGGCCACTGGACGGCAGCCGACGAAGTGCCTGTACGCGTGCACGAGCCGCTCTCGGTGCTCGACCTGCTGGAAGCCGGCACCTGCGGGCATTCCTGGCCCCTGCCCAACGCGCTGGCCGAGCTGCAGCGCCAGGGCCGCGGCGTCGCCGTGCTGCTGAACTGCGGCAGCGAAGACGCCGCCGCCCTGCTCGGCCGCCTGCAACCCGGCGGCGCCGACACACCACGGCCCGCCGCCGACCTGCGCACCTATGGTGTGGGCGCGCAGATCCTGCGCGATCTGGGCGTGCACCGCATGAAGCTGCTGGGAAGCCCGCGCCGCATGCCCAGCATGACCGGCTACGGCCTGGAAATCACCGGCTTCACCGCCGCCAACTGTTGAAAAGAAGACTCGTATGCAAGGCGCTGACAAGGGTGAAATACTCAACAAGAGCGGCGAAGGGCTGCGCATCGGTGTGGTCCAGGCCCGCTTCAACCACGCCATCACCGGCGCGCTCGCCAAGGCTTGCATAGGCGAGCTGCAGGCCCTGGGCGTGGCCGCCGCCAACGTTGAGCATGTGCTGGTACCCGGCGCGCTCGAAGTGCCGGTGGCACTGAGCGCTATGGCCCACAGCGGCCGCTTTGATGCGCTCGTGGCACTGGGCTGCATCATCCGTGGAGAGACCTACCACTTCGAGCTGGTGGCCAACGAAAGCGGCAGTGCCGTGACCCGCGTCTCGCTGGATCACCGGCTGCCTATCGCCAACGCCATCCTCACCGTCGAGAACGAAGCCCAGGCCTGGGCGCGCACCGAAGAAAAAGGCCGCGATGCCGGCCGCGTGGCCGTCGAAATGGCCCATCTGATGAAAGCACTGTCGTGAGCACCAAGCCCCCAGCCGATGCGGCCCCCAAGAAGCCTGCCACCGCAGCCAAGAAGGCGCCCGCCAAGTCGGCCCGCCGCCGCTCGCGCGAGGCCGCGCTGCAAGGCATCTACCAATGGCTGATCACCGGCGATGACGTCGCCCTGATCGACGCCCACACGCGCGAACAGGAAGGCTTCGGCAAGATCGACCGCGGCCATTACGAGGCTCTGCTCAACGGCTGCGTGACCGAGGCCGCCGACCTGGACGCCGTGCTGGCCCGCCATGTGGACCGCAAGACGACCGAGCTCTCGCCCATCGAGCACGGCGTGCTCATGATCGGCGCGTACGAGCTCAAGCATTGCGTGGACATCCCCTACCGCGTCGCCATCAACGAAGCGGTGGAACTGGCCAAGTCCTTCGGTGGCACCGATGGCCACAAATACGTGAACGGCGTGCTCGACCGCGCCGCCCTCGATCTGCGCCCGCAGGAAGTGGCGGCGCACAACAACGCACGATGAGACTTGCCGGCCGGCTCGACGGCATCGAGCCCTTCTACGTGATGGAGTGCGCCAAGGCCGCGATGCAGATCGCACGCGGCCCGCTGTGCGATCCCGCACAAGGCGGCCGGCCGATGATCTACCTGAACATTGGCGAGCCCGATGCCGGCGCCACGCTGGCCGTCCAGCGCGCAGCACAGGCCTGCATCGAAGCCGGCCGTACGCAGTACACGCAAGCCACGGGCCTGCCCGAGCTGCGCGCCGCGCTCTCGCGCTGGTATGCACAGCGCTTCGGCCTCGACATCGCGCCCGAGCGCATCGTCATCACCGCCGGCGCCTCGGCCGCCTTGCAACTGGCCTGCCTGGCTTTGTTCGAGCGCGGCGACAAGGTGCTGACGCCCGACCCCTGCTACCCCTGCAACCGCCATTTCGTGGCCGCTGCCGATGCCGAGGCGGTGCTGCTGCCGGCCGGCGCTGACCAGCGATTTCAGCTGACAGCTGAGCAGGTCGTCGAGGCCTGGGATGCCCACACCCGCGGCGTGCTGCTGGCCTCGCCCAGCAACCCCACCGGCACCTCGATTGCGCCCGAAGAGATGCGCGCCATCGTCGAAGCCGTGCGCGAGCGCTGCGGCGTGACGGTGGTGGACGAGATCTACCTGGGCCTGAGCTTTGACGAGCGCTTCGAGCGCAGCGCCTTGAGCCATGGCGACGACGTCATCTCCGTCAACAGCTTCTCCAAATACTTTGGCATGACCGGCTGGCGCCTGGGCTGGCTGGTGCTGCCGCCCGAGCTGGTCGGCCCGGTGGAGAAGCTAGCGCAGAACCTCTTCATCTGCCCTTCCTCGATTGCCCAACACGCGGCCCTGGCCTGCTTCGAGCCCGAGTCGCTGGCGGAGTACGAGCGGCGCCGCGCATCCTTCCGCGAACGGCGCGATTTCGTCGTGCCGGCCTTGCGGCAACTGGGCCTCGACGTGCCCGTGATGCCCGACGGCGCCTTCTACGCCTGGATCGACGTGTCGCGGCACAGTGCCAACAGTTGGGACTATGCTTTCAAGCTGATGAACCAAGCCCAGATCGCGCTGACGCCGGGCCGCGACTTCGGCCGCCATGATCCGCAGCGCTGGCTGCGCCTGTCCTTCGCCAGCAGCATGGAACAGCTGCAGGAAGCCGTGCGGCGCTGGGGCCAAGTCCTGAAATGAAGAAGAACTTCGACCATGCTCTGCGCGTTTACTGGGAAGACACCGACGCCGGCGGCATCGTGTTCTACGCCAACTACCTCAAGTTCTTCGAGCGCGCCCGTACCGAATGGCTGCGCGCCTTCGGCTTCGGCCAGCAGCGTCTGCGTGAGGAGACGGGCCTGATCTTCGTCGTCGCCTCCACCAGCGTGCGCTACCTTCAGAGCGCGCGGCTTGACGATCTGTTACGCGTCACCGTGGAGCCACGCGAGATCGGTCGTGTCAGCATGACGATCTTCCAGCAAGCCTGGCGCGACAATGAACTCCTGGCCGAAGGCGAAATCCGCATCGGCTGCGTGGACGCCCTAACGCTCAAAACCAGCAGAATCCCACAGGCGATATTGACTGCCCTCCCACAATGAACAACGACCTTTCCATCGTTTCCCTGATCATCAATGCCAGCTTCATCGTGCAGTTGGTGATCGCCCTGCTACTGATTGCCTCGCTGTGCAGCTGGAGCGTGATCTTCGGCAAGCTGATCTCACTCTCGCGCATCAAGCAGGGCAACGACACCTTCGAGCAGGAATTCTGGTCGGGCAAGAACCTCAACGAGCTGTTCAATGCGGTCTCCGCACGCGCCAACGGCGCGCCGCTGGAACGCATCTTCGCCTCGGGCATGCGCGAATTCCTCAAGCTGCGCGAGAAGCGTCTGGCCGACCCGAGCGCCCTGCTCGACGCCTCGCGCCGCGCCATGCGCGCGAGCTTCCAGCGCGAGCTCGATGCGATGGAAAGCAACCTCTCCTTCCTCGCCTCGGTCGGTTCGGTCTCGCCCTATGTGGGCCTTTTCGGCACCATCTGGGGCATCATGCACGCCTTCGTAGGCCTGTCCAACCTCACGCAGGTGACGCTGGCCACCGTCGCTCCGGGCATTGCCGAAGCCCTGGTGGCCACGGCCATCGGCCTGTTCGCCGCCATCCCGGCCGTGCTGGCCTTCAACCGCTTCGCGCGCCAGATTGACCGCAGCGCCATCACGCTGGAGACCTTCATCGAGGAGTTCTCCAACATCCTGCAGCGCAACGCCGGCGCGCCCACCGCGCCGAGCAACTGAGATGGCGAGCGTGAGCAGCCGAGGCGGCCGGCGCCGCCGCACGATGAACGAGATCAACATGGTCCCGTTCATCGACGTGATGCTGGTGCTGCTGATCATCTTCATGGTCAGCGCACCGCTGATCACCACCGGCGTGGTGGACCTGCCCAGCGTGGGCAAGGCCAAGACCCAGCCCGATCACGTGATCCACCTGACGCTTTCCGTCGACGAAAAGATCAAGTTCCAGATCGACCAGGGCGAGGAAAAGCCGCTGACGCTGGCGATGGTGGCCGACACCGTCAAGCTCTCGCAAGCCGGTGATGCCAACACGCCCGTGGTGATCTCCGCCGACAAGGCCGTGAAGTACGAGGCCGTGGTCAAGCTGATGGACACGCTGCAGCGCGCGGGCATCCAGCGCGTGGGCTTGGCGGTACGCAACACAGGCGCATGAGCACAGGTTTCGCACTCAGCCAGTTCCAGGACCCGCTGCGCCCGCCAGAGGCGCCGGGCCTAGGCCGTGGCGTGGCCTTCGCCGTGCTGGTCCACGTGCTGCTGGTGGTGGCCTTGAGCCTGGGCGTGCATTGGCGCACGCAGAGCGTGCCTGCGTTCGAGGCCGAGCTTTGGTCCGTCATCCCGCAGGCTGCCGCGCCCAAGGCCGTGGAACCGCCGCCTGAGCCCGAACCCGAGGTCAAGCCCACGCCCAAGCCGCCCGAGCCCAGCCCCGTAGACCTGCAGGCCCAGCGCGACGCCGACATTGCGATTGCCAAGGCCAAGGAAGAGAAGAAGAAGCGCGACGACGCTGAGGCCGAACGCCAGAAGCAGCTGGCCCTGAAAGAAAAGCAGGACAAGCAGGCTGCCGACGACAAGCGCAAGGAGCAGGATCGGCTGAAGCAGGAGAAGCTCAAGGCCGACAAGGCCCAGAAGGACGCCGATGCCAAGCGCGAGGCGCTGCGCCAGGACAACCTGAAACGGATCATGGGCCAGGCCGACGCCACCGGTGGCCCGACGTCCACCGGCACGGCGCTCAAGAGTTCGGGCGCCTCGTCCACTTACGCGGGGCGCATCATCGCGCGAGTGCGGCCCAACATCATCTACAGCGGCAATCCGGTTGGCAATCCGCAAACCGTCGTGCAAATACGTGTGGCGCCGGACGGCACCATCATCGGCCGAAAGATCATCAAGAACAGCGGCGACCCGGATTGGGACACCGCGGTGACGCGCGCGCTGGACAAGACCGAAGTCCTGCCGCGCGACACGGACGGCAGCGTGCAGCCCTTGATGGAACTGACCTTCAGGCCGCGAGACTGATCAGCTCTTGTCGCGCCGCCCGAGCCAGCCATCCACCGACCACCGCCCCGCACCCCACATCAGGATCACCGCCAGCAGCGTGCCCCAGAGCTCGTGCCCCATCAGCGCGGCCGGTGCGATGTCTTCGAGGCTGTTGGCGGCCACGATGTTGAGGATGAACAGGCCTGCCGCGGCAAAGCGCCCCCCCAGGCCCAGCACCAGCAGCACCGACAGGCCCAGCTCGCCGCCCGTGCCCATGTAGGCCGCTAGGTGCGGCGGCAAGATGGGCACGTGGTATTCGTTCTCGAACAAGGCGATCGTGGTATCCCAGTCGTGGATCTTGGTCAGCCCCGAGAGCCAGAACACCTTGGCCGCGAAGAGCCGCGCGCCCAGTGTGGCCAGCGACTGCGCATGGCTGGCCACGCCGGCCAGCCAGGGCGGCATGCGCGAGTCCTGGTACGGCACGAGGCCCGGATCGGTCAGCGTGTTCCACACCATGCAAAGCCATGCTTTCATTCTTGAATCTCCTCCACGCGCCAGAGCCACGTCTCGCGCAAGGCTTGTTGAAGCCAGGTTGAAAAATCGAGGCTCTCGCCGGCCGCGAGCAGCGCCTCGTGCAGGTTCGTCCCCTGCATCAGGCTGCGCATGAACACGGCGTTAGCCCCTTCCAGTTCCATCGAAACCGCGCGCCAGCCCTGCCGCCAGACCAGGGTTTGGCCGAGCAGCGCCAGCCCCGGCATGAAGCGAAGACGCAAGGCCTGCGGCTCCTGCGTTCCGAACAGGCTCAGGCTCGCCGCGTCCAGCCCTTCGTCGGCGGCCGATTCAGCTTGGTGCAGCGCCCACTCCAGGCGCGCCAGATCCACCAGGGCCGGGTCCATGCCCGGCTGCGCAGCCAGGAATCCGGGCAACTCCGCGCCCCAGAGGCCCAGGTCGCCCGCCACCGGCGGATGTCGGCGCCAGAAGGTCCAGGCCATGGTGTCGAAATCTTCCACGGCGTCATGCAGGCGCGGGAACACGCTGGCAAGCGTGTTTTCGGCCAGGCCTTGCGCGTTGCCACGATAGGCCTGCAAGCCGCGCGCCTCACCGCCTTGCACGCCGGGCAGGCCGCGCGCGCTCAGCAGCGGTCCGCGGTTCAGGATTGCATCCAGCAGCGCCTGCTGTTCAGACATCAGGCTCATGCCACCACCTCGGTCTGCAGGCGGCGCGCCTTCCGGCCTTCGGCCAGCAGCACGGCCAGCGGCGGCACATTGGTGTCCCATTCGATCAGGCTCGGCACCGGGCCCAGGCGATCCACGGCATGGGCATACACGCGCCACACCGCGTCAGGCACCACGCTGCCATGGTCGTCGATGACGATGTCCGGCAACTCGGCATGCCCGGCGAGATGGATCTCGCCCACGATGCCAGGGGCTAACGCGTCAATCCAGCGGCAGGCCGCGTCGGCGGCGGCTTCGGCATTCAAGCCTCCGTTGCGGGCATTGACCACCAGGTTGTTCACGTCGAGCAGCAGGCCGCAGCCGCTGCGCCGGGTCAATTCGCTGAAGAACTCGGGCTCGGCCAGCGTGTCGCGGCCCCAGCCCAGATAGGCGCTGATGTTCTCCACCAGCAGCGGCCGGCGCAGACGCTCCTGCACCTGCTGCACATGGCGCACCATCAGCGCCAGGTTTTCGTCGTCGAAGGCGATCGGCAGCAGGTCGTTGGCATGCAGGCCCGAGCCCACGCGGGCAAAGCTGGCGTGGTCGGAAACCTGCAGCGGCTGCACGCGCTCCACCAGCCGCGCAAGCCGCTCCAGATGGACCGGATCGAGGCCCGCCGCTGAACCCAGCGACAGGCCCACGCCGTGCAGGCTCACGGCATAGCGCTCACGTCCCTGCATCAGCACGGCCAGTGAAGCGCCGCCCTCGGCGAAGAAGTTCTCCGAGTGCACCTCGATGAAATCCAGGTCTGCCGATTGCTCCAGCAAGGCCTGGTAATGAGGCTGCCGCCAGCCGATGCCGATCATGCCTGGCCTCTTACTTCTTCATCTTGGCCTTGGCCTGCTCAGCCGTCAGGCCGCCTGCCTTGGCGCAAGTGCCCTTGTCCACGTAGTTCCAGTCGTCCGTCGCGCCGTCCTTGGTGGACTGGCCGGCGCAGGAGTGCGAGCCGCTGAGGTTGGAGCAGTCATTCTTGCCGGCCTTGGCCACGCCGTAGCACTTCTCTTTTTCAGCGGCGAAAGTAGGGGCGGCCAGGCCCAGGGCCAGGGCAGCGGCAAAGGCGGAAGCGACAACTTGCTTGGTTTGCATAACGATCTCCTTCAGGGAATGAATCAGGCTTGATTCAGGGGTTGAGGGTGCGGCGCATCATGCGCTCGGCACACCTGTGTCGCAAGACCCGGTCGAGTCCTTACACTCACGCCCGATGACCGCGCCCGCCACCGATCTCGAAGCCCTGCGCCCCGCCCTGCTGAAGTACGCACAGCTTCAGCTGCGCAACAGCGCGTGGGCGGAAGACGCGGTGTCCGAGACCCTGCTCGCGGCGCTGGAAAAACCGCAGACCTTCGCCGGCCGCTCGCAGCTCAAGACCTGGCTGATCGGCATCCTCAAGCACAAGCTGGTGGACCAGATCCGCCGCAACAGCCGCGAGATGTCGCTCACCCCCGAGGACGACGTAGACCTGGACGACGAGCTCTTCCTTCCCAACGGCCATTGGCGCGATCAGCCGCAGGATTGGGGCGACCCCGAACATGCGCTGCGCCAGGCCGATTTCATGCGCGTGCTCGAAGCCTGCGTGGAGCTTCTGCCCGGGCAGCAGGGGCGGCTCTTCATGATGCGCGAGTGGCTGGAGCTGGAAACAGAAGAGATCTGTAAGGCTTTGGCCATCAGCCCGACCAATCTCTGGGTGATGTTGCACCGCGCCCGCTTGAGGCTGCGCGATTGCATGCAGTTGAACTGGTTCAGCGCTGAAGGAAAGATTTCGTGAGACTGTTGCCGACCTGCCGGGAAGTCACAAGGCTGGTATTGCTGGGCCAGGATCAGCAATTGCCGCTCAGGCAAAAAGTGCTGATGCGCATGCATTGGGCGATCTGCGAAGCTTGCACCAATTTCCGCGGGCAGCTGGACTTCATGAAGAAGGCCGGCGCGCGCTGGCGCCGGTACTCCGAAAGTCATTCCGACGAATAGCGCGGCTCAGGAGATCGTGCCGCCGCTTTCGCGCAGCTCGATCTGCGTGGCCATCGCCAGTTCAAGCGCCAGGCGCACGCCGCCCACCATCGTCTCCAGCGCCATGCTGGGCGCGGGCTTGCGGGCCGCCTGCTCGGGCAGGCAGGGCAGGTGCATGAAACCGCCACGCGTCTTCTTGCCGGCCAGCATCTGCATGAGGCCGAAAAAGACCTCGTTGCACACGAAGCTGCCCGCGGTGAACGACAGCTCGGCCGGATAGCCGGCCGCGCGCAAGCCGGCCGCCATGGCCTTGACGGGCAGCGTCGTGAAGTGCGCAGCGGCCGCGCCACCCACGACCGGTTCGTCGATGGGCTGGTGGTCGGCGTTGTCGGCGATGCGCGCGTCGATCAGGTTGATGGCCACGCGCTCCAGCGAGAGCGCGGCACGGCCGCTGGCCTGCCCCAAGGCCAGCACGATGCCGGGCTTGAGATGCTTCACCGCCTCGGCCAGGACCTGCAGCGACTCGCCGAACACGCAGGGCAGCTTGAGCGCCTCGACCCGCGCGCCCGCGATGAGCTCGCCCCGCAAGGAGCTGGCCACCTCCCAGCTCGGGTTGATGGTCTCGCCGCCAAAGGGCTCGAAGCCCGTGAGCAAAATTGTCTTCATCCTCGTGATTCTCCATGCATGCCGCCCGGGGTTTCGGAAAGCAGCGTGCAAGTTTGCCGCTCGGCCGCGAGCGACAGGGCGACACAATCTGTGAACGTACCGCCACGGTCGATCCAGATTTGCCGTTGCCCTGTGTGGTTCTTCATGCCAAGCGTCCTAACGGCCTCTCTCAGTGGAGCGGCTTTTGCCTATACGATGCGTGAGTGCGCGCTCGGCTTGAGGGAGCACCGCGCGCCTCGGAGACCTCAATGCCCGAATTGTCCCCTTTGACCTGGACCGATGATCTTGCCGGAGCCGCAGCAAGCGGCAAGCCGGCGACGAAGACGGTCACCCGCGAACCCGCGGCCGATTTCAAGTGGCCGACCCCGCCCTATGCAGCCTATCCCACGGCCGCAGCGCAGTCAGCCCCCGAGCCCTGCGAGATCCTCGGCCTCAACAACAGCCGCAGCACCGGACGTGTGATCCTGGTGGCGGCGCATGAGCGCCTGGCCCAGATCAACATCCCGCCGGCGCGCGGTGCCATGCCGCTTCGCTTCACGCAGTTCCGCGCGCTCAAGCTGCTGCGGCCGGTGACCGTGCCGGCGCGCTCGGCCAGCAAGGGCGATGCCTCGCTCAATCTGGACGAGCGTCCACGCACCGAGTTCACCCTGCACTTCGTGGGCGGCGGCGAGATGCGTGGCACCACCATCGGCCACCTGCGCGACGACCTCGGCCTGTTCCTGTTCCCGCCGGTCTCGCCCACGGACGACTCCGTGCTGCGCGTCTTCGTGCCCGCGGAAGTGCTGGACCATTTCGAGATCGGCGAGCGCATCGGCGATCTGCTGATCAAGGACAAGGCGGCCACCTCCGCCCAGGTCGAAGCCGCGGCGCACGAGCAAGCCGACATGCGCTCGCGCCGCGTCGGCGACATCCTGGTAGCCAAGCAGATCGTCAGCGCCGACCAGCTGATGCAGGCCATCGAGGCGCAGGCCAAGATGCCGATGATCCGCATCGGCGAAGCCTTGCTGGGCATGGAGCTGATCACGCAGGAGCAGCTTGACGACGCGCTGGCCCAGCAGCGGCTGGACCGCTCGGTGCCGCTGGGCGAGCTGCTGGTGCGCAGCGGCGTTGTCAGCCGGCTGGCCCTGCAATCGGCGCTGGCGCGCAAGATGGGCTACCCGCTGGTCGATGCGGAGAACTTCCCGGTCGAGCCCGATGCCGTCAACAAGCTGCCCTACGCGGTGGCCAAGCGGCTGGAAGTGCTGCCCCTGGTGCTGCGCGATGGCCGGCTGGTGGTGGCGATGGAAGACCCGACGCGGCGCGACGCGCTGGACGAGGTCGAGTTCATCACCCAGCTCAAGGTCACGCCGACGCTGGCCAAGATCGGCACCCTGCAGTTCGCCGTACCCAGCGCGTTCGAGCGCTTCGGTGGCGAAACCGTCTCGCGCAGCGATCTCACCCTGCCCGCGCTGACCCTGGACATGGGGCTGGAAAGCTCGGGCAAGCTGATGGAAACGCTGGAGCGCGAGCACAGCGACAGCAGCGACAGCAACACTGAAGAAGCCTCCATCGAGCAGAGCGACAACTCGCTCGTACGCCTGATCAACACCATGATCATCGAGGCGCAGGGCATGGGCGCCTCGGACATCCACATCGAGACCCAGCCGGGCAAGGAAAAGCTGCGCGTGCGCTTCCGCCGCGACGGCGTGATGCAGCCCTACCTGGAGCTGCCGCACACCTACCGCAGCGCGCTGATCGCCCGCATCAAGATCATGTGCGACCTCGACATCTCCGAGCGCCGCAAGCCACAGGACGGCAAGATCAACTTCGCCAAGTTCTCGCCCCAGCACCGGCTCGAACTGCGCGTGGCCACCATCCCGACCAACAACGGCCTGGAAGACGTGGTGATGCGCCTGCTGGCCTCCAGCAAGCCGCTGCCGCTGGACAAGATCGGCCTCTCGCCCGAGAACCTCGCCAACCTCAAGAACGCCGTCTCGCGGCCCTATGGCATGGTGCTGTGCGTGGGCCCCACGGGCTCGGGCAAGACCACCACCCTGCACTCGGCCCTGGGCTTCATCAACACGCCCGAGCGCAAGATCTGGACCGCCGAGGACCCGGTCGAAATCACCCAGGCCGGCCTGCGGCAGGTGCAGATGAATCCGCGCATCGACTGGACCTTCGCCAAGGCCCTGCGCTCCTTCCTGCGCGCCGACCCGGACGTGATCATGGTGGGCGAAATCCGCGATGAGGAGACGGCCGAGATCGCTGTCGAGGCCTCGCTGACTGGCCACCTGGTGATGTCCACCCTGCACACCAACAGCGCGCCCGAGACCGTCACCCGCCTGCTCGACATGGGGCTCGATCCCTTCAACTTCGCGGACTCGCTGCTCGCCATCCTGGCCCAGCGCCTGGTGCGCCGCATCTGCGCCGCCTGCCGCGTGTCCGAACCTCTGCCCGACGCCGTGGCCGAGGAATGGCTGGACGACTACCTGCACGTCTTCCACGCCGACAACAAGCCCGACCGCGCCGCCGTGCTCTCGGGCTGGGCCGCGCGATATGGCGAGAACGGCAAGCTCATGCGCTACCGCAGCCCCGGCTGCGCTAAGTGCGACAACACCGGCTTCAAGGGCCGCGCCGGCCTGCACGAGCTAATGATGGTCACCAAGGGCCTGCGCCGCATGATCCAGACCGGCGCCCGCGCCGAGGAGCTGGCCCAGGCGGCGCTGACGGAAGGCATGCACACGCTGCGCCAGGACGGCATCGAGAAGGTGCTGGCCGGCGTGACGACCATCGAAGAAGTCCGCGCCACCAGCAACGCGTAGATCGCCCCCCCGGAGAGCTCTCGCGCCCCCCTCAAGGGGCGTGCCCAGTGGCCTGGCAAAGCCAGTTCCACGGCCACCGCTCGGAAATCCATGAGCCGTTGGGCGACGATGCGCTGCATGTATCGTCTAATAGCGCCGTTCCCCAGCGGAGTGGCCATGACCGACGAAGCCCCGAGCGAGCTGCTGTCTCGCCGTCACCAGATGTTCCCCGTGCTCAGCGCGGCCGAGATCGAGCGCATGCGCCGCTTCGGCACGCTGCAGAGCCATGCGGATGGCGAGCGGCTCATCACCGCGGGTGAGCCGGGCCCGGGCCTGTTCGTCGTGCTTGAAGGTGCGGTGGCCATCAGCCAGCGCGACGGCCTCGGCCACATCACGCCCATCGTGCAGCACAGCCGCGGGCACTTCATCGGCGAGGTGGGCTCGCTGTCGGGCAAGCCTGCGCTGGTCGATGGCATCGCGCACGGCGAGGTGCAGGCCCTGCTGCTGCGGCCGAGCCAGCTGCGGGCGCTGATCATTGCCGAGGCCGACCTGGGAGAGCGCCTGGTGCGCGCGCTGATCCTGCGCCGCGTTGCGCTGATCGAGACCGGCGCGAGCGGCCCGGTGCTGATCGGCGAAGCCGGCTCTGCGCCCCTGCTGCGGCTGCAGAACTTCCTGCGCCGCAACGGCCAGCCGCATCACGTGGTGGATGCCTGCGTGGACAGCGCCGCTGCCGCGCTGATGGAGCAGTACGGCGTGCCCTGCGGCGAAGCGCTGGTGGTGTGCCCGGATGGCTCGGTGCTGGTCAACCCGAGCGAAGGCGCGCTGGCGCGCTGCATCGGCATGGTTGACACCATTGAGCACAACGATCTCTACGACGTGGCGGTGGTCGGCGCGGGCCCGGCCGGGCTGGCGACGGCGGTCTACGCGGCCTCCGAGGGCTTGCGCGTCGTCGTGCTCGATTGCCGCTCGTATGGCGGCCAGGCCGGCGCCAGCGCCCGCATCGAAAACTACCTCGGCTTCCCCACCGGTATCTCGGGCCAGGCGCTGGCCGGGCGGGCCTACGTGCAGGCGCAGAAGTTCGGCGCCGAGATGCTGATCCCGGCCGAGGTCGTGTCGCTTGACTGCTCGCGCTCGGGGCCCGATCGTGAGCTGATCCTGCGGCTCGGCGATGGCCGCCTCCTGCGCTCGCGCTGCGTGGTCGTGGCCAGCGGCGCGCGCTACCGCCGCCCCGAGGTGCCGCGCCTGCAGGACTTCGAAGGCCACGGCGTCTGGTACTGGGCGTCGTCGCTGGAGGCCACGATGTGCAAGCAATCGGAGGTGGCGCTGGTGGGCGGCGGCAATTCGGCGGGGCAGGCGGCGGTCTTCCTGTCGCAGCACGCCAGCAAGATCCACATGCTGGTGCGCGGGCCGAGCCTGGCCGCGAGCATGTCGCGCTACCTGATCGACCGCATCGAGGCGACGCCCAACATCGAGCTGCGTCCGCACTGCGAGCTTACGCAGCTGCATGGCGATGCGCCGAGCGGCTTGACGGCCATCTCCTGGCGCAACCGGCGCGGCGGCGCCATTGAGGAAAAGGCGCTGCGCAACCTGTTCCTCTTCGTCGGCGCCGACCCCGAAACACGCTGGCTCGACGGCTGCAGGATCGCCGTCGATGCGCATGGTTTCGTCATGACGGGCATGGCGCAGCGCTCGCCGCTGGAGTCCAGCCTTGCGGGCGTGTTCGCGGTCGGCGACGTGCGCTCGGGATCGGTCAAGCGCGTGGGCGGCGCCATCGGCGAAGGGGCCGCCGCGGTGGCGCAGATCCACCAGTACCTGTCCGCCGCCCAGCAGCCGGCCGCACGGCAGTAAGGCAGTAAGGCAACGCTGAACATGCCCTAACGCCTTGTATCGGCGGCACTGTGCCAGCAAGGTTGCAGACAACGATGTCACCCCGGGCCTTCCTAAAGCGCCTTTTTGAGGCTTCAGCTACGGGTCAGCCCTTGATTGTCAGGCGCTCGCGGCTCGGCGATAGTGGGGCTACAGCATGCCGGCCATTGATCCGGCGCCGGGAGGCAATATGGGTTCTTCGCAAGGCGCGCCGCAGAGTGCGCCGCAAGGTGCCGTGGCAAGGCGCCTGTCGTCAGACGGCAAGCACGCACAAGTCATCAGCAGCGCGCATGAGCGCAGCACGGCCTTTGGCCTGAACCCCAACGCTCCGCCGGACACGAGCCGCGTCAGCGCGGCCCAGCTGCAGGAGCTCAAGCAACGCAACGCGCGCCTGGTGGCGCAGGCCCAGCCGGTGATGGACATGGTGCTGGAGCAGCTCGCCCACTCGCAAAGCGTGGTGGTGCTCAGCGATGCCAGCGGCGTCCTCCTGCATGTGGCCGGCGACGGCCATGCGCTGGAGCGCGCCCAGCGCGTGGCCATGGAACCCGGCTCGCACTGGGCCGAGGCCAGCAAGGGCACCAATGCCATCGGTACCGCGCTGATGACCGAGCGTCCCACCCTCGTCCATGGCCAGGAGCATTTCCTGCGCGCCATGCAGTTCCTCACCTGCGCGGCCGCGCCCATCTGCGACCACAAGGGCGCGCTGCTCGGCGTCATCGACGTGTCGGGCGACCGCCGCTCCTACCATCCGCACACCCTGGCCCTGGCCAGCATGGCGGCGCGCCTGATCGAAAGCCAGTGGTTTGCCGACCGCTTCCGCCACAACCCGCGCCTGCATTTCCATCCGCAGGCGGCCAGCCTGGGCACGCTCAGCGAGGCCGTGCTGGCGCTGGATGCCGAAGGCCACGCCATCGGTGCCAACCGGCGCGCGCTGGAGCTGCTCGGCGAGCAGATCGGCCCGCTGCGCCGCCAGGGCCTGGCCGCGCTCTTCGGCGTGGGCTTCTCACAGCTGCAAGACCATGCGCTGGCCCATCCGGATCAGCCCCAACTGCTCCACCTGCAAGGCGCCGAAGCGCCGCTGCCGGTGCACGCGCGGCTGAGCATGGTGCTGTCCACGCTGCAGTCGGCGATCGCGCCTTTCCATCATGACTTCGCGGACAGCATTGACGAGCCCCAGGGCTTGAGCCCAGGCCTGGATCAAGGCCTGGACGATGTCGCCCAGTTCACCTTCCCCGCCACCCTGCCCGGCTCCGGCGGCATGCACATGGCCGCGGACCGCACGCCCACCTTGCGTGAGGCCGAGCTGCGCGCCATCCAGGCCGCAGTGCAATCCTGCGCCGGCAATCTCTCGATGGCCGCGCGCCAGCTCGGCATCGGCCGCAGCACGCTCTACCGCAAGATCAAGGACGCCGGCGCGCCGATGGGTTGATCGCTCCCACGGAGAGCGCCGTGCCGAGCAGCACGATGGCGCAGCCCACGCCGAGCCGGCCCGTGAGCGGCTCGGCCAGGAACAGCCAGCCCCAGAGCACGGCGAACACCGGGTTCAGGAAGGTCACGGCAATCGCGTTGGTCGGCCCCACGCGCAGCATCAGCCGGAAGTAGATGATGTAGGCCACCGCCGTGCACACCAGCGCCAGCGCGGCAAGGCTCGCCCAGGCCGCAAGCCGCGGCGGCTCGGCGGGCCAAAGCCAGATGGCCGGCACGATCAGCCACAGCGTGGCAGAGATCAGGCTGCCGGTGGCAATCGCCAGCGGACCCACGCCCTTGATGCGGCGCTTGGTGTAGGACGCCGCCACCGCATAGCAGAACGCCGCGGCCAGGCAGGCCGCCACGGCCCAGCCCGTGCCGCCGGGCTTGAACTCGGCATGGTCCCAGGCCAGGAAGATCACGCCGCCAAAGCCGATCAGGAGGCCCATGCTGCGCCACAGCGAGAGCGCCTCGCCCAGCCACAGCGCAGCCACCAGCGCGCCCCACAGTGGCGTGGTCGCGTTAAGGATGCTGGACATGCCGGCCGTGATCGACAGCGCCGCGAACACGAAGAATGCGAAGGGCAGCGCGTTGTTGATCAGCCCCAGCAGCAGCAAGGGCCGCCAGGCCTTGCGGACCTCGGCCAGGCCGCCGCGCCAGGCCAGCACCGGCAGCAGCACAAGGCTGGCTAGCCCGACGCGCAGCGCCGTCATCGGGATCGGCCCGAAGTCATGCGCACCCAGGCGCATGAACAAAAAAGAACCGCCCCAGATGGCGGCCAGCAGGACCAGGTCACGGATGTCACGCGGCTTCATGTTTCTCCAAATCAAGCAAGGCCTGCTTGCGTTCGATGCCGCCCGCATAACCCGTCAGTCCACCGGTGGCACCGAGAACGCGGTGGCAGGGTATCAGGATGGAGATCGGGTTGCGCCCAACCGCTGCGCCCAGGGCCCGCACGGCCTGCGGGCGGCCGATGCGCTTGGCCATAGCGCCGTAGCTGTCCACACGGCCCGCATCGATGGCAAGCAAGGCCTTCCACACGTCTTGCTGGAAAGCCGTGCCCTGCGGATCGAGCGGCAGATCGGGCAGTTCTCCACCGTGGAAGTAACGATCCAGTCCTGCGGCGAGCTTTACGAACAGCGGGTCGCTGCCGCTCGGCACATCGGCCAGATCGGGGTAGTGCTTCTGGCCTTCGAACCACAGGCCCGACAGCCCTTTCGCCGTGCGCGTGGCCGTCATCGGGCCCAGGGGCGTGTCGATCCGGGTCTTGAGAGCGTGATGCGATTTCATACGAGTGATCTCCACAGATGCAGGACCGCGTAGCTGCGGTAGGGGCGGTACTTTTCGGCCGCCGCGAGGTAGGCCTTGGGGCTCAGCTCGCGGCCGACCGCATTGGTGAGTGCGTTCTTGAGCGCCACGTCCCCGGGCGGGAAGGCGTCGGGCCAGCTCCAGCCGCGCATCAGCATGTAGTGCGCGGTCCAGGGGCCGATGCCGGGCAGGGCTTGCAGCTCGGCCAGTGCCTCGTCGATGCCGCCGGGGCTCGGGCCGCGTGCGAAGGCCAGCTGCGGCCAGGCCTGCGCCAGGGCGCGCAAGGCCTCGCCGCGTTGGCGGATGATGCCGAGCTCGGCAATACGTTCGATCGGCGCAGCGGCAATGACCTCGGGCCGCGGGAAGGTGTGGGTGATGCCGGCTGGCGCGCTTTCCAGCGGATCGCCGAAGCGCTCGACAAAGCGGCTGCCCAAGGTGCGCGCTGCCGCCACCGTCACCTGCTGGCCCAGCACCGCGCGCACGGCCAGCTCGAAGCGGTCCACGGCGCCGGGCAATCGCTGGCCAGGCACGGCATCCGGTCCCAGGGCCGCGGCAATCGCCTCGGGATCGGCGTCCAGATCGAGCCAGCGCCGCAACAAGGGAAGAAGGCTCGCCACGGCCGGCCACAGGCTGCTCGACAAGGCCACCTCGATGCGGCCAGCGGGCCGGAATTGCACGCTCAGCCAGCCGCGCCGCGTTTGGCCCGCATGCTGCACGCTGATGCTGCGGTCCACGCGGGCCTGTGCCACATCGACTTGCTCGATGCCCGTCATCGCACGTGGGAGCAGGAAGTTCAGCACGCCGTCCACGTCATAGGGTTCGCGCACGGTCAGCTTGAGCGCAGCGTTAGCAGCCTCAGCCACGCGGCCTTCCCTGCGCAAGGCCGTGGGCTGCATGCGGTAATGCTCCAGGAAGGCCGCGTTGAAGCGCCGCAGGCTCGCAAAGCCCGCCGCATACGCGATCTCGGCGACGGGCAGCGCGCTGTCGGTCAGCAGGTGCTTGGCCAGCAGGAGCCGGCGCGTCTGCAGGTATTGCAGCGGCGTCACGCCATATTCGGCGGCGAAGATGCGGCGCAGGTGGCGGTCGCTCAGGCCCATGCGCCCGGCGATCTCGGCGACGGTCTCCTGCTCACCGGCCTCAAGCAACGCGGCCGCCTGCCGCGCCAGCGTGCGCGAAGCGTCCATCACCGTCCACGCCTCGCCCTCCAGCGGCGCCAATTCGGGCCGGCACTTCATGCAGGGACGAAAGCGGGCCGCCTCGGCCAACGCGGCCGAGCCGAAGAATCTGCAGTTGGCGAGCTTGGGCGTGCGCACGCGGCAGATCGGCCGGCAATAGACGCCAGTGGAGGTGACGCCGACGAAGAAGCGGCCATCGAAGCGCGCATCGCGGGCTAGCAGGGCCGGGTAGCAGGCCTGGGCGTCGAGGGTGGGAACGTCGGTGTTCATGGCAGTCATGTTAGGCCTGGGCAGCGGCTGTGACTGGCCGTAATCGGACATATCCCCAGGTGCCTACAATCGCGGCCAATCCTCACAGGTAGAGCACTCACAAAATGCAAGTCACAGCATCCATCTTCAAGGCCTATGACATTCGCGGCGTCGTCGGCCAGACCCTCAACGAAGAACTGGCCGAGCACCTGGGCCGCGCCTTCGGCACCGAAGCCCTCAAGCTCGGCGAAAAAGCCGTGGCCGTGGGCCGCGACGGGCGCCTCTCGGGCCCGGGCCTCGTCGCTGCGCTGATCCGCGGCCTGCAATCCACGGGCCTCGACGTGGTGGACATCGGCGCGGTCACCACGCCCATGCTCTATTACGTGGCCGCCACGCGCATCAAGCACGGCTGCAACAGCGGCATCATGGTCACGGGCAGCCACAACCCCAAGGACTACAACGGCTTCAAGATGGTGCTCAAGGGCGCCGCCGTCTATGGCGAGCAGATCCAGGGCCTCAAGCGCCGCATCGAGGCCGAAGACTATGCCAAGGGCAAGGGTCGTGTGGGCCAGATGGACGTGACGGCCGAGTACACGCACCGCATCATCAAGGACTGCAAGCTCGCGCGCCCGATGAAGGTCGTCGTGGACAGCGGCAACGGCATTCCCGGCGCCACCGCGCCCACCATCCTGCGCGCCCTGGGCTGCGAGGTGATCGACATCTTCAGCGAGGTCGACGGCGACTTCCCCAACCACCATCCCGATCCTTCGCGCCCCGAGAACCTCGAAGACTTGAAGAAGATCGTCCACGCCTGCGACGCCGAGCTGGGCTTGGCCTTTGACGGCGACGGCGACCGCCTCGGCATCGTCACCAAGGACGGCGAGATGATCATGCCGGACCGCCAGATCATGCTGCTGGCCGCCGACATCCTCAAGCGCCAGCCCGGCGCCGAGATCATCTTCGACGTCAAGTGCACGCAGCGCCTCGCACCCTGGATCCGCGAGCACGGCGGCCGCCCGCTGATGTGGATGACGGGCCACTCGCTGGCCAAGGCCAAGCTCAAGGAAACCGGCGCCCCGCTGGCCGGCGAACTCTCGGGCCACATCTTCTTCAGCGAGCGCTGGTACGGCTTCGACGACGCGATGTACACGGCCGGCCGCATGCTCGAAATCCTCTCGCGCAGCAAGGACCCGAGCGCCGTGCTCAAGGCCCTGCCCAACAGCTTCAACACGCCCGAGCTCAACGTGGCCTGCGCCGAAGGCGAGCACCATGAAGTGGCCGCCAAGCTCAAGGAGATCGGCGAGTTCCCTGGCGGCGAGGTGACGACCATCGACGGCGTGCGCGTGGACTACCCAGACGGCTTCGGCCTCGTCCGCCCATCCAACACCACGCCCGTGCTGGTGCTGCGCTTCGAGGGCCACACGCAGGCGGCGCTGGAACGAATCCAGCATGACGTGCTGGCGCAGCTCAAGCGCGTCAAGCCCGAGCTGCATTTTTCCGCCGGGCATTGAAAGAATTCCTCGCACGGGCCCTTTACAGCGCCCTGCTGCGCCTGATCACGCCGCTGTACCTGCTGCGGCTGTGGCGACGCGGGGCCAAGGAGCCGCTGTACCGGCAGTTCATGGGCGAGCGGCTGGGCTTTTATGAATCCGGGCCGAGCCAGGGCTGGCTCTGGATTCACGCCGTATCGCTCGGCGAGACCCGCGCCGCGGCTGCACTGATTAACGCCTTACGTGAGCGGCAGCCCGAGCTGCGTCTGCTGCTCACGCACAGCACTTCGACGGGCCGCGAGGCTGGCCGCGATCTGCTGCGCGAAGGCGATGTGCAATGCTGGCTGCCCTTCGACACGCCCGGCGCGGTGCGGCGTTTCTTCCGCCATTGGCAGCCGCGCGTCGGCGTGCTGATGGAGACGGAGATCTGGCCAAATCTGCAGCGCCTTGCGAGCTGCCCCATGGTGCTCGCCAACGCGCGCTTGTCGGCCAAGAGCGCACGCCAGGGCGAGCGCTTCGCCGCCCTGCTCCACCCCGCGGCGCGGCGCATGACCCTGGTGCTGGCGCAAAGCGAAGCCGACGCGGCGCGCATCCGAGAGGCCGGCGCGCCGGATATCCGCGTGATGGGCAACCTCAAGTACGACCTCCATCCCGACGAAGCGCTGATCGCGCGCGGCCGGCTATGGCGCGAGGCCCTGCAACGCCCGGCGCTGCTCTTTGCCGTCTCGCGCGAAGGCGAAGAAGCGATGCTGATCGACGCATGGCATGCGCTGCCCAGCGAACACCGCCCGCTGCTTGCCGTGGTGCCACGCCATCCGCAACGCTTTGACGAAGTCGCCGCCTTGTTGCGCGATGCAGGCCTCAAGCTCGCACGCCGCAGCAGTTGGGCCGAGACGCCCGATGCCGAGGCCTTGTCCGCCGACGCGTGGCTCGGCGACTCGATGCGCGAGATGCCGCTCTACTACGGCCTCGCGGACGTGGCCCTGCTCGGCGGCAGCTTCGCGCCGCTCGGCGGCCAGAACCTGATCGAGGCCGCGGCCTGCGCCTGCCCTGTGGTGATGGGGCCGCATACCTTCAACTTCGCGGAGGCCTCGCAACTGGCCGAAGCCGCTGGCGCGGCGCAGCGCGTGGCCGACATGCGCGAAGGCCTGGAGGCGGCCATCACCTTGTGCAACGATGGCGCGCTGCGGGGCCAGCGGGCTCAGGCAGCCCAGGCTTTCGCAGCGGCTCATCGCGGTGCCGCGGCGCGCATGGCCGAAGCCGTGCTGGCCGCCAGCCACGAGCCCGCCGCCTCGCCCCAGGGCGCATCGTCGGCCGGCTGAAGCAGGGCTCAGCGCGGCGAAGGGGCCGTCAAACGGCCGCTCGGGCTGGCGGCGTTCCTAGGACGTCTGCGGATTCTGGTTGACGGCCAGCCAGTAGAAGCCCGCCTGGCGCACCACATCGACCATGGCGGCGAAATCGAGCGGCTTCACGACGTAGCTGTTGGCCCCAAGGTCATAGCTGCGGACCATGTCGCTCTCCTCCTGCGAAGAGGTCATGACCACCACGGGAATGCGCCGGGTGCGGGCGTCGCTCTTGATCTGCTGCAGCACCTGCGTGCCATCCACGCGCGGCATCTTCAGGTCCAGAAAGACCAGGCGCGGGCTGCCCTGGTCCCGCTCGGCGTAGGCGCCGCGGCGGAACAGATAGTCGAGCGCCTCCTCGCCGTCCTTGACCCACAGCAGCTTGTTGGCCAGGCCGCCCTTACGCAGCGCGCGCATGGCCAGTTCGGCATCGTTGGGGCTGTCCTCCACGAGCAGGATCTCCACTTGGTCATACGGATTCATGGCCGGGCTCCTTGGGCAGGCTGAAATAGAAGGTGGCACCTTGGTCGGGCTGCCCTTCAGCCCAGACCCTGCCGCCATGGCGCAGCACGATGCGCTGCACCAGCGCGAGACCGACGCCGGTGCCGGCGTAGTCCTTGCCGTCGTGCAGGCGCTGGAAGACGCCGAAGAGCTTGTCCTGGTACTTGGGGTTGAAGCCGGCGCCGTTGTCACGCACGAAGTAGATGTGCTCCTGGCCGTCCGTGATTGCGCTGACGCTGACCAGGGGCTGCTCACGCTTGGCGCTGAACTTGACGGCGTTGGACAGCAGGTTGACCCAGACCTGGGTGAGCAGCGCCGGGTCGCCTTGCACCTGCGGCAGCCGGCCCAGCTCGACCCGGGCAGGCGTGCCGGTCTCGGCGTTGGTGATCGTCGTCCAGGCGCCGCGCGCCAGCGCCTCCATATCGACCTGCGTGGTCTGCAGCGCCTTGCGGCCCAGGCGCGAGAACGCCAGCAGGTCGTCGATCAGCCGGCCCATGCGCAGGCCCTCGCTGTGGACGATGCGCAGCTTGCGCTGCGCTTCGTCACTCAGCTCGTCGCCATGGTCTTCCAGCACGGCGTCGGCAAATCCGACCACGCCGCGCAAGGGCGTCCGCAGATCGTGAGAGACCGAGTAGCTGAAGCTCTCGAGCTCCTTGTTGGCCGTCTCCAGTTGCGCCGTGCGCTGCGCGACGTGCTGTTCCAGCTGGGCATTGAGGTTGCGCAGGTCCTCGTCGATGCGGCGGCGTTCCTCGACCTCCTGTTCGAGCGAGCGGCGCGATGTGGCCAGCGCCTGCTCGCGCTGCCCGAGCTCGGCCAGCATCTCGTTGAACGCATCCACCAGGGTGCCCACTTCGTCCTGGGTGGTCTTCGCCACGCGCAGCGAGAAATCCTTGCGCTCCACCACGCCCCGCGCCGCCGAGGCCACCGCCAGGATGGGCTGGGTGAAGGCGCGCTGCAGCCAGAGCGAGAGCAGGCCGGCCACCAGCAGGCTGAACGCCATCACCGCGGCCAGGATGCCCAGGTAGTCGCGCAGGCGCGCCATCAGGTCGTAGCGACCGTTGAGGTAGACGGTCCCGACGATCTCGCCGTTCTCCACCACGCGGCGGAACACGATCAGGTGATCGCCGCTGACCCGTTCGCTGTCGACCTCGGGCAGCTCCGGGATGGTCTGGGCCGTGGCATCGGCGCCGTGGTACTCGCCCATGCGCTTGCCTCGGGCCGCGTAAATCGCGGCGGCCGAGATGCCCGGGTGGTTGCGCAGCAGCTGAAGGTCGTCCTTCACGGCCTGGGCGTCGTCGAAGGCCAGTGCCGAGGCACTGGCACGGCCGAGGATGTCGGCCTGGGTGCTCAGATCGCGCACGGCCTGCTGGCGGTAGTCGGTGAACTCGTAGAGGGCGAGCGCGACGCCGGCCACCAGCAGCGCGCAGCTGACGACGGCCAGCACCAGCAGCGCGATCTTGTAGCGGATGGAGGCGATGAAGGCGGTCCGCAGCGAGCCCATCTCAGCGCTCCGTTCCCTGGTAGACCTTCTGCGCCACGGCCAGCAGCCGCGAGCTCATGCGCAGCCCGGCCTTCTCGACATTTGGCAGCGCGATCTCGAAACGCACATGGCGGTCGACGACCAGAAAATTGATCATGCTGCCGTGCGGCATGCCGCCCTCGGCTTCGGACACGATCAGCACCGGCCGCGACACTTCAGCGCGCAGCGTTTCGCTTCGGCCCACGAACAGCAGGTGCAAGCTGGCCATGGCCTCTGCGGCCTGCACCCTGCGCACGACGATGGGCCGCTCATGAATCCTGCGGCCTGCGGTCACCTGCGACAGCTCGGCCAGCAAGGCGTCCGAACCCAGCACGCCCATGACGAAGGGCGCGTCGGCATTGCCGAAGGCGCTCTCCGGCCAATCCACATAGCCGGTGAACTTGTAGAGGAAAGCCGCCTTGACGTGCAATTCGTCCATCTCGCTCTCAGCCTCCGGCCATGCGGCCGAACAGACGCCCAGCAGCACGAGCCCCAGCCAGCGGCGACGGTCGGCGCGCAGCCGGCTGCCAGCCGCTTCGCTCACCGGCTCCACCTCAGCTGGACGAAGATCGAACGCACGAATTCGCTGCGCGCGGGCGGCGCGTCGACTTCCGCGTGGCGCGGGTCCAGGAGGTTCTGGCCGACCAGCGAGAGTTCCAGCCCACGCCGGATGACCCAGATGTAGCTGAGGTCCAGGGCCGAATAGGCCGGCACGGCGGGATTGGGCAGCGCACTGACGCGCCTCAGCCCGAGTTCAAGCGACTGCCGGTACGGCAGCTGCATGCTGGCGCGCAACTGCCATTGCTGCTTGGGATCGTTGCCCAGTGCGCTCGGCCCGGTGGGATCGGTGCTGCCGGGAAGCAGCCCCAGGTCCTCGCGCAGCAAGTCCACTCCCGCGCTGAGCTGCAGCCAGCTCAGGGCCTGCCAGCGGCCCCAGGCTTCCAGGCCGTAGGTCGAACCGTCGATCTGGTTCAGCACCTGCGCATTGGGCGGCGGCTGGCCGCTGCGCAGATGGTCCCAGCCGTAGCGATACAGCGTCGCCGAGACGTTGATGTCGCGGCTGGGCTGCGCGCGATAACCCAGCTCCACCACGCGCGCCACTTCCGACGTGAAGGCGGACCCGCCGGCGATGATGTAGGGCGGCGTTGGCGGCAGCCGCAGGTCGCGGTCCAGCCGGGCCGGCGCGCGTACCGCGCGCGAGACCGCGGCCCACCAGAGTTGACTGGCCGATGGCGCCCAGGCCAGTCGCAAGCTGGGCAGCGTCTCCCAGCCGGTGTAGTCGTTGTGCTCGAACTTGGTCCCGGCCACGAGGCTGAGCTGCTCCGAGAGACGGACCTCGTCCTGGACGAAGAGATTGCGCCAGGACTGGGTGCTGCGCTGGGGCACGAAGCCGAAGAGTAGCCCGGGGCGGATGTCGTCCTTCGCCTGGCGCCAGCCGCCACCCCAATCCAGCTGGTGCGGGCCGAGCGTCAGGCTGTGCTGCACTTCGAGGTCCACCACCGTGTCATCGGGGCTGTACATGAAGCGGTCTTCGCGCCGGCTGTGGTCGTAGTAGCCCTGCACGCGCAGCTTGGACCCCTCCTGCAGGGTGCCCGTCCAGCGCAGCAGCGCGTTCTCACCCGAGGTTCGGATGCCGCCGAAGTTCTGGCCCGCGCCGATGCGTGCCTGCGTGTCGCCGCGGTAAGCATCGCCCTGCAGCGTCACGCCATCGCCCGCGTGCAGCCAGTCGGCCCGCCAGCCGAACTGCTCGCGGTGCGAGCCGTCGGCCACCGCGGTGCCGCCCTCGCTGTCGGTGTGCGTCTGCTGCTGCGTCTTGACGTAGGCGCGGAGCCGGCCCGAAGTCCCTAACGCTCCGCCCCAGCGCAGCGCCGCGCCTGAATCTGTGTTGCCGTCGCCGGCCTCGGCCAGCAGGCCTTGCGTCTCCCCGGCGGACTTGGTGACGATGTTGATCACGCCATTGACGGCATTGGTGCCCCAGACGCTGCCGCCCGGCCCGCTGATGACCTCGATGCGCGCGATGTCGTCGAGCAGCACGTCCTGCTGGTCCCATTGCACGCCGGAGAAATACGGGGCGTAGACGGTGCGGCCGTCGATCAGCACCAGCAGCTTGTTGCCGATGGCATTGTTGAATCCTCGCGCGCTGATGGCGTACTGGTTGGCATTCACGCGCGCCACCTGCAGGTTGGGCGCCAGGCGCAGCGCTTCGGGCAGCGTGCGCACGCCCGCGCGGCGGATCGCGTCTTCGGAGATGACGTAGAGCGAGGCGGCCACCTGGCTCAGCTTCTCGCTGCGCCGCGAGACCGAGCTGACCTCGATGTCGGAGAGCTCCTCCAGCGACAGGTCGGCCAGGTCTGCGCGAGCCGGTGCGGCCTGCAGCGGCGCGGCCAGCGACAAGCCCGACAGCAGCGTCGCAGCCGCCAGGCGAAGGCGCTCGCGCCTCACCGGATCCTCCCGCCTGCGCTGACCAGCATTTCCGCCATGCGTTCGAAAGGCACCGGCGGGCTGAACCAGTAACCCTGCATCTCGTCGCAATGCAATTTGCGCAGACATTGCGCCTGCTCCGCGGTCTCGACGCCCTCGGCCACGACCTTGAGATTGAGCGAATGCGCCAGCGAGATCACGGTCGCGACCAGGGTCATGGTGCTGGCCTCCTTGAGCATGGTGTTCACGAAGGCGCGGTCGATCTTGAGCGTCTGCACCGGCAGCTGCGCGAGATAGCGCAGTGAGGAGTAGCCGGTGCCGAAGTCGTCGATCGCAATGCCAACGCCGAGCTCGTGCACCTGCTCCAGGCTCACGATATTGCTCTCGATGTCTTCCATCACCAGGCTCTCGGTGATTTCGAGGTCCATGCACGGAACGCCGCCGCCAAGCTCGATGCCCTTGCGCACCGTGCTCTCGAAATCCGCCCGCCGCAGCTGGATCGCCGACACATTGACCGCCACACGCGGCACTAGGGGCAGACCCATCTCGCGCCAGCGCGCGTGGTCGCGCACCGCCTGCTGCATGGCCCAGGCACCCACCTCCACGATCAGCCCCGTCTCCTCCAGCAGCGGGATGAACTGCCCCGGCGGCACGAGCCCCTGCTCGGGGTCCTGCCAGCGGATCAGCGCCTCCACGCCCGGCATCTGCCAGGTCTTGCTGTCCACCTTGGGCTGGTAGTGGAGGACAAATTCCTGATTGCGGATAGCGCGGCGCAGCCTGTTCTCAAGCGCCAGCGTGCCGGCAATCTTTTCCGACATGTCCTGCGAATAGAACAGGTACGGCTCGCCGCGCGCCTTGGCCTTGCCGGCCGCCGAAAGCGCATGGCGGTAGAGCTCGTCGGGCGTGTCGCCATCGGTGGGGAAGATGGCGACGCCGGCGCGGGCCGAGATGCGCAGCTCCGAGCCGCCGATCTCGAAGGGCTCGCCAAAGCAGGACTCGAGGTTCTGCTCGATCGTACGGGCCAGCACCTCTTCCGCGCGCACCTCGGGCACGACGACGGCGAAGTGGTCGGCGTCGATGCGCGCGTACCAGTTGCTGTCGGTCGCGTGGGCAATCAGGCGCTGGGCCAGCTGCTTGAGCAGTTCGTCGCCCCCGGCGTAGCCCAGCGACTCGTTGACCGTCTTGAAGCGGTCCACGTTCAGGGCCAGCACCGCGAGCTTGCGCTGATCGCGCCTGGCGGAATCCACGTACTGCGTCAGCCGCTCCATGAACAGGCTGCGATTGGCCAGGCCGGTGAGCGCGTCGTAGAAGGCGAGGTAGCTCAGCTTCTCGGCCTTGCGGATGTGGTCCAGCGCGAAGGAGAGATCGTTGACCATCTCTCCGAGCAGGCGCTGCTCATCGGCATCGAAGAAGTCGGCCTCGCCCGCATGCAGGACCAGCACGCCGACGACCTGCTCTTCGACAACCACCGGCAGCGCGGCGACGGCGCGCAGCGTGGCCAGGTCCTGGGTGTAGCGCGCGAGATCGTCCTCAAAGGATGGCTGCACACGCTCGATGACGCCGGGCACCATCTCGGCGAGCACGCAGCGCTGAGCCTGCTGCGCGTCTGCCAGCTCCATGTGAGCGGAATGCGCCGCCAGCTCGAACGGTACATCCGCCTGTCCACCGGGCCGGTCCACGGCCGCGACCCAGGCATACAGAAAGCCGCCCGTCTCAACCGCGATCCGGCAGGCCTCGTGAAAGAGCTCGTCTCGGCTCTGCACCCGCACGATCAGCGAACCAATGCCGCTCAGCAAGGCATAGACGCGATTGAGCCGGTGCACCTTGATCTCGGCGGTCTTGCGCTCGGTGATGTCGACAATGGTGCCGGCCATGTAACTGGCATGGCCATTGGCGTCGCGCAAAGCCGTTCCCTTGGCCTGGGACCAGCGATAGCCGCCCGCTTGATCGCGCGTGCGGAACTCCACCTCATACGGCGTGGACCAGGCCATATGCGCCTTCAGGGCGGCTTGCACGTGATCCACGTCCTCTGGATGCAGCAGCTCGATCCAGGAGGCCCAGCGGTTCGGAACCTCATCGTCGGCGTAGCCATGGCGCTGCTTCCACTGGCGAGGGATGTAGGACTCGCCGCTGGCGACGGTCCAGTCCCAGACATCGCCCGTGGAGGCTGCCAGCAGGAAGCGCTGCTCGCTGTGGTGCAGGGCCTCGGTGATGCGGCGCTTCTCCTGCATCCGCTTCACGTCTTCCAGCGCCCGTTCGACAGCCGGCGCGAGGCGCGCCAGACTGCCCTTGAGCACGTAGTCGGTGGCGCCGTTCTTCAGCGCGTTGATCGCGTACTCCTCGCCGATCGTGCCCGACACGAAGATGAACGGCACATCCGGCAGCCTCTTGTTCGCGATGGCCAGGGCGGACATGCCGTCGAACAAGGGCATGCTGAAGTCCGAAAGGATGACGTCCGGCGGGAACTCCTCCAGTGCCTTCAGAAAGGCCTCTTCGGTGTCCACGCGCAGGCCGGTGCATTGCAAGCCCGACTTGCGCAACGTCCGCATAGCCAGTTCGGCATCGTGCGGCTCGTCTTCGACCATCAAGACTTTCAACGCACTTCTCCAGACAGCTCTACGAGCGTCAGCTCACGCCAGCAAGGGCGTACAGATGGCGCCAAGCTTCTATTCCGAAGCTTGGCTCGGGTCTTCGCCGTGAAACTGCAGGCGTCGAAGCCGGGCCCATGATTGGGGCCGGACTGGTCCTGTGCACATCGTCTCCCTAGGCCCTGAGGGCCATCGATGTCTGTCAGATGTCTTTCACTTCAATACTGGCCCATTCTTAGCGCCGCTGCAACTCTGGCAGCGGCCTGGTGTGTTGCAAATTGCAATGCAAGCGTGACGCCGCGTGCGCATGTCGAACAGCCAACGATGCACGCAAAGTTTCGAGGAACAGGCGCCCCGGCAAGTCGATACGAGACCAGCTAACGCTGGTTTGCTGCTGACTCAGCGGTAGAAGGCCTCGACGGCGCCCTTGAGCTTGATGCATAGCGGCCGGCCCTTGCGGTCCAGCGTCTTGCCGGCGGGCACCTTGATCCAGCCTTCGCTGATGCAGTATTCCTCGACGTCATGGCGCTCCTTGCCGTTGAAGCGGATGCCAATGTCGTGCTCGAAGATGGCCTTGACGTGGTGCGGGCTGCGCGGGTCCACGCTGAGGTGGTCGGGGAGTTCGGAGCGCTCGGGGGAGGTGGTCGTTTCTTCAGTCATGGGAACGGTCTTCAAATGGATTGCAGCAAGGCCTGGAGGCCTGCTTCATCCAGGATTGTCACACCGAGCTCGCGCGCCTTGTCCAGCTTGGAGCCGGCCTCGGCGCCGGCCACCACGTAGTCGGTCTTCTTGGAGACGGAGCCGCTGACCTTGCCGCCCGCGGCCTCGATCAGCTCCTTGGCCGCATCGCGGCCCAGCGTAGGCAGAGTGCCGGTCAGCACGAGCGTCTTACCGGCCAGCGGCTTGGGCGCCGCGTTGTCGGGCGATTCTTCGCTCCACTGCACGCCGGCCGCGCGCAACTGCTCCACCACCTCACGGTTATGCGGCTCGGCGAAGAAGGCGTGGATGCTCTGCGCAACGATGGGGCCCACGTCGCGCACTTCCAGCAGCTGCTCCACGCTCGCGTCCATCAGCGCATCGAGCTTGCCGAAGTGGCGGGCCAGGTCCTTGGCCGTGGTCTCGCCGACCTGGCGGATGCCCAGCGCGTAGAGAAAGCGCGCCAGCGTCGTCTGCTTGCTCTTCTCCAGCGCATCGACGATGTTCTGCGCACTCTTCTCGGCCATGCGGTCCAGCGCGGCGAGCTTGGCCACGCCGAGCTTGTAGAGGCCGGGCAGGCTCAAGACGATGCCGCCATCCACCAGCTGATCGACGAGCTTGTCGCCCAGACCCTCGATGTCCATAGCACGGCGGCCGGCGAAGTGCAGGAAGGCCTGCTTGCGCTGCGCGGGGCAAAAGAGGCCGCCGGTGCAGCGGTAGTCCATGCCGCCCCTCTCTCGCGCCGCTTCGCTGCCGCAGATCGGGCATTGGCGCGGCATGTGGAAGTTGGGGACATAACTCGCACGTTCAGCGGCAATGCGGCCGACCACTTCAGGGATCACATCGCCCGCACGCCGCACGATCACCTGGTCGCCGATGCGCACACCCTTGCGCCGCAACTCGAAGACGTTGTGCAGCGTAGCGTTGGAGACCGTGGTGCCACCCACGAAGACCGGCTCCAACTTGGCCACCGGCGTGAGCTTGCCGGTGCGGCCGACCTGGATCTCGATGGCGTTGAGCCGCGTCACCTGCTCCTGCGCCGGGTACTTGTGCGCCACGGCCCAGCGCGGCTCGCGTGAGACAAAGCCCAGGCGGCCCTGCAGCGCGCGGCTGTTGACCTTGTAGACCACGCCATCGATGTCATAGGGCAACGCGTCGCGCTTCTCGGCAATGCGGCGGTGGAAGTCGATCAGGCCCGCGGCGCCCTGGGCGACCACGCGGTCCTCGCTCACAGGCAGGCCGAGATCGCGCAGCGCATCCATCAGGCCGCTGTGCGTGGGCGGGATCTCCCAGCCCTTCACTTCGCCCAGGCCGTAGGCAAAGAACGAAAGCGGCTTCCTGGCCGCCTGCGTCGGATCGAGCTGGCGCACCGCGCCTGCGGCGGTGTTGCGCGGATTGACGAAGGTCTTCTCGTTGGCCTGGCGCTGGCGTTCGTTGAGCGCCTCGAAATCGTCGCGGCGCATGTAGACCTCGCCGCGCACCTCGATCACGTCGGCGCTCACGCCCTTGAGCCGCAGCGGGATCTGCTTGACGGTGCGGATGTTCTGCAGCACGTCCTCGCCGGTCTCGCCATCGCCGCGCGTGGCGGCCTGCACGAGCTGGCCGTGCTCATAGCGCAGGTTGATGGCGAGGCCATCGAACTTGAGCTCGGCTGCATATTCCACCGGCGGTGCGTCGGGGCCTAACTCCAATTCCTTGCGGACCCGGGTATCGAAGGCTTCGGCGCCGCTGGCCTCGGTGTCGGTCTCCGTGCGGATGGAGAGCATCGGCACCACATGGCGCACCGGCGTGAAGCCATCGAGCACCTGGCCGATCACGCGCTGCGTGGGCGAGTCTGGCGTGAGCAGCGCGGGGTGAGCGCCTTCGAGCGCCTGCAGCTCCTGGAAGAGCTTGTCGTATTCGGCGTCCGGCAGCGAGGGCGCATCCAGCACGTAGTACAGATGCGCGTGGTGGTTCAGCAGTGCGCGCAGTTCGACGGCACGCCGAGTTGCGGATTCAATGGCTTCGACTTCTTGCATGCCGCAAGTTTAGGGTCTGCGTGTCACCGTTCGGAACCGCGAGAATTCGCGTTCGGCCCAGATCGAGCATCGAACCTGGGCCATTTGGACATGACAATGCGCCGCATGCAATTCACCGACGTCTCCCAAATGCCAGGGCACGGCCAAGGGGCTGTGCCAGCCCATGCCCGGCCGGCGACGGCGGAGCACGCTTGAGGTCCACGGACGCCAGAGCTGCGCCGGCGCCCCGCCCGCTGCCGAAGTGGGCGATGAAGCCGCCAGCTGCAAGCAGCGCCCGGCGCAGGCGGATGCCGATCGCGCTGCTGATCTCGCTGACGGTACACGCGCTGCTGCTGAGCCTGGTGCTCGGCGGCGATGGGCTGGGTCTGCCGGGCTTGAGCTTTCCCTGGGCAGAGCGGCGGGCCGAGGCGCCTGCACTGCGGGTGGTGCTGCCGCCCATGCCCTCTGCGCAAGCCCAGCCCGAAGCGCCGCCTGATCTGCCCGAAGCCGATGAACTGATGCCCCCTGCTCCGCCGCCGGTTCCGCAGCTTGTGCAGCCGACCGTAGCAGCTATCGCGCCGCAGGCCGATGCGCCCGCGAATGTCGCCGCGAATGCCGCCGCTGAGGCGGCCCCGACCGCGCCGACGCTGCGCGCGTTTCAGCCTTCAGATGCGGCGACGCCGCCCGTCCCTGCGCAAAACCTGATCGCCCTGCAGAAATCAGAGCGGCCCAACTGGGTCGTGCCGCCCGCACCGCCGCCATTGCCGACGCCCGTCGTCGCGGCCGCGGCAAGCGCTGCCATCCCGGCGCCTGCTGCATCAACGCCGTCCCAGGAAGCGGCCGATACGGCACGCGAGCAGGTGCTTGAGCAGGCGAAGCTGGATGCCGCCAGGCAGGAAGCGCAGCGGCAGGCGGAGCAGCTGGAAGCTGCACGTCAGAAGGCCGCACAAGCAGCTGCGGCCAGGCAAGAGGCTGCAACACAGGAAGCGGCTCGACAGGAAGCGGCTCGACAGGAAGCTGCTCGACAGGAAGCTGCTCGACAGGAGGCTGCGAAACGGGAGGCTGCGGCGCAGGCCTCAGCACAAGCCGCGGCCCAGGCCGCTTCTCAAGCTGCAGCGCAGGCTGCTCGGCAGGAGGCTGCTCGGCAAGAGGCCGCGCGACAAGAGGCCGCGCGACAAGAGGCTGCTCGGCAAGAGGCTGCGCGACAGGAAGCCGCACGCGTCGAGGCCGCGCGGCAGGAAGCGACTGCCAAGGCCGAGGCCGCAAAGCAGGCGGCAGCACGGCAAGAAGCCGCTCGCCAGGAGGCCGCTCGCACCGAAGCCGCAAAGGCGGATGCTGCGAAAGCCGAAGTTGCGCGCGCAGCGGAAGCCCGCGAAGCCCGCTTGAGAGAAATCGGCCGGCAGCTGAATGAGGAAGCCGACCGGCGCGATGCCTCAGCCAAAGCGGCAGCAGCCGCCGCACGCCAACAGCCTCCATCTTCTCTGCCGCTCTCGCTCGGCAGCCCTCGCCGAGGCAGGCTGTTAGGCCGTGCCGACAGCAACGCCGAGATGGTGGCCTACGGAGAAGCCTGGAGCCGCAAGATCGAGCTGAACATGAGCTTCGAGATGGTCCGCGAAGCGGCCCAGCAGCCGCACGTCGATCCGCTAGTGACGGTGGCCGTGCGCAGCGACGGCTCGGTGGAGTCCATCACCTTCGTGCGCTCCAGCGGCGTGCCGGCCATCGACGATGCGGTGCGCCGCATCATCCACAGCCACGAGCACTACGCCGTCTTCCCACCTGCACTGCTGCGCGACTACGACGTGATCGAGATCCGGCGGACCTGGCATTTCGACATGGCAGTCCGCCTGTTCTGAACACTGTGTCGTTGCATTCCGGGCCGAGCGCTGGGCCGCTCCCGAGCCGGCCCACTTGGAGATGCTGGCCGGTCAATCCGGGCGGCATCACCGCCCCCTTGGGGGACCGGCCGGCGTACTCGCCGGACGAGGGGCCTCACACAGCCGGGCGGAAGTATTCGCGCTCGGTGTCTCGACTGACGTCCTGCGCCTTGCTGAAGTCCGCAAGGCTGCGTACACGCTGGTTGAAGTCCACGCCGAAGGCCGTGATCAGTCCGCGCAGGCCGCCGATGTCGCGGACCTGGAACAGCGCCATCACATCGGCCACGGCCACCTCGGCCTTGGCGTCGCCCGGCAGGGTGGAAGACTTGCGCAGGCTCACCAGTTGGTCGTCGATCTTCTTCTGCAGCTCGGCCGGGCTGGCGGCCTTGGCGCGCGCGCATAGGTCATAAGGCTTGGCGGTGAGGATGGCCATGGCGGCCTCGTCGGCCTTGTACTTGTCCTGCAGCATGGCTGCGGCGTCGAGCATACGGGAGAGGTACTTGGACGCATGCACAAAGGCCTCGCCGTTGGCGCGGCGCTTGTTCTTGTCGCCCTCGGCCTCATGGGCGCCGTGCTCCAGGTGCTTCATGTCCTTGTAGAAATCGGCCATCTGCTCGTTGGCAGATTGCAGCAGCTCGGCCGGCGTGATCTTGGCCAGCACCTCGGCCTTGGTGGCCGGGTCGGCCGCCTGCGCGCCGGAGACGATGTGCGTGATCGCGCCCTGGCTCACATAGGCCTCGTTGGCGAACACGATGTTGGTGAACTGCGCCTGCTTGATGCGGGCCTTCAGCGCGTTGATGGCCGTGGGGCCCTGCGCAAGCCAGTCGGCGTGGGCCACACCCTTGTGCAGCTTCTCGCAGTCGGCGCCGTCGGCCGCTTCCAGCAGGTGCGATTCGAGCTCGTTGACCTTGGCCTGGTTGGCGCGCAGCTCGGTCATGGTCTTGGCGTAGATCGCGTCGGTGGTCTCCATCACCTCGTCGGGGAAGGTCTCTTCGAGCATGTCCAGGAACTTGGGCAGTTGCGCCTGCACGGCAGCCAGGGCCGCGGGCAGCGCCTCGCGGCTGGCGGCATCGGCGGCGGCGTTGATGCGCAGGAACTCGGCGTTGGCGGCCTCGAACTTGCGGCGGTCCTTCTCCGGCAAGGCATCGAGCTTGGCTTGCACCGCCTTGGCGATCTCCAGCACCTTGTCGCGCGCCGTCAGCAGGTAGGCGTCCTCGGCCTCTTCAAAGCGCTGCTGGATGCGGTCGCGGTCCTTGCCCTCGGGCATCGAATCGCGCAGCGCATGCCACATCTTGTTGAAGCTGGCCTCGTCGAGGAAGCGGCGCTGCTTCATCAGCGTGGCCACGTCCTGATCGATGCCGGCCATCGAGGCCACGCCGCCCACGGGCTCGGCAATCGCGTGGTCCGGCGTCTTGCCGGCCGCGCCCGGCGCGCTCAGGTTGTCCTTGATGGCGTTGTAGTCGCGGGCGTAGAGGTTGGTGTCGAAGACGCGTCCCGGTGGGCGGCCGAAGTCAGCCTTGACCTGGTCGTTGAAGGCCTTCATCGCCACCACGTCCACGCCCGAACCGGGCGAGGCCACGGTGATGTCGAGGTCAGACTCGATGTCCTCGCTGCCGCCGCTCTTGAAGAGCAGGCCGGCGTCCTTGTGTGCCGCATGCAGCTTGGCGATCAGGCTATCCACGTAGTGGCGGCGGTACTGGTAGAGCTTCCACATCACCTCGTCGTTGATGGTGTTCTGCGGCGCGGTGATGCCGGGCAGGTCCACGGGCTCCTGGCTCTTGCGCATGGCCTTGAAGGTGAACCATCCGTACTTCTTGAACGCCGCCTTGCAGGCGGCTTCGTTCCACTGCGAGCTGCCGGGATCGGCGTTGACGGCAAAGCTGACCTTGGCCGGTGAAGGCGTGATCGGCAGGCCGTCGGCGGTCGCCTGGGCGATCTTCTTCGCCATGGCGTTGGCGCGCTCAAGCTCGGCCTTGATGACCTTCCTGAGCTCGTTGATATCGGGCGTGTCGGCCTCCAGCAATTGGCCGAGCTTGCGCTTGTTCTGCTCGGAAACCTGGTTCGAGTCTTCGCGCTCGGCGTCGAGCATGGCCGCCGCCTCGCGCTTGCGCTGCTGCTCCTCGGGGCTGTCGGCCGGCTTGGCCGAGGGCGTGGCGGTAGCCGTGCTGCTGGATGCGCTCACGGCACGCTCGGCGGCGACCACCACCTCGGCGATCTTGTCCAAGCGGGCCAGGGCCGCGGGAGGATCGCTGGCCACCAGCGCGGCCGCTTCGCTGATCGAAGTCGTGATCACGCGGGCGCCGGCAAAGCCGCCGCTCGCCAGCACCTTGACGCGCGGAACCAGGGGCACCAGGCGGGTCTTGAACAGGGTCTGCTGCTCGGCCTTGAGCTTGGCCGCGGCGATCTGCTCGGGCGTCTGCACCGTGGTCGGGGCCGGGGTCTGCGTGCTGGTCGGCGTCACCGGCACGGCGGGCTGGGCGCCGTCATCGTCCGCGTCCGGCGGATCGCCGTCGTCATCGATGTCGTCCGGGCTCTCGCCGCGCACGCGCACCTTGACGCGCATCTCGGTCTGCTTGAGCAGCGCGGCCTTGATCTTCTTGGCCAGGCCGGCCGCCTCGCTCTTGAGCACGAAGGTCACCGCGTTCGCTTCGTAGATGCATTCGCCGGCAATGAACTTGGGCGTGCCACTGGCATCCAGGTACTCGGCCATGGGCTTACGCGCAGCCGGCGTGAGCGCGCGGCGCGAGAGCATCACCGCGGCCTCCTTGCTGCCCACGGCCACCAGGGCCTGGCAGGCCACGCCCTTGCGCACATTCCTAAGCAGCGGGATTAGCTTGCTCGTCAGCGCGGCCGGGCCTTCGTCTTCCTCGCTCTCGCTCTCCCTCGCTTCCTGCTTGGCCAGGCTCTCGGCGTCGCGGCGCGCGGTGGCCAGGGCTGCGTCCATCTTCTTGAGCTGCTCCAGGATCTCCTTGTCGCTGCGATGCTCCTTGCGCAGCGCCTCGATCTGGTCCTCCAGCTTCTTCAGCGCGGCCAGCCAGCCCTCGGACTCCACCGCACGCTCGGCCTTGGCCAGGTCGGCGAACGCTTTCAGCAGCGCCGCATCCTTGAGGCCGCGGTTCTTGGCAAAACTCTTCCAGTCGGACTCGGTGAGATTCTTGTAGGGCATGGCCGTCTTCCGTGCAAAAGTAGAAAACGCGGCCTCGGGGGACCGCGTCTTTGGACTCTAACTCCTAATTTCAGCGCATAGGAACCGGGCTTACGCCTCGTTCGAGCGGGCCCTCTCCACGTCGTGCAGCAGCCGCGCCACGACCAGGCGCATGACGTGATAGCCGAGCTTGGGGTTCTGGTAGTAGAGCCGCGCCATCGCTTCGTCCGAGAGGCCGTAGAGCACGCAGTCGCTCGTGCATTCCAGGGTCAGCGTGCGGCGCTTGTCGGGCGCGAAGAGGCCGATCTCGCCCACCAGCTCGCCCGGGCCCAGGAGCCGGTCGTACTCCACCAGGCGCAGGCCGCCGCTTTCCAGGTAGACCATCTCGGTGGCGGCATCGCCCGCCTTCCACATCGTCGTGCCGGCCTTCTCCGTGCGCCGCGTCATGTGCGGCAGCAGCCACTCGCTGATCGGCGTGTCGTTCTTGGCCTGCTCGATGGCCTTCACCAGCTTGTGGATCTGCAGGGTCTTCTTGATGTTGATGGGAATCAGCGCACCGTAGAGCAGCAGCGTCGGGATCGCCGCGCTCAGCGAGCCGTAAAGCACCAGGCACACGCAGGCCACGAGCGCGACGATGCGCAGCGGCAGCATGCTCTTCATCAGGTAGCTGGTGATCATCAGCGCCGCGCCGATGAAGCCGAACAGGTAGGCGATGTCGTGTTGCATGGTTCTCGTTGCTAAGTCACGCCGTAGATGTCCACGGCCAAGGTCTTGCCCTTGAAGAGGTGCGGCCCCAGGGCCACGGTCACGGCCGCCATCGACGCGGGCAATCCCGCGTGCGTGGCGGCGTCGATGAGGATGGGCTGGCCGGCTTCCTTGGTGTGGGCCTCCAGCCGCGCGGCGAGGTTCACGGTGTCGCCAACGCAGGTGTAGGTGGCGCGCTCGCGCGTGCCGGTGTAGCCGGCCACCATCTCGCCGGTGGCGATGCCCACGCCGATCCTCACCGGCGGCTTGCCGGCCGCCACCTGTTCCAGGCTGAACTGCGCCGCCATCTCCACCATCTCCTGCGCGGCGCTGACCGCGCACTGACAATGGCCGGACAGCGGCATGGGCGCGCCGAAGATGGCCATCAGGCCGTCGCCGATCATCTGGTTGACCACGCCGCCATGGCCGTTGATGGCGTCGAACATCAGCGTGTAGTAGGTGTTCAGCAGCTCGATCACTTCGTCGGGCGGCTGCGATTCCACCAAGGTCGTGAATCCGCGGATGTCACAGAACATCACCGTGCCCGTGACGTGCCGGCCGCCGAGCGAAAAGCCCGAGCGTTCCACGTCCTGCGCCACCTCGCTGGTGGCAAAGCGCCGCACCAGTTCGCGCTGCTCGTCGCGCAGCCGCTTCTTCTCCAGGCAGGCGCCGATGCGGGCCTTCAGGATCACTGCGTTGACGGGCTTGGGCAGGTAGTCCTCGGCGCCCAGCTCGATGCAGCGCACCACGTTGGCAATGCCCTCCAGGCCCGAGGTGACGATCACCGGCAGGTCGCGCAGCCGCGGATCGGCCAGCAGCAGCTCCAGCAGGCCGAAGCCGTCGAGCTCGGGCATCTCGATGTCCAGCAGCAGCAGGTCGAAGCTGCGCGCCTGCAGGCTCTCCAGCGCGATGCGGCCGTTCTCCACCGCTTCGACCTGATGGCCCAGCTGCTCGACCTGGCGGGCCAGCAGCAGGCGGTTGACGCGGTTGTCCTCCACCAGCAGGATGCGCGCCGCGCCGAGCGTCAAGGGCCTAGTGGTCATCGCAGAGCTCCTTGAGCTGCGCCGCCACCTGCGCGTACAGCGTTTCCAGCCGCGCCAGGCCCGCGCGGCCCAGCAGCTCGCCATCGCCCAGTTCCAGCGCGCGGGCCTGGGCGGCAAAGGCCGGCGCGCCGAAGGTCAGGCCGTTGGACTTCAGCGAATGTGCGGCGCGCCGCAATGCAGCGCTGTCATCCGCCGCCAGGGCTGCATGCATGCGGGCCAGCAGTTGCGGCGCCTCGTCCAGGAACTCGTCCACCAGCTCGACGACGAAGTCCGCACCGGCGGTCTCCCGCAACTCGGCGAAGACGCCCCGGTCGATCACATCCTCCGTGCTCTTGCTGTCGCTCATGTCATATGCTCCCCTGCCGCTCTGTCGTTTCGCCCGCCCGGGCCTGCGTAGCCTGCAAGGCCGCGACCAGTGCGTCCACGCGGATCGGCTTGGTCACGTAGTCGTCCATGCCGGCGGCCAGGCATTGCTCGCGGTCGCCTTGCATGGCATTGGCCGTCATCGCCACGATCCGCGGGCGCTCGGTCGGCGGCCAGCGTGACGTGATGCGCCGCGAGGCTTCCAGCCCGTCCATCTCCGGCATCTGCACGTCCATGAGGATCACGTCATACCTTTGACGTTCCACGCATTCGATCGCCTCCACCCCGTTGCTCGCCACATCGGCCCGGTAGCCCATCTGGCCGAGCAGGCGCAGCGCCAGCTTCTGGTTCACCACGTTGTCCTCGGCCAGCAGGACGCGCAGCGGGTGGCGGGCGGCCATGCCCGGATCGAGGCTGGCCTTGCTGGCAGCTGCGCGTCGGCCGGTGTTCCCGCCGTGCAGGAACAGCGCTGACAGGGTGTCGAACAGCGCCGACTGGCGCAGCGGCTTGCTCAGGTAGCCGACGAAGTGGCCGGCCGTGTCGCCGGCCTCCTTGCGGCCCAGCGAGCTGAACAGCAGCAGCGGCAGCTTGGGCGCGACCGCATGCAGCTCGCGCGCCAGCATCAGGCCGTCCATGCTGGGCATGTGCATATCCAGGATCGCCAGCTCGAACGGTTCGCCGGCCTTGACCCAGGCCAGCGCCTCCTCGGGCGAGCCGGTGTCGCGCGGCAGCATGCCCCAGCGCTCGGTCTGCAGGCTGAGGATGCGCCGGTTGGTCGCCATGTCGTCCACGATCAGCAGCCGGTGGCCTTGCAAGGCGGGCTGCGTGCCGATGAAATGCCGGTGGCCCTGCTCCGGCAAGGCCGCGACCGGCGCGCAGATGGTGAACTGGAAGATCGAGCCCTTGCCCAGCCCAGCGCTCTCCACCCACATGGTCCCGCCCATCAGCTCGGCCAGGCGCTTGCTGATGGCCAGGCCCAGGCCGGTGCCGCCGTACTTGCGCGTCGTGCTGGCATCGGCCTGGCTGAACTTTTGGAACAGCCGGCTCTTGCCCTCTTCGCTCAGGCCGATGCCGGTGTCCCTGACTGCGAAATTCAGCGTACTGCTGCCGCCGTCGATCCTGGCCTTGACGGTCAGCACGATCTCTCCGGCCTCGGTGAACTTGGCGGCGTTGGAGAGCAGGTTCAACAGGATCTGGCGCAGCCGCGTCAGGTCGCCGTTGATCGCCGCGGGCACCTCGCCTTCGAACACATAGGCCAGGTCCAGATGCTTCTCGGCGGCTCGGGCGCTGACCAGGTCCAGCGCCGACTCCACGCACTCGCGCAGGTCGAAGGGATGGGCCTCGATGCCCATGTGGCCGGCCTCGATCTTGGAGAAGTCGAGGATGTCGTTGATGATGGTCAGCAGCGCGTCGCCGCTGTCGCGGATGGTGGTGGCGTAGTCGCGCTGCTCCTCGTTCAGCGGTGTGTCCAGCAGCAGGCCGCTCATGCCGATCACCGCGTTCATCGGCGTGCGGATCTCGTGGCTCATGGTGGCGAGGAAGGCGCTCTTGGCCTCGTTGGCGCCTTCGGCCGCGGCGCGAGCAGCTTCGGCCTCCTTGAACAGGCGTGCGTTCTGGATGGCGATGACAGCCTGGTCGGCAAAGGTCCGCACCAAGGCGATCTCGGCTTCGCTGAAAGGCCGTGGCGGCGCACACATCAGATCGAGCGTGCCGATGCCCTGCCCCTGCCAGATCAGCGGGGTGCAGAGCACGGAGTGCTGGAAGCTGAGCGCGACCTGCGCGCGCACGGCGCCCAACTGATTGCTGGCGGCCGCCGCTGAATCGGGAATGTGCAAGGACTGGCCGTGCGCCAACACCCGCTCCGTCTCCGAGCCGGCGAGCGGGCGCGGATAGCTGTCACGCACCGAGTCCAGGAGCTCGCCCCGGTAGGCGGGGAAATCGATCTGCCCGTCCTGCACCAGGCAGATGCCCATCTCGCTGACGCCGAACAGGGCGGCGCAGCTGTCCAGCAATTTGTCGAAGACGGGCCGCGGGTCGGAGACGGACTGGCTGACCACGGCGAGCACTTCGGCCGACGCCGTCTGGCGCGCCAAGGCCTGCTGCGTCTCGGCGAAGAGGCGCACGTTCTCCAGCGCCACCGCCATGCTGGCCGCCAGCGTTTCCATCAGGCGCACGTCGGAGTCGCTGAAGGCGTGCTCGCGCTCGTGATCGAAGAGGTCGAAGATCAGCGGCGCCTCCGCGTCGAGCAGCAGCGGCACCAGCAGCTGCGACTTGGGGAGCCCATGGACGCTGCTGGTGCCGAAGGACCCGAGCTGCTGCGCCAGCTCGGCCAGCCCCTCGTTGATCAGGAGCGTGCTGCGCCGCCTCAGCACTTCGGCGCTGAAACCCGAGAGCGGAAAGCTGTTCAGCTCCCCTTCGCTGCGGTAGACAAAGCGCATCTGCTGGCGCGCGCGGTCGATGAGCCGGAAGTTGACCTTGACGTGCGGGAAGACCTCGGCCACCTTTCGGGCGACGACCTGATAGATGCCCTTCAAGTCCAGCTGGCCGGCCAGGGCGGTCTGCACGCTGTTGACGATGGCCAGCTCGGCCGCGCGTTGCTCGGCCGTCTGCTGGGCCTCGCGAGCCTCGGCAAACAGCTGCGCGTTGCGCAGCGCCACGCCCACATTGGCGGCAATGGTGGCCAGGAGACGCTGGTCCGCGTCATCGAACACGCCCTCGCGCTCGGTGTTCTGCACGCTGATCACGCCCTCGGCACGGCCTTCCACGACGATGGGCACGCCCAGGTAGCTGCGCGTCTGTCGGCCCAAGACGACGGTGCCCAGGGCCTCGGCCTGGCGGTCGATGTCGGAGTTGATGATCAGCGGCGCGCCGCTTTGCAGGATGCGGCTGGTCAACCCCTCGCCCAACAGGCGCGAGGCCATCTCGTCGCCGTGCTGGTAGGGGAAGTCGATCATGCCGGTGGTCCGGTCCAGCAAGGCCACATAGGCGATGTCGGCCTTGAAGAGCTGGCGGCTTTGCTCGCCCACCAGCTCGATCAGCGCGCTCAGGTCCAGTTTGCCGGCCACCTGCTGAGAGACGGCGTTGACCGTGTCCAGCTCGGCCGCGCGCTGCTGGATCTGGGCAAACAGACGGGCGTTCTCCATCGCCACCGAGGCCGCCATCGACAGGCCCTGCAGGAACTCCAGCTCATGCGCGAGGAAGTGCGCGCCGCCAGTGCGCCAGACCGTCAGTGCGCCCTGGATCTGCTGGCCAGCCCGCAGCGGCGCCACCATCAGGCGCTCGTCGGTGGCCTTGCCGGTGCCCGGGACCTGCACGGCGCGCGGGTCGTTCTCCGTGTCGTTGACGAAGGCGGCCTCGCCGCTGGCGATGAGGCTGCCGATGATGCCTCGGCCCGACTTCACCACCATGTCCAGCACCTGCGGCGCCACCTCGCCCAGCGCTGCAATGGCGCGAAAGAGGCCGGCCTCGGTGCGCTCGTCGGGCAAGAAGACGGCGCTGGTGTCGGCGCCCAGCAGCTCCTTGGCATGGCGGGCGATGCGGTCCATCACCGTGGGCAGGTCCAGAGTGGAGGAGATGTCGCGGCCGACCTCGGCCAGCGCGGCGCTCTCGCGCGTGCGGCGCTGGTTGTCCGCGAACAGGCGGGCGCTCTCCAGCGCCAGGCTCATGCTGTTGGCCAGCGTCTGCAGCAGGCGCAGGTCGGCCGCGCTGAAGGCCTGCTCACGCTCCAGATCGGACAGGCCCACCACGCCGCTGACCTGATCGCCGGCCAGCAAGGGCACAAAGAGCGCGGACTTCGCCGGCTCCGACCCGGCCACGATGAAGCTGCCCAGGGCGGCCATGGCCTGCTCGAAGTTTTCGTTGACGAGCAGGGGCTCCCGCGTGCGCCGCATATGGGCCGAAACGCCGGCGTCCGTGAAAGGCAACGGCGGCAGCGTGAGCCTTTGCCCGCGCTCGCAGATGTAGGGCAGATTAGTGAGCCGCTGCTCGTAATCGAAGACCCGGATCTCCACGTCCTTGTTGCCGAAGATCTCGCGGATCTTGTCGCCCACCATCTCGTAGATCGCGCCCATCTCCAGCTTGTCGGCCAGGCCCTGCTGCACGCCGTTGATGATGGCCAGCTCGGAGTTGCGCTGCTCGGTTTCCTTCAGCAGGCGCTGGGTCTCCTCGAACAGGCGCGCGTTCTCCAGCGCCACGGTCATGCTGGTGGTCAGCGTTTCCAGCAGGCGCACGTCGGCGTCGCTGAAGGCGTCGAAGCGGTCGACATTCTGGATGCTGACGTAGCCCCGGATCTCCTCGCCCACCAGCATCGGCACGAACACCACCGACTTGGGCCACAGGCTGTCGCCAACGGGCTTGATGTCGCCACGATGGTTCTGCGGTTCCACGCGATTGACGAAAATCGTCTCGCGGGTCTCGATCAGCTGGCGGCGTATGCGGTTGAGCGGCCGCGGCGCGGAGTCGAAGTACTGCCCCTTCTCGAAGTTGTAGGCAAAGACTTCCTGGTCTTGAGGCAGGTCGAACAGGCCGATCAGCACCGACTGCACGTCGAAGACGTCGCGCACCTTGTCACCCACCATCCGGTAGATGACCCGTACCTCGAGCTTGGCGGCCAGAGCGCCCTGCACGCTGTTGATGATGGCCAGCTCGGCGGCCCGCTGCTCGCTCTGCTTGAACAGGGCTTGCGTCTCGTCGAGCAGGCGCGCGTTCTGGATCGCCGCGCCCATGCTGTTGGCCAGGGTCTGCAGCAGGCGCACGTCGGCCTCGCTGAAGGCATGCTCGCGGTCCGTGTTCTGCAGCGAGATCACGCCCAGCGCGCGGCCCGCCTGGTGCATCGGCGCATAGATGGCCGACTTGGGGCTGTCGCCGGCAATCGCCATCGGGTTGCCGTAGCGCTCGCAGGCGCCGGCCATGTCCTCGTTGACGAGCAGGCACTCGCCGGTCTCAAGTACATGCTTGCGAAAGCCCAGCGCCTGGGCAAACGGCGGGATCTCGAGCCGCACGCCGCGCTCGATCGCGTAGCGGTGGTGCAAGGCGCCGGTCTTGTCGTCGAGCAGCGAGATCACCACCACCGGCGCGTCGAAGATCTCGCGGATCTTGTCGCCCACGAGGTCGTAGATGCCCTGCAGGTCCAACTTGGCCACCAGGCCGGCCTGCACGCTGTTGATGATGGCCAGTTCGGAGTTGCGCTGCTCGGTCTCCTTGAGCAGGCGCTGAGTCTGGTCGAACAGGCCGGCATTCTTCAGCGCCAGGCCCATGGCATTGGCCAGGGTCTGCAGCAGGCGCACATCGGCCTCGCTGAAAGCGTCCTCGCGATCGACGTTCTGCAGAGAGACCACGCCGATATTTCGCGCGCCCACTTTCATCGGCACGAACAGCGCTGCCTTGGGCACCTTGGCGCCGAGGATCGGATTGTCATACTGCACCGCGAGCTCCTCGGCCCGCTCGTTGATCAGAAAGGGTTCGCCCGTCTCCAGCACATGCTTGCGAAAGCCCCAGGGCGGCTGTGGCGCGGGCATGGCGATCTCCCGTTCGCTCGCGACGAGGTAGCGACTCACCAGCAGCCCGCTCTCTGGATCGATGACGGCCAGCGACGCCACCTGTGCATCAAAGATCTCGCGCACCTTGTCGCCGACCAGCTCGTAGATGCCCTGCAGGCTCAGCTCCGCGGCCAAGGCCTGCTGCACGCTGTTGATCACCGCCAGCTCGGCCATGCGCTGGGCCAGCTCGGCGCGGCAGCTCTCAAGCTCGCGCTGCACTTGCGCGATGGCAGGCTCGCTTGTCTTGTCGTTCATCTCACGCGCCCTCCCTGGCCGCCGCCATTTCGAGCGCCTGGACCAGCGCGTCCACCCGGATCGGCTTGGTCACGTAGTCGTCCATGCCGGCGGCCAGGCATTGCTCGCGGTCGCCGGCCATGGCGTTGGCCGTCATCGCCACGATGCGCGGCCGCTCGGAAGCCGGCCAGCGCGCCGTGATCTGCCGGGAGGCCTCCAGCCCGTCCATCTCCGGCATCTGCACGTCCATCAGGACCAGGTCATAACGCTGACGTCCCACGGACTCGACGGCTTCGATGCCGTTGCCCGCCACGTCGGCGCGATAGCCCATCTGCTTGAGCAGGCGCAACGCCAGCTTCTGGTTGACGGCGTTGTCCTCGGCCAGCAGGATGCGCAGCGGGTGGCGTTCGGCCATGCCGGGATCGAGGCTGGGCTTCCTACCTGCCGCGCCGACCTGCGCTCGCGGGGTGCCGCCACCGGTCAGCAGCTGGGTCAGGGTGTCGAACAGGCCGGACTGCCGCAAGGGCTTGGCGAGCGTGGCGCGGAAGATGCCTTCGGCCTCGGCCTCGCGTTCCCGTCGGCCCAAGCTGGTGAAGAGCACCAGGGGCAGCTCCGGCCGCTTGAGCTGGATCGCGCGGGCCAGGCTGACGCCGTCCATCTCCGGCATGTGCATGTCGAGGATGGCCAGGTCGAAAAGCTCGCCCTGGGCAACCCAGTCCAGCGCCTCGCGCGGGAACTCGGTGTCCACCGCTTGCACGCCCCACTTGGCGCATTGCGCGGCCAGGATCAGGCGGTTGGTGGCGTTGTCGTCAACAATCAGGACGCGCTTGCCGGCCAGCGCCGGCTTGATGCCGGTGGCCGCCCGGGCGCTGCGCCGCTCATCCTCGGGCATCTCGGCGCTGGCCGCGCGCAGCGTGAAGATGAAGCTCGATCCCGTGCCCGGGCCGGCGCTTTCCACCCACATCGTGCCGCCCATCAGCTCGGCCAGGCGCTTGCTGATCGCCAGGCCCAGACCGGTGCCGCCGTACTTTCGCGTCGTCGAGGCGTCGGCCTGCGAGAAGGACTGAAACAGGCGGCCGATCGCCTCCTCGCTGAGACCGATGCCGGTATCGCTCACGGTGAAGCGGAGTTCATAAGCCTCCTCCACCACGCTTGACTTGACCGTTAGCACGACCTCGCCCCTTGGCGTGAACTTGATCGCGTTGGACAGCAGGTTCAGCAGGATCTGGCGCAGCCGGGTGACGTCACCGGCGATCACGGGCGGCACGGGCCCGTCGAAGACGTAGGCCAGGTCCAGCCCCGTCTCGCTCGCACGCGGCGCCACCAGGTCGAGCGCGGATTCGATGCAGTCGCGCAGGTCGAAGGGATGCAGCTCCACGTCCATGCGGCCGGCCTCGATCTTCGAGAAGTCAAGGATGTCGTTGATGATGGTCAGCAGCGCCTCGCCCGAGTCGCGGATGGTGGCGGCGTAATCCTGCTGCTCCTCGTCGAGCGGCGTATCCAGCAGCAGGCCGCTCATGCCGATGATGGCGTTCATCGGCGTGCGGATCTCGTGGCTGACCGTGGCCAGGAACTCGGACTTCTGGCGGTTCACCGCCTCCAGCTTGGCGGTGCGCGCCAGCACGCGCTCCTCGGTCAGCGCTTCGTTGAGCTTCTCGTTCTCGAAGCGCATGCGGATCGAGCCGATGAGCACTTCGCTGAAGCGATGCGCATAGGCCAGCGCGCAGAACAGCACCACCAGCACGCCGCCCGCCATCACGAACCTCATCTTGTCGCCGCCCAGGGCCGACTCCAGCACGTAGGGCAGGGTCAGCGGCAGGCAAAAGGCGTAAACGCTGCGCATATGGATGGCCGCCGCCACCGAAACGCTGAACAGCTGGCCGATCAGCATCACGACCAGCACCATCTGGCGCACGGGGTCGTGGGTCAGATAGTGCACGGCCGCCCAGCCCCACGCGGCGCCAAACAGCGCATGGAAGGCGACCAGATGCCAGCCCCAGGCTTCGTAGCGCGCCTGGCGGAAGAATTCGCGCCGTTGCCGCCGCAGGCGCAGCAGGTAGTACAGCGGCATCAGCGCCGTGATCAGGGCCCAGGGAACCAGGTCCGGGATGGGGCCGCTGGCAAACAGGCCCAGCCCGAACACCGGAATGGCGGCGATGCCCGCGAACATGCCCGAGCCCATATTGCGGGCCAGCATCCCGAAGCGGACCTCCTGCTCGCGGTCGTCAGGGGTCAAAGCCTGAGGCAAGCGCCCAGTTCCGCCCTGACCGTTCGGCACTGCTGTCATGTGGCTTTCTTTGTGGTGGCGCACACATACATCTCTTCCCTGCGGCGAGGGTGCAAGCTCGCGGGATGAGTCTAGCCATTGCCCAGTCAGTCGAACTTAGCAATTACGACTATGCGTGGCGTCTCGTAGCCGTAGCGGCCTGGCAATTGGCATAGGGGGCCTCCATCTTAGGAGGCCCCCCTGCCACACCACCTCGGCATGCGGGTCCGCACCGGGCGGTTCGAGAGCTTGAGGTCAGGATGATCTTGCCCCCGCATAACCGGACACGGTCTATGCGCTGGTTGACGCGCTCCCGGTATGGGCGACGCGCTGTTGATGTTGCCTGAATTCTCTGGGCGACCGCATTCTCAAGCTCGAATGCGGATGC